>Ga0157380_10000849_pt1 | contig 19156 bp, 15 predicted proteins | sample S35metaG_FD_119757 | JGI IMG/M metagenome (GOLD analysis project Ga0157380, IMG submission 119757) | Switchgrass rhizosphere microbial communities from Kellogg Biological Station, Michigan, USA - S3-5 metaG | ecosystem: Host-associated > Plants > Roots > Rhizosphere > Soil | place: USA...
ATTCCAAAGCCGGTTGAGCCAGCTGAGTTGACAACCGTTGTGGCAAACCTTGCCGAGCGATACGGCCAGCCTTTAGCTATCTAGCGGGGACTTCTAAGCGAATTTTCGTGAGGCATGATCCGGTCGTAAACACTATCGACAACCACTGGTTGAGTTAGTCGGTCGGAATAGATCTGGCGCCGCACGCGCAGGCTGCGGTCGTTTTCAGTCGCATCGAAAGTCACGTTGAAATCATTTTCTCTATAGCCGTTCGAGTTGACCACTAATTGGTCTCCGCGCAACGTCGCGGTTACCCGGATCGATCTGCCGTTGGTAAGTTGTTCTTGACGCTCATGCCCATCTGCTTCAAAAGTTGATTGCGGTGCGAGCGACGAAGCGACAGTTACTGTCGAACCATGACGCTCAATAGTCAGCATCTGAGGAGATTCAAGCCGCGTCAGAATTTGGCCCAAAACACGCTGCCGTTCGTAGTCAGGTACATTTTGAGTCGCGCGGTCTGCTTTGTCCCGAGGATTGTCACTGCGAGAAGGATCCAATCTGAATGTTCCGGTCAAACGATCAATGGCGCGATCTACAGTTTGTAGAGCCGGGCTGTTTCCCCAATTCGGGGCGATGTTATACGCGCTGGCAAGCCCTTCTAAATCATCACGCAGAGTAGACCAATCAGTCTGGACGCGGTCCGTAAGCTTGTTATTGCGCATGTATGCGTCGACCGGGGTGGCCTGTTTGAGGAGGTCTTCGACGTCGCCGGCAACTGACTGCTTGGCGTCGAATCGATTGCTCAATTGATCCGTCGCTTTCTTGAAGTTTTGAACAGCATCATTCATTCTGCCTTCGCTTCTCGTTGAATCGTAGCGACTCCGATCAAAAGCATCCGTCAGACTTGAACGAAACTTATCACCACCAATCTCAATCCGCTGAATTAGTTGATCGAGTTCGCTGTCGGACAGCCGATGCGACCGGCTTGTACTCAGCGGGGGAAAAGTTTGCGGGTTCCACCGCCATTTAACGGCATAGGCGGTTGCCAATGCTTCGAGGTCCGATCGAACAGACGCCCAATCGTTCTGCGCCTGCGTGTCAAAGCGCCGGCGACCGATGAAATCATTGATGAGAGATGCCTTTTGGAGCACGTTCTGGACATCGGTAGCTACCGCGCGACGACGTTTGAACCGGTCGTTCAACTGATTTGTGGCGTTTTCAAAATCTCGCTCAAACGAGTTGATATCATTTTCGGGGCGTTTATCAGCGCGGCTCGGCTCAACCGTAGTATTGAGACTATTGCGGAACCGATCTGAACTCTGTGCGAGCCGTTGGAGTATGTATCTGACCTGGCTGGCGTTGACGCGGGAAGTTTGCGGCTGCGCCTTTGTGTTCAAGCCGATGCTTGAGAGCGTGATCAAGATAAACACAGAAACGATACGGTTTGTAATCTTCATTTTTTCCTTCTGCTAATTCGCGCTACTGTTCCGGCTGCGCAAATATATTCCCGGCATAGCAGCCGTAATCGAAGACACTAAGGAATTGCACTTGGACGCAGGAACTACAGGGCTCCGATCCAGTCGTCTCTCAGAAGACAACAGACGGCACAAAAAGGATTGCTGGGCGGATACGGGTGTCGAAGGCGATCTATCTGAAGAACAACTACGGTAGGAATATCACAGCGGGCAGGGACTGTCCGTGCGCTGCCACGCATATACACAAACATTGAAGAAGAAACGGAGAAATGCTACCCCAACAGCAGTGATAGCGAGAGGGCCTTTGAATGCGCTTACACAGCAATCTCGTTGAGCCACTTAGAGTAGAGGCGTGGTGCGACTGAAAAGAGGTTGCGTCCCCTTAACACTAAATAGTAAAGTAAACTCCGATCCCGCCCCAAAAGTCGCAGAGTTGCAACGCCCCGAAAAGTCGTAGATCCAACACTTGCCACTTCAGTGGGTTAGATCATGTTGTCGGGGCACACTCAACTGCAATCCCCTTCGCCGCCGGCGGAAGTCAAGTCCACACGACTGCTGGATTCAAGATATCAATACGACTACTCAACCACATATTTTCAGCGTCCTGAATTGCTCGACCACGTCAAGGGCATTCTCCGGCACAAGTGGTTAATTATTGGTATTGTCCTGGCGGTGACCTCCTTCACCGCGCTCTACCTGGCCAAGGCGCCCCTGGTGTATGAAGCATCAACCACGATTCGCATCGATGAGCAGCCAAGCACTTTTCCGGCGAACCAGGGGTTCGTCTACTTTCGCAGCCCTGAGTATTGGAATACGCAGATTCAGTCCTTGCAGAGTCCTCATCTGATGTATCAGGTAGCGGCAATGCTCGACCTGCCGAATAATGAATCGTTCTCTGCCGCTCAAAAAAAATCCGGACTGTGGGACAGCCTGCGAAGGATCTTTCGCAGCAGCCAGCAGACCAATTCCAATCAGCCTGATCAGTCAACTGACCAACCGACTGAAGTCGAATCCTCCGAAGTAGAAAGTGACTCAAACAAGTTTACGGTAGCGCAACAAAAGCGACTGGCGCCCTACGCAACTATGCTCAGCGCCAACCTGAGGATAAGTCCACTCGAGAATTCGAATCTCATCGACATCAGCTACCGGCACGTTGACCCGGATGTTGCCGTGAGAGTTGCTGATGCGGTGGCCTATGTATTCATCAGAAACGACATTAAGAGAGAGACCGGCGGCTCTACTAATGCTGCAGACAAACTCGCGCGAGAAATTGCCAGCCTACAGCTCTCGATTCGGCAACTGGAGGAACAGCGCATCAACTACTTAACGAACCACAATCTACCGTTGGGCCAGGCGAAAGGTCAGAATCTCACCGTTGAACGCATGGGCACACTAAGCAGTCAGTTGTTAGCTAAAGAGTACGAGCGTAAGAATCTCGAAGCAGCCTACGAAGGAGCACTCAAGGCGCAGGACAAATGGTCAATCCCCGAAATTCGTGACGATGAGGAGATCAAGGAAGGTCGCAAAGCTCTGATCGAATTGCAGCGGAGGCGTGCGGCCCTGACGGTTACCTTCACGGCCGAATGGCCGGAGGTGAAAAAACTCGATGGGCAGATTAAGGATCTCAAAGCTGATCTGGATCAAAAAGCGCGCGAGGCATTGGCGATCTTAAAGGCCCGTTACGAGGTGGCTCTCGCTGGAGAGAGAAAACTGCAACAGGTTTATGCTCAGGAACGCGCTACTGCTAATCAGCAAAACCAGGATGAGACTATGTTGAGAAGTCTGAACCAGCAACTCGAGACGACCAAGCAGCTTTACAACACGCTCTTCCAGCATCAAAAGGAATTGGAAATCGCCACTAACGGAAGATACAACAACATCACCGTTGTATCGCAGGCAAAATATCCCGATGCGCCAATCCCACAGGAACGATTGCGCAAGACCTTCATCGCTTTCCTGTTTTCCCTCGGAGTTGGCATTGGCCTCGCTTTTCTGCTGAATAATTTGGACAACACCATAAAGTCTGCGGATGATGTCGGTATTCATCTGCAGCTAACCACCCTCGCCATGATTCCTGGTCACTCAACCAGTGCAGTGAGGCGGTGGTTCGGCCGGGCTAACCAAGTCAAGAATGGTGCCAATGCGCTTGCCTTGACTAAGGAGTTGAGGTCGGCGAGTGCCGAGGCTTTCCGCCAGTTGCGCACATCGCTGCTCTACTGTTCAGTAGGCGGTCCACCCAAAAGAATTTTGGTCACCTCCGGCCAAGTCGGTGACGGCAAAACCACCACGGCTATAAACGCTGCCATCACACTCGGGCAAGCGGGGGCAGACGTGCTGCTGGTGGATTGCGATTTACGCAGACCGCGCGTTCACGATCACTTTCAGCTTCCAAATGCTTACGGTTTGACCAGTTACTTATGCGGTCAGCAAATGGAGATCACGGAGTTGCTGCATACGCACGCCGATGTTCCGAAGCTGAAGATAATCACCTCCGGACCAATGCCTGCAAATCCGGCAGACTTTCTCGTTTCGGAAGAGATGATCAACCTGCTCGACACTGTCAGCGCTAGATTTAGTCATGTGATCCTCGACTCACCGCCGGCCTCTGCCTTTGCTGATTCAGCACTCCTGTCAACGCTGGTGGATGGAGTAGTCATAGTAGTGAGCTGTGGGCGCAGCTCGCGTTCCGTCGTGAGACGGGTAAAAGAGCGGCTCACTCAAGTCGGAGCGCGCATCTACGGAGTGGTCCTGAACTATTCTGACCTCGAGGGCGATGAATACTACAAAGGCTACTACTCTGGTTATTACTCTGAAGACACGGCAGGAGCAAAGGCGCCCGCTCAGATCGCTTCGAACTCGTGAGCTGCTGTTTCGCGAGAGAGTGGCAATCAGAATTGCGAAGCGGCCACCATTGCGAACCAAAAGGATATGTACCAGCTACCTCGTTATCGATGGGCTTCGACTTGAATGGAGAAAATTGACCGCCTCGGGTGGGCGGCAGGCATTGCGGTTAGTAAGTTCGGTTTGAGGATTGGTCTCAGGGTTAACGAGCCACACCACCTCAAGGCGATGATTGAGAGACTTCCGCCGGGCTGGAAACCCGGGTCGACTCCTGTAGTCGATCTCATTTATTCGCTGCTTATCAGCAACTCTGCCTCTGACGCGAGATTGCGACGCTTCAATTTGTTGTATGCGGGATCGGCAAGGGTGGCGCGCTCGCTCGACGCCGATGCGGTGCTCACAGTTTTCGAGTCGGACGTGCAAATGTATGTAGGTCTGCAGGCGCGGCGACGAATCTTTGTACATGCTGGTGCGGTCGAATGGAAGGGCCGGGTAATTGTGATTCCCGGACGCAGTACGAGCGGCAAAACGACGCTGACAGCTGAACTCGTACGAGCAGGCGCCACTTACTACTCGGACGAGTACGCGGTGCTTGACGAGCGTGGCTACGTTCACCCTTATCCCCGGTTGTTGGGCATTCGCGTGCCGGGTACCGGAGTGTCAACAAAGGTTCGGGCGGACGCCCTCGGAGGTCGAGTCGGCGTGAGGCCTTTGCCCGTGGGGATGATCCTCGTCACTCAGTATCAGGCGGGCTCGCGCTGGCGGCCGCGCAAGCTATCAGCAGGTCGAGGTGCATTGGAGGTTTTGGCCAACACGTTACCGGCGCGCACTCGTCCCGAGGAATCGCTTAACAGTATTCAACAGGCGTTGACGAACGCAACGATTTTCAAGAGTCACAGGGGCGAAGCGAAAGAGACGGCAGAGCTAATACTTCAGTCCTCACCCAGGGGTTAGGAGCTTACGAATAGGAATATGAAGTATGAGAACGAACAGGCACTGCCGCGCGCCCGGAAAGCGGGTTTGGTAGTTAAGAGACTGAATGATGAAGTGCTCGTCTATGATCTGAAGCGGCACAAGGCGCACGCCCTCAATGAGAGCGCCGCTTTCGTCTGGCAAAAGTGTAACGGTCAGAGGACGGTAGCGGAAATAAGCGAAGTGTTGAGCAAAGAGTTTGATGTTTGCGCCGATGAGCAAACGGTCTGGCTTGCCCTGGAGCAGTTGAGCAAGTTCAATCTGCTGAAGGAGAGGGTCGCTCGACCGGTTGCCATGCCCCGAATATCGCGACGCAACCTGATGAGGGCCGGCGCTGCGGCGGCTTTTGCCTTGCCCGCCATCATTTCGATCGTCGCGCCGACTGCGGCCAATGCGATATCGACCGTCGATCCCAGGGAATGCCGAATGCGCCCACGCACACTCTGCCTTGGCACTCCCTGCGACACGAGAACAGAGCGCAGGTTCGTTTGCAGAACAGGGAGGTTCCAACGTTTCTGCGCCTGTAGGACACCGGAGGGACCGTAGTGAATGCTCACACCGGAAGGACGAGCGGAGAACTTGTGGCTGCTGCCCTCATGGCCTCGTGGCTGCAAACACCGGCCGCGCCGGATCTTTCAAGCGCCGAATTGGCCGAAGTAACGCCGCTTCTCCTTGAATCGGGAGCAGCGGCGTTGGCTTGGTGCAGTGTCCGCAACTCCCATCTAAAAACGACTCCGCCTGCCGCCGAATTGCAACAAGCTTATCGGCTCCACGTAATTCAAGCTGCCCTCCACGAAATCAACATCAAAAAGGTGCTCGCGCTTTTTCGCGCCGCGGGCATCGAGTCGTTCCTTGTAAAAGGTTGGGCTATCGCGCGGCTCTACTCGGAACCAGGTACACGAGCCTACGGCGACATCGACTTGTGCGTCCGTCTGAGGGACTACTGCAAAGCGCGTGACGTGCTGCGCGCCGCCGGCAATCGCTACCCCGTCGATTTACACCAGGGCGTGGGCTTGCTCGACGACCGCGAATGGGATGAACTCTTCGAGCGCTCGCAGGTTGTGCCTCTCGACGACCTCGCGGTACGCATCCTGTCGGAGGAAGATCACTTCCGCGTTCTGTGTTTCCACTTATTGCGACATGGTGTCGAGCGAGCATCAGGTCTGTGCGACATTGCTGTCGCTCTGGAGTCGCGGCCGCACAACTTCGACTGGCACGTTTGCCTTGGAAAGAATCGCACGCACGCTAATTGGATTATCTGCACCATCGCCTTGGCGCGTCAGCTACTCGGCGCTCAAACCGGCGACCTTCCATTCGCATTAGGACAGGAGCGAGCTCATCGCTGGCTCGTCAGGTGCGTACTCAAAGCGTGGGGTCGTCCCTTCTCATCGCATTTCACACAACAGAAGTCGATGGGCTTTTACTTGCACCATCCCAACGGATTGATGCAAGCACTGGCTGCCCGTTGGCCCAGCCCCATCGTTGGCACGGTTGGTAGCGGAGGGGCGTTTAACAAGCTGCCGCGCTTTCCCTACCAACTGAGCTACCTCCTGATTCGATCCGGGCGGTTCCTAAGAGAACTAGCATCTTCAGAATCGACACCTTCACAATTCTTCCGTCATTAAGAATAAAACACGAATCCCCGACGCTTATGGCCTCAATTTCCGGCCACGGTGCATCAGGGATTCGTTTGTGAAGATCATGAAAACCGTTACGGCATTGCAACCGAAACAATTCCCTGCTTGATTATGCGCTTGCCCTGGTGGCCACCTTTTCCTCTACCACCTTTCTGATGATCCGACGATTCCTTTCGACAAAGGCGAGATAGTCCCCGAGACAACTCTCGAGCAGCACGCCCACGCCAAAGTTTCCGGTCCTGTCTGCGGCTGCGATCAGAGCCATATATTCTCCAATTCGCCAATGAGTCAAATGCATGAGCTTAGATAAGATGAAGATTCGCCTGACCACTGGCGTCTTGATTTCAGCAACTTCACGGCGAAAGTCCTCAACAAAGACCTCTTCTGCTCGGCCACTAAGCTCAGCAGGCTTTTGATTTATCAACGTGAACACTTGATCGAGCTTTTCAAGAGACTTTTCTGCTACAAAGGCTCTGGCCTCGAGTGCCTCTTTGATTTCATCTTGATCAGCGATTTTGCTCGCCTCCTTATAGAAATCAATCGAGCGCTCCGTCTTTCGTCGTACATCACTCAGGAGGAGTACGAACATTTCCTGCGGACTATTTACTGCCATTACTTTCTCCTTTCAGATATCTCCGAACCGACACTACTCACAACTGTTACTTCTGACTTTCCAGTCACGTTGAATCACAATAAGTATTGATTCACAACGGCGGCGAATTTCGGGGATTCGGAGTGCGCAGATGCTATGGAATCCTTGCGCAGAAAGATACTGGTACTTTTGACAGGTTTGATTTTGGACGTGGTGCCATATGCTCAAAAATTGCACTAATAATCGAGAAGAAACGCGCGGTCAGGCAGGCGGGGCGTGGTCGAACCGACATAAGGCTTCTCGCCCAATCAATAAAGAAGTAGGTGGTATTTATGAAACGGGGACTCCGGTTCGTTCTAGGGTCGTTTGTTGCCGGCTTTCTAATTGTCGTTCCGATTTATCTGGCGGTCTTATTACTGCTCAAGGCGATGAAGTCGGTCGTAGGCCTGGTCCGTCCAATTGCGCTGTTCATACCAGACGCAATTCCCGGCGAGATGCTCCTGTCGCTTCTATTGGTACTCGTGATCTGCGTCTTGATCGGCGTCGCCGTGCGCACCGCGATGGGAAAGGCAGTACGAGAGAAACTGGAAAAGGCATTGTTCGAACGAATCCCGGGCTACGCGCTAATCAGGAGTCTCACCCAACAGATAGCGGGGTCGAGTCGCGAAAGAGTTTGGCAGCCAGCGTTCGCTGATATTGAAGATGCCCTGGTTCCGGCTTTTATTATTGAAGAGTTCGACGACGGTCGCTATACGGTTTTTGTTCCTTCGATTCCCACTCCCTTTGCGGGCGCGGTCTACATTTTGGATCGCAACCGCGTTCATGTTCTAGACGTGCCTTTCACGGACGCCCTCAGAACTATCTCAAAATGGGGATATGGTTCCAAGGCTCTGGTTGAGGCCATGGATAAAACGAATAAGGCTGCGAGTCTCACACGCGCAGCCGGCCAATCGTGATTGAGGCGCTATCGGCGTTCCTGATACACAGCTATCGCAAACCGAGTAAGGCCGGATAGATCTTTTGATAAGTCTGATAACGCTCGTTCATTAGACTCGTTGCCGCGCCTGGCTCAATGCTCTGCTGCACTCGCACGATCGCTGCACAAGCTTCGTCCACTGAAGACCAGAAACCACCATCGATACCCGCCAGCAACGCCGCCCCGTACGCCGCACCTTCTTCCGCTTCTACGGTTTCCACCGCATGACCGTAAACATCAGCCTGTATCTGTCGCCACAGCGCTGATCGCGCACCGCCTCCGCCGAGTCGAATCGTATCCACCGGCACCTGCATCTCTTCGAAGATCGTCAAAGTGTCGCGCAATGAAAACGCCACGCCTTCCAGGATGGCGCGTACAACGTGCGCACGTGTGTGGCGAGCAGTGAGACCGACAAGTGCGGCGCGCGCGTACGAGTCGAGGTGTGGCGTGCGCTCGCCCATCAGGTAAGGCACCCAGAAGACGCCGTCAGATCCTTCGGGCGCGCTCGCCGCTTCTTCCATTAGCCGTTCATACGGATCGCGTCCGTCTTCTGGTCCAGCGCCGAAACGCTCTCTGAACCAACTCAGAGAAAGACCGGCAGCTTGTGTGACTCCCATAACGTGCCAGCGTCCAGGCACAGCATGACAGAACGTGTGCACTCGTCCACGCTTGTCGAGCGCGGGCCGATCAGTTGCAGCAAAGACGACTCCGGAAGTTCCTATAGTCGCGCTAACTGAACCCGGTCGCACGATGCCCATTCCGACAGCGCCCGCCGCCTGGTCACCAGCTCCCGCGACCACGGGCGTTCCCTCGCGCAGTCCGGTCGCCTCTGCACCTTCTCTCGATACCTTTCCTGTGACGGAATGCGACTCGTATACCTTCGGAAGCAGAGCCTTATCAATTTCCGCCAGCGACAGGATCTCATCGGACCAAACCCGCCGACCGATGTCGAGCAGCAGCGTTCCCGAAGCATCGGCCACGTCGGTGGCTCGCTCGCCGGTCAAACACAGGCGCAAGTAATCCTTTGGAAGCAACACACTACGTACGCGCGCCCACAACTCCGGCTCCTCTTCTCTCACCCACATGAGCTTCGGTAAAGTGAAGCCCTCGAGTGCCGGATTCATCACCAATCGAATCAGTCGTTCCCAGCCGATTCGTTCCGTGAGCTCGCGACATTGATCGTGTGTCCGCACGTCGCACCAGATGATGGCTGGTCGTACGACTTCGTCCTGTTTGTCGAGGAGCACCGCGCCGTGCATTTGTCCCGTGAGACCGACGCACTTGATCTCGTCTGCACTCACGGCGCCATTCGAAAGCACAGCGCGCACTGCGGCGCACGATGCACGCCACCAGTCGCGCGGGTCCTGCTCCGCCCAACCTGTTTGCGGCGAAGTGAACGGCACGTGCTCGATCGTTGCGGAAGCAACGACGCGCCCCGCCTCGTCAATGACCAAAGCGCGGGAGCCCCCCGTTCCCACATCAATGCCTAATAGTTTCATTTAGCCTTGCGCGGCAAGGTAGCATAGACTTCATCAGTCTGTGCATACATTCGGCTGATTCAATGTAGTTTGTACTTCTGATTGAGTACAGACTGAAGTCTATGATGCAGGCCTGGCATCAAAGGAATTGGTCGAGGATGTTAATTAGCCTTCACTGAGAGATAAGAGAACTCAAGGTCCGGAGTCTCAAGGTAAGGAAGGGATGCTTGCTCCCGCTCAACCTGCGCAACACTCAAGTTTCATCCTACCAAAACCTAAGTGATAGTCGCGTTCACGCGACTTGCCCGCGTAAACGCGGCCACCGAACTCAAAAATTGGATTGTCCGAGTTTCAGGTTGAATCTAGGGCAAGTTGGGCGGGAGCAAGCATCCCTTCCCGACCTCGAGACTTTCCATCGCAGTGGCTTACTGTTCAGCTGAGTGCTTATCAACACAACAATTCCCAGCCGCCCGCAACAAGGATGGCTGATCGAGTGAGCATCGACTTGCACTGACCGAGGCCGCGAGTATATAACCTGCCAAATGTGCTGCACCTTGGACCACGAATAACTCTAAACAACCCATTTCAGAACACTGGAGACCTATCACGATGAAACTAAAACTTCCCCTTTACCTTGCAGTGGCACTCATGGCGCTCAGCCTTAACTCAACTGCCATCCGTGCTCAAACTCTTGGAGACTCGAAGGTAGTCACACCCGTCGCCTCCCCCGGTTATCCCGAGGGCATTGCCGTACGCGGTAACAGCTTCTACGTTTCTGGTCCCGCTGCCTTCGGTCAACCTCTCGGCTCTGCATACGTCAACGCCTACGACCTTAAGACGGGCGCCTTTGAAGCCGCATATCCCATCACAATCACCAATCCGTTTGCAGGGATGAGTGGGGCTTCGTGCGCGGCGTTTGGTCCGGACGGCAAGCTCTACGTTGTCGAGCCGTTCATAGGCATAATTCGGATGGACCTCAACCCAGGCAACACACAATCTGTCTATGCGCCGTTTATTCCGGCTGGTCCATCGCTGCTCAACGATTTGGCCTTTGATGGTGACGGCAATCTTTACGTCACTGACTCGTTCGCAGCAACCATCTATAGAGTCCCGGCCGGCGGTGGCGCACCCTCCGTCTGGTTCGCAGATCCGCGTCTGGCAGGTGATCCTTTGGTGCCTTTCGGCGCGAACGGTATCCGCATCGACAAGAACGATAAGAATGTCTACGTAGCCGTGACCGCACAGAATGGGAATTTGGAAGGAGTCATCTACCGGCTTCCCTTAGTTGCGAGCCCTTCGGCAGGGAGCATGGTTGAGTTCCATCGCTATACGCTTGCCATGGGACTGCCGGCGCCGGACGGGATTGCTTTTGGAAAGTCAGGCAAACTCTACGTTGCCCTGGCAGGTACCAGTCAGATCTCAGTACTTCGTTCTGATGGTAGTGAAGAGGCGCGTTATTCGGGTCCGGCAGCAAATCCAGGTGGATCACCAGATCCTATGCCGTGGGCTAATCCTGCCAACATCGCTTTCGACAAGCACGGCTCGATACTGGTGACCAACCATGCGAGTCTGGTGCCTTTCGATCCAAACCTCTTCGCAGTCTTCAACGTGTTCGTAGATGACAAGGGCAGCCCACTGCCTTAATCGAGCACAAATTAGTCGGGCGGCCCTCTCCGCCGCCCTACTTCACCATTCACGATCTTTTCTGCGTAATCTGTGAATGAATATTCTTACTGTGTGCTCTAGCGACGCACGGTTGGCAGGCCGACGAAGCTACCGCGGACGGTGAGCGCGGACGGCGGCCAGTCAATAGCCCTTTCCGACTCTGCATTCCTGCAGTTGACCAGTTCGACGAGAAAGCGGCCGCTCAACTCACCGGAACCTGCTCGCGTAGTGGTGCGCAGAAACCCCTTGGGACGATCAGCTGGCCGGCAGTTCAGTCTCAGCCGGCTGCCTCCGAGCCCCAGCGGAAACACGAGATGCGTTCCTGGAGTGATGCGCCCTTCGCCGTCGGTCTCGATCAAGAGATCCCAGCCATCGGCACTGAGCTCAATTCGGCCTGGTCCGACGCTGCCGATCTTGGCGCCAGGACTCGTGTGATCGAACTTCAGCTCGCGAGGCGTAAGATCCTGCTTCTCCACGATCCAATCAGGGAGTATCCCGCCCAAGGGAAGGCCGGCGCGAGGCACGATGATGCGCACACCAAAAGACGGCCCTCCGGACTGGTCCGAAACGTTCTCGGCAACGGTCTCCTCCATCGCGATCGGATCGTTCGCTCGCAATCCGATCCAGACTAGACCGACGATGCCTGCAAGCAACACCACCGCGATAATGAACAGCCATCTCTTAATGGGTTTCTTCATGCTCGGGAACAATTCGCAGCGACCGATCCGCTACCGAAGCTGTGAAAACTGTTAAGGCCATCTCAAAGCCTCGGTCACTCACCTTGTTGTAGCACATCTGGTTGCGCGAACCTTGCGCACTGGTCGCGGTCTGGTTGCCTCCCTTGGTTGGCAGCATTAGAATCCCCCTCTCGAAGTCACCGGTGCTCAGGTTACAAATCGTCGTGCCCTGTTTTCAACAGTTCGTGCCAGCTTTGGTTTCCGCGCCGTTCGGCCTGCCGGCGATCACCTTCTGGATCTATGTTTGTGCCTTGCTGATTCTCATCATCGGCCTTATCAAGATTGTTAGTGAACTAAAGCAGGAACATGGCGTCGACAAGATCATGCCGTTGGGCCGGCTGTTTTTTGCGATTCCCCTCGCCGTTTTTGGTTCCGAGCATTTCACCGCCGCGGCGGATATCGCGACTCTCATTCCACGCTGGATTCCCGCGCATACGTTTTGGGTCTATCTGATAGGCGTCGCTTTTCTTTGCGCGGCGCTCAGTATTGCCATTCTCATCCAGGCACGGCTGGCAGCGGCTCTGGTCGGAATGACGTTTCTGATCTTCGTATTAGTGATGGACATGCCAGGAGTCATAGCGAGCCCACACAACAGATTTTTTTGGGCCCTGGCCCTGAGACAACTTGCCTTCAGCGGCGGCGCCTTCGCTTTCGCGATGTGGCCGTTGAGCACTGGGCCGAGACGGGCGTCGTCCGCGACATTGCGCGCCATTCCGCGATTCTTCGTGGGCATTCCTTCAATATTCTATGGCGTGGAGCACCTACTGCATCCGGACTACGTGCCTGGAATTCCGTTGCAAAAGCTCACTCCCGACTGGATTCCGGGGCGAATTTTCTTGAGTTATTTTGTTGGCGTGATTCTGATTCTCGCAGGCGTCTGCTTGCTTGTGAATAAGAAAGCGCGCATGGCAGCCACGTGCTTAGGTCTTACGATTCTGCTGACAGTGTTGTGGGTTTACCTGCCGATGCTCGTCGCTGCGCCCTCAGACGTAGTGGCGCTGAACTTTTTCTTCGACACACTGCTTTTCTGCGGCGCCATTCTGCTGTTGGCGAACGCGATCGAAAAAGAAACCGCTGCGACGCGGATTTAGAGCACATCAACGCAAACTGACCTCAGGCAAAACTGATAGCGAGCAAAGCTCTCCGCAACAAGTAGCTGCTCATCTCATTCACACCCAGTTTCAACTGGGTGAAGCGAGGTCCTTCTTTTGAGAGGCCAACCGTTTCAACGGTTTCCTATGCCTCCCTCTCCGAGTAAACCGTTGAAACGGTTAGAAGAAAACTTGTTGAGCTGCGCGCTACACCCAGTTGAAACTGGGTGTGAATGAGAGGCATTGAGGGGGCCTCAACACTTTTCAGGCTTCAGTTGCGGGCGAGTCGCTGAGAATTGTTCACAGTAAGACCTGTCAAGATCAGGCCTGCGATTTCCTGGACGCTATCAGAATTGAATCATTCAATAACCGAGCGAGTCGCAACGCTTGACCATGCTCTGCTTTTCTTGTCCACAGAGCTGGCTCCACTTTTAGCCTCCCATGGCGCCGTGCGCGGTAGTCAGATGAAAGTGGTCAGTAGTCAGTTGTCAGTTGTCAGTTGTCAGCTCCAGAACGACCGACCATTGACCACCGGCTTTGCCGCCTGACGTGCGGAAAGGGAGCCTTTCCGCGACGATGCATTTTAGAAAGTAGCAGCGAGGCTCAGCCTCGCCGCAGTTATAGAGAGTGAGTGCGACGGAAAGCCAAAGGCTTTCCGCACATCAAACGGCCAAGCCGTCGCGGGTGAACGATACAAACCTCAACTAACCATGACACTCGTTAGACTCGATAAGCAAACAAAGAACCAGGAACAAAGTACCAGGAACTTTTCTTTGATCAGTGTAATCGGCGTAATCTGCGGATAAGTCTTTCGGAGGCCTTCACTGCAACGACTTGGCAATTTCGATTATCTGTTCGGGCCGAGCGCGCACGAATAAATTCTCTGTCATCATTCGCCAGCGAACTGTGCCGGAAGGATCGATGAGGAACTCTGCTGGACGCGCAACGTCGGCGCCGTTTTCACCCTGACCCGCATGAACCAGATCATAGCGGCGAATTGACTCGAGTTTTGGATCGGAGAGAAAAGTAAAAGTATATCCGGCTTCTTGCAGCATGTGCTGGCGATTGAGCTCAGGACTATCAACACTGATCGCAACCGTGCGGATTCCCTCATCAGCAAGCGTTGGTAAATTGTTTTGGATACCCCGCAACTCGGAGTGGCATAGCGGTCACCAATAGCCCCGGTAAAAAATCAGCAGCACACCTTTGGGTGGCTTGTTGTTAACTGGCTCAGTCAGCAATTGCGCCAGCGTTACCGGCTTATTGTTCGAATCAGTGAGAGTGAACTCGGGCGCCTTCTGTCCGACCTGTGGCGCGGCACCCGATGCCGGCAGCCACCGGCCAAAGACGAAGACTGCGAAAAGAAGACTCGCGAGAAAGAATACTCCCACCGCTGCTGCCAAAGAGCTGAAGATCTTTGCGACGACGCTCTTGTCAGGTTTGAAGGCCCGGCGCAGCCCGAGAAACAAAAGCACCAACGCGATCGCGAACAGGACGAGATTAACCCACGAAAAATCACGCGTACTCGGCCACCTCATAAACACAAGCGAGTAGCTCACCCCCGCCACCAGGCTTACGACAAACCCCACCCAGATCTGCCAGTTTATTCTCTTCATGCCCGCGTACTTTATCACAGCACCTCGACGATCGAGATCGGTTCAGGCTTGCGTGTGATTCTCCGAAGTGAGCGGCCAGAAGACTCCGTGGTAGTGGCCTGAGTGTGTTGCCAGGTTCGTCGCGGAGCGACGGCTGACTGTAGCCCGGCCTTTCAAGGCCGGGGTAAGGATGTCCATCGTACGTTCGTCGCAGAGCGACAACTGAATGCCCGCTTTCAAGCGTCGCTCACGCGACGGCGAAGGCTTGACTAAACTTGATCCCGGCGTTGAAACGCCGGGCTACCGTCAACCATCGCTCCGCGTCGTAAGGCCGGTCCATCCTTGGGCTTGTAGATCGAGGGCGTCGAGTACGCTTCCAAGTTCTGACGGCGCCCAAAAAGGGTATGAAGCTTTTTCTTACCTTTCATCGTCTCTTGTGATAGGTTGCGCCGATTGATTTCAAGATCTCTCAAACCAAGGTCAATTACTAAATGAAAACAAATCATCGCGCCTTGTTGATCGTTGCTGTGTGCGGAATCACGCTGTTTACGACAGCCGTTAACGCTCAGGGTCCAAAAAAAGCAGAAGGCGATCGTGTCGAGGCCAATGTGGCTCCAGGCGACGACCTCATTGCTGGTCTCCGCTGGCGCAACATCGGCCCGTTTCATGGAGGCCGCATCTCGGCCGTCACCGGCGCGATCGGGCAGCCGGGTGTGTTCTACCTCGGGGCGCCGGCCGGCGGCATTTGGAAAACTTCGAGCGCAGGCGTGAAGTGGATCCCGATCTTCGATCAGTTTACGAACGTCGACAGCATAGGCGCGATACAGGTGGCGCCGTCGGATCCCAACATTGTGTACGCCGGCACTGGCGACTCCGTGCAGGGTTCGCTCGGCGACGGCATGTACAAATCGACCGATGCCGGCATGACGTGGACGCATATCGGCCTCGAGGAGACGACGAAGATCAACAAGATGGTGGTCGATCCGAAAGATCCGGATCTCGTCGTCGCGTCAACGCAGGGCGACGCGCGGCACACCGGCCAGGGTATCTACCGTACGACCGACGGCGGCAAGACATGGCAAAACACGTTGCGGCCCGAAAACGCCAACGGCACGCGCGATGTCGAGTACGCTTTCGACAAGCCGAATGTGATCTTCGCAACCAGTCAAAGCCTGGGCGGCGGATTTGGCGGAGGATTTGGAGGGGGAGGCGGTGCGGCTCCGCAAGGACCGAACGGCACCGCCCTCTATAAATCGACCGACTCGGGCAAAACGTGGAAGAAAGTCGATACGCTGCCGCCGTACACGGGGCGCATCAGCGTGGCGGTCGCGATGCACACGGATGGCAAACGTGTCTACGTCATTGGCACCGGGGTCCAGGGCGGATCCGGACTCTTTCGCTCTGACGACCAAGGCTCCACGTGGCAGCACATGGCCGCCGGCGACACACGCATTACGAATGGCCAGGGCACCTTCAGCTCCGGCGTGTGGGTCGACTCTCAAAACCCCGACATGCTCTACACGATCGCCACCACAATCTATCGATCGACTGACGGCGGGAAGACGTTCAGCGCCTTCAAGGGTGCGCCCGGCGGCGAGGACCCGCATAACGCCTGGGTTGACCCCACTAACGGCCAGCGCATGATATTCGGCTTTGATCAGGGACCGGCGGTCACGCTCGACGGCGGTCAGACCTGGAGCGGCTATTATCAGATCCCGGTCGCGCAGATCTACCACATCGCCACCGATACTCGATATCCGTACTGGGTCATGGGCTCGCAGCAGGACACTGGGGCAATCATGACTCGCAGCCGCAGCGATCAGGGTCAGATCACGACGGTCGATTGGTTGCCGCTACCCTCATCCGAGTTCGGCACCGTCGTGCCCGATCCGCTCAAGCCCATGACTGTGTACGGTGTGGGCTATGGTGCCGGACAAGGCAACGGGCTGATTAAGATCGATCTCGCTACAGGACAGTGGGGCAACGTCGCGCCAAATTTCGGGGCGAACTCGGGCCTATATACCGCGGGCCGCGATTTCTGGAAGCGATTCGACACCGAGTTTGATCCGAAGGCGATGTACGTCGGCTACAACTGCATCCTTGTAACGCGTGACGACGCCCAAACGTGGAAGGCTTTCAGTCCCGATCTCACTACGCTGAAAGGTCAGCCGATGGTGCCGTGCGGCGTCCCGCCCGCGGCAGCTACACCGCAACCAGCAACTCCTGCTCCGACGCCGGGGGCTCCGACTCCAACTCCGACTCCGGCAGCTCCCGGTGGCGGCCGCGGTGCCGTGGCGCCATCGATCTCCGACTTCTCGCTCTCCACCATCAAGCACGGGGTCGTATGGTCGGGCAGCAACAACGGACAGATCTACAAGACGATGGACGGCGGCAAGACCTGGAACAACGTCACGAACTTCGCCGATCTGCCGCCGGGCGCCAACTTCGTTACTGTGGAAGCCGGACACAGCGACGTCAATACGGCCTACGTGCTTGCCAACCTCGGACTCGGCCGTGGCGGCGGCGGGCCTGCTGCTCCGCAGCCGGAGCAACACTACATCTACCGCACGCACGATGCCGGCAAGACCTGGACGCGCATCGTAAACGGCCTGCCGGTCGATGAGCGCACGGGCAGCCAGGTACACGTCATTCGCGAAGACCCCAAACAGAAGGGCTTGCTCTTCGCCGGCACCGAGACGACGGTCTACGTTTCATTCGACGACGGCGATCACTGGCAGTCGCTGCGGCTTAATCTGCCGAGCACGTCAATTCGCGACATGGTCTTTCATACCGGCGATCACATGAACGATCTGGTGATCGGCACATACGGCCGCGGCTTCTGGGTGCTCGACGACATGAGTCCGCTGCGCGACATCGCAGCTAAGGCGCTACAGATCGCGGCAGCGCCGGCATATTTGTTCAAGCCGGGCGACGCTATCCGCTCGCGGATAAACTCGAATTGGGATCAACCGATGGGCGTGGAGTTGCCGCGCATGCCCAACCCGCCGTTCGGCGCGCTTCTCTATTACCACTTGAGCAAGCCGCCCGCCGGCGAGATTAAGCTACAGATCTTCGACTCGGCGAATAAGTTGGTGCGGACGATCACGAGCACGCAGCCGCCGATGTACGAGCGGCCGCCGTATCCTAACTACTGGCTGATGTCTTCGGCTGAGCGCGCGCTGTCGACGAACGTCGGAACGAATCGCATCAATTGGGATCTGCGTTGTGACGATCCGCCGGGCTACAATCCGGACATCAATAACCAGATGAACTCCGCGCCGGGCCAGGTCTCGCCGGCGCCGCACGGACCGCTCGTGTTGCCAGGCACGTACACCATCAAGCTGGTGGTGGACGGCACCGCGTACACTCAGACCCTCGTCGTGCACAACGATCCGCGTGTCGGCGACGGCGCAAACGTGATGTCGGCGCTGCGGGCGCAGAACAAACTGGCGATGGCCGGCTGGCAGGGCATGAAGGACAGCTATACCGCCAACGAGGAAGTGACTGCAGTGCGTGCACAACTGGCCGCAATCTCGCACGGCTCGCTGCCGCCGGATGTTGCCACGGCCGCGACCGCGCTCGATGTGAAGCTGGCGACGTTCGGCGGTGTCTTGCCGCGTGGCGGACGCGGCGGCGCCGGTGGTGGAGGTGGAGGTGGATTCGGTGGTGGCCCCGCGCGCGTACCTGGCAGCGTGTTGCCGTTCTATTCGATCAACGCGCTGTTTTATACAGTCCTCGCACCGCTCTCTCAGAACGGCCTCGACATGGCGCCCACCAAGGCCGCGGTTGATACATGGGAATCAGACTGCAAGGAGTTCACCGCGACGGTGAACGCGTGGAAGACGATGCTAGCCGTGGACCTGGTTGGATTCAACAGCCTGCTAACGAAGAACAACCTGACGCCGTTGAAGATCCCGACAACAGCGCCGGCGGCGCCGGCTTCGTGCACATTCGTTGGCGCACGGTGACGGCAAGTTGGACCGAGGACGTGAATTCCAGCTGCACAGCTGGTGGATAGTTCAGGGCCAGCCTACTAATGTTTGAATACTTGTTAGCTTGAATCCCGCCTGCGGCAGCTGGTGGATGGTTCAAGTTCGACCTACAAAGAGAGGTTGGGG
>Ga0157380_10000855_pt1 | contig 19105 bp, 19 predicted proteins | sample S35metaG_FD_119757 | JGI IMG/M metagenome (GOLD analysis project Ga0157380, IMG submission 119757) | Switchgrass rhizosphere microbial communities from Kellogg Biological Station, Michigan, USA - S3-5 metaG | ecosystem: Host-associated > Plants > Roots > Rhizosphere > Soil | place: USA...
CAAGGGTAATTAAAGGTGGTAGCTGGAACGACCGTGCATATTGGTTGTCTCCTGGTACACGCCGCTTCCTTGAAGAAGATCAGTCTAGCAGCACGGTTGGTTTCCGTTGCGCGATGGACCGTGTAGGTAGCCCTGAAGGTAACGGTAGAAAAACCGGTATCAACTACTCTACCCGCCGCCAGAATTCAAGAAAGAAATAAACGAGCTTTTGCTGATTATATTAAGAAGCCATCTCCTAATAAGAGGTGGCTTTTTCTTTTGGACCCCGGATCTCTGATCCGGAAAACGTGAGCCGTGAGGCGTGAATCGTGAGTAGCACTCTGATTTTCGAAGAGTCGTTGGATCCCGGATCTCTGATCCGGAAAACGTGAGCCGTGAGGCGTGAATCGTGAGTAGCACTCTGATTTTCGAAGAGTCGTTGTACTTGGATCTACTCCTTCATCTTAGTCCCATCCGCCTTCCTTATTTTTGTCTTATGACCATTGAACAACTCTATTCTATTTACAAACAGTTTCCCTCCGTACAAACAGATACGCGTAAACTTAAAAAGGGAGATATTTTCTTCGCGTTGAAAGGGCCTAGTTTCAATGGAAATGCATTCGCGCAACAAGCACTTGCCGCCGGAGCTGCCTATGCAGTAATTGACGAAAAGGAGTTTGAAACCGGCGATAATACCGTCCTGGTTCCTGATGTGCTCACTACACTGCAGCAATTAGCAAAATATCATCGCCAGCAATTCAGTATTCCTTTTATCGCAATAACAGGCAGTAATGGCAAAACAACCACTAAAGAATTAGTATATGCTGTTCTTTCCAGCGAGTATAAAGCATATACAACCCAGGGCAATCTTAACAATCATATTGGCATTCCGCTAACGATATTGAGCGTGCGATCCGATGCTGAATTGGCGGTAATTGAGATGGGTGCTAATCATCAGAAAGAAATAGAAGACTATTGCACCTATACCCTCCCTACGCACGGAATTATTACCAATGCCGGCAAAGCTCATCTGGAAGGTTTTGGAGGTATTGAAGGAGTACGAAAAGGAAAAGGGGAACTGTTCGATTACCTCCGCTCTCATAACGGAACTGCGTTTGTAATGTGGGATTATGACTACCTGCAATCAATGAGTAAGGGGATTAAAGAAATTATCCGATACGGTACAAATGAAGCGGATATCACTGGCACTGTTTTAAAAAGTGAACCATTTCTGGAAGTAGCTATTAAAAAAGGCGTAGCACTGAAAGAAATCCGTACACAATTGGTAGGTGATTATAATCTTCCCAATGTATTGGTGGCTGTTACCTTAGGAAAATACTTTAAGGTACCGGACGAAAAGATAAAGAACGCTATTGAAACTTATAGTCCTTCGAACAGCCGTTCGCAATTATTGCGCATGGGAGATAATGAAATCATCCTCGATGCATATAATGCTAACCCCAGTAGTATGAAAGCGGCTATTGAAAATTTCGCACATATGCATTATAGAGATAAGGTATTAATGCTGGGAGCCATGGCCGAATTAGGAACAGAGAGCCTGGAAGAACATAAAAACATTATTGAGCTGATCAAAAAACATCAATGGAAAGAAGTGGTTTTGGTGGGAGGTGATTTTTGTAAGATTGAACATCCATTCATTTCATTTACCAATTCATCAGAAGCTGGTAATTGGTTAAAGGAAAAGAATTTCCACAATACAGCCTTGCTGATCAAAGGTTCGCGCAGTATGCAAATGGAAAAAACATTGGAATAACTTACCGTTTCCCCATTGTGCCTACTTAGTGGTCTTCGTGTTAAAATCTCTTCCACAATCAAGCAACCAGAATTTTGTAGGGTTTTTAAACACAAAGAAATACAAAGGATTTCACAAAGAACCATAAAGAAAACGGAATGATTCAAATCACTTTTACTACGGGCAAAAGTTGAAGATCTTTTAATTTCATTATTATTTGTTCTTGCTGTTCTTTCTTTTCCCGCAACCATTGAGTGTTTAAATCGAGGATTATATCTTTTTCATCAGCAGGAAGTTGATCTATATAATCGGATTGAACAAAATTTAGAATCGTACAGCGATCATTATAGTTACCCAACTCATCCGCAAGTTCATTCAATTTCTTTTCACTCTTCCATGCAATAACAGGAAATGGAATACCCCAATTAACCGTAAATACGCGGATATTGTAAATAATATCCTTTAGGTGTTTGCGTAGAGAATGTAAGCTCTTATCACTATCGGGTGATAGCATTATCAAACGCATCGCAGTTATCCGGTGTTGAAGGAATTTTTTTACAATGTCTACTGTTAAATAATCCGGGGGCATCACCAACCAGCGGGCCAACTCTTTCTCAAACGAAAAGATATCTGTTCTTTTTATGAACTCTTCTTTTGCGGAAAACAATTGCTTTTCCAGTAAAGAATTATACACCGGGATTTTTTCTATGTTGTTACCGGGCAGTGATTTTATCAATTCCAGATACAATTGAAGTTCCCTGACTGCGCCTGCAGACTTATAAATTTTTTTAAACTCTTTGGTCATGTGCGGCATATGCCCAGGAACAGAAGCAGTAATCATCCGAAGGAAAGCCCTTAGTTTTTTATAATCCACTCTCCACTCGTGTACATCCTTTTCCTTGAAATGACCCGGTATCCGTTCAGTAGTTTTTTCTAACTGTCCGCTGAATTTTTCAATAACCTGCTCCTGGCTGAGTCTGTCCAATGCCTTTTTTTGGGGAAGCTACAAAATTTACCCATTTATATCTGTAAGTCCGGGCGTGAAGTAATGAATAATACGGGAGGCTGTGCCCACTACCCTGCATTTAATTTAATAGTCGCCGTTTAGAAGATCGGCAACACCTCCGCTTACGGCAGGACAAGTACGCCAGCATCTGAACGAACTTCTTATTAAAGTATAAATCTGAAAAACATTCTTACGCCAGCGAGGGTACTAATCTTTAGTTATGAGACTTACTTTTATACATTTGTTATTGTTTCTATCAAACCATTTTCCAATATTGCATTTATGAAATAGAATTCTACTATGAGGACAACCTTTTTAATACTTTGCATTTTACTTATTAGCTATAATACCGATGCTCAAATCAATGATACAATAAATTGGCGCCCAGATTATAAGCTTAGATGGAAAGATTTTATAGCTGCCCCTGAGGCCAATTCAAATGCAGCGGCTGCCAGCTATTGCAATATTATCTTCAGAAACTACACAACAGACACTTTTGTAAATATAAAAGTCTATTGTTACTTTAACAAAACCCAATCCTGGTCGAGACATAAAACTGAGGCCTTATTGCTTAAACATGAACAAGGTCATTTTGATATTGCTGAGTTATTTGCTCGGAAATTCAGGAAAATAATAGCAGGTTATAAAAATGATTACGACTCCTTAAAAAAAGATATTGTTGTCCTATATAATAACATTAATTCTGAAAGGATGAAATATGACAATCTTTACGATGCGGAAACAGAATCCTCAAAAAATAGAAAAATGCAGAATATATGGAATGAAAAAATTTTGAATGAAATAAAGCAACTTAAAGAATTTGCAAAATAAACATGTTTGAGGTTAATAATTTTAGTTATGCAAGATCCGCTTTCAAGAGATTTGTTATCGCATTACTCATATTCATCGCTTGACAAGAATTCTGACTTCTAAAACCTTTCCTACTTTTTTAAAATTCTTTGCAACTGCCTCGCAGTCTTAAAGCCACATTGAGCTGCGATATATTCAATGGTGTATTCAGGATTGTTCAGCATTGTGTTTGCATATTCTTTCCGCAGCAAAGTGAGATATTCCAATATGGTAGAACCTGTTTTCTCTTTAAAAACCCGGCTCAGGTTTCTTGGACTCATCGAAACAAGAGAGGCCAGCTCTTCTACCGTGTTTTCTTTGGAAAGATGATCGATAAGGTAATCCTGTACTTCATGTATTTTTGGATTGATGTGATTTCTATAATCCAAATAAATGCTTTGTTGAGTGTGATTATGGTTTCGCCTATGATAGACCACTAATCCCCTGGCCACCTTATGTGTAAATAGGGCACCTTTTAATTCTTCCAGTATGGCTAACGCCAGATCAATACCGGCACTGATTCCTGCGCTGGTGTAAACATTATTGCTCTTTTTAAAAAGTATATCTGTTATTACTTTAGCATTGGGGAATCTCGACTGCAGTTCTTCCACTCTTCTCCAATGAGTCGTGCACTCGGTATCCTTTAACAAACCTGCTTCTCCTAAAGCAAATGCCCCATTACAGATAGAGCAGACAAATACTTTCTTATCCGCACATTCCTTTATCCATTTAAAAAAATCTCTTTCCGCTCTGAATTCAATACTTCTAACATATTCAAACCCCATTCCCGGCATGAATAGATAATCTCCCTCTTTTAAATTAGCTTCCTTATAATTCGATATTTTCCCAAATCCAAGTCCGGATGTACTGATGGTATCCTGTTGATAGGAGTAAAACTCAAGGTCTACATCGAAGCCATAAAATTTGGCTTCTGTGAATACCTGGACAGGACCCGCAAGATCTAATAACTCTACAGACGGGGGAATTATGAAAGCCATTTTTTTCATGATGCTGATTTGAATTTAAAACAATGACATAAAGTTAGAAGTAGTCTTAAATACAGAAAGGACAATTGTATGTCAAATACCGACAAAATGATTCTTTAACTAAAGAGTAAAACTACCCTTAACTTTTCTATAGCTGAGTATAAACAAATATATACCAATGGTGAAATCAATGGATAGGCAAAACAAGTCATAGTGGGGTGGGATTAAACTTGAACCAGGAAATAAATTATAAACAAAGTCCCATACACCGTGTAGGAAAAAACCCGCTGCTAAAATATTCAGACTCTTCCTGATCCCAAAATAGGCGATGAACAGAAAGAATATTGCTTGTACACAGTTAACAATTAGAGCATTTGTATCCGTCCACGTAAACCCCACATAAAGAAACCCAATTCCCGAAAGTGTGAGACCGTAGATGATTGGCTTGTCCAATTGTTTCAATAAGGTAATAGTCAATATAACAATCAATCCTGAGGAAATTCCGATGATTATTGGAATCATAGTTTGTGGTTTTAAACTGAATGAAAGAATGATGTAGTCTATTTAAAAGCATTAAAAAAAGTATGCTCCAAGCGGATAAAAAAACCATTCGGCGCAGTTCTTAACAAAGTGCCGCTTAACTCATTTCGGTAACCTATATCTACCCTGCTTTGACTATTAAATATCATTTGCACCGAGGGTGCTATATCGAAATAGTATTTCCCCGAACCGGTGTTCACCTGTGTCAGAAATTCAACCATCAGGTTAATATTTGTTTGCTTATAACTTCTATACTCTTTTGGAAACATTAATCTTCCGATTGAGAGCGTAGAATTGATGGCCTGATTATTTTTCGAACCGTAGGGAAACTTATTGTTATTTCCGTTGTCTAGCGCATTAAGAAATGTCAAAGAGGTTGATAAGGCCACCCTTCTCAGTAACTGAGTAGCTACTGCGCCGGCTTCATATCCACTATTATGTCCGTACATATTAATCTCTTCCTGGTGAATATCACTGTTATTATAACTTACCCTTCCAAAAACCGCCATACGAAAATGCCTTTGTACAGCATCATGACTCAAAAACCTATACTTTGCGTAAAGACTTCCACCCTCAGCAGCAAAGTTTTTGTTTCTGTTGCTAAAGAAGAGATTGCCCTGAATCATTAACTTCTTTGAAACACCAATAATAACTTCCGGAATTAGGTGATAATTAATCTTTGAGGAATTAATCTCATTCATAATAGAATTATCAAGTCTGAAACCAATACTACCTGCAGCTATATTACTCGCTGGCTCAGTAGCGGAAAATAATTCCTGCCCTTTCCCCGGTAGCGAAAGAAATAAAATGACTATAAAAAGCGACTGTTTCATCTCTGGAAATTTATTATAGAGACAATTATAAGGTTGCGTGATAAGTATGCGGTGACGAATTGGGGTAAGGATTGCTTTTGAATTCCTTGAGAGAAACAAAACCCTTGTCAATTATTTTAATCTCTTTAACCCCGTTTACTGATTGACCACCCGCATTTACAAAATAAAAAATCTTATCCCCGATGTTGATCGGCTGATTATTTGTTACCTGAACATTATTGAAAACGATGGAGGCTACAAAACCAGATACTGTAAATCCCGCTCCTTCTACCTTCTTCTTGATCATCTCAAAATCAACCGTACTGTTTGATTTAAATGATATTTCAAATGTGTATTTCTTAATATCCGCTTCCACTTTGTCAACAAAATCAAGTGTTTTTAATGCTTTATTGATGGAGTTACTACACATACTGCACGTCAAACCGCTTGCCTGTAAAGAAACTTTGGTAACCTGTGCATTTGTTACCACCGAAAAAGCAATGGCAATAAACAAGAATATCTTTTTCATTTCTGTATTATTATATTAAATTAATAAGTAATTGAGGTTTCAATTCGAGCTTCAGTATTTACTGATAGTTGGATGCTGGTTTTCTCAACCCTCTTATCAACGACTGAATGTTGCTTATTACCAGGTAATCCATGATTCATTTCAAGAATCACCCATACAGGAATCAGGATAATTATTCCGAATACCTTTGCTGCGAAACCGAACTTTTGCATTTTAATTTTATTTAATTGTTATTTGATGATGTAAAGTTATAATGGCTTTTAAAGTCTTGCCGGACGGTATGCTGTCAAAAACGGACAAATATGAGGTGGCAACTTAAACGGAACATTACTGCTGAACATCTGAGAGTAGAAATTCCTTTTTGAAAGCAAAATGATAAATCACATTGTCGCCAATGCGGACTGGATAAGCATTAATAAATATCCAGCCATCTTTACCCATAAAATTGAGCGCGTCTACTACTGTATTAAATTTTTTCAACTTTCCTTCATAGGTTTTGAGTCGGTTATCCTTCCAGACTCTTTTTTCTTCACCAAAGTCAATATCAATGGTTACTTTATTACTAAACAGACTGGGTGTAGCAATGATTTGGCAATATTGTTCAACCTTAGTGTTGCTCGTTTGGGCATAAGAACTCAGGGTGCCTAATAGTATAAGACTGAATATGATTAACTTTTTCATGTTTAGTGTTTAAATTTTTGATAAGATTAAATAAGCTACCCGGATTCCGGGTAGCTTATTGAGCGAACCTGAAAGAATAGTTGTTACTTACAATTTTTACAAGTGCAATTACTGCCACAATTACAATTTTGGCAAGTACAACCCGGATTCAGACATTTTTGATTTTCTTTCGAAGTTGTTTGACTCGATACTGATGCTGGTTTCATAAATTTTGTTTTAATTATTTGATAGAACAAAAGTAGAATGCGACCAGGGATTCGTTGTTACATCAGCTTGTGTAAGAGTTACATAATTTTGGGTTATACCTGATCAAGCATTTTACGCTTGTCAGCTCCAATTTTTTTAAAATGAGAAGGAGTTAATCCAGTTATTTTTTTGAATTGATTTGACAGGTGGGCAACGCTGCTATAATCCAGTTCATAATGTATTTCCGATAAAGACATTTCTTTATATACCAGCAGTTCTTTAACTTTTTCAATTCTCTGTTCGATAAAATAGTTTTCAATGGTGCGTCCTTCTACGGAAGAAAAGAGACCGCTGAGGTAGGTATATTCATGATGCAGGTTCTGTGAGATATAAATGGAAAGCTTCGTTTTCCTTTCTTTTTCCTCCACTTCATTCCTCGCCTTCTTAATAACCAATTGTTTTATTTTTTCGATCATTCCGCTTATTCTGTTATCAATTAGTTCTAATCCGATTGAGGTGAGACCAGCACTTAACTTATCAATTTGTTCGGCTGCTATCCGTTCAAAAAGATGGATCTCCCCAGTAATAACCTTTTTAAAAGGAATGGCCAATTTGATTAAAACATCTTCAACAGCGAGAACGCAACGGTGGCAGACCATATTTTTTACAAGTAGTATATCCATCACTACAAAAAATAAAAGATTAATAAAACAAGTTACATTAAGCTCACGGCTGATTAATATTAATTGGGAGGCCGGGTTGTTTTCTTTTATAAATTTCGAGACAATCTGAAGAACAAAAATATTGATTCCTTTCATCGGGATGTGGGATTGCATTTTGTGCATCCAGAATTAACATGCGGCAAACAGGGTCAATATAATATGTATTTCTTTTTTCAATACTTAATTCAAATACTTCCTTTCCCTGACTGATATTTTTAAAAAGGTGGTTTCCTTTCGATTCCAGCGTAAATAAAAATTTGTCTGATAATGCATTCACATACTCTTCCGAGCACCAAAAGGTTCCTGGATTTGCTTTAGCCGCGATCCTGGACGTCAGATTTAAAGCAGCCCCAAAATAACTATTGGCTCTCTGCAATACTTTCCCATAATGCAATCCTCCATGTAACTGAAGAAAATTCTCTTCATTGGATACATTCTTTCCTAGCATAAGTGCCGTTGCCACTAAAAAATCCGGCGACTCAGAAACAATCATAATTTCATCGCCCGTACGTTCATGAAGCTTGCAATCACCCACCAGGCATTTTTCTACTATCTCCATATATTTATCAATTAAATCGGCAGCAGCGATAGAACCATGTGTTTCTGTTAGAGCGGTATATCCCGATAAATCAGCTATTAGTATGGCAATATTCTTTTCCATAGATAATACAAAGGTGCTGCGAAAAAAAATAACCCTAGTGACAACATGAGGTCAGAAACGGACAACTAAGTTAGTGTGAAAAGGAGAAACAAAATGTTTTGACATCCGGCGATCCAGATCATTCGTCTGGCTTATATAAAAAGAAAAAATCCTTCATGCTTTGATGGATGTACACGAAGAATTTTTCTGATATCATGCGGAGAGAGAGAGACGCCAATCGAACACCTGATACCATTTTTGACATTTTTGAATGGTTTAAATAAATAATTGTCTATAAAAAGGTTCGATGCGCTAAATATAGTCTTTCGTCTTCCCCTTTCATTTTTTACTTATCCATTGCAAAACATTAGGAACCTAAAATAACAATGTTTTGTCGTGATCTACCCCTAATGTTGTCGTTTTTACACAGGTAGAATCCTAAAATGTTTTCCATCTTTGTATTGTCATTAACAATCAAACTAAACTTGGGCAAGTTTATGAAAAATTTATTCAACACAAGAAGTCTTATTAAATTACTCCTAATCGCAATCCTTATGCCTGCAGTATCCTCATCAAATGCACAACAAATAAAACCTACCGGCAATGGCTACGCACCGGCTAATGGTATCAAAGTTTATTACGAAGTATACGGCGACGGTAAGCCTATCGTTTTACTACATGGTGCTTACTATACCATTGAGATGAATTGGGGGGAATTAATACCTGAATTAGCAAAAACAAGAAAAGTAATTGCTATAGAATTGCAAGGACATGGACATACACCATTTTCAGATAGAAAATTATCACGGGCCACTTTAGCGAGTGATGTGGAGAAAGTAATGGATTATCTAAAAATTGACAGCGCTGATATTGCAGGGTACAGTTTTGGCGGTCAGGTTGCCTACCAGTTTGCGATACAAAGTCCTAAACGGTTGAGAAAACTAGTCATCATATCTTCTGTCTATAAAAGTGATGGCTGGGTAACCGGAATAAACGATGTTTTTAAACAAATGAAGCCGGAGCATTTTGCGAATTCGCCGCTGCAAGCCGCTTACGAAGCTGTTGCACCAGATAAAACAAAATGGACAAAGTTCCTGGAACAGATGATTGCCGCAGCTGGAGAGCCATTTAATATAGGCGACGACAATATAGCAAAAATCACTGCACCTGTATTAATCATATCAGGTGACAATGATGGAATGGATAAAATCGAATTGGCAAAAACATATAAATTGTTGGGAGGTGGTGTTGCTGCTGGTTTGCAACCAATGCCAAAATCACATCTGGCTATTGTTCCCAATCAAGACCATGTTAGCCTGATGATGCAGACAAAAATAATATTCGGTTATTTAGATAGTTTTTTACAATAACTAATGCAATTGAATTTTTGATCATTCGGGCGAAATACTATTATCAGCAATTATGCTGATAGAACTAAAAGGGGAAAAACAAATAAATAAAGTAAGGGAGAAAAGTTAGATTTCGTTTTGCCACTATCAAACAAAAAGCGCTGAAAATCAGCGCTTTTTATCATCTGCGGAGACTAAGGGATTCGAACCCTTGATACGGTTTCCCGTATACACACTTTCCAGGCGTGCTCCTTCAACCACTCGGACAAGTCTCCGTTTTATTCAGGGCGGCAAAAATACTCTTTCATGCCCTAGCTACCGAATATTTTTTGCGCATTCTTCGTAGTTATCGACGCCACTTCTTCCACAGATATTCCTTTAATCTCAGCCAGTTTCGCGGCTACATACTTTATATAACTGCTTTCATTTCTTTTACCCCGAAAAGGCACAGGAGTGAGATAAGGTGCATCTGTTTCAAGTACGATATGGTCTAAGGAAATATCCTTTATTACTTCTCCTAAACCCGCATTCTTATATGTCAATACACCCCCGATCCCGAGGTAAAAACCCAATTCAATGATCCGATCGGCCGCTGCACGATCATCGGAAAAACAATGAAAGATCCCTTTCAGCTTTCCTTGCTGTTGTTCTTTTACCATATTGATACAATCTTCAATTGCATTACGGCTATGGATTACAATCGGCCGGTCGTACTGCAAGGCCCATTCAATCTGTTGACTAAAGGCTGTTTTTTGTTCGTTGACAAAGGCTTTATCCCAGTAATAATCCAACCCTATCTCCCCAACTGCTATAAACTTCCTTTTAGCCAGCCAGTTTTTTACCAGGTCCAGCTCTTCCTTGTAATTCTCTTTTACCGAACAAGGATGAAGCCCCATCATCGCAAAACAGGCATCGGGCCAGGTTTTTTCGAGCTTTAGAAGATTTTCCAGTTCACTACTGTCAATAGCGGGGAGCATAAATTGCCCTACCCCTTCCCTGAATGCCCGATTCATAACTTGCTGAATATCATCGGAAAAGGCCTCAAGATACAAATGACAGTGAGTATCAATAAGTTGCGTAGTCATAACCCTGTAAATTTCAAAAAAATAGTTAAGATTCCATTAAACTCTTTATAATGAGTAGAGTCTCAGGATCGTTATAACCATTGCATTCACAAAACAAATATTTATGAAATCATTGTCCAGTCTTACCCGTGTGTTAACCGTTGTGCTTTGCACATCTGCCTTATTTATTTCTTCCTGTAAAAAAGAAGGAAGTGCTTCCGGAACTGTAGCCGAGCAGGAAGAGTTTGCCATGGCAGCTTCTCAATCGGATGCCGAGGCTGAAGTAATTTTTGATGATGTATTTGATAACGTATTAGGAGTAGATACTGAAGTAGGTATCGGTGGAACCGGTGTATTTGCCGGCACTAAATCTAACAGTAGTATTGGCCAGGAAATCATCAGTGGAGCAAATGGAACTGATACTGCTACCCGTTGCTTTACAGTGGCTTATACTCAATTGAGTCCTCCTGCCCGATTCCCTCTTAAAGTAGTTATTGATTTTGGCGCAGGCTGTACCGGCCGCGATGGAAGAACCCGTAAAGGAAAGATCATTATCGTTTATACAGGACCTTTATTTGTGCCTGGAAACTCTACCACAACTACATTCGATGGCTATGCGGTTAACGATATTTCAGTAGAAGGTACCCACAAAATCTCTAACGTGAGTACTCAAAGTATTAAATCCTTCCGAGTTGTGGTTTTAGCCGCCAAATTAACAAAGCCAAGTGGCGATTTCACACAATGGAACAGTGAAAAGACTATTTCACAGATCGAAGGTTTGGGCACACCGTTATTCCCACTGGACGACGTATTTACTCTTGATGGTGGAGCAAATGGCTCAGTTAAGAAGGGAGATCGCTTTTTCCAATGGTCAACTAACATAAAAGAGCCATTGGTGAAGAAGTTTGTATGCCGTTGGATCGTTAAAGGCATAGTGGTAATGCGTAAAAGCAATACCGCTGTAGCTGAACTGAACTATGGTAATGGAACCTGTGATAATAAGGCCACCCTTACCGTAAACGGTCAGGTGCGGGAAATTACTTTGCACTAATTAAAAAAGTTTATACCTTTAAATCAGTTTTCATAGGGTACGGATTAAAAACGGGCCAGGGTGTCTACCCAGGCCCAACTTTTTTTATAGCCCTTCTCCAAAATTGGGAACAATATTTTCAGGAAAAATTTTCAGGAATCACATCAAAAATATATCCTCGCTCTGACAAATTTTCCAATACTTCCGGCAAACATTTTTGTAAACGTGGAAATGCTTTTTCGCTATCATTAAATACAACAATAGAACCGGGCTTCACATTTTTCAAAACATTACTTGTACATTTTCCGCCATCAATTCGGGTATCAAAATCGGCGCTTAATATATCCCACATAATAATTTTAATGCCGGGGAGTTTTTTCTCGAGTAGCAAGCATTGACTTTTGGTAATCCGGCCATACGGTGGGCGAAAAAGATTGGAAGGAATATGTTGTTGTGCTTGCAGGATGTTATCTAGGTACACATCATCGGCTGTTTTCCATCCATTCAAATGATTTTGTGTATGATTGCCAACGCGATGTCCCTTACGAACGATCATTTCAAAAATTTCCGGATGGGCGATCACATTTTTACCGATACAAAAAAAACTTCCTTTCGCATTGAAACGAGTCAACTGTTCTAATACAAATAGTGTAATATCGGGATGTGGCCCATCATCAAAACTGAGAAATACTTTTTTCTCCGATACAGGGAGATCCCAGATTCCATAAGGATATATTTTTTTTAACAGCCAGGGAGTTTTTACTAAATAAAACATGCGTAGTGGAAAGTAAATACAAATTAATAAAAATTATTCGCCAAAGCCGGTGATATGAATAACCTTGTCGCGGTAACGATAGATCTTTCCATTTAGTTTGAGATGCTTTGCCTGGCTTTCTTCATTGATTAAAATTGGCTCCAGATATTTTTTTACCTTTTCATTTGATGCTTTAGGAGGTGAGCCTTTCATAATCACGTCGTCAACATAGCCCTGCAATAAAGAAGGCAATTGATCATAGAATAAAGCGGATCCATCAAAAATATCGCAACCAATAACTTTATCACCACTTACACAAACAAATCCTACCCAGGCACTATCTGTTTTTTTCAACCGCTCGGTAAATGTGCGTATATAATCTTCCTGTAAGGTGAGAAGCTTTTTGTCTTTACGAATACCTGCATATGTAAAAGTGGGCGATTTGACCTTGCCACTGTCGAGTTGGTTAAAGATCTCTTTCCAGATCAGTACCTGATTATGCGATTGATCTACAACTTTCCTCAAACGCATATTGGCATAATTGAAATAAGAGAATTTTTTTTCTTTCTCACTCCAACGACCTTCTTCAACGCACATTACAGAAATATATTGATCACGACCATTTGGGACTAATACTGTATCGTTCGTTACCATCCGATCCTGCCTTCCTCCCAGCACTACTTCACCCGATCCAATAAATAAGGGAATATTCGATTTGTTATTGATCCGTAGCCAGTGCACGTTTTCCGTTGATGCCGTGCCTCGTTCACTTACTGTTACAATTCCTTGCTGCATGGCTTTACCTAAAGTTAGAAAAGAGGAGTTTGGTGAACCGCCTGCGCTTTTTTTCGTAATGGGAATTATTTTGAGGTTACGATATTCGATGGCGCTGTCATACTGAACTTCCAGATTTTGGTAAGTAAGCTGAGCGCTGGCGGAGAGTGCAGCAAAAACAACAAATAGTAATAGGAGAGCTTTCATTTGCCAATCTTTAAACGCTGGCAAGCTCAAAATAGTGCTTTTGGGGACAGATACAAGTATAAGTAACCAATTAGATGTTTAACACAGAAAATAATCAGAATCTAAATCAAACCCTTTACTAGCAGGAGTTTATCTTTGCGGGGTATGAGCAAAAAAGTAAGAGTTCGATTTGCCCCCAGTCCAACCGGGGGATTACACCTGGGAGGTGTACGCACCGTCTTGTATAATTATCTTTTTGCCCGCAAACATGAAGGCGATTTTGTATTGCGAATTGAGGATACCGACCAATCTCGTTATGTAGCTGGCGCCGAGGAATATATTTTCAATTGTTTAAAATGGTGCGGTCTGGAACCGGATGAAAGTCCGTTAAAAGAAGGTGCTTATGGTCCCTATCGCCAAAGTGAACGAAAACCAATGTACCGGCAATATGCGGAGCAACTTGTAAAACAAGGTCATGCATATTACGCATTTGATACACCGGAAGAATTGGAAAAAATGAGAAGTGATTTTAAAACGGAACAAAATCCTTCTCCGCAATATGATCATACAATCCGTATGAAAATGCGGAACTCATTAACTCTTTCAACAGAGTCAACACAAAAATTACTTGTCGAAAACACGCGCCATGTTATCCGCATAAAAATGCCGGAGAACGAAACAATTTCCTTTACTGACATGATCCGTGGTGAAGTGAGTTTTGATACCAGCCTGGTGGATGATAAAGTTTTATTGAAAGCGGATGGAATGCCTACTTATCATTTGGCTGTTGTGGTTGATGATAGCCTCATGAAGATTAGTCATGCATTCCGTGGTGAAGAGTGGTTGCCCAGTGCGCCGGTTCATATTCTTTTATGGAAATATTTATTTGGTTTAGAAGCAATGCCGCAATGGGCACATTTCCCCTTAATACTTGGACCAAATGGAAAACTAAGCAAACGCGATGGCGCGAAATATGGGTTCCCGGTTTTTGCCATGAATTGGACCGATCCAAAAACCAATGAACTCACCGAAGGTTTCAAAGAGAAAGGTTTTTTGCCCGATGCTTTTATCAATTTACTTGCATTGCTTGGCTGGAACGATGGTACCGAACAAGAATTATTTAGCATTGAAGAATTAATAGAAAAGTTTTCGATTGAAAGAGTACATAGTGGCGGAGCCAAATTCGATTATGAAAAAGCAAAATGGTTCAACCACGAATGGATTAAGCAATCTGAAGTCGGGAGTCTGAAGTCTGAAATCAAAGCAATTCTTGAGGAAAAGGGCATTTCAATTACTGATGATGCGTTTCTTGTAAAAGTAATTGGATTGGTAAAAGACAGATGCACATTTCTTACCGATTTTTACGAGCAATCAAAATTCTTTTTCAATACTCCTGTAGTATTGGATGTTGAATCAGTAAAACCAAAATGGAACGCCGAAAAATCTTCCTTCTTCCAGGATTATATTAAAGAACTACAAAATGTTGGAAACTGGGACGCAGGAACTCTTGAATCCAGTTTTAAAGAGCTTGCACAAAAGAAAAATATAAAAGCAGGGGAACTTCAATTACCATTAAGAATAATGTTGGTGGGCGAAAAGAAAGGTCCCCCGGTATTTGAAATATCAGCCTGTTTAGGCAAAAAAGAATCGGTCAAAAGAATTGAATACGGAGTTTCCCTTTTTAATTCTTAATTATTCACCTGCCTGCCAGTAGGCAGGTTTTTAATTCTTCATTTCTCATGAATAGACCCGTAAGAGTATTAGTCGCCAAAGTCGGATTAGACGGTCACGATCGTGGTGCCAAAGTAATTGCAACCGCCTTACGTGATGCGGGCATGGAAGTAATTTATACAGGTCTGCGTCAAACTCCAGAAATGGTGGTGAACGCCGCGTTACAGGAAGATGTGGACGCGATTGGTATCAGTATTCTTTCGGGAGCACATATGACGGTGTTTCCAAAAGTGATTGAATTAATGAAGAAAAAAGGAATGAACGATGTATTGTTAACGGGTGGTGGTATCATTCCCGAAGACGATATGAAACAACTGAATGAAATGGGAGTTGGTAAACTATTCGCACCTGGCACTTCTACAGCTGATATTGCTGAGTATATAAAAATATGGGTGAAACAAAATCGCAGCTTTTAAAGGAATAATGCTAGATGCTTGATACTGGATACTGGATGTGGGATTTGGAAAAGAGTCTGAATTAAATATTCTAATGCTTCTCCTATTCCGATCAGGCTATCAGCTTGCAGCTAATAGCTAATAGCTTACTTCACTTTATTTGCCTTTATATCCTGTCCACCCTGGTGAAGTACAAGATGAGTTACTTTACCATTTCCATCTTTTACAAAATCAATCTGCGCATCCACTACTTTCAAAAAAAATCTTGTTTCGGATTCTGCGAAGAGGTCAAATTCCGGCTGTCCAGTGGCCTGTGCTTTCAGAGCCCCAGCTTTTACAGAAACCACAATTGTAAAAGTTGGACTTAATTCGTATTCGCCCACATAGCTATTCAATATCTTTTCATCTACTTTTAATTCTTTGCTGCTAACGGTAGATTCTTTATCTACCTTTTTCCAAAATTCGTATGGAGTGATCCCTGATTTGAATTCCAGTCCGGTTAGTTTTCCCGAACCATCTTTTACAAAACGGATCAGACTGGGTGAACTTTCAAAAAAGAATTTATCTTTCTCATAGGCAGAAATTTTGAAGCGACTACCACCCTTTCGTTGCGAAAAAAGTTGGTTACCTTCTGAAGTGATCACGCGAGTTTCTCCAATTTCGTTTTCAAAAACACCGGTGTATTGCTTTAAAATGGTACTGTCTACGGCAATCGCTTTATAATTCATAGAAACTCCAAGGATAGTTGCCGTCATTTTTTGTAATACTCCATCGGGAGAATTACAGGTACAATTCGACAATACCGCAATGAAAATATCATCTTCAGGACCATACAATGCGTCACTCAAATAACCATTGATACCACCACTGTGTTCAATTACCCGGTGATTACCGATATCACCAACTGCCCATCCATATCCATAATTGGTATTTCTACCGCTTTGAAGTTTATACCCGGTAAATGCTTTTTCAAGTGTTTCTCTCTTCACAAGTTGATTGGAACGAAGAGCGCGGTTCCATTTATATAAATCTTCTACCGAACTCATTAATGATCCGGCGGCGTAGGGAAGTGCCATGCTCAGATAAGCCGCGTTCCGAATACCCGAATTACCCGGATCATAACCCGAGGCTCTATTGGGAATGATCTTCGAGTTACTACCATATAAGCTGTTCTTCATGCCCAGCGGCTTGAATATTGTTTCTTCGATATACTCACCATAGGGTTTTCCGGTTATCTTTTCAAGTACAGCTCCCAATAATACATACCCCGAGTTATTATACTTCCAATTAGTTCCGGGATCAAAATCCATCGGCTCATTCTTAAAGAAAGCGATCAGTTCATCCACTTTCATATCCTTTCCTTGCATATCATTAAACTTTTCCATACCTGTATAGCTCTTTATGCCCGAGGTATGAGTGAGCAAATGTTCGATGGTGATTTTTTTCCCATTTACAGGATAATCGGGTAAGTATTTGGTTATTTCATCCTGCAGAGTGAGTTTTCCTTGCTCCATCAATCGGAGTATTGCTATTGCTGTAAACTGCTTGGTAATACTGCCGATCCGGAAAATCATATCCGGTTTCATCGCTACAGCGTTCTCGATATTAGCAAGACCAAAAGCCTTTTTATAAATGATCTCGCCTTTATAAGCTACCAGCGCCGCGCAACCGGGACCATCCGTCTTAAACTGCACAGAAAGAAGTTTATCAAAACTATCAACCAGCTTTAGCTTATCAATGGATTTCTGTGCCGAACAAAGGGTTATCAAAAAAAGAAAACTCGTGACGATAAAAAAACGCATAGTACTTATTTATATTGAGGAGTTCTTATTGCCCGTGTAAATCCGAATATTCGTCTTAATACACTGACTACCTATAAAATTGCACTAATACCCGGCTTCTGCAAAATTTCATTGTGTAAACGAGATAAAATACTTAATGGACGGCCCAAAAAGGGGTTGGACTCCCTGAAATTTTGGGCAATCGTTTGCGTAAATTGAAGCAGGCGAAAAATGGCCAACAATAGAAGTGAAAGAATAACAATTACGACCATTCGCTCTATATAAACTACCGATTACTAAACGACCCGCGAAAACTTGCATGTCTGTCACTATCTTGCCCTCGGTTTAGGAAATATCAGGAAAAACATGGGAAAATGAACATAAAAAAACTCTTTAATACAAAGAAGGAAAGGCTTATTGACTTGTTTATGCTAGTGATACTGGCATCGGCTGTATTTTTACTGTTTTTCCTGATTTAATGAACAGCATTAATACAAGGGATTCGATATACTATTAGGGACGGTTTGGCTGAACTGCATCATACAGGGTGCAGTTTTTTTATTCCTATTTTTGACAAAACTCAAGGCCATGTATCAAACTTTGTTGACCTCCCTCGAAAACAACATCTTTACCATTACTATAAACAGGCCCGACAAATTAAACGCGCTGAATAAAACCGTCTTTGACGAATTAAATCAAGCGATGGATGAAATAGATAGCAATACTTCCATCCGTTCGGTAATTATTACGGGGGCCGGTCCGAAGGCATTTGTGGCCGGGGCTGATATTTCAGAGTTTAATGGACTGAATAAAGAACAGGCGATGGAAATGGCAAAAAAAGGACAGGATACTTTTTTCCGGATAGAAAATTCTGCTAAACCAATTGTTGCAGCAGTAAATGGTTTCGCGTTAGGCGGGGGATGCGAATTGGCGATGGCTTGTCATTTTCGTATTGCATCCGACAACGCGAAATTTGGGCAACCAGAAGTAAATCTCGGGTTGATTCCAGGTTATGGAGGTACACAACGATTAACTCAATTGATTGGAAAAGGTAGAGCTATCGAATTACTAATTTCGGCTAATATGATAGATGCGAATACCGCATTGCAGTATGGGCTTGTTAATTATGTTGTGCCCCAGGCTGAACTAATAGATAAAACAATCGCAGTATTAAATCTAATTAACAGTAAAGCTCCTCTTGCTATTGGTCATTGCATTACTCCCGTTAATTGCGTATTTGATGAAAAGAAAGATGGATTTACAACAGAGATCGCACTTTTTGGAGATTCTTTTGCAACGGAAGATATGAAGGAAGGAACGGCCGCGTTTTTAGAAAAAAGAAAAGCGAATTTTAAAGG
>Ga0157380_10000856_pt1 | contig 19071 bp, 12 predicted proteins | sample S35metaG_FD_119757 | JGI IMG/M metagenome (GOLD analysis project Ga0157380, IMG submission 119757) | Switchgrass rhizosphere microbial communities from Kellogg Biological Station, Michigan, USA - S3-5 metaG | ecosystem: Host-associated > Plants > Roots > Rhizosphere > Soil | place: USA...
ATCCCAATCACCCACTCGATTCAACAAATCGAATCCGTTGATATTGGGCATTTCAATATCGAGCATCAGCAAACTGGGTTTAAAAACACCAATCACTTTCAGCGCCTGCTCGGGCGAATTGCAGGTCGCGATTTCTGTAGGCGTCTTAATATGTTTCGTGATGAGTATCTGCAATATTTCGCAGGCATCCGGTTCGTCATCTACCAATAGTATCCGAATCATGATAAATTGCTTTTCTGTAATGGAATTTGAATCACCACACGGGTTCCGCATGGTTCCTGTTCATTATCTTTCAAGTCAAAAAATTCTACTGTAGCAGTTTCACTTCCCGGGGTATTTAATAAACGGATTCGTTGCTCACTAAGATTGGTACCTTTCGATTTGAAATATTGCGCACCCAGTTTCTGGGCTTTGATAGACGCGGATTTTTCACGACCGATACCGTTGTCTTCGATAGTACAAGTAAGGGATTGGTTGTTTTCCGAAAAACGGATGTTCAGTATTTTTTCGCCTTCCCTGTGCATCAGTCCGTGCCATATGGCATTTTCAATAAAAGGCTGCAATAATAAAGAAGGTATGAGAATAATATCCGGGTCCGTTTGCTGGTTCAGTTCAATAGTATACTGGAATGAATTTTTAAAACGAAGTGATTCCAGTTCGAGATATAGTTTATTCATCTCCAGTTCCTGGCTCAGGGATATATAATTCTTGTCGGAATTGTCAAGTACCAGTCTCAGTAATTTTGAGAATTTAGAAAGATAATTATAAGATGCATCCATATCCTGCACCACAATTAATTTTTGGATCGCGTTCAGGCTATTGAAAATAAAGTGAGGGTTCATCTGCGCCCGAAGGGCTTTGCCTTCCAGTTCCGCCATCTGTTGTTTGATGGCGGCTTTTGATCTTACGGTTTGAATTCTTCTTTTGAATAATCCATATACCAGTAAGCCTATTAACGCCACAGACAATAAACGAAACCATATCGTTTTCCAGAAAGGAGGAAGTATGACGAATTTATAGTGCAACGGCATTCTTGTCCATACATTACTGTTGTTGCTGGCTTTTAATTCAAAATTATATGTTCCGGGAGGAAGGAAATTAAGATTTATAGTACGATCGCTGGTAATGGTCCAATTGCTATCCGTTTCTTTTAACCGGTACGCGTAGCGTATCTTGGAGGGATCGCTCAATGATACTGCTGTGTATTGAATACGGATCGAATTGTTTTTATAAGAAAATTCAGGTACAAAACCGGATGGTATCCCTTCAGTGGTTTCAACACGCATTCCATTGATGTTATCAATCAAAACAACGGGGGCGAGTGCATTGTGATTGATGCTATCCGGATGAAAGGAGAATATTCCCATAGTAGTGAGACCCCATATGGTACCGTTTTTTTGTTGCTCCAGTTTGAAGGTCTGGTAGTAGGTCGACAACAACCCCTCTTTTTCATTAAAGCTTATCAATTGTTCATCTGTACCCGGTTTAGAAAGCAGTGATAAACTCATATAATCACCAAACCAGATATCGTCGTTCTTATCAACTAGCACAGAAAGTGCGTTATCCGATGGAAGTCCCGAGCGGCTATCGTATTGCGTGATCAATGAAATTTTACCGTTTTCTGTTTTACACTTCAACAACCCTTTTCCTTGCGTGGCAATCCAGGTATTTCCATTTCTGTCCGCAATTATTTTATTGATATATAAATTTTTTACCTGCATTCCTTCTACCGAATCTTCTATCAGTGTATCATTCTGCAACCTGAATAAACCCTGGCTACCGTAAAACCAATATGGCGAACCCCTCACTGTAAAGCAACCAAATAATTCAGGTGCCCTGCTATAATTATTTTTAAAACTATAATGAGCAACCATAGGTTCTTTTTGTGATGGATCCACGAGCGTAACTCCCAATTCCGTGCAGGCAAACAATTTACCATCTCCCAAAGGAAAAAGGGCCTCACAATTGTTATCTTTCAGATTACCCGAATTATTCCAGTTTGTAAGTTGATGATTCTGGTAACGGGTGATTCCCTGGTAACCGCTACCGCTCCAAAGACTACCATCCGCCGCTTCATACATACATAATACTTCGGCTGTTTTAAAAAGTGAAGCCACCGTTTTGCTGGGAACCAGTTGATTGTTTTCCTTAGTAAAAACAATTCCATTGTTTCCACCGAACAATAGATCTCCATTCTTTTTTTCAAGCATAGAAAACACTTCCTTATGCATGCCTGTTTGAATACTGTAAAGTTGAAATCCTGTTTTGCGGAATTTTTGTAAACCTTCCCAGGTACCAACCCAGATATTTTCTTCGGCATCGATTAATGCCGCAAGCACATGATTGGTGAGTTCAGAAAACGAAACAACCGGTACAATGCTATCGTCAAAGCGGGCAATATCACGACTGGTAACCGCATACGGTTTATCGCGGTAGCTAAATACATATCTTCCTACATAATCCGGATTGTAAAAAGAAGTCAGCTTTTGTTTTATCAATTGAACGGGTTGACCATCGATCCGGTTAAAGAAGATACTATCCGGGCTGATCACTGTTACTGATTTTACAAAATTATTTACATCAGGGTTTTCCCAAACTATTCGATAACTGTTTTGATCCGGCAGAAATAGAAAAATGCCCCCGTGCGAAGCCATATAAATATTATGCTGCCGGTCCATGGTAAGTCCATAAGCTCTTTCTTTCAATCCCGCAAAAGGAGAACATTCAAATGATGATCCGCGGAACTTTTTAATCATTGCTACTTGTTCCTGTTTCAGCTCATACACAAAATGCAGATCTCCTACCCATAAATTGCCATGGGCATCCGTTAACAGGGATTCAATAGCCAGTGGGGGTCGGTTACTGAATTCAACTTTTGTGATACTGTCTTTATAATAGTGATACATCCCTTTATCGCCACCAAACCAAACGCCTCCGGAGCTATCCTGTGCAATGGCTAAAATTCGTCCGATACTTTCGTTTCGGGAAGTATATAAAAAATTACGGAAGGAATAGCCATTGAATATACTCAGGCCCAATTCTGAACCGATCCAAAGTTGCCGGTCGGTAGTTTGCGCGAGCGAATAAATTTTTGGGGAAAGCAATCCATTGCGCGTTCCGAATGTTTCTAACAGATAGCGGTAGGGTTGACTAAAGCTTGAAGTTGCGGATAGTACGAGCATCAGGATTAAAATAAGCTTCGGGAATCGTGAGTAGTGAGCCTGCCTGTCCGGTAGGCAGGTGGTGAGTCGTGAGTGGAGTCTGGTAAGGAGAGAGCTTTTGTTTGTTAAATAGAATAAGTTACAACCACATACTTTTTGTATGCATTTCCGATATCCCGGCTCCCGACTCCCGACTCCCGACTCCCGACTACTTTTTCTTCCGATCATTCCCAAATGTAATCATCCTTTTCCGCTCTTATTATCCGTTTAGTAATCCGGTTTCACCGGTTACGAAGCGTAGGGTTCATTTTTTTCCTTTTAGTAAGTACAGCCGACCTGTTGCACATTAACAGAAGGCGGCAAGCCCTTGGGCGGATAATTTTAGGATTAATTAAGGCATATGTATCCTGTTGATACCATGAATGGAAAAGTTAGCGAAATCATTGACGAGTTAAAGGCAACAGGTTTATGGAGAAAGGAACCGCCATTGTGGGTGAGTGATTACCAGCAAAGAGATATCGCTAACGACCAGGAATTTCTGGAATGGTTGCAGTTTGTGTATTTGCCCAATCTACTTCCTCTTGCAGGAAACCACAATATCCTCTTAACGAAAAATTATGTAGCACCACAGGCAGTAAAATTTTTTAACGGCGACATTAAAAAAGGGAAACTGCTTCAATTGCTGATCGAGTTAGATGCTTTGAGTTGACTTCAAGTACCATTAACTATTAAACCTGTTTTATGAGAAATGTGTTGTTTGTCGTGACCTTCTGTTTTTTTTCGATCGCTTGTAAAAAAAATATCAGCAAAACATCCGATGAAATAGCTGCGGATATTGGTCCTGTAAACCCATATGTATGGACCGCCATGCCTTTACCGGTTTTTCCAAATCCTTACCCGCACCAGGATAACTGGGAACCTGTGCTTGCTGTAAACAATGCTGTTGCCTATAGTGGCATGGGCTCCTATGATGAAGTCGAATATAAATTTATTAATGTCACTACAGGTTGGCAGGCGCTTACCGGAAATAAGAACTTTTTTCCTCATGGGGTTCAAAGCTTTACTCTATTATTTAATTACAACAACTCCCGCTATTGGGGATTATCAGATTGGGATCCTTATATAACTCCTGAGTTATTCATTCGGCGCACTGTTGATTCTGATGACGGCGAAACGCTGGCTCCGTTTCCGGGAACTCCGGTAAAGTATCCGTTAACATTTGTAGTGGGTAACAAGGGTTATGTACTGGGGGGAACGATCGGAAATACTACCAGCAATCAATTCTGGGAATATGATTTTGCAAGTAACCAATGGACCAATCGTGGCATCTCCCCACTGGGACGAAGAGCAGGCGCAATCGGATTTGTAAAAGATAATAAAGTGTATGCAGGCTTAGGATTTGATAAAACAACACTAAATAATCAGCCGGTTATTTTTTACAAAAATGATTGGATCCAATTCGATCCCACAACCACCAGTGGCTTGTCTGCTATTAAAGCAGATTTTCCGGGAACTAAAAGAGGCTTTGCAAAGGGGTTTTCTATCAATAACAAATTTTATATCGGATGGGGTGAAGGTTCCGGCAGCGTTTTTTTCAATGATTTCTGGGAGTACAACCCCGCTACTAATGGTTGGAATGAAAAAAGTAATTGCCCAGCTGTGAGTCTAAGCAGAAATAATATCCAGGTCTTCTCTATTGGCAATACGGGTTATCTCGTGAAGGGAGGATTGTATCAATTCTGGCGTTACAGCAATTCAACACTTATACCCACAAATTAACCGAGGGAATAAAGTTTATGAAAAAATAGCTAGACCAGAGTATTGAAAATTACTTACGCCCAATGTTTAATAAATAGTATGAAACTTATTTTTGTTTTTATTTGTTTTTTAGTTGTTACGAAATACTCACCTGCACAGAGTATAGGTGTTGGTACAACTACACCTCAATCAAGTGCCGTACTTGATATATCGAGTAACAGCAAAGGCTTTCTGCTTCCACTTGTTTCCTCATCACAAAGAATTGCTATTGCCAATCCGGCAAACGGATTGCTTGTATACGATACTACCAGCCAGCGTTTTTATCAATATCAGGATGGCGCGTGGCGGTATATTATAAATAGTGATTATTGGGGTAAATCAACCAGTCGGAAATTCCTGACCAATCTTACCGATAGTATTGGTATCGGTACCTCATTGCCCCAACACCGATTGGATGTTAACGGGGATATTTATGCAACAGAAGATGTGCGTGTAGGTAGCAATGTTATTGCCAGTGGATCTGCAAGCGCTGCTGTTGTAAATGCAAGTGGCAATGTTTCCGCCGGCGGTTCTGCCAATATCCTCGGAAATATAAGCGGAGGAGGCGATTTAATAATTGACAATCCTTCTGCTACACTGCAATTGAAGGTAGGTGCTGTTAGTAAAGGTTTTTTTCAATTATCGGGCGATGACATGCGTTTTGGTACCAATAGTGGTAACGATGCCGGTAACATCCTTTTCCGGGTGAATGGCAGTAATGTGTTACTCGCAGATAAAACATCAACGCTGGCCCTGCTCAAATGGGCAGGATCATTGGATCTGGGACAAATGGTAGTCGGTAATAAGGTGATGCGTGCAGGAAATCCCAATAATTTATTGACAATATTATACGGACAAGTGTTTGCAGATGGTTATTCCCCTTCTATGTGGCCGACCTCGGGCGAGTCGACTAAAATTTCTTTGGGTGTCTATGAAATAGATCCGGGTCTGGGCGAAGTATCTGCCAAAGGAGTTATTGTAGTTACCGCAGCGGGATCTATACCCCGCATTTGTATCGGCAAGTATTCCGGTTCAGGAAAATTTCGGGTAGAGATTTTTAATATGGCGGGAAACCATGTAGACAGTGATTTTTATTTTATGATCAACGATCCATTGAATTAATTTTTATGAAAGCTAAGTTACTTCAATTGTTTTTTTCTGTTGGCCTCTGTGGTTGCACTGAGCTTTTGTTTGCACAGGGTAGTATCGGTATTGGAACAACCACTCCACACAGTAGTGCTGTAATGGATGTCGCCAGTGCAAATAAAGGGATTTTGGTGCCGCGCATGTCGCAAACAAATAGATTGGCTATTAGCAATCCGGCGAATGGGCTATTGGTATATGATAGTACTGTACATCGGCTTTACCAATATCAGCAGGGAGAATGGCGGTATATGCTGACGAATGCCAATTGGGCGCAATCATCTTCGCGTAACTGGACCTACAATACTATCGATAGTGTAGGGATTGGAATCTTAACGCCTACGGAAAAACTGGATGTATCAGGCACCATTCAGTCGCGAAATAATACAAGGGCAGATGGAAGCATTCTCGCGTCAGGAGATATTTCTGCTGCTACATTGGTGGCAACTACCGCACTTGTGGCTGATGGTAATGCAGCTACGGAAGGAACGATCACGGCGCAAGGGGATATTGATCTGGACAATATTGGAACCACTATACAATTGCAAAATAATAATGATAAGAAAGTTTATTTCCAGCTTTCCGGTAATGATTTGCGCATGGGTACCAATAGCGGAAACAGCGCCGGGAAAATGATTTTTCGAATTAACGGAACAGATGCAATTTCTATTGATCGTTCCGCTAATGTTGAATTACTGCAAACCACTGCTGGTAATGGAACTATCGTGATTGGTTGGAAACTATGCAGGGTATCGGCACCTGAAATTAATATGCTGCCTGTCATGTTCGGATATGTTCCGGCTGATGCAGGTCCTGCTGGTTGGATGTCGCCCTTTAATGGTGGCTGGGAAAAAGTAGGAACGGGCCAGTACGAAATCTCCAATTACAGTGCGCCTGGCATTAATCCTTATTGCGTAATAGTTGCCACCCCTTCGAGAACGGGTACTTTATGCACTGCCAGCTATGTTGGGCCCAATAAAATCCGCGTAGAAGTTTTTAACCGCGATGGTGTGCGGGTTGATGGGGCCTTTCATTTTGTGGTAAACAGTCCGCTTAACTAATTCATTTTATTAATTGAAGTCATGAAAAAAATAATGCTGATTCTTGTTTCGATAATTGCTTTTGCAGTAACGTTATCGGCGCAACAGGGAATGGGTATTGGATCCCAACTCAATCACAGCAGCGCCATAGTAGATATCAGTAAAAGCAATAAGGGCCTGTTAATTCCGCGATTGACACAAAATGCCCGTCTCTTCATAAGTAATCCTGCGGAAGGGTTAGTGGTTTTTGATACTACGTCGAATAGATTTTATCAATACCAGAATGGTTTATGGACCTATCTGATTAATAACACGTACTGGGCTCAATCTTCAGTTGGAAGATATATTTATTCGTTAGACAGTATTGGTATTGGCAACACATCGCCGGGAAAGAGATTGGATGTAACCGGAACGATCAGGGCACGGTCGTCGTTAAGAACAGATAACCTGGCAGCGGGAGGTATACTTCAGGGCTACGATATTGCCATTGCAGGAAATATGGTGGTTACGGGCTATGCTTTGATTAATGGGAATATTACTGCACAGGGTAGTGTAACTGCCGACGATGCCAGTCCTTTAGTTCAACTGGCAATTGATGGGGCTGACAAAGCATTTATGCAAATAAGTGGGGACGATCTCCGGTTAGGAACGAATAGTGGCAACGATTACGGTAGAATAATCATCCGGATGAACGGGAATGATATTATTACCATTGATGGAAATTCAAATTTTAAAGTGCTTGCGGGTGGAAGCGGAGGCAATATCAGTTTGGGTCAGAAGCTCGCGCGTAATATAGCAGCTGACGACAATATGCTTTCCATCTCATCCGGCAGAGTAAATGCCGATGGCTCGCTTCGATGGTCGTCGGACAACACTCCGCCAGATATCACGAGAGTCAGTCCCGGTGTTTATGAAATTAAGACCTGGGGGGCAAGATTGACCGGTCGTTCAATATTCCTGATAACGCCGGGTGGAACGGCACCGCGCGTTTGTTCCGCAACATTTATCGGTCCTCCGAACGGAAGTTATTTACTGGTCGAAATCTATGATCCGATCGGACGCGTATTCGCGGATACAGAGTTCGGTTTTATCATCCACGATCCTGCCAACATTTTCGATTAAACGTTTCAATTTTTAAAATCAAGTTTATGAAATTTGTTTTCATTCTATCGCTCCTCTTATGTATTCATCAGTTGAGTGCGCAGCAAAATGTCGGCATAGGCACTTCAACCCCGAATGCTAATGCTATTCTTGACTTGAGCAGTACTACAAAAGGGTTATTGGTTCCCCGCATGACCTCGGCACAACGGACTGCTATTCCCAATGTACCAGGTATGTTTGTATATGACACAGACACTAAAGAGTTTTATCATAACGATGGAACTAACTGGCGCAAAATAATAAACAGTACTATCTGGAATTCTTCTTCCACCAGGAATTGGACCTATAACACAACCGACAGCATTGGTATTGGAACAAGCAATCCGGATGAAAGACTACATATCCTGAGTGGTAAAATTTATGTACAGGATAACAGAACGAATCAAAGTCCGCATATAATATTCGATGCTCCTGCTGTTGATTTTAAAGAAGGCGGTTTGCAATGGAAACGATCGGGTGATACAATGGCATCCATCAATTATATCGCCAACCCCAATTTTCCAAACTATCTCCGTTTTTCTGTTTCCAATAACGGCAAGGGACCAGACTTATTCATTAATCAAACCGGTTATCTGGGACTTGGTTTTGCTGACCCGCAGGTGAAACTGCATATACGCTCTTCAACGGCTACTGAAATGATACGATTAGAAGGAGAAAACCCGATGATTCAGTTGAGAAGATATGCAAGCCTTTTAACCTATGAAGATGTTGCGTTTATTCAAACCAGTGGCGACAACCTGCGTGTGGGTACCAATTCTAATAACACATTGGGAAAATTTGTGGTGAGAACGGGAGGAGGTGATCGTCTTTTTGTAGATGCTAATGGTAATGTAAGTATCGGTACATCAGCGGTTGCATCGGGGTATAAACTTAGCATAAATGGAAAAGCGATTTGCGAAGAACTGAAAGTACAGTTGTCGGGCAATTGGCCCGACTATGTTTTTAAAAAAGATTATAACCTGATGCCACTTCCGCAACTGGAACAATTTATCAATACCAATAAACATTTACCTAATATTCCCAAGGCAATCGATGTACAAAAATCAGGAATTGAAGTAGGCGATATGCAAAAGAGAATGATGGAAAAAATTGAAGAACTGACTCTTTATATAATTGATCTTCAAAAGCAGGTGGAGGAATTAAAGAAAAAGGAAAAACAATAACAAGAGAAACATCTAAGGAGGACATGTTCCAGTTGCGGCAAACGATTCTTGCATTAAATAATAATAATCGGTAATGAAAAAATTCTTTACGCTGTTAATTTCTTCTTTTAGTTTTTTGTGTACCTATTCTCAGGTGCAGGTTCCCCCGCATATTGCTGTTGCATTGAAAGGAGACAGGAGCTTCAGGAATTATGCAGTTAAGATGACGCGTTATTTAGATAGCCTGTTGCTGGTAACCAAAGATTCTCTTCTTTTAAAAAAGATCAATAGCAGGTATAAGAAACTGGCACGCCAGCTTCAATACCTCGAAGGACATCAGAATAGCAAAGGAGAAATTGTAAACGTTAGTGAAGAGAATATGAAAGCCCTGGAAGCGTACCAGCAATCAGAAATGGCGCAAACAGAAAGTCCGCATCTTGGTTCCTGGACGTTGATAGGTCCCCAATATGTTAGCGCTACTTTTGGCCACAGGGGCATTGGCCGTGTTGACCGCATCGCTTTTCATCCTTCCAATGCTAATATTATTTACGCCGGTACACCCGCCGGTGGATTGTTTAAAACCACTACGGGGGGTACTATTTGGAACCCCGTTAATAATTATATTCCTTCTCTTGGAATTTCAGGGTTAGTAGTAAGTCACGCAAATCCAACCACGCTTTTTGTGCTTACCGGCGATGGCGATAGTAATATCGGGATCTATGGTTTAGTGGAAGGCATGGATTACATCCGTCCGTCCATCGGCGTATTAAAATCATTAGACGATGGACAATCCTGGACAAAAACAGGATTGAATATTCCCGGATTTTATGTGGGATATAAATTAATACAATCGCCTAACGATGCCAATGTATTGCTTGCGGCCACAAGCAAAGGCATCTATCGGACCGATAATGCCGGCTCAAGCTGGAATCTTGTTTCATCGGATTCGGCGAGGTATTACGACATCGAATGGAAACCAGGATCCACCTCTACGCTTTATGCCAGTTCGGGCAATCGCGTATTTATTTCTGTATCGGCGGGTCAAACCTTTGCAGATATAACAAACAGGATACCGGATGATATCAGTAACTGTGGGCGGATAGCACTGGCTGTTACACCCAATAATGTCAATGTTGTTTATGTACTGGCCGGAAGAACTACCACTGGCTTTCCGCATATGCGAATTTTCAGGTCAACAAATTCGGCCGCAAGCTTTTTCCTTCGTTCGGACTATAATAACGTAGATGGAGGAACGGTAGAATATATGCTCAATATAGTTGCTTCTCCCACTAACTATAATAATGTTACGGTTGGTAATACTTATACACGATTCAGCGAAGATGGCGGTGCCAGTTTTGTACGTTCAGGTTCCACCGACGATGCGAGCGCAAGATATTTGCATCCGGATGCTCATGAATTGATTTATAATCCGCTTGATGATAAATTGTATATCGGTTGTGATGGTGGTTTGTTTTATACAGATGATCATGGGCAAACTATATCCAGCAGGTTTTTAGGCATGTCGAATACACAATTCTATCATCTTGGGGTAGCCGATGATAACGAAAACATGGTGGTTGGGGGCGCACAGGATAACGGAATAATTGTTAAGAACGCCAATACCAGTTTTTTTGAAAACTATAAAGAAGGCGATGGATTTGATATTGCGATGCCCCATGGTACGGGAAATTTTATTCTTGCCACCATTAACTATAATACCTATTTTTTTCAGAAGAACTTTCCTTCCACTTTTTGGTATCTTAACGTGCAAACCGGCACCTGGTTTAAAACCGTCGCCACTTCCTGGTTCGATAGCACTAAGTTTGCGGGCGGTACACAAATACTCAGGTGGTCCGCTTTCAGTGAAAGCAGCGCACCTGTGGGTACCTTTGATGCAAATGGAAGGTGGGCGCTTACTACCAGTCCAAGTAACGGCAACCGGTTATATTGTGCCGGTGGTCCGGCATGGAATGATGACGGGGACCAATCCGGAAAAACATTATCGCGTTCGGATGATAAAGGAAACACCTGGACAGCCTTGCAAAATAATTCCGGGTTTCCATCTGTATTTAGTAAAATAACCAGTGTAACAGTGCATCCAACCAATTCGAATAAAGTATATGTTACGTTTGGTGGTTACCAGGCCGCCGTTAAAGTTTATTATTCTTCCAATGCGGGTGCTAATTGGACCAACTTGTCGGGTGGCTTGCCCGACTTACCTGTAAACACAGTTGCGGTTAATGACAATGGTGACATCTATATTGGTACCGACATCGGTGTTTTTTATAGAGAGGAAGGTGGAACATCATGGATGCCGTTCTTCAATGGACTTCCCAAAGTACCGGTAACAGATCTGCAGATTACGAACAGTTATATCTATGCTTCTACTTTCGGAAGAGGAATCTGGGGTTCCAGTACGCATGGTAACTGCCCGTTAACGCTGAATCTTACTACGAATCTCACGGGACGAGTAGTATATGAAGCAAAGGATATTACCGCCAGCTCAAGTGTTGTGAACGGTGCCGGAACTGATATTTATCTTAAGTCTGAAAATGGAACAACACTCAACCCGGGATTTACCGCGAATGGAAGTGCCGGAGCGGAATTCAGAAGCTGGATCGCTCCCTGCGGAACAGGAGGATTACCATTAAATGTTTCGCTAATCGAAAACAGGAATACAGCCGCTTTGAAACTCGATTCCGGAAAACTGGAATTTAATTTATCCTTTCCGGCATTGGTTACGTTATATGCCGCCGATAGTACAGGAAATATACAGAGTATGTTGAACAAACCGATCCGGATGATGGAGGGAAAACAAAGCTTATCGTTGTTTGATAAAGTACATTCCGGAAAATTGATATTAGTGGCTGATGGAAATGTAGTAGGGATACAGGACATGCCCAAAACTCCTGCTGCCGATGAGAAGAAAGAGATCCGTAACAATAAGGAAGCGCCTTGAGAAACCTATACTTCGGTGTGTAATACCAGAAGACTGATTTTATACCGGGCATAAATGTTTTTTAATTAGAGGACGATTAGTCGTAATTTTTAGCTATAACCCCTTATGACCAGGCCTTTATTTTTATTATCCTTTCTATTTTTTTTCTGTTGTAGGAATAAGCAGGATCAGTCACTCCCTTACCAGCATCTTCAGTATTGCCGTGTGGAGGAGACCAATGATTCTGTTTATTGCGGATCATTGACTGTTTGGGAAAATAGAACAACAAAAGTCGGTCGTAAAATTAATCTCAATGTTACTGTTATTCCAGCATTGCAAAAAGATTCAGCAGGCGCAGCTATTTTTTATCTCGAAGGCGGACCAGGCGTTGCCGCTTCAAAAAACGCATCGTTCTTTGCCGATAAAGAAATCCCTTATCGTAAATATCATGATATTGTACTGATTGATATAAGGGGGACGGGTAAATCAAATCCATTGAATTGTAATTCGCTTCAGTATAGCGCGGGTTTACAAGAACAATTTGATGAGATGTATCCGGTGCAGGCTGTAAAAGAATGTTATGACTCTCTTTCAAAGATTGCCGATCTCACACAATACACTACTTCTATTATCGCAGAAGATATGGATGAAGTGCGAAAATGGCTCGGGTATAAAAAAATTCACTTGTTTGGATTGAGTTATGGAACCAAGCTGGCACAGGAATACATGCGACGTTTTCCGGACGCGGTAGAAAGTGTTGTGTTGTTTTCGCCGGTTATTATGAATAGCAAAATGCCGTTGCCATTCGCCCGTTTCGCGCAGAATGCACTCGATAGTTTGTTTGCTGATTGTGTTAAGGATAGTGTTTGTAATTATAGTTTTCCCAACCTTAGCTACGAATTCAATTTCTTAAAGGAAAAGGGCAGAAGAGTTCCTTTTGAGGTTGATCATATAATGAGTGATGGAACAACGAAAAAAATTACAATTTCATGGGATGCATTTCAAACAAAAATCAGAACACTTTTATACCTGCCATTTACGCAAAGAACTGTTCCTTATATTATACACGAAACATATAATGGAAACTGGAAACCTTTTATCGGATTGTATAAAGAGAAGGAATCGTTTAGCGATTTTATTGCAGAGGGATTGTATCTGTGTATTACCTGTTCCGAGGACATTCCTTTTATTAAGGATGAAGAAATAACCCCTGCTACTGCCAATACTTTCATGAATACTTACCGGGTTGATCAGCAAAAGGGAGCTTGCTCATTATGGAGCAAGGGAACAATTCCAACAGATTATCTGGAACCTGTCAATTCCACTATACCAGTTTTGATATTGTCCGGTACATTGGATCCTGTTACACCTACCATATGGGCAAAAGAAATAGCAAGTAAATTGGCTAACAGTAAACTGGTGATAATACCCGCTATGGCGCATGCCTTTGATGGGTTAAGCAATGAGTCTTGTTTTGATGATATAGTGCTGGCATTTATTGCCAATCCCTCCGATTCGTTGGGAAATACTGATTGTGTTTACCAAATGAAACCTCCATCATTTAAAGTAAAATAAAAAACATCAATGATGTAGATCAGTACTTGCGCTTTTGAGAACGAGTCATCATTAAAATAATTTAATGTGGAGTTAGTTAATGTATCAAAGCGATTACAACAAAAAACATAATTCAGTATGAATAGCGCAACACCCGTTTTAAATGAGGAACGAGCCGATATACTCGATGTACTTCGGGGTTTTGCGTTATTGGGAATTCTCGTCAATAATATCAGAGGATTTTCCGGTTATATGTACCTCTCACCTAAATACCAGGATGCTTTACCGACTTCTTTCGCCGACAATATTCTCGAGCTTCTGCAATTTGTATTTGTAGAAGGAAAATTTTATTCCATTTTCTCTCTTTTATTTGGAGTTGGTTTTTCCATCATTCTTACACGAACGGCTCAGAAAGGAATTCAATCCTTAAAAATATTTTATCGGCGATTAGCTATTTTAATTGTGTTTGGTTTGATTCATACGCTGTTAATTTGGGAAGGTGATATATTATTATTGTATGGATTGATTGGTTTGCTTTTGCCGTTATTCAGAAATTTTTCGGATAAGCAACTGTTGGTATTGGCGACGATGCTTATTCTATCTCCTATATTATTTGATGCTATCAAGGTCTTAATAAAAGCCGGTCCGGGCGATTGGTTTTTTTCAATGGCTCAATCAGTAGATAAAAAAAATGGTATTCCTATAGACGACAATTATGCGTTTTATCTTTTTAAGAAAGGAAGTGGATGGCAGGAATGGCGTAACTGGCAGGAATCAGGTTTTTTTTACCGGTATGAATATATACTTAGTTCCAACCGTCCCGTAAAAGTGTTGGGTATGTTTTTGATTGGGTTCTATGCGGGAAGAAAAGGAATATATCAGCATCTCGAGGCATACCGCGGGTTGTTTAAAAAAATTCGCAACTATGGTTTTACCATTGGTATAGTTGGAAGTGCAGGCAGGGTTTATTTTGAAATGGATGGCAAGAACATTTATTCCAGTGCCTGGGGTTTGATGGATACCCTGTTCTATGCGATAACAGTTGTTCCGTTGGCTCTTGCTTATGTAAGTGTGATTTGTTTAATATGGATTAAAGCAAAAGAGACAACAGTACTTCGTCATCTGGCTCCCGCGGGAAGAATGGCATTGACTAATTATCTTTCTCAAACGATTATCTGTATTTTCTTGTTTTATGGAATCGGGTTGGGACTTGGAACCAAATTCGGTCCGGTGTTTATATATCCAATGGCGATGGTAATTTTTATTTTACAGGTGATATTCAGTAATTATTGGTTCCGTTATTTTAATTATGGGCCGTTGGAATGGATATGGAGGTTACTGACTTATGGAAAACGGTTTCCCTTAAAAAAAAGTAATTAATAACCTAACCCATATGCTGACGACCAACCGTGTATTATGGATTTTATTCTGGGCAATTATAATCGGACTTTCACTTTACTTCTATGTTGAAACCTTTCTTGCTTATTTCGGAGGATTTGTACCTGAAAATTTCAAGAAAGGTTTTTTCGAAAGCAAGATCTGGTTCATCGGGCATATTGCCGGAGCTAGCGCGTCCTTGCTATTAGGGCCTTTGCAATTCTGGAACAGGATCAGAACCCGCTATATGAAATACCATCGTGTAGCCGGAAAGATTTTTATTGTAGGATCACTGATTGCGGCTGTATGTGCTTTCAGAATTAATTTAATGTATGATTGTAAACCCTGCCGGATTTCACTTGGCATCTTATCTATCATCTGGTTATTCAGCACTGCTGCTGCCTGGTGGGCAATTAAAAATAAAAATATCAAGGCGCATCGCCAGTTTATGGTACGCAGTTATACAGCGGCGCTGGCCTTTGTTTTTATCCGGATTTTTGCATTAATTGGTTATCAGAAAATCTTTCCATTTCTTGATAATTTATCTGATAGAAGAGTAACGGCTGAATGGTTATGTTGGGTACTTCCTTTCATAATTATTGAAACCTATATGGTTTTGTGGCCTTCGTTGAAAGCACGCAAACCTTCCGGATCTTCATTAACTCCCCGTTAATTCAATTCAATTTATACTACAAACCAGGTAAGGATTTTCACCGACAATAATTAATGATAGCTTCTTTAAGGATCGAACTATTCCAAAAAACTACATGAATAGGTAGTTTTTGAAATAGTACGGGATTCTATTTTTACAAAATTCTAATAGATATGTTAGCCTGGCGTTTTTGAAGCCTGGATTCTTCCGCATTTTATTTTTAACTGCTTTAAACCTTTTTATGAAAAAAATCATTCCATTTTTATTTGTACTATTCGCCATTGCCTGCGAAAAATTTCCCCAGGAAGATCAACTCAAAGAAATTGATACGAAAATTACTGATCTAAAAGGCGCGCCGATGAAAGAAGCCGGAGCGGGAACGCCAATGAAATTGACGGCACCGGAATTTAAAGAACTGAACAAACAAGGATTATTGTTGAAAGATGGATATATCGCTTTCGATAAAACGCTTGTCAAGATAAAAGAAGCCGCAGATGATTATATTGTAATTGCAGTTCCAATATTAGATTACATTGATCTACGTGGCGTCGAACTCCGTTTATTTCTTGGCGTTAATCCAGCCGCCATTCTTTGCCGGAGCTGTTTGTATTATCGTCCTACCGTTTCAGGAGTAATATTTAGCGGGTTTACCGACGGTGTAGCGGATGGCAGCTTTCATTTGCCTGCAGAAATGATTACGGATATAGCCGGCAACTTATATGTGATTGATGAGCGTACGCCCTCCAATCACGATGTGATTATCAAAGTTTCGCCCACAGGAGTGAACTCTATTTTTGCCGGGGCAGGTGATGTTTTTGGCAGACTGGTAGGTATCGGGATTGATGAATCAAGAGGTCTTCTTTATGTTTCAGATGCAACTGCACAGCAGATTAAAGCCATAAATCTTACATCTCCCTCAACTATTACTGTATTGGCAGGAAGTGGTACAGAAGGAAATGCTGATGGAACGGGAATGGCGGCTAGTTTTCGTTTTGGTACCCAGGCCGTGGATGATTTCGGTACCAACGAATTGGGCCAGGGTTTGACGGTGGATGCGAGCGGTAATATTTACGTAGGTGAAAATTACCCAGGTAGTTTGGCTGCGCAAGTGAGGAAGATTACTCCTGCTGGTGTTGTTACAACAGTTCCAGGAACGCTTATCATCCCAACTTCGAGCGAAGACCAATCGGCTATACCATCCGGTATCACTTTGAATGGGGCTAACGAGATCTTTACCTTAAGTGGTTCTTCTGGATTTTACCAGGGAATAAATAAGTTCACAACTGCAGGAGTTTTCTCGCGATTTGCAGGTATGGAATCATACGAAGGATTACAAGATGGTGTTGGTGGACATGCGCAATTCTCTTACCCCACGGCGATTCGTTATTTCAATACATTTTTCTATGTGGCCGATGGTACCAATGGTGCATTACGCAGAGTGAGTGCTTCGGGTAAAGTAATTACGTTGGCGGGAGTTGGTCACTCTAATACAAATCGATTTGGGGGAGGGCATATTCTCCCATTAGAGGGTAGTTACTTAATGGAAGGTTTTGTGGCATTTCCCGATCCACATTATTATGAAACCCCCGCCAGGGCTATCCGTATGAATCAAGCAGGTGGTGTGGCTGTTGTACACGGAGGATTGATTTATGTAGCGGATTACGGGTATCATTGTATTTGGAAGATTACTATACGATAAAGTATAAGGAGAAAGAGAAGAAAGTGAAAAGTGAAAGGTCAAATGTGAAAGGCTCCCCGATTCAGGAACTCCTTTCACCTTTGACCTTTCACTTTTGACCCTTTCAATCCCAAAAACTACACAAAGAGGTAATATTTTGAATAGGCACCAGATATTATTTTTGCAGCAACAAATCTGAATCGCTTGCGTGGATTTTTTAAAGACCAAATTCCCGTCATTTTAATTAACTGCTTAAACCTTTTTATGAAAAAAATTGTTCCTTTTTTATTTGTAGTATTCTTGGTTGCCTGCGAAAAATTTCCGCACGAGAATCAACCCAAAGAAATTGATACAAAAATTACCGATCTCAAAGGAGCGCCAATGAAAGAGGGTGGCGCGGGAACGCCTATGAAATTGACAGCGCCGGAGTTTAAGGAATTAAATAAACAGGGATTGTTATTGAAAGATGGCTTTATCGCTTTCGATAATGTGCTTGTCAAAATCCAGGAAGCGGCCGATGATTATATCCTTATGTCTCTTCCAGTCATGTATTATATAGACTCACGCTACATCGATATCCGTCTATACCTTGGCAATAATCCGGTTGCAAGTCTTTGTCGTTCCTGTATGTTTTACCGTTCAACTGTTACAGGAACAATATTCAGCGGTTTTACCGGTGGAGCAGCGGATGGCAGCTTTCATATGCCCGCGGAAATGATTACGGATGCAGCCGGCAACTTATATGTGATTGATCAGCTTACATCTAATCGCGATGTCATAGTAAAAGTTTCACCCGCAGGAGTCAATTCTGTTTTTGCAGGTGCCGGCGATGTTTTTGGCAAGTTGGTAGGAATTGGAATTGATGAATCGAGGGGATTACTTTATGTATCGGATGCAACCTCTCAACAGGTTAAAGCGATCAATCTCGCTACTCCCAGTACCATCACGGTGTTAGCTGGAAGCGGAACGGCAGGTAATGCGGATGGAACAGGAACGGCCGCTAGTTTTCGGTTTGGTGACCAACGTGTTGATAATTTCGGTAGCAGTGAAACTGGCCAGGGATTGACAGTGGATGCAAGTGGCAATATTTATGTTGGAGAAAATTATACGGGTAGTCTGGCTTCCCAGGTTCGGCGGATTACTCCGGCAGGTGTTGTTACATCAGTTCCTGGAACGCGCATTATTCCAACCATGGGTGAAGACGAATCAGCGTTGCCTTCCGGTATTGCATTGAATGGCGCTAATGATATTTTTACTACAAGTGGTTCTTCCGGATTTTACCAGGGAGTTAATAAATTCACTACTGCAGGAGTTTTCTCGCGGTTTGCAGGAAGGGAATCATTCGAAGGATTAAACGATGGCTTTGTTGGACTTGCACAATTTTCCTATCCAAAGGCGCTCCGTTATTTCAATACTTTTTTATATGTG
>Ga0157380_10000857_pt1 | contig 19065 bp, 29 predicted proteins | sample S35metaG_FD_119757 | JGI IMG/M metagenome (GOLD analysis project Ga0157380, IMG submission 119757) | Switchgrass rhizosphere microbial communities from Kellogg Biological Station, Michigan, USA - S3-5 metaG | ecosystem: Host-associated > Plants > Roots > Rhizosphere > Soil | place: USA...
CACCCTGGAAAGTAAAAATGTAGCTGTGCCGTATGCTCTTTTGTGTATCGGGCACAACACCGAAAGTTTGAACAGCCGGACCATAACCGTGTGCAACTGATTTGGTAGCCCATGTGCTGGTATCCCAGGTGTTGGCTGTGTGATTATAATTATACGTTGTAGCAGTTGCACTGGTCCACAGGATCATTTTATCGTTATCATTTTCAATTACGTATTTACACGTACTTGAAGGCGTTACGGTCCAGTTAGAGGCCAGTGTATACACAGGTGAAGTTCCTGCAGTGTGTGATGTGATCCTTCGCCTTTGACCTACTGCTGTTGGCGTGGTTGTATCTTCCACGATCCTGATCTGGAAGTTTCTGTATTCATTGGCAAGCACCGAGGCATCACCACTCGCAGCCTGACCTGTTAACGTACCTGCAGCTGTGGCCGTGGCTAATAGACAGCTTTTGGTCCAGTTACCAGGTGCAGCAGCATCATAGGTGCTTGCTCCAACCAAAAAACCTTCGCCGGGATACCGGTTATATGGAACATGCTGTTCATCTAAAGGAACAATCTGGGTATTTCCAGCGCTGGAAATGGTTGGAAGGTTGGTAATGGTAAGATTTCCACTAATGCTGTTAGTCAGCACATCATAGTATTTGAACGACCCTGCAGAGGGGGCTCCTGTTGACAGCAAATAAACCCTGCCGCTTAAAAATTCATAGGCATCACCATTTGCCGGAGTAAAATCAAGTGCCTCATCAAGATAAATAGTGGGTTGTGTTCCGCTTGTATTTCCAATGCATCTTCTTTCGCATGTTTTACCTGCACCAGCTGCCGTATTTTGGATTACCCGCACAATAAAGCCCATCCCATCCCCGCGGTTGGCCAAATTGTTTACGCCAACGCTGGAAGGCAACGCGGTTGAAATTACAATACTGGTAGTGGTGCCTCCTGCGGCTAATGTTCCTTTGGGTCCCTGACCAGGTACAAAAACGCATGCGCTGCCAAGGCCCACCGTGCTATTCATTGCCGGTGATGTTCCATCCATCAGCCATGAGTCATTCGGCCGGTTATAACGATATAAATTTGTAGTTGCGTTAAAAAGAAATGTTTCAGGGTGAGCATAGTTACGGCCCCGCATATCGCATCCTATTTCTGTTCCACTGGTCATGGTACCACCTGTAGGTATGCCGGCGAACGAAGCAACAGGCTTCCATCTTGGGCTGTCAATAATTGGTCTGAATGAATTTGTTATTGCCATGTTATGTCAGTAATCGTCTATTTGAATTTGCAAATGTGTCTTCCATCATCATCCTGTATGATTCCTGTGCAGGAATGCCTCCGAAATTTGTTATATTGGTTAGTGTTGCCATGGATGTAATGGTACCCAGTGAGGTAATTGATCCAGCTGAAAATGCTTCCACATCAACTTTAACCCTTGATGTTTTGGGCTCAACAAACATCGGTTGTGAAGCAAGCTGTAATAAAATCCGGAGCGCATATCCAATATCCTCCATGCTCACTTTATCATTCAAATCCGGTTTGCCCACAATGATTTGAATCGGGTCCGAGTCAGCCATTGCTGAAGTGTTATACTGAAGCGTAAGTACGAGTCCGCTCAGGCTTCCACCTTTGGCTGCATCAGCAGGATCATAAATTACAGTAGCGGTGCCCTGTTTTACATTGATGATGTAAAGGATATCAGTGAGCGCCAGCCCCTGAAAATTGGAGCTGAACGTTATGGTGCCTGCAGTTTTATTAAAACTGTATTCTGATGTTGCTACTACGCCTTTGCTTACACCCATGATTTAAAGTGCTGTTGCCATTGCAATTACAAATGATTTACTAACCTCACTTCCTCCCGGTGGCGTTGCCCATGTTTGATCACCACGCAGAAACGTAGTGTTGTCAGCTGTTCCTGAACCAAGATTTGCCGTAGGCACGGTATCACCGGTTGCCCATTGTTTGAGCTTGCCGGCAATTAGCTTTAGTAATTTTACATCAGCCATTATGCAAGCTCTACCGTTTGACCTGGTTCAAATGAAATTTCAGTGGTGCTCATGGCAACCCCAATTTGTTGCACAATGTGTCCCGCAGTAGTTGTTAAGCTGCCTGCAACCAGCACACTTCCTGCTGATGAATGCGACAGAAAATACAACACACCTTTTGTGAGGCCGGTACGCTGCGTGTTGGTGCCTTCAAGGTATACCGTTGCTGCTGCGCCGGTTGATACAGCAGCAAGCACAAACCCATGTGCTTCTTTAGCATTGCTGGACGCATCGGCTTTGCGAACCTTTACCGTGCCGCTGTCGTCAAAAATGTTGACGAAATCACCTGCTGCAAGGTCTTCATATGCGGTTAGCGATTTTGTGTCCGCTCCGATGCCTACCGGAAGCACCGACGAGTCAAGCTTTCCGGTTGAATCAAGTGCAACAATTTTTCCATCATCACCGGCGCCTGCTGAGGTAACCGTTGCTGCAATTTGTTTGATTTTGCCCGCTACCAGGGCCAGGTATTTTACTGCTGACATAGTTTAGTTTATATAATTATTGGTTCGTTAATTTCTATTATAAGCGTATCTGTATCTTTTGCATATCCAATTTGCGAAAGCAGCCCTGTGGTAGGTGGTGTGGTACTTAATCCACCGTCGTCAATGGCATAATGAATTTCATCTGCTGTAAGACCCCATCCCGAGAGCGATAATTTTCCTCCCAGGATAATATTCACCTGGCCACCTGCTGATACAGCGTTTTTTGCAATGCCAACCGCCTTTCCATAATTTGCAACATCAGATGGTTGATACTTGTAGGCAAGTCCGTCCTTGATCATGATCACATTGGATGAAGAAATATTTTCGCCTGCCGTAATTGTCATTTTATCTGTGCCTGCATTAACCGTTACACTTGTTTGCAATTCTGATTCAACATTAATTTGCTCATCAGATAATTCTAAATCTGCTTCAATTCTGTCATCAGTTAATTCAACTGAAACCTCAATTAATTCACTGCTCATACTGTTGGTACAGTTGTAATGGGTGATCCGATTATATGTACAAGCTCTATACGCTGTCCGTTCTCAGCACCAATTACCAATGGGTCCCCCAGGTTATCAAACTGGATATATGGTAGCAGGTAAATTAACTGGTCACTCAGGTCTTTTGTCTTGCTTCCGCTAATGGTGATCATTGTTTCTCCCTGCGTGGGATCAACATCTGTTTCATCGACCGGCTCATGTCCGTCAAGCGCTTCACGACTGAATTTTGCAATCACACGCCCTTCAACAAATGCGTATAGCAAATAATTTTCGGCTTCATCAAGGTTGTATGCTTCACTTCCGCCTGGTTTATTTAATGTAACCTTAACGGGTATGGTAACTCCGGCTAATCTTTTCACTGTCATGGCCTGTTTTCCGGTGTTACATTATTCAGTGTGGTCAGGATCTGTTCCTCCTGAAAGCATATGATCCTTCTTCCTTTGGGTCCGCGCCATTTGTTGTAAGCATAGAAGAATTCGATGGACTCAAACATCTTGATGGCGAAAGGCTTATTGTTTTTAAAGAATATCTCATCCGCCAGCCGTTTATCGCTTCCACTACCTGCACCAACCTGTTTTCCGGGCGTCTTTCCGATAAGCGTTCCGTCAAATGCCAGAGCAAAAAGAATATGGTCGCTTGCTTCCTGGCTGTCTTCCAGGTACTCGCCCTGACCCAGGTTGCCCTTCATCTCCTTAATTTCCCATTTAGGGAAGTGAGTATTATAACCATCGGTTTTAAAAGTGAGTGCAAGTGCCTTACCAGCCTGCTCCACGCCGGTAAGCACATCGTTGAACTCTTTTACCTTACCTTTTTTTGCATCAATCTTCTCAGCCTTGGTCATTTTTCCCCAGTCAGGAAATTCTGTAGCCCAGTAATCCTCCGGTATATAGATCACATATTTGATGTGCATCTGATTTTGCATCAGCTTGCTTTTAAAAATCGGGATCTGCTCAGCAAGGTCAAGCCACTTGCTATCGATGATGCTGTGCCATGGTGTACGCTGGTAATAGGTACGGCCCGGGCTGTTAAAAAATAATGGGTAAATAAACCGTGTTTCCTTCGAGTCCTCGATCTGCCCAACCCTGTTAAAATAAGGGTCAAGGCAGCTTACCTTCTGCTGCGTATCCTTATTTTCTCTCGGGAAATTGGCATCAATTATTACAGATTCTTTAGCGCCTGTTTTCTTATTTTGAGGGGCATACCGGCAGTGCATGGAGTCCTGCACGGCTGCGGAAACAATAAATTTCCTGCTAGGGTTCAGATAAAAATCAATGTATGCATGGTGCCACCAATACAGGTTCCTGAATCCGTCCTCCAGAAACAGGTTTTTATTATTCATTTCCCAGAAAGCCTCAATTTCATCATGTACGAACGGCTCTATGATGGCCCGCCTGGTTTTGGGATCAAAGCCGCCAAATTCACCGTAACCCATTCCTGCTGCAGCCATGTGATTGCTTTTAAAGCTCAATACAGATGGGATCAGGGTGTTTAGATGGGCCTTACGCTCAACTTCATTGGCGTAATCGTTGCCCTCGCCCCAGTACATGTACTCGCTGCCGGTGAATCCCTGTGGGGTTTCAACCGGTGTTAGAGGCTTTTTAGCGGGCATGTCAAGCAGGGCGACTGCACGAACTTTGGGAAGAAAAGCCATGGACTGCTGTTCATTAAACAGCGGCTCCTCAGCAACCAATACATTAAAATCTTTTCCCATCAGTAAATCACATCTTCATGGTTGAATTTAAACAGCAGGCTGTTGTGCATTTTCCTGATCTGGTCGCTGGGCCTGAACACGATATTTCTGGTTCGGTTATCGTTGCTATTCGGATTTTTGGTTGGAGGGCCTGCTTTTTCAGCCAGTCTTTTCGCGTGCATGCCTCGCGGGCGGCTGATCACGCAGTTATCATGTTCAATGATGCGCCCTCCGCAATGTATTTTCTCAATCCCTTCCTTTAAGGCCGCATACCCCGGATCATCTTCATTCATCCCGGCAAGTTGCTCCTTCATGGCTATCTTCTTGTTCCAGGCTGAGCGATCGGCCGTGAGAAATAACAAGTGAAAGGGAACTCTGTATCCGTCTGTGCCGGGGGTTTGCATGATCATCAGGGCCTGGGATTTTAATATCATTCCCAAAAATCACCCATCTTAAAAACTAAAAAAAGGACAATTGAAACAGGGGCTGTTTAAAATTTTCTTAGGTAAACTCCTAAGTTAAATTTATATATTTGCGGTATGACAACGAAGCAAGCCTGGAAAACCATGATCCGTGAGGATGACGTCCATAAAAAACTGGGAATAACCCTCAATTACCTTTGGGTTTTACGCAGTGATCTTAATAATAACAAATACCCCGGTAATAACGCCATGGAAGACCACCTTAAAAGAGCTGGCTGGAAGGTAATAGTGGAGAAACGGTGGGCCTCAAATAATTAATAGCCGTAACATGAAGACAATTCACTTAATTCGGATTTGGTTGGCCATAAAAATGCCTTCTCTAAGATCAATGCTCTTATCAGCCAGGGAGCAGGAAAAATTATCCATCATGGAAATCCGCGCAGGTTTTAATTTTTTTGGCTTCAATCTTACCGATATGACTGACCAGGAAATTATTTTCGGAATCAATGCAGCAGCCAAACAATTTTCACAAACTGGATTTACTGCCAACGAGTTTGTTGAAGCAATGAACCGGTTATCATTGAATCCAAATTAAAACGTAACGGCTGTAAAGTAGTGGTAGAAAGGCAATGGGGAAAATAAATAAATCACATGGACTCAAACGAACTGGCAACGGAGCTAATAAATAAATTTGGAAAGCATGCAGCACTTGAAATTGCTAACATGATTTTTAAAGAACATTATCAATATGCTAATCCCCAATATATTTGGCGGGGCGAGTTTCGAGAGACGTATACGAATGTTGAAAAATGTAATTATTGGAATAATGTAAGGCAAGCCATTGAATTAAGAACTGAACAGTATGGAATCGTTAATTAAATTCTTTATTGGCGGAAGCATATTCGCTACAACCATTTTCTTCATTATAAAAATGGCCATGGAGAAACTATTTCAGGGTGGTCTTGAAAAATACAAATCCGAATTGGATACCAAACTTGAAGAACACAAATCAAATCTCCTACTAATTACACAGGAGCATCAAACCAAATTTACCAGGCTTCATGAGATACGATGCGAAAGCATTAAGCGGCTGTACAAATTAACAAGAGAATTATATAAATCAGTTGCACACTCGTCCTCTGAATCTCAGAATGGTGAATGGCCGAATGATTGTAAACGTGAAGAAATTTGCATAAAATATTTTTATGCTCTTAGGGACGCTGTAGATGAAGAGTGCATTTATTTTGAAGAAAAAACAATAGAACATTTTTATAAAATCCTTGAAAAATCAAGTGCTGCAATATCTGAGATGGCACTAGCAAGAAAAAATGGAGCATCATTTGATAGATTGATCGCTTTGAATAAGAACCGTGGTGATTTATATGATAAATCACAGGAAAAATGGGATAGGGCGATCTGCATCCTGAAAGAAGAGCTCATCCCAATGATGAAAATTTTACAGAACGATTTCCGGAAAATGAATGGAGTTCCAGGCTCTAAATAAATTAAGAGTCAGCATGAAACTGTTTTTCTTCAAAGATCATTGCAATTTTTTCTAAAGCAGAAGGTGACTTTTCAGTAAGGACAAATGCATCAGCATACATTCTGTTCTTTTGCAACTGAACTGCAATTTGCAACCGCTCATAATCAGTCATTTTTGGAAATGTGGTTTTTAATTCTTCCTGATATTCTTTAATCTCACTAATTGAGAATCCATGATGTATTGTCATTGGGATTATATTTTTATCGAAAGTATAAAAATGAAATAAGCTTAGGATAAGTGTTGAAAAATAAAAAGCCCCGGAAATCCGGAGCTTTTTTGGAGCTGTGGGTATAAGAAAATTATTTAATCAAGCTATTATATTGGTCGGTGGCAAAATCAAGTATTTGTTTGGAGGTTCCTTCCTCTATAACACCACCAGCAACCATATCAGTTAATTTACCCATTAACAATTGTGTCCAGTTTTTCTTATTAAGGAATAAAAAATTCTTAAGGTCCTTTATCTCTTCTTTTAAATCTTCATAAATTATTTCTTGGCCGAGTTGTAAATGCTTCAGATGATCAATTACCGTTAGTTCAATTTTAGCCAGATCCTCTCTCTCTTCCAATGAAAATTCTGTTTCAGGCAATGTTTCATTAATCGAATACATCTCTTCGGTTAAAAAGAAAATAAGCGCTTCATAAAATTCATTAATGCTGCATCTGTCAGCCTCCCCCTTAGTTACTTTACAAATCGGCAGGTGCTTCTCATATTCCACCTTTGAATTATCTCTTAACCTGTTGAGAAAAATTAATTTATGCGTATCTTTATAGTAGTAGCCTAATTTACCCCTAACTTCATCAATGGAGGCTTCCACATTATTTCTAAAATGTGATGCTTCTATCATTGATGGATAAAATTTGTCAGCTTGAGTATGAATTATTTTCATGGGGATTAATTTTGAACAAATATAAAAAAAGCCACGGAATTCCGGGGCTTTCATTTTCAGGCCTAGGTAGCTTACGCTTCAGCCGGCTTTTCTTCAGGTTTGTACCCTGTGATGGTGTGGGTTTTACCGAACTGATCTTTTTGTTTGAGTGGGAATAGCGTGCAGTTGAGGTATTTTTCTCCTTTGTATTCGCTGATGAACGGTTCTGCATCGCTCATTTTAATGTTTACCTGGATGCGACCTTTTACCTGTTTTCCTTTTCCGATGAAATTTGAATTTTCCATTTTTTTGTTTTTTTAAGTTAGAAATAAAATTTATGCAAGGACCATGTGAGCGCCTGGCGCAGGATACCAAACAGGAAGCTGGAATAACTTTAGCTTATGCCGGAAAATCTTTTGGTCTCCCGGAGGGTGGCTGTAAGCCATCGGCAAAAGGCGCCACACCTTCGCATCAGAATTTTATCTGATTTCAAAAAATAAATGGAAAAAAGATCATCGGACTACCGGTAAAACTTAAGTCGCTTGTTATGGTGATTATAACGATGCTCAGCCAGGTTCTCAGGGAATACTACCTGAATGCCGTGGTGACCCATTGCCCTCACAAATCGAAGTTGCTCCCGCATTACATCCGGATAACGTTCCAGGTAAAGCGTATTAGCCTGGTACTTCCTCAAAGTGGAAGGATCTGATCAAAAGGGGCTTTTATTTCTTCCCGGCAAATGATTTTTACCACCGGGTATACAAGCACGGGATTAACCGGTGTGTGAGTGTCACCGAAATTGGTAAGCTTCTCAATGGATGTGTAAGTACACTTGAATTGAAACGATGCATCAAGCTTGCCTGCTGGATACCGGATTATTTCAATGCCTGTGCGTTTGCCTACCAGGTAACAAACGTCATCAATATAATGCGGCAGATTTTCGCTTACCACAAACGGCTGCAGGGCCCGGTAAAAATCCAGGCAGAATTGGTCATTATCAAATTTTTTGATGTCAAGCACTGATTGTATTGCAATCTATTTTGAGATTACAATATAATCAAAATGAAAAAGGATGCAACAGTGTTGCATCCTTAAGCGTCCGGGGTAATTTCATTTTAGATGTGGGAAAGTACCCAAACCAAAATTATTACCGCAAGAATGGTCTTGCGATCAATAACAATTTTCATGTAATTGAAAATTAAATGGTGAAAGTCATCCCGCCAGTCACTTATCTGGTCGGTCGGTGCCAATGGTAACATTGGGCTTCACCTCCGGGGTCTCTAGTCGGTAGGCTACGTTAATAAAATCCGGCTGGTCCTCAGCCGTCAAAATCACCTCCAATGAGGTAAAGCAAAAATACAAAAATTCCGAATCAAAACGAAAAATTTTCACACAGACGCCAGGATGGGTGAAAATTTTTCGGCGGTAAACAGTGATGCACCCCGGCTGTTATCGGGGCGCATCACTTAAAATAAGCCTGTTTTAAACCGTTTCCATGATATATTCATGCAAATTCACATGACTTTGCATAGCCAGGGCAGGATGGCTTGATTTAAGCGCCTCTGTGCAATGGTTGTAAAAATCCCATCGGGTCATATCCCGGAAGTGATCAGAAAATAGGATTTCATTTTTGATTATTCCCATCTGCGTGGCAGTGATCAAATCATCATTGATAAACATACGCCCGCTGAGTTCTGCCATTTGCTGCCGGTTCATGGGAATTTCTTTTAACCTGCGGGTGTCCTGTTGAATGGAATCAAAAACCTTCATGCTGCCATCAATTGCGATATCAATAATATTATTCAGGTCGTTAAAAACCCCGTTGGTATGCTTGCGCATGATCTTAATATCACCTTTAAACATCAGGTTTGAGCATACAAGCACCGTTGCACCCGAAACCAGTCCAACGGCAAGGGATTTATCGTAAGAATTGCGGAATCCAATGTTTAAATTCTGCTCTTGGTTGCCGTGTTTTACGGTGTAAACGCCAAACATCTGCGTTCCGAATGTGTTGCTGTCAAACCGTTCGTTAATTATTACCATATCACGCTGATAAAGCTTTTCCTCAATGGTTTCTATTAATTGGGCATGACTTACCGGCTGATAACTGTGCGTTTTAGCGGGAAGCTGAGCCCCCATCAGTTTAAATTTATCGTTATTCTGCATGGCTGTAAGTGTTTAAAAACTGGTCAAATTCAATTTGATACTGGTCGGGGTAATCCTTGGCAAGCTGTTCGGTGTAACCTTCATAAAAAATCCCGTCCATGTGGCTGGTGAACATTTCGCATACTGCATTTGCTTTGGCTGCGGTTTCTGCTTCTTTGGGTTGGCTGAAACCTGTCTGTAAATTTCTTTTCATGTCGCTATCTGAGTTTTAAAATTTGTTTTTAAAAACCGGCAAACCTTACAGGGTGTGGCCGGTGGTTGGATTACAGGCTTGCAGCCATAATTTCACGGTTATTTTCAGCAAGGGCATTGTCCACTTCATCTTTCAGAAGGTTCAGAACCTTCTTCAATGCCTCCGGGCGTTTCACTTCAACAGTACTGCCACCGTGATTTTTCAAGGTAATACGGTCACTTTCCCCGTAACCTGATTCAAAAAGCCGTAAATCGTCCTGCGTTTCAATCAGCTTTTTCCGTTTCTCTGAAAGTGTATGCACTTCGTGAATCTTTGCAAGCCTGCCCGCTATCGGATCGGCAAGTGATACGGGTAATTTCATTACCTCTTTTCCAATTTCAGCACCTTTAGCGGTGTCTTTCATCTGTCCGACAGGCTCCATTTTGATTGCCTGACCATTGGTTTTGGATTTTGTTTCCATAATTTAATTGATTTAAGTGGTTAATAATGAATTATTTAATAGCATAAATATAATACAAACTTAGGTAAATACCTAAGTTTATTTTTCAAAAATTGCATTTTATTTACTTGATATTCAAGTAATTAACTAATTTGATTTTCAGTATTTTAACTTTCTTATTTATTTATTTTTAACCCTCTGTTGATAAGGTTTTTAATCATTTTATTAAAATCCTTATCAGTGATTTCAGAATGAAATCTCCGCCACGCACTATGCGGTAGGTGGCAATTGCCAAATAATATTTTACGATATGTGATGAAAACCGTCCCTTAGGCAAAGGATACCTATTGAAGATTAATTTTTGATCCTTTGCCGGAATTAAATTCATCCTGGTTGTGTGAGCAATCAGGATTCCGATTCATGCGAATTATTGATGTTGGACGAACGGAGAGAGGAGAACTTGAAAAATTCGCTCGTGTTAGGGATTGAAGCGATTACCGAGTAAGGCGGAAAGCCCGGGTCGAAGACAACACCCTAAGCATGAATCATACTAACATATTCATCACTCTGCCTGAACCGGTCTTTGTACTGACCAAAGTAAAGCACATCAACAGCTTCAGTGATGTGTGTGGCCTCGTGTGGTGGTATGGATTTGTTTAACTCAGGCCGCTTATCCTTCTTATATTCTTTACCCGATCGGATAAGGCCTGCCTGTTGGGCAGCGAACTCCCAGGTCTCGCAGTTCTTTTTATTATAAGTGAATCGTGGTAGCCGAGGATCCTCACCACCAAAGAGTGTTCCCCAAAAATGGTACCTGCTGGTATGGCCACCTATCTGTCCAATATCGTGGACGATAACATCCCAACCCAAATCAGTAAGTTTCTTGATCACCTCATCAGCAAAGTTGATATTACTTCTTGCATTCTTTCCACCACTGATAGAGGTTGAATCATGCCAGTAATGGAGCTCTTTGCATTTGTGGTATTTGTAGTAATCATCCCATTTGATCACACAATCGATCAGCAGTAACGGGTGGTCGACATAAAAGGTAGACAGTAATGGTGCGCCGGTCGGAAGACGTTGATTGGTTGCTACACAGTTGATAACATTGTTGTGGTCAAATGCAATGTGCAATGGCTCATCCTGTACAATATCACCATCCCACCTGCAGTCTCGTGATTTATCCGACTTAAAATCATGCTTTTCAAAAAGAGGATCAACATAGGAATAGTTGACATTCAGGTATCCATGTATCTGCGGGTCCAGCATAGCATAGAACCCCTTTTCATTCTTGAAGGACCGCTCATTGAGGATCGATATGCGGAACTGCCAATCACTCAGCACAAGCTTAGCTTTCTTTAATGGCTGCAGGCCGACAAACTGAATGTTCTCAAGCGCAGACGCTTCACTGTAATAGATACAATCCCGTCTGAGCTCATTGTATTCCGATTCAAGGTAACTGATGCGCTTCTGTATTTTATCAAAAGAGCTGCCTTCAGCTGTAAGGAGTGCACTCTTGTTTTTAGTTATCTCACAATGGACCTGCATGATCAGCTTTACCAGGTGAGGATCCATTTCCTTTTCAAAATCCAGCAACCAGCGTGCCTCAGAAGTAGTTGGCATATCACTGCAGAAGAGTAGAGAAAGATACTCGGCCAGGTGCACTGGTGCTTTGGTACCCCAAAGTTCATTACCACCGGCCATGGTAGGAATGGTCTCCTCATCAAATTTCTTCTTATTTATTTTTTTTGCTTCATCAATAAATCCCCACTGGGTTCTGACTCCATGGATCGTTGAGGCGCGATCCTGGCTAACCATGTAAATGCCTGAGCCATTATAAAAGGAAATGTAATGATCTGCCTTTAATGGCGCCCTGATTGCTTTTGGAAGAAGTAATTTTTCATCGGGGAAGTTACGGACCCAGAAATGTTTATTCTCAATGTATCCAAGCTTTTCGAGTCCGGCAATTAAGCCGGGCAGGGTCTGGGTCAGCAGCTGTTCATAGGTAACACCCTGAACAAATCCATTTGACCGTGGCATTTTCTCAATGTTATTGGCAACAAAACGCGCTCCTGGTCCTTCAGTCTTGCCACCAAACCTTCCCCAGATCAATGATGCTAAATTGGGCATTACAATGTTGTAATGCATCTGAGGCCTGTTGATCGGAATACTTTTATTCTTCCCGGTCTCCATTCGAACTTTCAGGTTTTAATATTTCAGTTGTTTCAAACACTTGGTTATTCCTTACTCTGGATTCTTTCAGCTTTTTAATTTCCTGATCCAGGTCTTTTTGGTCCTCAATGCCCAGCTGGTCCGGCGAATAAACAAAAGAGATATTGGGTGGCTGAATATCCCTGTATTTCTGCGCTTCAGCACCTCCAAAAAATTCAGCGATTGTTTCCTTAAAAAGCTTGTCACACATGGAAACTACTTTCAAATCATCTTTTGCAAGAGCTTTATTCCTTGTTTCCATGATGTTGCCAAGGAGGATATCCACCCATATATCACGTCCCTTGGATTCGGAAACCTGATCAAAAACAGCAATGGTATCAGCATAAATCTTGTAAGCCTGTGCCTGGCTGATGTTGCATTGATTCATCAGTTTGGGAATTACCTTAGTCCTGCTGATTCGTTTATCAATAAGCTCCTTGCACACATACATCCTGTCCAGCTTCTCCTGCTGCTTTTCACTTAAAACGATGCTCTCGTCTTCCGGGTTGGAAATCTTCCGGAAAAACAGGTCCTGATCCGATTGTGTCGTTACTCGTATAGGGTATGGCTTTAACCTTCCTACATCATCCACCTCAATTTTACTCATGCTTCGCTTGATTTGAGTTCATCTCTTAATTTTAAAAATAATGTCTGTGCCTGCGTGGAGCCTTGTTCTGCCATCGAAATAATGCTTTGCCGTACATTCCGCTCAACCATGTATCTTCCCTTGTTAAAACGCTTAAAAACGGGGGAGTTTTCATCTTCCAGCTCTTTCCTGATAAATCCAACATCCATTTCCAAAAGGATTGCAATTTCTTCAGCTTTAAAGTGGCATTTGCCGCATTCTTCAATATCATCGAGCTCTTTATCAGTCATCGCACTTTAAATGGTTGTTTATCTTCAATTAATTCCTCTATGATCTTAATGTCCCCCTCAACAATTTCCTTCACTGTACAAATCACCTGTCTTTCTGCCCTTGGATTCCGGGTCCAGTTAGCAGATCCTGTGACAGATATCATCCAGTTTTCATTCCTGATCACTGTCACCTTTGCATGGATCCGGGAAAGTGTAACCGGAAAATTATTCTTTGCCAACAGGTATGATTTACCTTTCTGTTCCTTCACTTTAAAATCAAACAGGCAATGCAGCTCTGTGATGGAACCCTGATTAATCATATTAAGCATGCTGATCACTGCAGCTTCCGATATAGCATAGGTGGTAATGTAAACCCTGGCCGGTCCTGTGATCAACAGCAGGCCCCCAAGCAAATCCTGCATATTCCATTGGCCGCCGCTCCAAAAATGGTAATGCTTATTCTGCTCCAGGGTAAGCAGGTACTTCTTGAAAAATTTAATGCTGGAAGCATTAACTGCTTCCACGGCCGTTTCAATGCCAGGTACCGGCTCAACATTGCCGGCAGTGGGTTTTAATTCAAATAAGGCCATTAATTTTTGATTCTATACTATCCCTTTCAACCTGCAGGAACTTGAGTTTTGCTGAAGGATCATCCTTGCATTTGCGTTTTTCCTTGCTGATCCTGCTCCTGATATTGCTGAGCGCTTGCATCAGGTCCGGTAAATCCTGCTGCGATCTTTCCCTGGACAGATCTTCGGGAAGCTTTTTATGAACCTTCCAGTAATCGATTTTATAAAACAGTGCTGCTATCTCATCATCAACATCCAAAATCACATTGCCTATATCACCGGCATTTCTTGCAGTAAGATATTCTTCCTGTCTTTTGAGGTCATTTGGAAACTGCTTTAATGCTTCATTCAACATAGTGGCCAGCTCCGCATGCCGGCGAGCATTTTCTTTAAAGAGATCCTTTGCTTGTTTTTCAATAGCCCTGATATTGTCGGGGGCCAGTTGATATTCCTGCTCAGAAAGAATTGCTTTGCGCACAACAACGGGCTCCTTTTTTTTCTCCTCCTGTTGGTTAAGGAAAATGAGTTCTTCAAGGACCTTCTCCCGGTTAAAATCAGTATCACCGCTTTCAAGCATGCGCTTAAGGAGGCTGCGTGAGCTGTATTTATGGATCAGTATGACACCGGTGTCAAAATCCTGACCGGTATGCAGCCATTGTTCAATTGCGGCAATCATGAAGCTAAATTGCCATTTGGCAATTGCCAAAAAAAGGACAATTCAAAAAGCTCTTACTCCTTTGCAGGCTTATATTTCATCAGCCAAACAAATTCCAGGTCCCCGCCTGGTGTTTCATATTTGAAATCGTTGTCAGATAAAAATTCAAATACAAGAGCAGGGGAAAGGAAAACAGAGGGGTAGTGCTCTCGGAAAATCTCAAAAATTTCATTGGTGGTTTTCTTCAGTATCCCGGGTCCTGAATTTGCCGGCACATAATGATCAAGAAAAAAATTGAAAAGCTTATCTATGTAAGCATCCTTTTTATTCTGCTTTTCCAGGTCTTTAGGCTCGGTCATATTCCCAGGGCGTTGTTTTGCCGACAAAATCTCCCACAGGAAGAAAACCCCCTATTCAATGTATTCAGAGGCCACCCTGGTTTTATGATCATAAAACCCAGAGTGAGAAATTTTGTCGGCACGGCAAATATACAAAAAAAACGCCCCGGTTTCCCGAGGCGTTTAAACAAACAGCATCATGAAAAAAATTATGTTTTCTGAGGGGATTGCATCGCCTTGTTGGCGGAGTTTACCAGTGTAAAGTATCCTGATTCCGGATATTTTTTTACAAACGCATCAACTAATTCAACTGCAGTTTCAGCGCCCAGGTCAATTTTGGTGCCACCGCAGTTTGAACCGAAGTCGGTTAAAGCCGGTTGCAATCCTTTTTTGATAGTATATTTATCCGTAAGACTTTTTGGAAATGATTTTGGATTACTCATGATTTATTTCGATTAAATTGGTGAGATTAATGTGATAAGATTAATTACGATGGGAAGGTAAATGCTCCGGTATAATACTGTTTGGTAGACTCAAAGCCGGTTATCATAACTTTCCATCCTCTTTCACCTTTGCCATTCTTTTCAGAATTCCACTCGTATTTGAATTCTGCAGGGAACCTTTCCGATCCTACCTGAACCCATTTGCCATCAGCCAGCTCAATCCAGAAAATATTTCTGTCATTGGATATCTGCACAAGTATTGCCTCTGTAGCAGCTTCAGCACCAGGTGTAATCGCTTCAAACTTAATTTCGCAGCCGGTTGTGTCCCGGTCCTGGTTCATGGTAAATTTCACATCGCCTGTGTCCCTGGTGATATACATTTCATATGCACCTTTGGTTGCTGCCCATACATGATCCTCCGAAATATTAATCAATGCCAGGTTTGTGGGTGCCGGTGAATCGCTCAGTTCAGCTTTCTTTTCAATGGTGGTAAAAGAACTAACGGGTGACCAGCGGATCCTGCCCGTTGCGCCTCCAATGTTCTGGGTTGTACCGGTGGGACCCGCAATGTTTCCGAGGGTAAGAATAAGAATAATTGGACCTACCATTTTAATCAATGCGTTCTTCACGTTGAACGCGGATTGTTTGTTTTTTTGAAGATTTCTCATATTGGAATAAAATAGATTTTATGATATCGTAATATAATCGGTTCGGACTTTTTCAGAAGAGCCGTATTTGTTTTTCACTGTTAACGTAACTGTATACGTACCTGCTAGGGTATATACGTAACTAGGGTTTTGTGCAGTAGATGCTCCGTTATCATCACCAAAGTCCCAAACACGTTCCGTTATTTCCCCTGTTGATTCATCGGCAAACTGGATGGTTGCAGGATGCTCCCCGGTAACTTCTTCGGCTGAGAAATCAGCAACCACATGGGGTACAATAAATCTTACACCTTCATCAAGCATTTCCTGGGCAAGCTCCTCATCGTCGGCAATCTCTTCCGCCGTATATAAGGTACCGTTATAATTTACTTCAGGCTGAATTATGTCATACACAACTTCATCCAGCGTAACAGTAGGGTACTCCATGCCAATTAATGCCTGTTGAAGGGCTTCAGTGGCAGTAACAACATCTGCATGCTCAACCTCCCAGCTGGTCGATGTGTCATTATGCTCCACATCGTGCTTCATATCATTCTTCATCTTTTCAGCAAGAGCAAGAGCAGCCAGCCTCACATTATTCTGTAAGGTATTGATGTTGGCTTTTGCTGATTTTAATGTCATGACAGATCGTTATTTTTTTCCGTGAATGTTGGTTTTGGGATTCACCAGCTTCAGTGCCTTGCTTTCCATTTCAAGCAGCTTTTCAACCAGTGACTTGTCAGCTGCAATTTCTGAAGCTGATTTCTTTTCTCCGTCAATGATCACAGAAGGATAAACAACCACGTATGATTTGCCTTTGTGGTTTACTGTCGGCTTCCCGCTCTTATTGGTTTTGGCAACTTCAAGCTTCTTGGACAGTTCGCTGATGGTAGCCACAGCTTCATCTTCTGAATCCTTCTTAGCCTGCTCAGCATTCTTAAGGTTGGTCTTCAAATCCGAGATTTGCGTTTCAAGTTCCTCGTTTCTGGCTTTGAGGTCTGAGATTGTTTTGTCTTCTGTTTTATCTGACATGATGGTTATTTTTTAATGTTATCCTGCACCAGGCAGGAGTTAATTAATGGAGTTGATTTTATAATTGATCGTTGATAACAATAGCATCCGGATCAGCAATCTGGAGCCCGATAGGAAGCATTAACCTGAGGTCAATAAGATTCATGCGTTTGGTGGCATGCACCTCAACTTTATCACCGTCATAGCCGATATACAGGTTCCTGTCTTCACGGGGAACTGCAACCAGGGCATCTGATGTCCCCACCCATGAACGAGGCTGCAGCGTTGCATTAAATCCATCAAGCGGTATTGATTTTGTTGCGCGCTGATCAAACCCGATGTTATTGAGTGTACGGTAATGCTTTTTATAGTCATCAAAAGTTGTGAATGAGCAGAATATATCGAAACCCTCTTCTCTCATCCACATTGGAGTGCCTTCAGCAACAAGTTCAACTTTTGTAACAGCATTGGCGCTGGAAATCGCACCGGTTGCAATCGGGGTAAGACTCATATCATTGGTTGAAATCTCTACAATACCATCAAAAAGATCCACCGCGCCGGTGCCGGATGCGTTTCTCACGCCGTCCATAATGGTTAAATTATTGATCTGTGAGAGGTATTTTTTAACCAGAATTTCAACCAGGTACTGCCAGAATAGTTGATTCTTAGGATCAAATTTCCCTGATTTGGCAAGGTATGTATTGCGGTATTTGGTTGGGTCAAGAACAAAATCCCATTTTGAATCATATACTGTCAATACACGATCAGTAAAATCTACTCCGTTCCCTGTTGTATCTGCCTGCTCCCTGTATGGGCGTGGTTGACCTGCAGGAGAAAGCTTGGGCAGCGGCATGGGTTGTTTAACATTATTTATAAGTTCAAAATCTCCCTCCGGTTTCCACAGGTTCATTTTCTGAACAAAATAATTACCTCCCCATTGGTTAATCGAATTGGTTAATGCAGTTACATCAATACCGGTATTGAGCTGTCCGGTCGGTTTCACTGCCAGTGCCAGTGCCAATGCACCAAGGCCAATTGGCATCGCATGTTCCAATGCGTAATTAACTGCATGCTTAGCTGCATCGCTATTGAAGCTGATGGCCAGCAGTAAGACAGTTGACAAAAACAATAATTTGCCTGTGATTCTTTTCATATTATTAAAGTTTACTTGCTTATGTAAAATGGTGTCGTAATTATTAACTTACCGGAGCTTCTTCCTTTTTAGGGTTAAACTTGGCATGTCTTGCCCGTGCCTCAATATCAACCTCGGTCAGACCGGCTTCAGCACCAGCATCTGTAGTTGAAAGAGTTGGATCGTCTCCTTGTTTAACTGGCTTTGAAGGAGCTTGAGCGGGACCGCCAAGTCGTTTTACTTCTTTGGTCAAGGTTGAAATCGTAGTTTCATTTTCTTCAAGCTTCGTCTTCTGCTCAGTGTTTTTTGTTTCAAGAGCAGTAAGCTTCGTTTGCAGGTCTGCTGCTTTGGTTGTTTCAGTTGTGACTGATTGTTGCAATTCGATAACTTTATCTTCCGCTGTTTTCTTTTCAGACTTCAGATTTGTTATTTGCGTTTGCAAATCAGCAAAAGTGGTAAGGTCCTTATTAATACCCTCCCATTGTTCAGTGGTTACTTCTGCATCAATGGTCTCTTTACCTTCTTCAACCTTCAGGTTCAGCTTAGCAAGTAATGCTGTCCATGCTTTTTTAAATGAATATTTCATGTTTTTATCTTGTAAAACTGTTTTATCGTGTGCCAGGCCTTGTGCCTCAGCTATTGTTTGTTCAAATGTTTTTATTCCGTCAATCAGTCCGCTTTCAGTTGCCGGACCTGCCAGGTAAACCTTACCTGTTATTGGTTCGCCCTTTTTTAGTTTCAGCCTGCCTTCCCGGTTAGACTTAACTTTTCCCTGGAATATTTCATTCAGTGGATTTAAGATCGACTCTTTAATGGGTGCATAGTTTCCATCAATTGCCTGGAAGAAGTCCTGATTCTTATCCGGGCTCG
>Ga0157380_10000859_pt1 | contig 19050 bp, 9 predicted proteins | sample S35metaG_FD_119757 | JGI IMG/M metagenome (GOLD analysis project Ga0157380, IMG submission 119757) | Switchgrass rhizosphere microbial communities from Kellogg Biological Station, Michigan, USA - S3-5 metaG | ecosystem: Host-associated > Plants > Roots > Rhizosphere > Soil | place: USA: Michigan...
ATTATTGTGAAATGACTGCATCGCTCATCCATGCCGGGTTCTTCTAAAGTGTATCAAAAGCGGACGGTTCTTGTATCGAAAACGAACATTTTCGTATATCGTCGTTAACTATTGTATTGTAAATCATTGTATGCCGTTCCGGCATCTATTTGGCACGATTTATTTCGCTTGTTATCCTTTGTTTTTTCACGTAAGATCTTGTCAATTTCCCAAAGCCAATCTATGCTAAAAAGTTATCTGAAAGTCGCATTCCGCAATCTCTGGAAATACAAAGGTTTCTCAGCAATTAATATCGGAGGATTAACAATTGGAATTGCTGCCTGCCTGATGATCCTTCAATATGTAAGCTTCAAATTAAGTTATGATCAGTTCAACAGAAATGTAAAAACTGTTTACCGGGTGGTAAACGACCGATATCAGCAAGGAAAGTTAATTCAGCATGGAACGATTACTTATTCAGGCGTCGGCAAAGCAATGAATGACGATTATGAAGAAGTAATACAAAACACAAAGGTGGTACCATCTGGTGAAATTATCATTGCTTATAAAGACAAGCGCCTGGCTGAAGACAGTGTGTTCTACGTCGAAAACTCTTTCTTCTCCGTGTTTTCTTACCCGCTTATCGCCGGTGATAAAGGGTCGGTATTTAAAGATCCACACGCTGTGATATTATCTGAGGGACTTGCACGTAAAGTATTTGATTACCGTGGTAGTGACTTTAGCCAGTTTATTGGTCAAATCGTAACCCTTCAAACAGATTCAATGCCCTATAAAATTGAAGGAATCTGCAAAAATGTACCTGGGAATTCACACCTGCAATTCAACCTGCTTATTTCGTATAAGACTCTTATTGCTGGTTGGCCGCAGGCTGACTATGACTTTACAGATTCCGACTTCTGGCATTATGTGCAATTAAAACCTGGCACAGATTATAAGACTTTCAATGCCAAACTTGGCGCATTCAGCCAAAAACATTTTCAGGGAAACAAAATATCGGGTAGCGATGAAAAATTTTATTTGCAGCCACTGTCAAATGCACATCTCTATTCTGATTTTGAATATGAAATTGGAAGCACCGGGAGCGCTACGGTCGTTTGGGGATTACTGGTCATTGCCTTATTCATCATTGCGATTGCGTGGGTGAATTATATCAACCTCGCCACGGCCAGGTCTGTTGAAAGGGCCAGGGAAGTAGGAATAAGAAAAGTGGTTGGTGGCTTAAGAAGGCAACTCATAACCCAGTTTATTACAGAATCCGTAATCGTTAATTCGATAGCACTTGTGTTAGCACTGGGGCTTGTTTTCCTTTTACAAAACGCGTTTAACACTCTCCTTCATACAAATCTGTCACTTTCTTATTTATTCATCAGAGGCCTGGGTGGACATGGCATCCTGCTGGGATTGATTGTTATTGTTGTGTGCGGTATATTTTTATCAGGTCTTTATCCCGCTTTTGTTCTTTCTTCCTTTAAACCAATTTCTGTATTAAAGGGAAAACTCAGCAGCTCAGGAAAGGGAGTTGTTTTCCGGAAAGCATTGGTTATTGGCCAGTTTGGTGTTACGGTAGCTTTAATGATTGGGTCTATAGTGGTGCTCCGCCAGCTCAGTTTTATGAATAACAAGGAGCTCGGGTTTAATATGGACCATGTGCTTGTTGTAAAGGCTCCCGTGCTTACCAATTGGGATTCCACATATATCAGCAGGATTAACAACTTTAAAGAAGAACTTAAACAGCTCGCGCAGGTGAAAGGCGCGGCTACTTCGTGGAATGTTCCCGGAGGTGATATAGGCAGAAGCTTTAATGTGCGGCAAGCGGATTCTGCTACGACAAACCGGTTTACGGTTCGTCATACGGGGATCGATTATGACTACCTCGACGTTTATGGAATAAAACTTTTGGCTGGAAGAAACTTTACACCGGCTGATCATAATGCAGACTGGGACAAATTGCACAATACACTTATTAATCGTTCCGCGGCTAAATTGCTGGGTTTTTCTTCGCCTGAAGCTGCAATTGGCAAGGCCATCATCAGCGGCACGAAAAGATGGGACGTCATTGGCGTGGTTGAAGATTACCACCAGAAATCATTGCGTTATCCTCTTGAGCCAATTCGTTTCATGCCGGCGTACAATACCGATAGTGAAATTTCAGTAAAGATTACTGCAACGGATGTATCAAAAACCATCGCCGCCATTAAACAGAAATATGAAACTTTTTTCCCGGGAAATAGTTTTGACTACACATTTTTAGATGAACGATTCAAACGTCAGTACGAGAATGAGCAATTGTTCAGCAAAGCATTTGTGATTTTCGCAGCCTTAGCCATTTTCGTAGCCTGCCTCGGGTTGTTTGGACTCGCCATGTTTGCCACCTTCAAAAGAACAAAGGAAATCGGGGTTAGAAAAATACTGGGTGCATCTGTTCCGGATATTTTAGTATTGGTATCAAAAGAATTTTTGGGTTTGGTGTTGATTGCCTCCATTATCGCATTTCCGGTAGCCTGGTATGCCATGACTTCGTGGCTTGAGAATTTTGCGTACAGGATAACAATTAATTGGTGGGTATTTGCCGCAGCCGGCTTTGCGGCATTACTGATTGCAATGATCACCGTTAGCTTGCAGGCTGTTAAAGCTGCGGTGGCCAACCCTGTAAAATCATTAAGGACTGAGTAAGGTTTAAAGTTTGATGTTCGTCACTGCGACTGCGAGGCAGGAAGCAGAAAGTTTGAAGTTGGGTGTTGGGTTTTTCGGATTTCGGATTTATTGTCAGTGATATTTGACAAGTTTGGAATAAAAATAAAATCTCATCGGTATGATAAAGAATTACTTCAAAATCGCCTGGCGGAATATCTGGAGGCATAAATCTTTTTCCTTTTTGAATATTCTCGGACTGACCGCAGGTACCGTTTGTTGCTTGTACATCGTATTATATGTGAGAGATCAGTACGGATATGACCAGCATCACCAGGATGCTGGATCGCTTTACCGGGTCAGAACCGTTATTGAACCCAAAGAGGGTTTTCAGGGTTTTAATTCGGCAAACACCTCGCCTCCCATTGTCATGGGAATGAAAATGGACTTTCCTGAAGTGGCGGCGGCGACCAGGATCGTTTATTTCCCCGACGGAGGAGATAACCTGCTAAGCGTTGCCGGAAGCGATAATTCATTCTATGAGCCCAAAGGGTATATTGTTGATTCCACGTTTTTCCAGGTTTTCGATTATAGGTTTATTGAAGGACTCCCACTTCATTCGCTGGACGAACCCTACACGGTTGTATTATCTTCTGCTGTGGCAAAAAAACTATTCCGTAATAGCTCCGCCTTAAATCAGCAAATTAATATTGGTAGCATGTCGGGTGCTAATGCCTTCAAGGTAACCGGGGTTTTTGATGAGACCTGGGGGAAATCGCATTTGCAGCCACATTATATTATGAACATGAACAGTGGCGGAATTGGCGAGTTTGTAAGAACTAATAACCAATGGGCGGGCCAGAATTTTATTTATAGTTACGTCCGGCTTCACCCCAAAGCCGATGCCTCGACACTTCAGGCGAAGCTGCCTGGCTTCCTGGAAAAGCATGGCGCAAAAAATTTGCGCGAATTGAGCATGAAGAAACACCTGTTCCTGCAAAAAGTGACTGATATACATCTTCATTCGGGCGGGATAACCAATCAAATCGATAAAGTTTCCAATGCCCGGTTCTTATATTTACTATTGACTATTGCCTTTTTTATTCAGCTAATTGCCTGCGTCAACTTTATTAATCTCACAACTGCAAGATCGGTTCGCCGTGCACGGGAAATCGGCATAAGAAAAGTGGCTGGTGCTGTAAAATCTTCATTGATCGGGCAGTTCCTTGGAGAATCCGTTTTAATTTCTTTTCTGGCAATATTGCTCGCCGTTCCTTTAGTAATGGTATTATTACCCTTATTTAACTCATTCACCGGCGGAAATCTAACGCTGAGTTCATTCAGGGACCTGGGTGTTATCAGTGTCATTCTAGGTTTGGGACTGGTCACCGGTTTACTGGCAGGAATCTATCCGGCGTTATACCTTTCAGGGTTTCAACCAGCCGGTGTTTTAAAAGGTACGTTTGGTTTGAAACCATCTTCTGCCCTGCTTCGCAAAGGTTTGGTTGTTTTCCAGTTTGCAATTGCCATCGTGCTTATTATCAGTGTAATTATTATTACCAGGCAGCTCAATTATATGCAGACCAAAGACCTTGGATTTGACCAGTCACAAAAACTGATCATCCCGTTTCAAAACGAGCAATCCAGGAAAAACTTTAACGCCTTTAACAACGAGTTGATGAAACTTAAGGACGTAACAGGCGTGGCTGGCTGCAATTACTATCCGTCTCTTCCAGTATTGTCTGATTTTGCCGTGTTCAAGTCTGGCGGGGATATGAGTTCTGCCAAGCTCTTAAAAATTAACCAGGTCAATGAAGAATTTTTTAAGGTAATGAACATTCCACTCGAAACTGGCCGAAACCTGAAATCATCGGACACCAGCGGCCAGTTAATTTTAAATCATAAGGCATTGCAGGTTCTGAGTATAAAAAAAGAAAATGCAATCGGCACCCGCCTTTATTTTGAATATGAAGGCAATCGTAACGAGTACGAGGTTGTCGGCGTTACAAGTGATTACAACCAGGGTTCATTGAGAGACGAGATCCAGCCTATGGCTAGTTTTTACAATGGCCAGCCTCTCTATATGATTTTGGAGACACAAACTGCCAATTTAAAAAACCTGCTTTCGGATATCGCTGCGATATGGAAAAAGACAATACCGGCAGTCCCATTTGAATATTCATTTCTCGATGAGGAAATCGGAAAGCAATATGAAGAGGAAGCCACTTTACAAAAAATATCCAATTCGTTTACCGTTCTTGCCATTTTGATTAGTTGTCTTGGTCTTTTTGGATTAGCCATGTTTACTGCGCAACAACGAATAAAAGAGATCGGAGTTCGGAAAGTCTTAGGAGCTTCTGTTACGGGTATCGTATCGATGCTTTCCAAAGATTTTATAAAACTAGTATTTATTTCAATTCTTGTAGCAACACCATTGGCATGGTGGGCCATGAATAAATGGCTCGAGGATTTTGCTTATAAAATAGATATCAGCTGGTGGGTATTTGTATTGGCGGGAGTGATTGCACTATTAATTGCCTTGTTCACCATAAGTTTCCAGGCCATTAAGGCGGCTATTGCGAACCCTGTGAAATCTTTGCGGACAGAATGAGGTTCGTCATTGCGAGCGCAGCGAAGCAAGATGTTGGATGCTGGATGCTGGATGCTGGAAGTTCGGGTTTCGAATTCAAATTTCGGATTTATAGTGACGGGGAGGTTGGAATCGGTAGTTAGTAGTTCTTGAATCTTGTGCCTTGTACCCTGTTCCTTGTGCCTTGTACCTTGTTCCTTGTCCAGATAGTCATTGTTCATTAATCAAATAAAAACTATGCTGAAGAAAAAAATCTATCTAATCGTCCTGTTGTTATTCGCAATCAAAATCACGAATGCACAAACCACAATCAAAGTTGATCATTTTGACAAGGTTATTGTGAGTCCGCATATCGAAGTGACATTTATTGAAGGAAATGAAGAAAAAGTAACTATTGATAAATCGACAGTCAGTGCCGATAAAATAAATATAGAAGTACACGGTAATACCCTGCGCCTTTATTTGGACGGCGCTAAGGAAATTGAGAAGAATGAAAAGACATATGAAGATGGCCGGGAGGTAAAACGGCCCATTTATACAGGAACCGTTGTTTCTGCAACCGTAACTTATAATACGTTGGAGGAACTATCAGTTCGTGGTGAAGAAACTATTGTTTGTAAAAGCGCTTTGAAAGGCGACAGATTCAGGCTCAAAATTTACGGACAATCCGAGGTGTATTTAAATGAAGTGAGCCTGGAGGAACTCAAAACCACGATTTATGGAGAAAGTAGTTTAATCATAAAAGCGGGCTCGGTTACAGAGCAGAGATATACATCTTATGGGGAAAGCAAGGTTAACAGCCTGAACATTAATAGCAATAAGACAAAAATCACCGCATACGGCGAGTCTAATTTTCAACTAAACGTTTCGGATGAGATCAGGCTCACTGCCTATGGTGAGGCAACGGTGGATTACAAAGGAAATGCCATTATAAACAAGGGTCTGAATTTTGGCGAGGTCAGAATCAATAAACTTGACTAGCCCCGCGGAGATAATGTTTTGACGAATCACCCTAGAAGGAACTCTTCATAAAAAAGCTGCATAGTTTATGATCTTAAAAAACATTTCATTCAACCTTCGCCGGTTCCGGCGGCAAAAGCTTACGACGTTATTGCACGTAGTAGGTTTAACATTGGGCATAACCGTTTGCCTTCTTATAGGATTGTTCATAAAATATGAATTAAGTTTCGACTCGTATGAAACCAAAGGTGACAGAACCTATCGTCTGAACCAGGTGTGGGTTGATTTTGGGAAAAAAGAGTTTCATTATTCTACCCCCTTTCCTTTAGCAGATCAAATAAGAAAGGATGTTCCCGGTATTGAATACGTAACCAAGGTTCATCACCCGTTTCAATCCGTCATTGAAATCAATCCCACGAGGCGATTCAAGCAGGATCATGTTATGATGACTGATCCGGAATTCCTCGATGTATTTGATGTGAAGGTAATAGAGGGAAACGGATATGAAACTTTACGCAAGCCTTACCAGGCTCTGCTGACGGAGACCACGGCAAAAAAATTTTTTGGTAATGAAAACCCATTGGGGAAGACTTTTATTTACAACGACAGCTTTAATATTACCGTTGGGGGGGTAATAAAAGATTTTCCCGGAAATACACATTTAGCTGCTTCTATGTTGCTCTCATTTTCTGACAATGAAAAGTACCTGATGACGAGTACCACTCACTACGGTTCTGTGTCCGGGGGTTCAACATTCATTGTATTGCCCAGGGGCGTGGAACCGGGAAGCGGACTCACTACTGCGCTCAGAAGCATCTATGACCGGTTTGTGAATAACCAAAAGTGGATGGGGAAAGATTCACACGTTGAAATGGAATTGCAGAAGCTAAGCAATGTTCACTTCAATTCGAAATATGCGGGGGGCGGACAATGGGTGCAAGCGATTAATACAATGTGGCTATGGTTTTTTGGAAGCGTTGGCCTCGCGGTACTGATACTTGCCTGTATCAATTTTATTAATCTTTCAACGGCACAGTCGCTCGGCCGCGCCAAAGAGGTAGGAGTTCGGAAATCGATTGGCGCCGGTAGGATCCAATTGATCATGCAATTTCTCAGCGAAGCTTTGTTAATTGTCACAGTGGCTGCTGTAATAGCAGTGATCATCGCAAAAATGGCGTTACCCTATATTAATAATCTCACAGGGAAACAGATTGTTTTCACCATTAAAGAATCACCCTCTCTTCTTTTGTCATTATTTGTTGGGGTGTTACTGACCGCATTAATGGCGGGAATTTACCCCGCGTGGATTATTACCAGGTTCAGGCCGGCTGACACATTAAAAGCAGGTTCTGTAAATTCTAATCCTCAATCGGCTTTTTTAAGGAAGGGATTGGTAGTGGTGCAATTCAGCATTTCAGTTTGTTTGTTGATCGGTCTGTTGCTTATTGGCAAACAAATGAGTTATATGCATCATAAAAGCCTTGGCTTTGATAAGGAAAATATTGTGATACTGCAGTTGTCACCCGGCCGAAATATGCAGGAGAAGGCGCTACTGGGTAATGAGTTGAGAGGTATTCCCGCGGTGAAAGATTGGGCCTACTCTACCAGTCCGCCAACGGGTGATGTCAACGAACATTGGGGCACTATGATGAGTGTAATCGGGCGAGAGGACCCGAACCGAAAGCAAGTGACACTTATAATAAGTGATGATAGGTTTTGCTCATTATATGATATGAAACTGAAAGCCGGAAGGATTTTTAACCAGGCGGATACCAATGCGGTTTCTGAATCAATTCCAGAGGGACAGCGGGTCGCTAAATGTGTGGTCAATGAAAAATTAATACAGGAATTGGGATTTGGAACACCGGACGCGGCGTTGGGAAAGAGATTCTGGTTCGGCATGGGTGAGTGGATCCCGGAAATAGTAGGAGTGGTGTCTGATTTCAATACCGGCTCGTTACATGAAGCGATTAAGCCCACACTGATTACCCAATACATGCCTTATTGTGACAAATTGAGCATTAAGATCAAATCCGGCACGGATATACCGGCCACTATCAGCAAAATCAATTTGGCATATAAAAAAGTATTTCCTAAAGGGCTGTTTGAATTTAACTTTTTAGACGAGAAGATAGATGCCTTGTATAAAACTGAAGCAAGATTGTTTAGCCTGTTTAAGGTTTTTTCTGTGTTGGCCATGCTTATTTCTTGCTTTGGCCTTTGGGGGTTGATCACATTTGCCGCCCAGCAACGCATAAAGGAAATAGGAATAAGAAAAGTGTTGGGTGCTTCGGTAGTCAATATTGTTGCCATGCTCACGAAGGATTTTATTGTTCTTGTTTGCATTGCCATTGCCATTGCCGCACCACTGGCATACTGGGGCGTTCATCAATGGCTGCAGGATTTTGCCTTCAGGATTTCCATTGGATGGACTGTATTTGTCGTTGCCGGCATCGTTGCAATTCTGATCACTTTGATTACAGTAGGATTCCAGGCAATCAAAGCCGCTATTGCAAACCCTGTTCAGTCATTGCGAACGGAGTGAAGCAACAGTCATTGCGAACGGAGTGAAGCAACAGTCATTGCGAACGGAGTGAAGCAACAGTCATTGCGAACGGAGTGATGTTGTGATAAAAATAGAGTTATGTTAAGGAACTATTTCAAGATTGCCTGGCGAAACCTGATGAAGCACAAGCTTTTTTCTTTTATCAATATTTTTGGATTGGCTTCAGCCATGACTGTTTGCATGCTTGCTTTAATCAAAATTAAAGATGCTTTTGATTATGACAGGTTTCACCCGAACTCGAATCGCACTTACAGAATCACTACCGGGTATACAAGTAAGAAGGGAGAGCCATCTATACTATTGGCAAGTTCACCATTTCCGCTTGGACAATACTTAAAAGATAATTACCCTGTTATCGATAAAACAACAACTATTCATTTTTTGAGAGGCGACGTTACCGGTAATTACAAAACACTTCTTGTAAGTGCAGTATGCTTACAGGGTTGCCATCGGAGCCGGAATACTGATCAGCAGTGCTGTTGGACTGTTGCTCCTTGGAGGAATAACAATTATGGTATATACATTTCGTACGGCAATGGCGAATCCTGTAAAGTCATTACATATCGAATAACATACGGTCGTGATAAAAAACTATTTAGAAATACCCGGGAGAACCCTCTTGAATCACAGGGTACTTCGTCAATTAACATTCTGGATTTATCCATCGGACTTCGCATCGTTGGGATAAAATGATTTGTTATGATAAAAAACTATTTGAAAACAGCATGGCGCAATCTTCGGAGAAACAAGCTTTACACCCTGCTCAACATAGCAGGGCTGACGTTTGGTATCACTTGCTTTTTATTGATCGGGCTTTACATTTTTGATGAACTTACCTACGATCAGCAGCATAGCAAAGGTGACCGGATTTACCGGGTGATTGAACACAAGACGGTGAATGGCGAATCAACAACCATTGCCGGTGCTGGCTACAAATTGGCCCAGGAGTCAAAGAAATCCATTCCGGCTGTAGAAAACACATCCCGCGTGCAAAGAACAGGACGGGCCAACATACTTAATCCTGAAAATCCGGCGAATTTTTTCCAGGAAACCGTCACAGTTGCGGATGAAGAGTTTTTTAAGATTTTTGATTTTCCTTTTGTAGCTGGGAATAGAGAAACATCTTTACGGGCGCCTAATTCCATCGTCATTACACAAGATCTTGCCATGAAACTGTTTAACAATACCGCCGTGCTTGGCAAGACGTTGCAGTTCAGTTTCATGAAATCACCGATGAAGATTACCGGTGTTTTAAAAAACCATCCGAAAAATTCAAGCTTTGATTTTGGCTCCGTGTTGTCTGAAGCATCTTTCCAAAATGCCGACTCTTATAATTCAGCGGTAACGAATGATTGGCTTTCGGAAAACTTTTCGGTATATGCGCTGTTAAAACCAAATACCGATGCGAAAATGGTTGCAGGGCAAATGTCGAAATTGGTTCACGACAACTTTACACCGCCGGCAGGAACCGCTTTTTCGTTTGACTTACAACCGTTAAAGGATATCCATCTCGCTTCGGAGAACATTGTGGACGGAGCTAGAAATTCAAACGTTGATCCGGTTGCAAAAGGGAGCTTGTCGTTCATTAAAATCTTTTCTTTTGTTGCCTTTTTCCTGCTGGTGATTGCGGGTATCAATTACATGAACCTCACAACGGCAAGGGCTTCCGGTCGTTTGAAAGAAATTGGCGTTCGCAAAACAATTGGTGCATTAGAGGGCCATCTGCTCCGGCAATTCTTATTTGAGTCATTGCTGGTAACATTTGTTTCATTCTTGTTATCGGTGATTGTGGTGAACTTTCTGCTGCCTGCATTTAATGGCTTCACCAATAAGCAGCTTTCGCTTGGTCTCTTTACCGATTACCGTATTTGGGTTTATGCCATTGGTTTTGCCGCTATTACCGGTTTGTTATCCGGCAGCTATCCGGCGTTGATGCTTTCTCGTTTTAAACCCGTTTTGCTATTGAAAGGGTTGAAACCACAGGTCAAAACAGGATTTTCACTGAGAAAAGGATTGGTTGTTTTTCAATTTACGATTTCAGTTGTCATGATCATTGCCACGATTGTGCTCTTTATGCAAGTAAAATACCTGAACAATACTAACCTGGGATTCAATAAAAATCTCATGGTGGTAATTGACGTCAACACAAGAAAAGCAAGAAGCAATTTTGAAGCGGTAAAGTCAGAGATGGCTCAAATACCAACGGTCAAAAGCGTAGCTGTTTCATCGAGAGTGCCCGGCGAATGGAAATCTATTGTAACGATCAGGATAAAAAACACGGGAAGCACAAATGAGCCCAGGGTCTCTTACCTGATTGGTGCTGACAAGGACTTCTTGAATACCTACGAAATAAAATTATTGCAGGGCAGAAATTTTGATACGCCGGCTGACTCGGGTGTTGTTATCCTCAATGAAACAGCAGCAAAAATGCTGGGTATTACGGAACCGTCGGGACAGGCAATTGAGATACCAGCCCTCTCATGGAACGGCGACGGAACGTTTGTACCGGTGAACGGTGACAATACCCCATTTAGACCAAAGGTTATTGGCATCGTAAAAGATTTTCATTTTCAATCGTTGAGGAACAAGATCGAACCTTTGGTGCTGGCGTACAATCAAAACCCAATATTTGTTATTGATTATTACTCTGTACGAATAGCCCCGACAGATATCAAAGGAACATTGGACAAATTGAAAAAAGTAATGGTCAGTAATGATAAGGATGATCCTTTTGAATACCATTTTTTGAACGACCAACTTGCCTTGTTTTATATCGAAGACGATCGTCGTCAAACAATCCTTATCTGGGCGGCACTGGCAACTATTTTCATTGCTTGTTTGGGTCTTTTTGGCCTCGCAACGTACTCCGCTGAACAAAGAGTAAGAGAAATAGGAGTAAGAAAAGCACTGGGGGCTACTGTTGCAAATCTTGCTTCTTTATTATCGAGAGATTTTTTAAAACTGGTTTTAATTGCCAATGGGATTGCCTTCCCCATAGCGTGGTGGGCAACCAACAAATGGCTGCAGGAATATGCCTATCATATAAATGTAGAATGGTGGGTGTTTGGTTTGGCAGGTGTATCAGCCATTGTTATTGCATTTTTGACGGTAAGCTACCAGGCAGTGAAAGCAGCTTTGATGAATCCTGTACAGTCATTGAGAACAGAATAAAAGCATAACTATGATAAGAAGCTATTTTAAAACGGCATGGAGAAATATCTCGAAGAATAAGGCCTTTTCAGCTATAAATATATTTGGCTTGTCTGTTGGTGTTGCTGCATTCCTGCTGATCGTTAATTATCTCCGCTTTGAATACAGTTATGACGATGAGCATATAAACAAAGACAGGATTTTCCGGGTACCCATGGTAATCTCGGAAAAAGATGGGAAAGAACAAACTTTTGCTTTTACATATCCCGCCGTTGCGCCCGCCTTGAAAAAAGATTTCCCGGAAATAGAAGAAGCAGCACGGGTCCGCCGCCAGGGTGGTATTGTGAAGCAGGGTAACTTGAAAATAATTGAACCCGGCACTCTATACTATGCTGACTCGACGCTCTTCAACATTTTCTCTTTCCGGTTTGACAAAGGCAGTGCCGCTACCGCATTTAAAGAATTAAATGACGCAGTGATCACCGAAGCGACGGCCAAAAAATACTTTGGAAATGGGGATCCTATTGGAAAAGCGCTTCATTATCGCGACGAGGATTATATCGTTAAAGCAGTGTTGGAAGATATTCCGGCCAGTTCCCATATTCATTTCAACATACTACTCAACTATAGTAAATACATTCAGTTAACGGAGGGAAATGCAAATACTAGTTGGCACTGGTCAGATTTTTATACCTATGTTTTATTGAAACCAGGGGCTGACGGTAAAGCGTTAGCGTCAAAATTACCTGCATTTGCACAGCGATATTTGGGAGATGATATGAAGCAAAGCGCCTACCAGGTGAATTTCGAGTTGCAACCGCTGAAAGACATTCATGTACGTTCCGAGTATGATTATGAAATGGAAGGTAACGGTAATCTTTCTTACCTGAAGTATCTTGGAATTGCGGCATTATTTATTCTCTTCATTGCATGGATAAATTATGTTAATCTTTCAACGGCTCATTCATTGGACCGGTCGAAAGAAGTTGGTATAAGAAAAGTGGTAGGAGCTGGAAAATTCCAGCTTATCAGGCAGTTCCTTGTGGAGTCGCTGTTTCTCAACACAATTGCCATCATCATTGGGATACTTATTTTCCAGGCAACGCTTTCTTCTTTTTCCACCCTTGTAGAAAAAGATCTTGATTCGCTAATGATTTCCGACTGGAGGTTCTGGGTATTTGTCATTGTTGTCTTCCTGCTTGGCGCTTTTCTGGCGGCTTTTTATCCGGCCTTTGTTCTTTCTTCATTTCAGCCCGTTTATTCTATTAAGTCAAAACAAGGTGGACCGGGATTGAAAGGAGGAAAAACCATTTTGAGAAAATCACTGGTGGTATTGCAGTTTGTTGCCGCTATGGTGCTCATTGCGGGGGCCATTGGATTTTACAGGCAGCTTCGCTTTATGCAAAACCGCGACCTTGGTGTGAACATCAACCAAACGCTGGTATTGCAGCAAACGGCCCGCCAGGATAGCTCCGGTATTCCTGCATTTAATGCATTTGTCAATGACATGAACGCGAACCCGGCAATTAAGTCAGTGACAGCTTCTACTTCTGTGCCGGGAGGCGAAGTGGGTGGTTCATCTGGTTATTCCCTCCGCAACTCGCAGTCGAATAAGCGTTGCAGAAATTTTGGAATTGATAAGAACTTCATTCCCGCGTACGGATTAAGTGTTGTTGCCGGGAGAAATTTTGAAAATGACAGGCCCGTGGTTGACACTTCACAGCTGGTGAACATCCTGGTAAATGAAACGGCGGCGAGGATATTTGGCTTTTCAAAGCCCGCTGATATTCTCGGTCAGTACATTGACGGTTCGGGGTTTCATTGCCAGGTAATTGGCGTGGTGAAAGATTATCACCAGGAGTCGTTGCGATACAGCTTCGATCCCATTGTTTTTTACCTGCAGGAGGAAAGAGGCTTTGAGAATTTTTCGCTTAAGCTGAGCACGACGAATTTGCCGGCGTTGATGGATTTTGTGAAACGGAAATGGAGTGAACACTTTCCGGAGAGTCCCTTCCAGTTCTTCTTTCTTGACGATCGGTTTAATGCACAATATAAGAATGATAAGCTTTTTGCAACGGTGCTTTGGCTGTTTACGGCAATAGCGATCAGTATCGCCTGCCTTGGGCTATTCGGTCTCTCACTCTTTACCATTTCTAAAAGGAATAAAGAAATCAGTATTCGTAAGGTGCTTGGAGCAACGCTATTTCAAATTACAAGCCTCATCACAAAGGACTACCTGAGGCTGGTGCTTGCGGCTGGCGTCGTGGCATTACCTATTGCCTATATACTTGTAAATAACTGGCTGAAGAAATATGCATTTCATGTGGACATTGGTGTTTGGTTTTTCATATTACCGGTTGCCCTGATCGTATTTATTGCACTGGCTACAGTTTTATTTCAATCACTGAGGGCCGCGAGTGCTAACCCTGTCCGGTCATTGCGGATGGAGTGAGGTTTGAGGTTTGATGTTGGAGGTTTGAGGTTGGATGTTGGAGGTTGGAAGTTGGATACCGGTCACTGCGAGCGCGGAGCGCGAAGCAGGATGTTGGATGTTGGTCACTGCGAGGGCAGAGCCCGAAGCAGGATTTTGGAGCTTGGTCATTCGTCATTGCTAACGGAGTGAATAGGAAAAATTTGAGAACAGAATAAAAATACTATATGCTTAGAAATTATCTAAAAGTGGCAGTGCGTTACCTGATGCGAAACAGGGGATACACTGTCATCAATATTTTTGGCCTCGCAATTGGTATTACGTGCTGTGTATTGATCATGTTATTTGTTCGAAGCGAATGGAGTTATGATAAGTTTCATAGAAAGGCCGACAGGATATACCGCACATGGGTAAAAGAGAATTATGATGATATGGACGATCTTATTGATATTACTACCCCTTTACCACTTGCGGGTGCATTGCAATCAAGCTTTGCTGAAATTGAATCTACTTGCCGTGTTTTTAATTTGAATACTCTGGCCAAGACGGGGGAGCAATCATTTAGTGAAGACATAAGAATGGTTGATTCCAGTTTTTTCAGGATTTTTGATTTTGATCTTCTTGAAGGTGATAGGGAAAATCCATTCCCAACAAATAATTCAATAATTCTTACAGAAAAAACAGCGAAAAAGTATTTTGGAAAACAAAATGCTATCGGGAAGATAATTGAATTACAACTTGCCAATGATAAGGTAATGTTCTCAGTTTCGGGGATCGCAAGATCAGCGCCTGAAGAATCAAGTATCAGGTACAATGCTCTTATACCTTTTTCCAATGACAAATATATTTTTAGCCCAAGGGCAATGAAAGCCTGGTTTAATATTAGCCCCGAGACCTATGTGTTACTGAAAAAAAATGCTGATCCGGATAAACTCGCAAATAAATTCCCTTCGATGGTCAGGAAGAATCTTGGAGAAGATTTTAGAGAAGGTGGCTATATAGTGAGCTTGCAACCAATTACTAAAATTCACCTTGATACCAGTTTACCGGCAGGAATCGAACCTATAAGTAATCCAAAATACTCTTATATACTTTTAACGATCGGTGTCCTTATTCTTCTTGTGGCTTGTGTCAATTTCATTACTCTCTCCGTGGGCAGATCTGCAACGAGAGCCATGGAAGTGGGAGTAAGAAGAGTCTTGGGTGCAGAACGCCGGCAGCTTATCCGGCAATTTTGGGGAGAGGCGGTTTTGCTCACAGTCATATCCGTAATTATTGGAATTGTATTGTCAGTCACACTCGTTAAACCATTTAATCAAATAATAAACAGGCAACTGGTTTTGCAATTTGATCTTATGTTTATTGGCTATTGCGTTTTGATCATAATAATTATTGGTTTGATCGCAGGTATTTATCCTGCTATTATTCTTTCTGGTTTCCGACCCGTTGAGATCCTGAAAGGCAGGTTGAAGCTGGGCAATAAATCAGGGTTATTTCGCAAAAGCCTTATCACAGGTCAGTTCGTTACATCAATAGCAATGCTCGTTTGTACAATTGTAATCGGGGGTCAAATGGATTATTTGCAAAACAAAGACCTTGGGTACCAAAAAGAGCAAGTTGTAGTTGTCCCTACCAACATGCCGAGGGTACGTGGAATGGAAATCGCCGGGCTTTATCGGAATGAATTATTGAAACAACCACAGGTTGCCGGCGCATCGGTCTCTCTTATGAGTTTTTCAGAAACTCCATGGATTAATGTGGGATACACGGATGACAAAAATATTTACCGGAGTTTTCAATTCAATGCTGTCGATCCTTATTTTTTAAAAACGATGGGAATTCAATTAGCAGAGGGCAGGGATTTTTCTCCCACTAACCCTGCTGATAACATGTCATCTATGATCGTAAACGAGGCTTTTTTGAACTTATTTGGATGGAAAAATGGAGTCGGACAGAAATTACCCGGACGGATAGAGCAACAGATCGTCGGGGTTGTAAAGGATTTTAATTATCAATCATTACACACAAAAGTGGAACCGCTGGCATTGATCATTAAACCGGATAGTTTTTTCCGGCGCATTGAGAATATAAGTTTTGGTTCGCCACTTCAACCAAGAATTTCTGTACGATTAAAGACCGGCAATTTAACAGCAAGCCTCGCTACGTTAAAACAGGTTTGGAAAAATGTTGTCCCTGACCAGGAGTTTGAATATCGTTTTCTTGATGAAAGCATCGCAACCCAATACAGGCAGGAACAACGAACGTCAACTATTGTAAAACTTGCTTCGGCACTTTCCATTTTTATTTCATGTATGGGGCTGTTTGGTTTGGCCACGCTTACAGTGGCGCGCCGAACGAGAGAAATAGGCATTCGAAAGGTGTTGGGCGCAAGTGTAAGCAGTGTTGTGAGATTATTATCAAAAGAATTTATTGTTCTTGTGACCATTGCAGCGGTGATCGCATTTCCGCTTGCCTGGTGGGTGATGAATAAATGGCTGCAGGATTTTGCATATAGAATTCATATTGCATGGTGGGTGTTCCCTGTAGCAGGTATTGCTGCTTTACTCGTCGCATTGTTTACTGTGAGTTTCCAGGCAATCAAAGCAGCTGTTGCGAATCCGGTGAAATCTTTGAGAACTGAATGAGGTTGGATGCTGGATGCTGGAGCTGGATGCTGGATACTGGATGCTGGATGCTGGGAGTTCGGGTTTCGAAATTTTAATTTCGAGATTTAACGTTGAAATTTATTTGGTTCTTGGGCTTCGTCACTGCGACTGTGACTGCGAGCAACGCGAAGCAGGAAGCAGGAAGCACGAAGCAGTTGGTTCTTAATTTGATAAACGGTCAATTATGATAAAAAACTATTTGAAAATCGCCTGGAGAAACATAGTAAGGCATAAAGCTTATTCTGCAATAAATATAGCAGGGCTGGCGGTTGGCATAGCAGCGTCGTTACTGATTTTTGTTGTGGTTAACTACGAATTGAGCTACGATAAGTTTCAAAAAAATTACGAGCGGATTTACCGGGTAGTTACCTATTCTAAAAACGTCGATGGGTCTGAAGGCTTCAATCCTGGTATACCTGGCCCGGCATATGAAGCGTTAAAGACAGATTTTCCGCAACTGGAAAAGATAGCGCCGATATATGCCCTGACCAACACACAGATGATTGTATTAGGAAATAATGCAAACGGTGATGTTGCGGCAAGTAAAAAATTTATTGAACCATCGAACGTTGCTTTTACAGTACCTGAGTATTTCGATTTGTTCAATGCAAACTGGTTGTCCGGAAATGCAGCAACGCTTAAAGACCCGGGAAACATAGTACTTGATAAAGAAACGGCGGATAAATATTTCGGCGAATGGAAAAATGCAGTGGGTCTCTACCTGAAGCTGGACAATGCCATTTTGTTGAAGGTATCCGGGATAGTTGAAAAAATCCCCGATAACTCCGATTTTCCTATCAAACATTTTATATCCTTAAATACTTTAAAGAGCTATCCGGATCTATATAGCTATTCCGCTACAGAATGGGGCAGCCTGAGCAGCAACCACCAGATATATGTGATGCTCCCCGAAACTGTCAGCCCACAATCGGTGCAAAAACAACTAGAAAGCTTTGTAAAAAAATACCTGACGCATGATGGGCCTAATAAACGCTTCCAGGTTTTGCAACCCTTGAGAGAAATCCATTTTGATTCCCGGTATGGTAATCTTGGAGATCACAGCACAAGCAAAACAATTTTATGGACGCTCGGCTTTATCGGCGTGTTGATCATTATCATGGCGTCCATCAACTTTGTGAATCTTTCAACCGCACAGGCTGTCGGTCGAAGCCGTGAAGTAGGCGTCAGGAAGGTCCTGGGCGGCAGTCGCCGTCAACTGATCGCGCAGGTGATGGGCGAAACTTTTCTTATTGTTCTTTTATCGACACTCCTTGCTGTATTTATTGGAAAAGCCTCTATGCCCTGGCTAAGCCACGTGGCAAGTGTGCCTGCAAGTGTTTCGTTGTTTACGACCGGCAGCATTTTATTTCTTATTTTGATTCTAGTCGTTGTGACGCTGCTTTCCGGTATTTACCCGGCATTGATCGTATCCGGATTTCAACCTGCGCTGGCTTTGAAAAGCAAGATATCGTCCGCCAATATCGGTGGAATTTCTTTGAGAAGAATCCTTGTCGTCACCCAGTTTGCTATTTCACAGATTCTGATCATCGGCACCATTGTCGCCGTTAGTCAAATGAATTTTGTTCGCAATGCGGACCTCGGCTTTAACAAGGAAGGCATCATGATGCTACCGGCTTACAGCGATAGCGTAAACCAGCCAAAGATGAGAGTCCTAAAGCAGCAACTCCTGGAAAATCCTGCTATTGTGAGTGTTTCTTTTGGCAGTGATGAAGCCACTTCTGATAATAACTGGGCCTCGAATTTTGCATTTGATCACAAAAGCGATGAATCTTTCGCGGTATTTCACAAGTACGGAGACGAGGATTATATCAAAACATACGGGCTACAACTGATTGCAGGCAGAAATTATGTACCAAGTGATACATTACGTGAGATTGTGATCAACGAAACACTCGTTAAAAAGTTAGGTTTAAAGAACCCCGCGGAAGCTATTGGGAAAGACCTGCAGATAGGTGGTGGAGTGTGGCTGCCTGTGGTGGGAGTGGTAAAGGACTTCAAAACAAATTCGCTCAAGGAAGATGTGAAGCCGCTCACA
>Ga0157380_10000861_pt1 | contig 19047 bp, 11 predicted proteins | sample S35metaG_FD_119757 | JGI IMG/M metagenome (GOLD analysis project Ga0157380, IMG submission 119757) | Switchgrass rhizosphere microbial communities from Kellogg Biological Station, Michigan, USA - S3-5 metaG | ecosystem: Host-associated > Plants > Roots > Rhizosphere > Soil | place: USA...
GAGGGCTACTTCATCAGCGTGATCCAGGCGCCGCCCGGCGCCTCGCTCGCCTACACCACCGAGGCCGCGAAGAAGGCGGAGGAGATCCTTTTCAAGGACCCGGACATCCGCGCCGCCTTCTCGGTCGTCGGCTTCAGCTTCAGCGGCGGGGCGCCGAACAACGGCCTGATCTTCACGCGCCTCAAGGACTACCACGAGCGCAAGGGGCGGGACCACTCGCTCGCGGCCGTGCTCAACCGCGTGCGCGGCCCGCTGATGGCGATCCCCGGCGCGCTCGTGCTCCCGTTCGCGCCGCCCGGGATCCAGGGCCTGTCGGTCTTCGGCGGCTTCACGTACCAGCTGCTCGACCTCACGGGCGGCGACATCGCGCGCCTGCAGGAGGTCGCGGGGTCCGTGTCCGGGGCGGCGAACAAGAGCGGCGAGGTGGTGGGCCTGTTCTCGAGCTTCCGCGCCAACGACCCCCAGCTGGTGGTGGACATCGACCGCGACCGCGCGCGCAGCCTCGACCTGCCGCTGCGCGAGGTGACGGACGCGCTGCAGGTCTTCCTCGGCTCGGCCTACGTCAACGACTTCGACTTCAACAACCGCGCCTACCGCGTCTACGTGCAGGCCGACCAGCAGTACCGCTCCGACCCGGCGAGCCTGCGTCAGCTCTACGCGCGCTCCGACGACAAGGACGCGATGGTGCCGCTCGACAGCGTGGTGAGCGTGCGCGAGACCACGGCGCCGCAGGTGATCAGCCACTTCAACCTGTTCCGCTCGGCGGAGATCAACGGCGCGCCCGCGCCCGGCAAGAGCTCGGGCGAAGCGCTCGCGGCGATGGAGCGGATCTCGCGCGAGACGCTGCCCCCGGGCTTCGACTTCGCCTGGTCGGGCCAGTCGCTCGAGGAGAAGAAGTCGGGCGCGCAGGCCATCTACATCTTCGCGCTCAGCATCGTGATCGTGTACCTGGTGCTGGCGGCGCAGTACGAGAGCTGGGTGCTGCCGTTCATCATCCTGCTCGGGGTGCCGCTCGCGGTGATCGGCGGGCTCGGCGCCCAGTTCCTGCGCGGATTCGCCAACGACGTGTTCTGCCAGGTCGGGCTCGTGCTGCTGATCGGGCTCGCCGCCAAGAACTCGATCCTGATCGTCGAGTTCGCCGAGCAGCTGCGCGACCAGGGCCTGTCGATCGTGGACGCGGCCGTCGAGGCGAGCCGCATCCGTCTGCGCCCGATCCTGATGACGTCGTTCGCGTTCATCCTCGGCGTGCTGCCGCTCGCGGTCGCGACCGGCGCGGGCGCGGCCGCCCGCAACTCCGTGGGCACGTCGGTCGCGGGCGGCATGCTCGCCTCGACTGCGCTCTCGGTCATCTTCATCCCGGTGCTCTACGTCGCGATCCGCACGCTCGCGCCGGGGCGAACGCGCCACGAAGCCACGGCGGCAGCCGCGGCCCCCGCGCTGGCGGCGCATGAGTAGGCGCTCGCCGGCGGCCCTCGTCGCCGCGCTCGTCCTCGCCGCGGCGCGCCCGGGATCCGCGCAGGACGCCGGAACGCCCCCGGCGGCTCCGGCCGCCGGCGCGGTCGTCGAGCAGCTGAGCTTCGAGGAAGCGGTGGCGCGTGCCGTCGAACGCAACCCGAGCGTAGGCGAGGCGTCCCAGGCGATCCTGCAGGCGAAGTCGCTGCTCGACCGCACGCGCACCGTCTTCTACCCGCTCGTCTACGGCGACGTCGGCACCGCGATCCTCGACGACGCGCGCGGATTCAACGGCAGCATCGTCACGCCGCAAACCCAGACGCGCTTCAGCGCCACCGTCTCCTACGCGCTGCTCGACGCGGTGCGCTGGGCCAACCGCAGCCAGGCGCGCGACCGCGTGCGCACGTCGCAGGTCGCGGCAGACCAGACGCGGCAGCAGGTGGCCGTCGCGGCGGCCTCGGCCTACCTGGCCGTGATCGCCGCGGAGCGCCAGCGCGACATCACCGAGCGCAACCTCGAGACGGCCAGGGCGCTCGAGGACTACGCGCGCGCGCGGCTCGAGGCCGGCCAGGGCAGCCGGCTCAACCACGTCCGCTCGGTGCAGCAGCGGGCGACCGCCGAGGGCCTGGTCGAGATCGCGGTGCTCGCCGTGCGCCGCGCGCAGGAGGCGCTCGGCGTCGCGATCTTCGCGAGCGGCCCGGTGGGGGTGCGCGGCGAGCCCGTGCTGCTGACGGCGCCGCCGCCCGCGGACGACGCGTGGCTGCAGTTGCGGCCCGACGTGCGGCTCGGCACCTCCGAGCTCGACGCCCGCGACCGCATCGTGTCGGACGCCTGGAAGTCGTGGCTGCCCACCGTAACCGGGTCGTTCACCCCGCTCTACGTGACGCCGAACGGGCTCTTCGAGCCCAGCAAGAGCTGGCGCGCCTTCTTCTCGCTGAACGTCCCGATCTTCGACGGCACGCTCGGCGCGGACCGGGCGTTCAAGGTCGCCGAGCGCGACGCCGCCCGCTTCCGCCTGGCGGGAACCGTGGCCGAGGCGCGCTCGGAGATGCGCGTGTCGCAGGAAGCGGTCGCGCGCGCCGAGCGCGTCGTCGCCGTCAGCCGCCAGGCCGCGGACAACGCGAGCGAGGCGCTGCGCATCACCGAGATCGCCTACCGCGCGGGCGCCACAACCAACATCGAGGTGGTCCAGGCGCAGCAGACGGCCCGCCAGGCCGAGATCGAGGCGGCCGCCGCCGAGGACCGCCTGCGCCAGTTTCGGCTCGACCTGCTCGTCGCGCTCGGGCAGTTCCCGTAGGCCCGAGAGTGCGCGAGCCCCGCTATCCCGCGGCCCGCAGCGCCGCCGCGCGACTCGAAGCGCACTTCGCCCGCGAGGCGTCGGGGGGGACGCCGGCGCCGGACGCGGCCGCGATCGAGGCCCTCGTCGACGCGGGGTTCTGGGCGAGCCTGAAGCGCGAGGAGGGCTACGTCCCCGAGATCTCGCTCGCCTTCCTGCCGCCCGACCGGGCCGTCCGGCCGCTGCGGCTCAGCCCGCCGCTGCCGCTCGATCCGCGCACGCTGTCGCAGCTCTCGCCGGCAGTCGAGCGCCCCGGCATCCACCTCGGCGTCTGGCACTCCGGCGGTGAGCTGCGGGTGTGGGGCACGACGCGCACCGTGCCGCCCTACTGTTTCGTGCTCGAGGTGCTCGCGCCGGGGCTGCTGGTCGTCAAGCACCGCGTGCGCGACGACTCGGCGAAGTTCCGGAACGTGGCCGTGTTCCAGGGCGACGAGGTCAAGCTCCTGGGCCAGGGCGCGGGCGCCCCGCGCGAGCATCCTCCGCTGCTGCGTCCGCTGCTCGCCCCCGAGTCGGCCGAAGGCGCCGCGGACCTGCTGCTGAGGCTCGCGGTGTCGATGCGCGCGCACCGCCGCGGCGGCACGCTGCTCGTGGTGCCGGCCGGCAGCCAGGCCTGGCGGGAGTCGATCGTGCAGCCGATCGGCTACGCGGTCGAGCCGGCGTTCACCGAGCTCGGCGAGCTGGCGCGCGAGGCGGCTGCTTTGCCCGACCCCGACTACACGGCGCTCGGGCGTGCCGTCGACGCGGCCGCCGGGCTGACGGCCGTGGACGGCGCGACGCTCATCACGGACCAGTTCGAGCTGCTGGCGTTCGGCGTGAAGATCGCCCGCCCGGACGGCCAGCTGCGCGTCGAGCGCGTGTGCGTGACCGAGCCCGTGGAGGGCGGCCGCGCCGAGGTGCTTGCCCCGCTCCAGCTCGGCGGCACGCGCCACATCTCGGCCGCCCAGTTCGCCCAGGATCAGAAGGACGCGTTCGCGCTCGTCGCGTCGCAGGACGGCCGCTTCACCGTCTTCTCCTGGTGCGAGCGCGAGGGCATGGTCCACGCCCACCGCGTCGAGGCGCTGCTGCTCTAGAATCCGCCGTGCCCTCTTCGGCGCTCCCCGAAGCCCCCTGCGCCGTCGTGCAGGAGGGCGAGCGCTTCCTCGCGTTCACGGCGCCGCTCGCGTCGCTCGAGGCGCGCGACCCCGGCTCCGTGCTCTCGATGCTGCGGGAGGCAGACGCGGCGCTCGCGGACGGCCGCTTCGTGGCGGGCTTCGTCGCCTACGAGGCGGCCGCGGCATTCGGGCTCGCGACGCTTCCCGCCGATCCGGATGGGCCGCCGCTCGTCTGGCTGGGCGTGTTCGACGCGCCGAGCGAGGCGCCGTGGCCTTCCGCTCCGACCGGTCCGCCGCCCGAGGTGACGTGGCGGCCGGCGCTCGACGCGACCTCCCACGCGGCGCGGCTCGCGCGGCTGCACGAGCGGATCGCCGCGGGCGACAGCTACCAGGTGAACTTCACGTTCCCGCTCGAGGCGCCGCTCGTGGAGGAGCCGGGGGCGCTCTTCGCCCGGCTGCTCGCCGCCCAGCGGCCGCGCCACGCCGCGTACGTGGACCTCGGCCGCTTCGCGATCGTCTCGGCATCGCCCGAGCTCTTCTTCGAGCGCGAGTCCGGCGTGCTCCGCGCGCGCCCGATGAAGGGGACGGCGCCGCGCGGCGCCACCGCGGAGGAGGACGCGGCGCGGGCCGAGGCGCTCTGCCGCTCGGAGAAGGAGCGCGCCGAGAACCTGATGATCGTCGACATGCTGCGCAACGACCTCGGCCGCGTCGCCGAGCTCGGCAGCGTCGAGACGGCCTCGCTCTTCGACGTCGAGCGCTACCCGACGCTGCTGCAGATGACCTCGAGCGTCACGGCGCGCAGCCAGGCGCCGCTGTCCGCGCTCTTCGAGGCGCTCTTCCCGTGCGCCTCGGTCACGGGCGCGCCGAAGAAGCGCACGATGGAGATCGTGGCGGCGAGCGAGGTGGCGCCGCGCGGCGTCTACACCGGCGCCGTCGGCTGGGCCGGCCCCGGGGGCCGCGCCCACTGGAACGTCGCGATCCGCACCGCAGTCGCCGACCGCGACCGCGGCTCCTTGCGCTTCGGCACCGGCAGCGGCGTCGTCGCCGACTCGCGCGCGGCGAGCGAGTACGAGGAGTGCCTGCTCAAGGCGCGGATCCTGGACGAGCCGACCTTCGCCCTGCTCGAGACCTTCGCGTTCCTGCCGGGGGAGGGCTACCGCCACCTCGACGGCCACCTCGCCCGGCTCGCCGGCTCGGCGCGCCACTTCGGCTTCCCGCTCGACATGCGCGGGATCGAAGAGGCGCTGCGCCGGGCCGCGGGCGAAGTCGTGGGCGCCGCGCGCGTGAGGCTCGCGCTCCACGCCGACGGCCGTCCCGAGGTCCAGGCGACGGCGTTGCCGCTCGCGCCCGCGCGAACGCTCTCGGTCGGGCTCGCGGCCCGGCCCGTCGACCCGCGCAGCATCTGGCTGTTCCACAAGACGACGCGGCGCGACGTCTACGACGAGGCCGCGGCCTCGCGACCCGACTGCGACGACGTGCTGCTCTGGAACGAGCGCGGCGAGCTCACGGAGTCGACCGTGGCAAGCGTCGTGGTCGAGATCGGCGGCCAGCGGCTGACGCCGCCCGTCGCATGCGGCCTGCTGCCCGGCGTCGAGCGGCAGCTGGCGCTCGCCGAGGGCCGCGCCCGCGAGGGCGTCGTCCGCATCTGCGACCTCGCGCCGGGCCAGCGGCTCTGGCTGCTCTCCTCGCTGCGCGGCTCGCGCGAGGCACGGCTCGTCGGCTGAGGCGTGGCTATACTCGCGATCAGGACTTTGCAGGTGAGCTCGCACGCCTCGCGCCCGGCCGCTTTGATCCTCGCCGCCGTCTTCTGCGCGGCGCCCGCCCGCGCCGCCGACCCGATGTCCTTCTTCGGCGGCCGGCTTCGGCTCGGGGGCGAGGTGAGCGGGACGATTGCCCCGGAGGACAAGGGCTTCTTCAACTACACCGACTACGAGACGAACACCCTGCGCCTCTTCCGGATCGACGTGCTGGCCGAGGCGCGGCTCCACGCCAAGGCCGCGCTGCTGTTCGACGCGCGGATGGACAACCTGCAGACCCCGCGCGTCTACGCGCTCTACCTGCGGCTGCGTCCCTGGTCGGGCCGCGACTTCGACGTCCAGCTCGGGCTGGTGCCGACCGTGTTCGGGTCGTTCCCGCGCCGGCGCTACGCCTTCGACAACCCGCTGCCCAGCCTGCCGCTCGTCTACCAGTACCTGACCACGGTCCGCGAGGACGCGCTGCCGCGCAACGCGGAGGAGGTGGTGGCGCAGCGCGGGCGCGGCTGGCTCGTGCGCTACCCGATCGGCGACCCCCGCTTCGGGCCGGGCCGCCCGCTCGTGAACGCGGAGCGCTGGGACGCCGGCATCCAGGCGCGCATCGGCCTGCATCCGGTGTCGCTCGCGCTCGCCGTCACGCAGGGCACGCTCAGCCACCCGACGGTCGAGGACGACAACGCCGGCAAGCAGGTCTCCGGCCGGCTCGCGTGGGCGCCGGGGCCGAGCTTCACCGCCGGCCTGTCGGCCTCGAGCGGCGACTTCGTGGCCGACGAAGCGCGCGACGAGCTGCCCGGCGGCGGGCCCGGCAGGTACCGCCAGCAGGCGATGGGGCTCGACCTCGAGTGGGCGCGCGGGCACCTGATCCTGCGCGGCGAGGCCGTGTTCAGCAGCTGGCACCTGCCGGCGGTCGACGCGACGCGCATCGAGGAGCCGCTCGACGCGCTCGGCGCCTTCGTCGAGGCGCGCTACAAGCTGCGCCCCGGCCTCTACGTCGCGTCGCGGGTCGAGCGGCTGGCGATGGCCGAGATCGGCAGCAACCTCGGCTACCTGAGCTGGGACGCCGACGTCACCCGCTTCGAGCTGGGCGGCGGCTACTCGCCCTATCGGCACGTGCTGGTGAAGGCGGCGTGGCAGCACAACCGGCGCGACGGCGGCCGCGTGCAGAAGAGCGACCTGTTCTCGCTGCAGGTGCTCGCGTGGTACTGACGCGAAGCGGCGGCGCGCTCGCGCTCTCGCTGCTGGCTTCCGGAGCGGCCGCGCAGGAGCAGCCGGCCGAGGCGCTCATGGCCCGGGCCGGCTCGATCCGCGGCCGGGTCGAGGTGCGGCGCAGCGCCGCCCACGCCGAGCCGGGCCGGCCGCAGGTCGCCGAGCTCGGCATGCCGACCGCGCGCGAGGCGGTCGACAAGCGCAGGAGCGTCGTCTACCTCGAGACGGTGCCGCAGTCGGCGTTCGAGGCGCCGTCGCCGCTGCGCGCCGTGCTCGACCAGCGCAACGAGACCTTCGTGCCGCCCGTCGTGGCGATCACCGTCGGCAGCAGCGTCGACTTCCCGAACAGCGACAAGGTCTACCACAACGTCTTCTCGCTCTCGAAGACGCGCCGCTTCGATCTCGGCCGCTACCCGCGCGGCCAGTCGCGCTCGGTCACCTTCGACCGCACCGGCGTCGTGCGCGTGTTCTGCGAGATCCACTCGCACATGAGCGCCTACATCCTGGTCTTCGCGCACCGCTTCTTCGCGGTCACCGACGTCGAGGGGCGCTACCGGATCGACGGCATCCCGCCCGGCAGCTACACGCTCGCGCTCTGGAACGACGGCAACGTGCACGGCCGCCGCGAGGTGCGCGTGGAGCCCGGCCAGGCGCTGGAGCAGGACCTGGCGGTCGAGTGATGGCGCGCCCGCTCGCCTCGCTGCGCTCGCGCGTGTTCGTGGCGACCGCCGTGGTCGCGGTGCTGCCGGTTGCGGCGGCGCTCTTCTTCGTCACGCGGCGCGTGGCGCAGCAGGCTGAAGCCGAGCTCGAGCGCGGGCTCGCGCAGGCGGCACGCATCGTCGAGCAGCACCACAGCTCGCTGATCGAGACGGCAACCGAGCGCGCGCGGCTGATCGCCGACCTGCCCAAGCTCAAGGCGGCGGTGTCGACCGACCCCCCGACCGTGGAGAAGATCGCGATCGACTACCGCCAGCAGGTGCACGCGGACGTGTTCGTGGTCGCCGACCGCGACGGCCACGCGCTCGCCTCGCTCGGGGCGAAGGATTGGGCGCTCGCGCCCGGCGGCCCTTTCGGCGTCGAGCGAGGCCGGCTGCTCGAGACCGCATCGGTGCCGATCGAGCTCGGCGAGCGCACGCCCGAGCTTCTCGGCCGGCTGACGCTCGGTTTCGCGCTCGACGAGGCTTTCGCCGAGCGGCTGCGCACGCTGACCGGCAGCCACGTGGCGATCGTGCAGGAAGGCAAGGTCTACGCGTCGACGCTACCTGTCGGCGTGCTCGATGCGGCGCTCGCCGGCCGCGACGCGGCGGGCCCCAGCCTGGTGCTCGCGGGGGAGGACTACGCGCTCGCCCGGGCGGCGCTCGGCGGCGACCCGCGCGCCCCGTACGCGCTGGTGCTGCGCTCGCGCGCCGAGGCGCTCGGGTCGCTGCGGACGCTGCGCAACGCGCTCGTGGTGGCGGCGCTCGCGGCGGTGGCGGTGAGCGTGCTGCTGAGCTGGGCCGTCGCGCGCACCGTGACGCGGCCGCTGGCCGCGCTCACCGACGCGATGAAGGAGATCGCGGCCACCGGCGACCTCGCGCGCCGGATCGGTCCCGGGCGGCCCTGGGACGACGAGGACGCGCGGCTGGTGGCGCGCAGTTTCGGCACGCTGACCGACTCGATCGCGCGCTTCCAGCGCCAGGCGTCGCTGCGCGAGCGGCTCTCGGCGCTCGGCCGGCTCTCGACGGTGATCGCGCACGAGGTCAGGAACCCGCTGATGATCATCAAGGGCTCGCTGCGCACGCTGCGCAGCGAGGCGGCCCGGCCGGGAGAGGTGCGCGAGGCCGCCGCCGACATCGACACCCAGGTCGCGCGGCTCGACCGCGTGGTGGGCGACGTGCTCGACTTCGCGCGGCCGCTGCGGATCGAGGCGGCGCCGGTGGACCTGCCGGCGCTCGTGCGCGAGGCGACCCAGGCGGGGCTCGAGGGCGCCCCTTCGCTCACGAGCCGGCTGCGGCTCGACCCCGAGGCCGGAAGCGTCGTGACCGACGGCGAGCGGCTGCGCGCGGCGCTCGTGAACCTGGTCGCGAACGCGCGCGACAGCGTGGGCGCGCGGCCGGACGGCGAGCGCGCGGGGGCGGACGGCGCCGACGTCGAGATCGGCACCGAGCGGCTCGAGTCGGGGCGTGTCCGGGTCTGGGTCGAGGACCACGGCGGGGGCGTCGCCGAGGCGGACCTGCCGCACGTCTTCGAGCCCTACTTCACCACCAAGCGCACCGGCAGCGGGCTGGGGCTCGCGATCGCGCGCAAGACGGTCGAGGCGCTCGGAGGTACGATCCGGCTCTCGAGCCGGCCGGGAGCGGGCGCGCGCGTGGAGATCGAGCTGCCCGCGGCGGCGCCGAAGGCGGAGGAACGATGACGACACGCGCGCGCGGCAGCGTGCTGCTCGCGGACGACGAGCCCGGCATCCTGAAGACGCTCGGGCGCGCGCTGCGCGAAGACGGGCACGAGGTGATCGCGACCTCGAGCGCGCTCGAGGCCGAGCGGATGCTGCAGGAGCGCCCGGTCGACGTGTTCGTGGTCGACCACCGCATGCCCGGCAAGACCGGGCTCGAGCTGGTGCGCCAGCTCGCGGGCTCGGTGTCCGAGGCCGAGCGGCCGCAGGTGATCATGATGACCGCGCACGCCACGGTCGAGAGCGCGATCGAGGCGATGAAGCCCGGGGCCTTCGACTACCTGCAGAAGCCGTTCGAGGTGGACGAGCTGCTGGTGGCCGTGCGCCGCGCGCTCGAGCACCAGAGCCTGCGGCGCCAGCACAGCTACCTGCTCTCGGAGCGCGAGGAGGAGTTCGACCACTACGGGATCATCGGCAAGAGCAAGGCGATCCAGGATGTGATCCACAAGCTCGAGCTGGTGGCGCGCTCGAAGAGCACCGTGCTGATCACGGGCGAGACCGGCACCGGCAAGGAGCTCGCGGCGCGCGCGATCCACGCGCGGAGCGCCCAGAGCGAGATGCCGCTCATCAAGGTGAACTGCGCGGCGATCCCGGAGTCGCTGATCGAGTCGGAGCTGTTCGGCCACGTCAAGGGCGCCTTCACCGGCGCGACGGCAAACCGGCGCGGCCGCTTCGCGCTCGCCGACGGCGGCACGCTGTTCCTCGACGAGATCGGCACGCTCGGCTCCGCCGTGCAGGCGCGCCTGCTGCGCGTGCTGCAGGAGCGCGAGTTCGAGCCGGTCGGCGCGGAGCGCACGCTGTCGGTCGACGTGCGCGTGATCGCCGCCACCAACCGCGACCTGCGCGCGATGGTGAGCAGCGGCCGCTTCCTGGAGGACCTCTACTACCGCCTGAGCGTGATCCCGATCGCGCTGCCGCCGCTGCGCGAGCGGCCCGACGACATCACGCTGCTGATCGACCACTTCGTGCGCAAGCACTCCCAGCGCACGGGCCAACGGATCGACGGCCTCGAGCCGGGCGCGCGCGACCGGCTGCTCCAGTACCACTGGCCGGGCAACGTGCGCGAGCTCGAGAACACGATCGAGCGCGCCGTAGTGCTCGCGTCGGGCCCGGTGATCGGACCCGCCGCCATCTCGATCGGCGACCCCCCGGTCGCCGCGGCCGGGCGCGGCCTGCCGTCGGCGCGCCTGCACGAGAACGTGGAGTGGGCCGAGCGCGAGTCGGTCGAGCGCGCCCTCGTGCAGGCGCAGGGCGTGAAGAAGGACGCCGCGGAGATCCTCGGCATCAGCCAGCGCGCGCTCAGCTACTACCTCGGCAAGTACAAGATCGAGTAGCAGCCCGTTTCTTTTTTCCTCTCCCGAGCAATCACGCTCGAGGAGCACCGTGTCCCTTCCGCGTTCCCGATCCAAATTGAAGCCCGCGATCCAACTTCCAGGATCGCACGCGCTCCCGCGGATCGAGTCCCTCTCGAGCGTCTTCTCCGGGCGCCGATCGCAGCGATCCCGCTTACCGCGTTGGTACGCCGTTACTTGTTTCGTAAGCTCGCGCGGCGCTCGCCGCGTGCATCTCGCTGAACCACAAGGATCGGCAAGACGGCACGCGGATTGCCCCTGGATCAGTCCTCTGAGGGCTCGGGTCGAGGGAGGACCGAATGCAGACTCTGGATCGCCGCGAGTTCACGGTCGCGGCGGCGCTGGCGGCGCTGAGCGGGGTCACGATCACGATCTCCTCGTGCGGTGGAAGCAGCGGCAGTCCTACCAGCAATCCGACTCCCACTCCGAATCCGACTCCGACTCCAACGCCCTCGGGGGGCGACAAGTCCGGAAGCATCAGCGGCAATCATGGCCACGTCGCGGTGATCACCGCGGCGGAGCTCACGGCAGGGGGGGCGATCAACCTCGACATCGCGGGGACGGCGGGCCACACGCACACCGTGAGCCTTTCGGCAGCGGAGGTGACGCAGATATCGACGGGGACGCGCGTGTCGAAGGCGTCGACGACGAACGACGCCCATAGCCACACCGTCACCTTCAACTGATCCAGTTCTCGGAGGGGGGCTCCCTACCGGCCGCGCCGGTCCGTGGGGTCCCGGCGCGGTCGGTCCCCTCCGGAGGGCGAGGCGGGTAACCGCCTCGCCCCGTTTTTTTTGGGGCGGGTCAGCGAGCCGGGCTCGCCTTGACCACCCTCACGTCGAAGACCGCGCCGGTCGACTGCTTCGCTCCGGTGCGGAACCCCACGCGGAGGCGCTCGCGTCCGCTCGTGAGGCGCGCCGGCAGCGGGTACTCGACGGCGTAGAGCTCGCCGGGCCGGTCGTCGAAGAGCGACTGCGTCGCGAGCGTCTCGCCCTCGGCCGTCACCTCGAAGCTGTGGCGGCGCGTCTCGCCGCCCCAGTAGGTGACGCGCAGCGCTGAAGCACCCGACGCCGGCACGCGCAGCGCGTAGCTCCACGAGCCGCCGTAGCGCGTGCTGCGGCAGCTGCGGCCCTCGAGCGACCACGCGCCGGCGCGCTCGGCCTGGAGGGCGTGCGCCTGCTCGTCGGCCTCGGCGCCGACGGCGACCCGGTCGATCGTGCGGCCTTCGACCGCGCGCTCGTCGGCAGCGGCCTGCTGCTCGCGCGCCGCTCGCGCCCGAAGCGCCACCTCCGGCTCGACGCGCAGGTAGACGGCGTGCCTGCGGGAATAGAGCCCGTAGAACGGCCGCAGCACGACCTCGCCCGGCTGGCCGAGGCCCTCCGATCGGAAGGCCAGCGGCTCCCCGGCCGGACGCAGCCGCGCCACGGCCTCGCTCGGCGATGCCGCCACGAGCGACGGCACGTCGAGAGGCGGCGCGTCGCGGACTGCCGGGGCCTCGGAGCCGTAGCGCTTCGGCTCGTCGAGCCCGGCGTCGCCGAGGTCGGCGGCGAGCACGATCGGCCCGTAGAGGAACGCCACGACCGACGCGTCGTCCGGCATCGCCTCCGCGTGGAGCCGCATCGGCAGCGCGAGCTCGACGACGTCGCCGTCGCGCCACTCGCGCTCGAGGCTCACGTACTCGCCCGGCGCCGCGGCCGCCGTCTCGGGCCGGCCGTTCACGCTCACGGCGAAGCCGTCGCCGGCCCAGGACGGCCGCCGCAGCCGGAGCGCGAGCCGGCGCGGCGCGTCGAGCCGCAGCTCGAGGCGCGTCTTCGGCTCCTCGGGGAAGCGCGTGAGCTGTCGCAGCGTCAGCCCCTGCTCGCGCCAGCGCAGCTCCGAGGCGAGGAACAGGTTGACGTAGAGCGCGCCGGCCGCGCGCGCGTAGACCGCCTCGCCGAAGCGCGAGGGATTCTCCATGCCGGTGCCGACGCAGCACCAGAACGAGTCCTCGGACGTCGAGTACGTGCGCCAGGCGCCGGGCTTCATCGACACGAAGTAGGTGACGCGGCCGGTCTCCGGGTCGTTCGACGCGAGGATGTGGTTGAAGAGGCCGCGCTCGTAGAAGTCGATCCGCGCGGGCGAGGCGTCGCGCAGGAAGAGCGCGCGCGTGAGCTTCAGCATGTTGTAGGTGTTGCAGGTCTCCGCCGTGGACTCGCCGAGGTGGCGCGAGAAGTGCACGAGCGGGAAGAAGTGCTCGTCCTCGCTGTGGCCGCCGATCGCGTACGAGCGGGAGAGCGCCACGCGCTTCCAGAACGTCTCGGCCACGCGGCAGTAGCGCGCCTCGCCGGTCGTCGCGCAGTCGAGCTCGGCGCCGATCGCCTTCGGGATCTGGGTGTTCGCGTGCAGGCCGTCGAGCGCGTCCTCGCCGCGCGCGAGCGGGTCGAACACCGCACGGTGGTCGAAGAGCCGCGCCAGCCGCAGGTGCTCGGGGTCGCGCGTCAGCGCGTAGAGCTCGGTCAGGGACTCTTCCATCCCGCCGAACTCCGTCTCCAGCATCTCCTGCCACGCCGCGTCGGAGAGCTTCTTCGCGCGCAGGCCGACCCAGGACGCCATGCCCTTCGCGGCCTCGAGCGCCGTGGCGTCTGCGAACGCACGGTGGACGTCGAGCAGGCCCGCGAGGATCTTGTGGAGCGTGTAGTAGGGCGCCCAGACGCCCTTGCGCGCTTCGACGCGGTCGAAGAACTCCTCGGGGAACGCCGACAAGTACCCGGGATTCGCACCCCGCGCCGCGAGCGCGAGCTGAACCTTGCGCAACTCCGCCGTGATCGCGACGGCCCGCTGCTTCAGCCGCTGGTCGCCGGTCGCCTCGTAGCCGAGCGCGCACGCCGTCAGGTAGTGGCCGAGGCTGTGCCCGCGCAGCTCCACCTTCGGCGCTTCCCAGCCGCCGTAGGGCGCGGCGCTCGTCGGCAGACCTGCGTTCAGCCGGAAGCTGTGCAGCAGCCGGTCGGGGTCGAGGCCCACGAGGTAGTCGAGGCCGCGCTTCTGCATGGCGAGGAAGGGGCCCTCGAGCAGCCGCACGTCGCCGAGCGGGAACGGCTCGAGCCGCGCGGCCGGCTTGTGCGCGGGGAGGTCAGGGGCCGTTGGCGCGGCGAGCGCGATGGCAAGGAGCAGCAGGGAAACGCGCATGAGCCATTATCGTGCTCCACGCGCGGCCGTGCGCGCCCAGGTCGGCGTCGCGGAGCCGCTGCGGCTCGCAGCCTTCCGCGACGGGCCGAAGTGATAGGAGAAGGAGAGCCACGGCACGGGGAAGCCCTCCTCGAGCACCTCGGCGACCAGCACGACGCCGACGTCCGCGGAGATGCGGCCGCTGAAGAAGCGCAGGCTCAGGCCGAACGGCTGCTGGCTCAGGTCGAAGTCCTTCCCGAGGAAGAGCCAGCTCTCGCTGACGAGCGAGAGGTTGCGGGCGACGCGCAGGCTGCCGCCGATCATCAGCACGGGCGCGTCGCGGAAGCGCCACTCCTTTCGGCTCTCCCAGTCGCGAGTGCTCGGGTCGTAGACGTAGTCCTCCTCGCGCGCCGCGAGCCAGCCGAGCCCCAGGCTCAGCGAGCGGTCGGCCGGACCGAAGGTCGTGATGCCGAAGAGCGCCGCCCCGGCGCCGACGTCCTCGTCGGGCCCCGCGGCGTAGAGCCCGCCGAGGGCGAAGGACGCGTGGCTCCCGAGCTTCCAGGCAGAGGAGGCGGACACGTAGAACACCTGCTGCGAAAGCCCGAGCGCGGGGATCACGGAGACGCCGCCCGCGACGCTGACGTTCTTCGTCAGGCCGTAGGCGAAGCCCGGGAAGAGCACGTAGTGGTCCGAGAAGTAGCCGTTGCCCTTGCCGAGCGGACGGCCCGTGGGAGCGAACATCAGGCGGCTGTCGTTCGGGTCGCTGAGCGGGCTGGACGCCGGCGAGCCACCCTTCGCGTCCCGTGCCTCGCGAGAGGCGATCGCCTCGCGCGGCAGCTTGAGCTCGGTCCCCGACGCGGTCCGCAGCGTGAGGCTGGTCTCGTCCTCCTGAACGACTGTCCCCACGAGGGTTCCGCCGTCCTTGAGCGTGATCGTCACGACGGGCGGCGCCTCGTCCGTCGATCCGAAGCCGGGCGCCGCGAGCGCCATCGCGGTCACCAGGAAAAGAGCGCACGTCTTCATGACCCACCCCCCTCCGTCACTGGGGTATGAAGCAAACCGGCCGCGTCGTTACTTGACCGGCCCAGGGGCGGGCCCTAGCCTGTGGCGGCCCAGGAGGACGATTGAGGTCGCTCGTCGAGTGCGTGCCGAACTTCTCGGAGGGGCGGGACCGTGCCGTGATCGACGCGATCGCGGACGCGATCCGCGCCGCCCCCGGGTGCACGCTCCTCGACGTCGACCCCGGAGCCTCGACGAACCGCACGGTCTACACCTTCGTCGGCGCGCCGGACGCCGTCGTGGAGGGCGCTCTCGCCGGGGCGCGAGTCGCGCGGCGCCGCATCGACATGCGGCGGCAGAGCGGCGAGCACCCGCGCGTCGGCGCGCTCGACGTGTGCCCGTTCGTGCCGGTGTCGGGCGCGACGATGGACGACTGCGTGGCGCTCGCCAACGCCTTCGGCCGCCGCGCCGCCGACGAGCTCGGCATCCCGGTCTTCCTGTACGGACACGCCGCGCGCGCCGCGCACCGCCGCACGCTGCAGCAGATCCGCGCCGGGGAGTACGAGGGCCTCGCCGATCGGCTCGTGAAGCCGGAGTGGAGGCCCGACTACGGACCGTCGGCGTTCGTGCCGGAGTGGGGAGCCAGCTGCGCCGGCGCACGCGACTTCCTGATCGCGTACAACGTGAACGTCCTCGGCACGAAGGAGCAGGCGCATCGCATCGCGCTCGACGTCCGGGAGGCCGGGCGCGGCCCCGGCCGGCCGGGAAGGCTCAAGGCCGTGCGCGCGATCGGGTGGTGGGTCGAGGAGTACGGGCTCGCACAGGTGTCGATCAACCTGGAGGACTACAAGACCACGCCGCCGCACGTCGCGTTCGAAGCGTGCGTGGAAGCCGCGAAAGGCCTCGGGGTCGCGGTCGCGGGCTCGGAGCTCGTCGGCCTCATCCCGCTGCAGGCGCTGCTGCTGGCGGCCGAGCACTACATCGCGCGCGAGGGGCTCTTCATCCTCGACGAGCGCCAGAAGATCCGCCTCGCGGTCGAGCGGCTCGGCCTGTCGTCGGTTTCGCCTTTCCTCCCCGGCAAGCGCATCATCGAGCACATGGTGCCGAAGGAGAACGACGAGCCGCTCGCCTCGCTGAGCGTCCGGGCCTTCGTCGAGGAGCTCGGCGCCCGCTCGCCGGCGCCGGGCGGCGGCTCCGCGTCGGCGCTGAGCGCGGCGATGGGCGCGGCGCTCGGCGCGATGGTCGGCTGGATGACGTACGGCAAGCGCAAGTTCGAGGCGAAGGACGCGGCGATGCGCGCGCTGATCCCGCCGCTCGACGAGGCGATGAAGGCGCTGCTGCCGCTGATCGACAAGGACACGCGGGCCTTCGACGGCTACCTCGCGGCGGTCGGGATGCCCAAGGACACGGACGCCGAGAAGAAGGCTCGCCACGACGCGCTGCAGGCCGGGCTCAGGGCCGCCGTCCAGGTCCCGCTCGAGGTGATGCGCACGGCGGACCGCTGCTGGGAGGCGATGGTCGGGATGGCGCGCGACGGCAACTTCGCGTCGCGCTCCGACCTCGAGGTCGGCGCCAAGGCGCTCGAGGCCGGGATCTGGGGCGCCTCGCGCAACGTGGCGATCAACCTGCCCGGGATCGAGGACGAGGCCTTCCGGCGCGCGACGGGCGAGGAGGCCGAGCGGCTCGCGGCCCGCGCGTCGGCGATGCGCGACCAGGTGCTCGCGACGCTCGCCGCGCGGACCGAGTGAGCCGATGCAACAGGCGGGCGCGCGTCTCGGGCCGTACGAGATCGAGTCGGCGCTCGGCGCGGGCGGGATGGGGGAGGTCTACCGGGCGCGCGACACGCGGCTCGGCCGCGTCGTCGCGCTGAAGGTGCTCGCGGCCCGGCTCGGCGCCGTGCCCGGTCAGCGCGAGCGCTTCTCGCGCGAGGCGCGCGCGATCTCCTCCGTCGAGCACTCGAACATCTGCCCGCTCTACGACGTCGGCACGTCCGGCGACGTCGACTACATCGTGATGCAGTTCGTCGAGGGCGAGACGCTCGCCGACCAGATCGCGCGCGGACCGATTCCGCTCCCGCAGGCGCTCGCGCTCGCCCGCCAGATCGCCCTCGGCCTGGAGGCCGCGCACGAGCGCGGCGTGGTGCACCGCGACCTCAAGCCTGCCAACGTCCAGGTCGCGCGCGACGGCCAGCTCAAGCTGCTCGACTTCGGCCTCGCCCGGATCCTGGACGACGGCGCAGCGCCCCTCGACGAGTCGGCCGCTCCCACCGCGCAGGCGCCGACGGCCGCGGGCCGGGTGGTCGGCACCTCGTACTACATGAGCCCCGAGCAGGCGCGCGGCGAGCGCGTCGACCGCCGGACCGACGTCTGGGCCTTCGGCTGCGTGCTCTACGAGATGCTGAGCGGCCGGCGCGCCTTCGACGGCCACAGCCTGCCCGACGTCATGGCGGCCGTCGTCGGCGGCGAGCCGGACTGGAAGCGTCTGCCCGCGGCGACGCCCGCCCGCGTCCGTGACGTGCTGCGCCTCTGCCTGCGCAAGGACGCGAGCCAGCGGCTGCGCGACGTGGGCGACGCGCGGCTGCAGCTCGATAGCGACGCGGGCGCGGACGAGCCGGCCCCGAAGGCCGCGGTCGGGGGGCGAAGCTTCGCCGCCCGATCGATCCCGTGGGCCATCGCCGCCGCGGCAGTCGCGGTTGCGGGGTTCGCTCTGTCTCGCTCGCGAGCTCCGCGCGAACCGCCCGGCCCCGAGATGCGCTTCAGTGCGGTGACGAACGTGTCCGGCGTCGAGGCGCAGCCGTCGTTCTCGCCCGACGGCCGCTCGATCGCCTACGTCTCGAATCACGGAGGCCAGTGGGACGTTTACGTCGGCCTCGTGACGGGCGGCAGCCCGGTGCGCGTGACGAACGAGCCCGGCCTCGAGCTGCGGCCGCGCTGGTCGCCCGACGGCTCGCGGATCGCGTTCGGGCGCCTCGGCGAGAAGGGGCTGGTCGACGTCTGGGTGACCTCCGCGCTCGGGGGCGAGGCCCGGCGGATCGTTCCGAACGCCCGGCAGCCGGCGTGGTCGCCCGACGGCCGTCAGATCGCCTACAGCTCGGGCGGAATCCTCTGGCTCTGCGACGCGAACGGGGCGAACCCTCGCGCCGTGACTTCCGCGGAGCCTCTGTTGGGCCACTACCAGCCCGCCTTCTCGCGCGACGGGCGCTCGCTCGCGTTCGTGCGCCGCCGGGACGGGCCCTACGGCGAGCTGGCGGTCGCGGACGTGGCGACGGGCTCCGTCCGCAACCTGACGCACGACGGCGCCCTCGTGCTGTCCCCCGTCTGGTCGCCGGACGGCCGCTTCGTCTACTTCAGCTCCAGCCGCGGCGGCACGCTCAACGTCTGGAAGATCGCGGTCGACACCGGCGAGCCGCGCCGCATCACGGCAGGGGTCGACGACGACGCCGAGATCGACCTGTCGGCGGACGGCAAGCGGCTGGTGTTCTCGAGCTACCGCGCCAACGTCAACCTGGCCGAGGTCCGGATCCAGGGCAAGACGAAGGCGGTGCTCCAGTGGCTGACCACGGACTCGGCGCGCGGCGAGCACGCCCCGAAGTACTCGCCCGACGGGCGGCAGATCGCGTACATGTCCAGCCGCTCGGGCTCGGAGCACGAGAGCATCTGGGTGATGAACGAGGACGGCAGCCAGCCGGTCCGGATCGTCGAGGACGATCGCATCAGCGTGCTGCCGCACTGGACGTCCGACAGCCGCGATCTGGTGTACGTCTCGCGCGCCCCTGGAATGGCCGCGTGGAAGGCCGAGCTGCGTCGCGTGCGCGTGACGGGCGGCGCACCGGAGGTGCTTCCGATTCAGCCCTTCGCGGCGGCCTGGGGCGACGTCGCCCCGGACGGGCGGCTGCTCGTGCGCACGTCCGCGTCGGCCGCGGAACTCATCGATCCGCGCTCGTCCGAGCGCGTGAGCGTGCCCGACGTCCCGAGCGAGCCCGCGCTGTCGGCCGACGGGAAGTCCGTTTCATACGTCGTGCGGCCCGAGGCGGGCGACGAAAGAGCCGGCCTGTGGGCCGGTCCTCTCGACGGGCAGCGTCTGCGGGTCCTCCCGGGCTGGGTGGCGTGGAGCGCCTGGACCCGCTCGGGGGATCTCCTGGCGCTCGCGGCGCGGCCGGACTTCACGAGCGACCTGTGGCGGGTGGGCCGCGACGGCCGTAAGAGCCTGGTGCTCCAGGGCGTCCCGCTCGTGTTCCGCCACCAGGTCGAGACCAACTCGATCACGCGTTTCGATGCTCATC
>Ga0157380_10000863_pt1 | contig 19033 bp, 18 predicted proteins | sample S35metaG_FD_119757 | JGI IMG/M metagenome (GOLD analysis project Ga0157380, IMG submission 119757) | Switchgrass rhizosphere microbial communities from Kellogg Biological Station, Michigan, USA - S3-5 metaG | ecosystem: Host-associated > Plants > Roots > Rhizosphere > Soil | place: USA...
AACAATCCGAACCCGAAGATCAACCGAACTGCTCTTGCCCATGATCCACCTCCAATAAAGGAGAATCACAAAACTCAGATCAAGGGAATCCCGCGATTCAGATTTTCAGTTCAACGCTCTAGCCCGCGACCTGGCCGCCATCGACCGAAAAGGCTGCACCGGTGATCCTGCGCGCCTGATCCGACGCCAGAAAGGCAACGGCATCGGCAATGTCGCTCGGCTCCGCCATCTCGCCGCCATCGAGCCACGACGCCGCGCGCATCACCATCTGCCAGTCTATATTCTCCGGCGGCGCCTGCTCCAGCATCGGGGTTTTCACGCCGCCCGGACACACGGCGTTGACCCGGACGCCCTCTTTGGAAAACTCCAGCGCCAGCGCCTTGGTCAGGCCGACCACCCCATGCTTGGACGCGGTATAGACCGAGTTGTAGGCGACCCCGACCAGACCCGCGGCCGACGCCATGTTGACGATGTTGCCGCGCCGCGCCACCAGATGCGGCATCGCCGCCCTGCACATATGATAGACGCCGGTGAGGTTGACCGAGATGACGCGGTCCCAGCGTGTCCGGTCGACATCTGCGAAGCGCCCGAAATCCAGCACTCCGGCAATGTTGCAGACGATATCGAGACCGCCATTGAGCGCGACGGCACGATCGACGATCGCCCGGCACGATGCCTCGTCCGCGACGTCGAGAGTCATGGTCTCCGCGCCGCCAGTCTCTTCCGCCAGCGACCCGAGGCCGTCCGCATCGCGGTCGCCAGCCACGACCCTGCCGCCCTCGGCAGACAGCAACAGCGCGACCGCCCGGCCAATGCCGGAGGCGGCACCGGTCACGACGATCGATTTTCCTTCAAACCGCATCAAACTCTCCCGAATCCGGTTGTCATCCCCAGCAACTGTCCGCTACCTACGCATATCAGGCAATCAAATACAGAAAAATGCCGTAAATGCGCACTTACGTACGCGGCGCAGAACGCTCGTGCGGCAAAAGGAGTGGAAGCATCATGCTCTCCCTGCAGGAAATGTCAGACCGGCTTGAGATACAGGATCTCTTCGCCCGCTATTCGTTCGCGATCGACGAACGCGATTGGGATGCCCTCGACGCCGTATTCACCCCCGACGCCGTGATCGACTACAGCGAAACGGGCGGGGCGAAGGGAAGCGTGGCCCAGATCAAGGCATGGCTGCCGATCGCGATGGAGCGCTTCCCCCGGTTTCAGCACATGGTCGCGACCACCAAGCTCGAGCTCGACGGCGACAGGGCGACAAGCCGCACCATCCTGTTCAATCCCATGGTCTATCGAAAGGATGACGGCACCGAACAGGTGTTCTTCATCGGCCTCTGGTATCGCGACACGCTCGTTCGCACCGATGCCGGTTGGCGCATCGCGGAGCGCTACGAGGAAATGGGATATGCGCACAATGTCCCCGACATGCCGCCCATTCCCGCGATCGCGCAATCCGACGAGGGGCGACGGGAGCGGTTATGACGTCGCTCAGTCTGTGCCGGTGGGCTGACCGAAGCCAAAGACAAGAAATAAGGGGGCAACGCCAGTGAGCGAGAAGACGGACGGCGGGACCATACCCGGCAAATGGGCGATGGTCGCGCGCGGATTTCTGGCGCAGAACGTCGCGGTGGGCTGTGCGTTCGGCGGCTTCGGCCTGACGGTACTGCCGCTTCAGGACATGTTTGGTGCCAGCCGGGGAATGGCGACGCTCGGGCTAGCGCTCGCCGTTCTGATGATGGGGCTGGTCAGTCCCTTTGTCGCCCAGTTGATCGGCCGGTTCGGGTTGCGACGAACGATGATCGTCGGAACCCTCCTCGCCGCAACCGGCTATGGCGTACTGGCGGCGGCTCCTGGTATGACCGTGGTGTTGCTGGCCTATGCGGTCTTCATCGGCCCGGCCATCGCGATGTGTGGGCCTTTTCCGTCCAGCGTCCTGGCGAGCAACTGGTCGAGGCCCGGCGGCGGGACCTCCATCGGCATCGTCAATACCCCTTTGTTCGTCGCGCTGATCCCGATGGTTGGCCTGATCGTCATCCGCGATCACGGCCTGCCGGCCTTTTACCTCTGCCTTGCCACCCTGCACCTGGCGCTTTTGCCCGTGCTGCTCGGCGTCGTCGACTCACCGACCTGCGCACTGCCGGCCGCCGCCGCCAAGGCGCATGGCGGCATGGAGGGCGCTTCCGGTCCGGCACTGGCACTGATGGGCAGTGGGCTGTTCTGGGTCGCAGTGATTGGCGCAGGCGCTCTCAACGCTGTCGGCATCACCGGGGTCTCCCACCTCGTTCCGTTCGTGGTGGAGCGGGGCGTGCCGACCGCCGAAGCGGCGCTCATGCTGTCGGTCATGGGCGGTGCGAGCGTCATGGGGTCGCTGACGGTCGGATGGCTCTGCGGCCGGCTTGGCGCGATGCGGACGCTGGCCGCGCTCGGACTGGCCTTCGCATTGAGCTGGTCAGTGCTTCTGACGTCGTCCGCGATCGCCTTCATGGTCCCGGCGACGCTCCTCATCGGCGCCAGCGGGGCGGGGGTGTTTCCCGCGACCAACGTGCTGCTCGGCCAGAATTTCGGCGCAGCAAACCTGCCGCGCGCACTCGGCCTGTTCGGGTTGTTCACGCTCCCGCTCACCTTCTGCCTGCCACCGCTGGCTGGAGTGCTTCGCGATGTATCGGGGTCATATGGTGCCGTTGCCATGAGTATCATAGCAGGCTGCGTGGCGGTGGGGGCCTTGTTCCTCCTGGCGCAGCCGCGGACGGCGCCCGCTGCGGCGGTGGCGTGAAAGGACTGACCGGAATGAGCCGTCTCGAAAACAAGGTCGCCATCATCACCGGCGGAGCGCGCGGAATGGGCGCGCCGGAAGAAGTCGCGCGCGTGACACTGTTTCTCGCCAACGACGATGCGTCCTATCTATCCGGCGCAGAGATCACCGTCGACGGCGGGATGCTGACCGGCCAATATCATGAAGGCTTCCCGGGCGCGCCGGGCATCGACGGCTGATCCGTGCCAGGGCAGAGAGTGAGGCGCTCGACAGGGAATCGAAGGCATTCGTGGCCGCGCGCTGGAACGCATGAGGAGACAAGCGATGCTCAAGATCCATGTACCCGACGATGACGCCGCCAATCCCTATGGCTATGCCGCGCGGACCCATGCGCGAGAGATCATGGCGGGTGCCGACCATTTCTCGAAGGCGGTGTATCAGCACAGCCTCCTGTCGCTGCGCGAGTTCGAGGGCGCTCGCACCCGCATCGCGCAGATCAACGGCTGTATCATCTGCCAACAGTTCCGCGCGGCGACCGATGCACCCGCAATGTTCGCCGCGACCGGAACGCGGCCGGAGCATCTTGTCTCCGATAATGGCCCGCCACCCGACGAAGCCTTCTATGCCGACGTTGCCGACTGGCGCACGTCCGACCGGTTCTCCCCCCGTGAAAGGCTCGCGATCGAGTTCGCCGAGCGGTTTGCGGAAGAGCCAAAGGTCATCGCGGACGACGTGGCGTTCTGGGCGCGCGCCCATGACCTGTTTTCCGACGCGGAGATCGTCGATCTCGCGCATAGCGTCGCGGCATGGACGGGCCTGGGGCGCGTCGCGCACGTGCTGGGTTTCGACAGCGTGTGCCTGCCGTTCGCACAAAGCGCGTCATAGAGCGGGATCCGTTAAAGCCCTGGTTCACGTTTCAGGCAGATTCAGCCCGAAACGATCAAGGTCCCGCCGGGTCAGTCCGGCCCTTCGATTCCGTTCGCGGCCCGAGGGCCGGATGATCTCAGCACAGGTCGGATCGGCCGAGATGATCGACGCGGGTGTCGGCCAGGGCATCGTTCTGACGGATCTCGCCCCCGGCTTCCGGATCCGGCTGCACCAGAAGGATCTCGGCCTTGCCCTCGACGCCGCGCGAACGCTCGGCCTCGCTCTGCCCGGCACGGCGAATGCGCAGCAGCTTTTTAGCGCCTGCGTTACGCAAAGGGAGGGGCGACAGCGACCATTCGGCCATGGTAAGCGCTGTGGAAGGCGCCGCGAACCACGCATTGGACGATGGCTGAGCTTGCCGCGCCACGCCATGTACGCCTGAAGGAAACACCATTTCGGAGAATGACATGAAGGACAGACTTAAGGGCCGCCGGATCATCGTGTTCGGCAGCGCGAGCGGTATTGGCGCTGCGACGGTGAAGCGGCTCACGGAGGAGGGCGCGCGGGTGTGCGCCGCCGACATCAATATCGAGGGCGCGACGCAGGTCGCGGCCGAGGCGGGCGGTGAGGCGTTTGCCGTTCCCGTCGATATCGCCGACGAGGCGTCGGTAGCGACGGCGGTGGCTGCTGCGGTCGACCGCCTCGGTGGTCTGGACGGCGCGCACATCAACGCCGCGGACCTCCGCGTGATCATGGAAGACAGCGACGCGCTGACGGTCGATCTGGCCGTTTTCGATCGCACGGTGGCGGTGAACCTGCGCGGACATCTGCTCTGCACCCGCGCCGTGCTGCCGCACCTCACCAAGAATGCGGCCTCCGCCATCGTCTATACAAGCTCCGGCTCCGCTTATGGCGCCGAGCCCACGCGGCCCAGCTATGCGATGACGAAGGCGGGGATCAACGCGCTCATGCGCCATGTCGCCGCGCGCTGGGGCAAGGAAGGCGTCACCGCCAACGTCCTCGCCCCCGGCTTCACGGTCACCGGCGAAATGAAGAAGGCGATGGAGGCGAATGCCGAGGAAGCGACGAAATGGGCGGAATACTTCATGTCGAGAACGCCGCACACGCGGCTCGGCGAGTCGGAGGATCATGCCGGGGTCGTCGCCATGCTCCTCTCCGATGACGGACGCTGGATCAACGGCACGATCATCGACGTCAACGGCGGGTCGTTGATGCGCGGCTGAGCTATTGCTCTGGCGGGCGTTCCCCGTGAATGGCCCGCCAGTTGTCCCGTCGACGGGCTCAGTACAAGGCGATCACCGGCGCCGATGGCAGCCCCTCCAGCAACCGCAACCTGCCTAGCCCATGCTGCAGGTTCTACAATCGGCAGTTCCACGATGCAGAATGACCGCGCGTGGAAAGCCGGGACATTGGCGAAGTGGGGCCGCGACGATGACGACACGCGATGACGTGTCAGCCGCCTTTGGCGAAGTCGTCGAACGCCCTGTCGGTCACGGGGATGATATGGCGCTCGATGAAGGGCGCGCCTTCTGCTGCGCCTCGCTCGGGATGTTTCAACGCGCACTCCCACTCGAGGACCGCCCATCCCGGAAAGTCATATTGCGCCATTTTCGAGAATATCTGGCCGAAATCCACCTGGCCGTCGCCCAGCGAACGGAAGCGGCCAGGGCGGTCGATCCATGACTGGTAGCCGCCATAGACGCCGACACGGCCGGACGGCCGGAACTCGGCATCCTTGACGTGGAAGCTCTTCACGCGCGCATGGTAGATATCGAGGAAGGCCAGATAGTCGAGCTGCTGCAGCACGAAATGGCTCGGATCATAGAGAATGTTGGCACGAGGATGCTCGTTCACGCGATCCAGGAACATTTCGAACGTCGCACCGTCGTGGAGGTCCTCGCCGGGGTGGATTTCGAACGACAGGTCCACGCCATTGTCGTCGAAGGCATCGAGGATCGGCCGCCACCGCCGTGCCAGCTCGTCGAAGGCTTCCTCTACCATCCCCGCCGGGCGCTGGGGCCAAGGGTAAAAATAGGGCCATGCCAGCGCTCCCGAAAATGTGGCGTGGGCCGAGAGGCCGAGCCGGCGGCTGGCTCGTGCGGCGAGTTTCAGCTGCTCCACCGCCCATTCCTGCCGCGCATCGGGCTTGCCCTGCACCTCCGGCGCGGCGAAACCGTCGAACAGCCTGTCGTAGGCGGGATGCACTGCGACCAGCTGGCCCTGCAGGTGCGTTGACAGCTCGGTGACCGACAGGCCCCTGGAGGCGAGCTTGCCGGTGATCTCGTCGCAATAATCCTGACTGTCCGCCGCCACCGCAAGATCGAGAAAACGCGGATCTCCAGTCGGGATCTGCAATCCCTTGTAGCCGAGGGAGGCCGCCCAGTCGGCGATGGCGTCCAGCGAATCGAAGGGCGCTTCGTCGCCGATGAATTGCGCCAGGAAGATGCCCGGACCCTTGATCGTACGCATACCGTGTTCCTTCAGACGATGAGATCAACCCAGCCGCGTTGATCATGGCTGGCGTGAACGGCGGTCTCGATCAGCGCCATGCCGCGCAGACCATCGGATATTCCGGGGAGGAGGGGGGCGGCGGTGCCGCGCAATACTTTGGCAAAGTCCCGGTACAGATTCGCGAAGGCTTCAAGATAGCCTTCCGGATGCCCGCCCGGCGCGCGAAACCCTGTCGCCGCGTCCGTGCCGAGCGAGGCGTCGCCCGCCTGCACGATTTCGGTGCGGCCGTCGCCATGGTGAACCACCAGCATGTTGGGCGCTTCCTGCCGCCAGTCGATACCGCCGCGATCGCCGTGGATGCGCAGCCGCAGGCCGTTGCGTTCACCGATCATCACCTGCGATGCCAGCAGCGCGCCGCGCGCCCCGTTCTCGAACCGGAGCAGCAACTGGCTGTCATCGTCCAGCGCACGGCCGGGCACGATCGATCCTAGGTCGGCAAGCAACCGCGTCACGCGAAGCCCGGTGACGAACTCCGCCAGATGAAAGGCGTGCACGCCGATGTCGGCGATGCATCCGCCCGCGCCCGCGCGCTCCGGATCGAGCCGCCACGCGGCCTGCTTGCTATCGATCGCTCCGGCGAGCCAGCCTTGCGAATATTCGACGATCACCTTGACGACCCGGCCGATCGCACCGTCCGCGATCCGGGCGCGCGCCTCGCGCACCAGCGGATAGCCGGAATAGGTGTAGGTCAGCGCGTAGGGAGCGGAAGCGCTCGCCACGATTTCAGCCAGCTCGCGCGCTTCCTTCAGCGTGGCGGTCGCCGGCTTGTCGCTCATCACCGCGATCCCCGCGTGCAGTGCCGCCCGTGCAGCGGGCAGGTGATGGTGATTGGGGGTGGCGATCGTTACGAAATCTATGCCGTCAGGCCGGGCCGCTTCCGCCTGGAGCATTGTCGCCATGTCGGGATAGGCGCGCGCCCGATCGATCCGGTAGGCGGCGCCCGCTTGCGCCGAGCGCGCGGCATCGCTGCTGAAGGCGCCGGCGACAAGTTCGATCTCCCGGTCCAGTTCGGCGGCGATCCTGTGCAAGGCACCGATGAACGAACCGGGGCCGCCGCCTATCAGTGCGAATCGCAGGCGCCTGTCATGTCTGTCGTTCCTCAACGCTTAAATCTCCCTGATCCTGATGTTCCGCCAGCGGCAGGCCGCATCGCGTCCCCAGCGTCCCTCGCCGAAATGCGAGTCGTGATCATGCACCTCGAAGGCGATATGGCCGCGCTCTCCCAGCAACGCAGCGACGGCGGCAGGGTCGTAGCCGGGCGATTGCAGCGTGGCTGAATCAATTCGCGCGACGGGGAGCCCGTTTACCCAGGTCGAGATGACAGGCAGCGCTCCGCCCGCACAGCGGATACGCAGTTCGTTCCAGTCCCCCCAACGCCATATCGCAAGGAAATCCTCAACCTTCGCGGCATGGCCGAGGCGTGCGATCTTGTCGGGCGTCACCGGCTCCACGCTGGTGGCTGGATCATCGGGACGGAGGCCGACCGCCGTTCCCTCCTCGTCCAGCACCGCGTCCACCGCGAAGGGTACGGCCGAAAAGCCGGCGAGGCCGTTGCCGTAGAAGCCGCCGATGCTGCCGGAAGGCCGGTGATCGACCAGGATCTGGAAACCTGCCCAGCTGTCGCGCTGGCGGCGGACCATCACGCCGGTATCGGCGGGCCAGTCAGGCCGCATCTCCAGCACCAGTTCGAAGTCGCCGAACGTCTCGTCGGAAAGAAGATAGCCGCCATAGCCCAGCTTTGCCTGCCGTCCCACGATCGCGCCGTCGTCAACCGTCCAGAGCGCCGGATGGGCCTCCGGGTCGGACGGCGTCTCTATCCCATATTGCGCGAGCAGATCGGCGATCGCCGGGCCTCCCGGACTCCAGTCGCCATAAACACGGGGTATCGTCCGCCAACCGCTCAGCGTGCTGTCGTCGAAAAGGGATCGGAACTGGCTGGTCATGGACGTCCGTCACCTTTGCCGAGGAGAAGACCGATCTCGGTAGCGAGCGCGGCTGCCATATCGATCGACCGGTCCACCAGCCAGCGCACCTGCAGGCCATCGGATTGCGCAATCAGCATCATCGCGGCATGATCGGCGTCAAGCGCTGACGCGACCTTGCCTTCGGCCTGCCGCTTGCGGATTTCATCGGCGATATAGCCTTGCAGAGCGGTGAAACGGGCACGGAAAAAATCGTGCGCCGGATGTGACGGATCGGCGGCCTCGGCTGCGAAGGCGGTATAAAGCTGGACGAGGCCTGGGGTTTCCGTGTTGCGCCGGGCCGCTTCCACCATCCAGGTAAAGATGTCCGCGTCGGCTGTGGGTTGGGCGGCATTGCCCTCGTCCCAGATGCGCAACACTTCCTGCAGCAGCACCTCGCGCGACGAAAAATAGTAGATGATGTGCGCGCTATCGATGCCGATGCTGCGCCCGATCTGGCCTAGCGAGGCTCCGCGATAGCCGTCGCGGCTGATGACCTCGACCGCGGCGCGCAGGATCTCGCCCCGCCGTTCCTGTCCTTTCGAATAGGGTCCTCGCCGGCTCATCCGCCTTGCTTAGCAGCGCCGCCCCCGAAAATACAGTTTCCCTTTAATTTTAGTGTCGCTATAAGTTGGGAAGTTGTGGCGAGAGCCGCGAGGGAGGGTGGCTGGTGAGACGGCTCGCGATCAATCCGCTGCCTTGGGTGATGGGGCCGATGGGGCCATGCGTTACCGAACGGAACCTGCGCGAAGCGCTGGCCGATCTGACCCATACCGGCTTCCGCGCCCTGCATACCGATGTGCCCGCCGGCATGGACGTGCCGCGCTATCAGGCAATTCTGGACGAGTTCGGCTTCGCACCCGCGCCCGGGTACTTCGCCGGTGATTTCCATGTCCCGGAAAAGCAGGCAACGATCGTCGAACAGGCGAAGGCGCACGCCGGAACGCTCGCCGCGCTGGGTGTGGACAGCACGTTCATGGCGGGCAACATCGACATGGCGCGCTTCGCCAACCCCGCAGCGGGTGAGAATGCCTCGCCTGAACGGACGAAGCGGATGGCGGACACGCTGGCCCGCGTCGCGGATGCCGGCTTTGCGGAAGGCGTGCGTTTCGCCCTCCACCCACATATCGCAATGATCATCGAGACCGAGGAGGAGACCCGTGCCGTGCTGGACATGACGGCAGGGTCCCGCCTGGGTTTCGGACCCGATACCGGGCATTTGCTGTGGGCCGGGATGATGCCGGAGCGGATCATCGCCGACTATGCCGACCGCCTGGTGGCGGTGCATCTGAAGGATGTCGATCCCGCAGGCCTCCGGCGCGCGCTTCGCTATGAGGACGACTATATCGCGGCGATCGGCACCCGGCGCATCTGGACTGAGCCGGGGCGGGGCATGGTGGATTTCGATGCGGTGTTTGCCGCTCTGCCCAGCGGATTCGATGGCTGGTTCGTGGTGGAGGTCGATTCCCCGTGGGGTTGCCAGTTTCCGCCAACCCGTCGCCAAGACCTGGCAAGGTCGCGCCCTCGCTGTGCTCCGGCCTACGGGTGGATCGGGCGTCGCGGCAATCAGCGTCGATGCCGATGGACTGTCGGGAGCACGGGCGGCCTTGATCGTCGGCGCGGCCCCTCGACGGACGGGCGATGGCTGAGTCGGCGATCAACGAAACTGCGTGGTGAGCCAGGACGAAGCCACCCTCGACGGGATTTTATCTCCCTCATAATCGAACTATTGCGTTCTTTTATAGGGAGGGATAGCACAGTGGCGTAAGAATCGTTCTTCCGACGAATATGATCGGCTGAAACGGCCAGACGACGCCGCCATGCGTCGCGGGGAGAGGTTGATGTTGCGCAAGGTGATGAAGGTCGTCGGCCTGCTGGTGCTGGTAGCCAGCGTCATCGCGGCGTTCGGGGTCTGGCGCAACTGGGACATGATCCAGCGCGTCTTCCTTGGCGGCGTGAAGGTTTATGAAACCACTCCGCCGAACGTCCCCGCCGACATTCCTCGACCGGCCATTCTCGTGTTCTCCAAGACCAACGCGTTCCGCCACGAGGAGGCTATTCCGGCCGCTGCCACGATGTTCGACGAACTGGCCAAGGAAAATGGCTGGGGCATCTATCAGACCGAGAACGGCGCGACGTTCCGGCCGGACATTCTCGCGCGCTTCGACGCCGTGGTCTTCTCGAACGTCTCGGGCGATGTGTTCACCCCCGAGCAGCGCGCCGCGTTCCGGGCCTTCGTAGAGAATGGAGGCGGTTTTGTCGGCATCCATGCGGCGGGCGACATCTCGCACAAGGCGTGGGACTGGTACATGCAGTCCATCATCGGCACACGCTTTATCGGCCACCCGATGGACCCCCAGTTCCAGAAGGCTATCATGCGGATCGAGGATCATGCGCATCCGTCAACCAAGGGGCTTCCCGCCACGCTGGAACGGACCGACGAATGGTACTCCTTTGACAAGTCGCCGCGGGGCGTGCCGGGGCTGACCGTGCTCGCGACCCTCGACGAAAGCACCTACAAGCCCGGCACGTTCTTCGGCACGAGCCTGGCGATGGGCAAGGATCATCCCATTGCATGGTGGCGGTGCGCGGGCAGGGGGCGCGTGTTCTACGCGGCGGGCGGCCACACAGCGGAAACCTTCGGCGATCCCGCCTACCGCCGGTTCCTGAACGGCGCGGTCGTCTGGGCGATCAGGCGCGCAGGCGAGGGATGTGGCCCGAATGCGGCATCGGCCACCACGCCGGCGGCACGCCCGTGACGTCGCCCGCGCGCGAGGCGGCAGGAGAGGCGACGATGCCGGGCACAACCGACAACAAGCGCTCGCTGTTCTGGATCTGCGTACTGGCGCTGTTTTGCGCGGCACTCGCCAATGCCGTGCGGGCCGGTTCGGCTGGCGCGATGAAGGCGGCGCTGCTCGATCCGATCGACGCACAGCATTCCGGCGAACTGATCGGCACCGTGCTGGGCAATTCCTTCCTGGGTTTCGCCCTGAGCCTGCTGGTCGTGTCGCCGCTGCTGGATCGCATCGGGGCGAAGCGGGCGATCCTGTTTGCGGCCTTCTGCTTCATAGTCGGCCCGCTGCTGGTGCTGATCGCCGGTGCTGCCCCGACAGGCTCGGTCCTGCTCGTCCTTAACGCCGCCATGGTGTTGTGGGGATGTGGCTGGGGGGCTGCCGAGGCATCGATCAATCCGGTGGTAGCGGCGCTGTTTCCCGACGAGAAAACCGGCAAGCTGAACGCGCTCCATGCCTGGTGGCCCGCCGGGCTGATCGTGGGCGGGCTTCTTTCGGTGCTGTTCTTCACGACGCTGGCTCTTCCCTGGCAGGCGTTGGTGACGCTGTGCGTCGTGCCGGGCGTCTTGCTCGCCCTGTGGGCTGTTCGCCAAGATTTTCCGCGGACGGAGAGCGCGGTCGCTGGCGTCTCCTTCAGCGAGATGATGGCCGAGCCGTTCAGGCGGCCGGGGTTCTGGGTGTTCTTCGCGCTCATGTTTCTGACCGCATCGTGCGAGCTTGCACCCGGGGCCTGGGTCGATGTGGCGTTGACCCAGACCGTCGGCATGCCGGGTATTCTGGTGCTGGTCTATGTTTCCGCGATCATGTTCGTAATGCGCCACTTCGCCGGCGCTCTGGCGCATCGCTTTTCCGATATGGGCCTGTTGCTGATGTGCACGGTGCCCGCCGCGATCGGCTTGTACCTGCTGGCCGAAGCGCGATCGCCCGTCACGACCGTCATCGCGGCGACCGTCTGGGCCTTTGGCGTCTGTTTCATGTGGCCGACCATGCTCGCCGCCGTCTCGCGGCGTTTCCCGCGGTCGGGGCCATGGGGCATCGGCCTCGTCGGATTTGCGGGGGCGCTGGCGATCTACTTCGTCCTGCCAAGGCTCGGTGCCATCTATGACACGGCGAAACTGGAACGGGCAGGGGGGGAAGAGGCTTTCGCCGCGCTCGAGCCGGGCAGCCCGGCGCTGCAGGAGGTGCTCGCGTTCGCGGCGGAGCGGAGCTTCCAGACCATCGCGATCATTCCCGTGATCCTGTTCTTCATCTTCGGCGCGGTACGCCTTGTCGAACGCCGCCGTCGCCCCGGTTGACACATGCAAGTCAGATCGAGCCTGCCGCTTGGGACCGGGCATGGCCTCACGGAAGACTCTGGAGAATGCCGATGATCGATCTTCCTGCACTTGATCGCCGGAGCATGCTCGCCGGCCTGGGCGCTCTGCTTGGCGTGGCGGCGCTCCCCCCGGCGGCGCTGGCGGCCCCGGCCAATGCTGCCCGCTTCCTCCCGCCTGCCCGCTTCGCGCTCCTGTCGGGCGTGGCCGACACGATCCTCCCGACGACCGACACGCCAGGCGCTTTGGTGGCGGAGGTTCCTGCCCGTCTCGACGCCATGCTGCGAGACTGGGCGGCACCTGCCACCCGCGACGAGATCATTGCGGCGCTCGACCGCATCGACACGGCCGCGCGGACGGCTAAAGGGCGCTCTTTCGTGGCGCTCTCCCCGGAGGAACGAGCCGAAGTCCTACGCGCGCATGATGCCGCCGCGCTAAGGGCCGCGCCCCGCGCGGACGGCAGCAAGCCGAAGCTGTTCGATCCCGACAGTGTCCCCATTGACCCCGGATACAAGCGGCTGAAAGCCCTTGTGGTCAACCTGTACTATTACAGCTCCACCGGCAGCGAGCACGAGTTGCGCTACGAGCATGTGCCAGGGCCGTTCGAACCCTCGATCAAGCTTACGCCTGAGTCGCGGCCATACCTCGACATCGCCCGATCCTGAGCGAGGAGTCCCCCATGTTTGACGCCATCGTAATAGGTTCGGGTATCAGCGGCGGAATTTCCGCCAAGGAGCTGACCGAGCGCGGCCTGAAGGTCCTGGTCATCGAGCGCGGTCGCAAGATCGAGCACGGCACCGACTATATGGACAGCCAGATGCCCTGGGAACTGCCCAACAACAACGAGATTCCCGAGGAGGAACTGGCGCGCGATTACCCGGTCCAGCGCCACTGCTACGCGGTGAACGCCGCGACCAAGCAGTTCTGGGTCAAGGACAGCGAACATCCCTACACGACGCCCGAAGGCCGTCCGTTCAACTGGATACGCGGCTATCATCTTGGCGGCCGCTCGATCATGTGGGGACGTCAATCCTACCGGCTCTCGCCCATGGATTTCGAGGCGAATGCACGCGACGGCCACGGCGTCGACTGGCCGATCCGCTACGAGGACCTTGCGCCCTGGTACAGCCATATCGAGAAGTTCATCGGCGTGGCAGGTTCGAAGGACGGACTTCCCCAATTGCCGGACGGCGAATTTCTCCCGGCCTGGGAAATGACCGACGGCGAAAAGCTGTTCAAGGCCGCCGTTGAGGAGGCGTTCGCGGGTCGCAAGGTTATCATGGGGCGCAACGCCAATCTCTCGGTTGCGCAGCCGCACCATGAAGAACTGGGGCGCATGAGCTGCCAGAACCGTTCGATCTGCGCACGCGGATGCAGCTTCGGCGCCAACCATTCCAGCCTGTCCTCATCGCTGCCCGCGGCCGAGCGCACCGGCAACCTGACCATCGTCACCGACGCCATCGTGCACAGCTTGGTGCAGGACCCTGTGACTGGACGGATCAGGTCGGTGCGGGTGATTGACGCCGGGACTAAGGAGGGGCGGACCTACGAGGCAAAGGTCTTCTTCCTCAACGCTTCGGCGTTCGGATCGGCCCAAATATTGCTCAACTCGCGCAACGAGGCGAACCCCCGTGGCCTGTGCAACCGGTCGGACCAGGTGGGCCGCAACATCATGGATCACATCTATTCGCTGGTCACTGCCGGGATCATGCCCAAATACCCGAAGGACAGCTACTATCACGGCAGGCGCCCCACGGGGATCTACATCCCGCGATACCGGAATGTAACGGAGGACGCGGACGGGTTCGTGCGTGGGTTCGGCTATCAGGCGGGCGTCATGCGCCAGGCCGGTCTGCCTGATCCGGCAGTGGTGGGGATCGGCCAGACGATCAAGGATCGCGGCCGCAGGTTCGGGCCATGGGTCGCCTATATGGCAGGCTTCGGCGAGATGCTTCCCCACCCCGACAACAGGCTGACGCTGCACGAGACCCGCAAGGACAAATGGGGCATTCCGCTGCTGCACATCGATGTCCAGCTGCGCGAGAACGAGCGCCGCATGGCGAAGCAGATCGTCGCTGACGGTGCGGCGATGGTGAAGGCGGCGGGCGGCTTCGTGGTCTATCAGACAACCGAGCCGGGAACGCCGGGCCTTGGCATCCACGAAATGGGCACCGCGCGCATGGGGCGCGATCCGGCGACCTCGGTTTTCAACGGCTTCAACCAGGCGCACGAAGCGGCGAACCTGTTCTGCACGGATGGTGCGGTGATGGCCTCCTCGGGCTGCCAGAATCCCTCGCTGACCTATATGGCGATGTCCGGCCGCGCAGCGCACAACGCGGTCGAGATGCTGCGCGAAGGCCGCCTCTAGCCAGGCGCGCGCCCCTGCCGCCCATTTCCTACGGAGACCAAGATGATGAACCGCCGCGACCTGCTCCGATCCTCCGCCTTGCTGATGCTGGCGTCGGCCATGCCCGCTGCCGCCCGGCGACAGGCTGCACCCCTGCTGGGCAAGGACGGACCGGGCGTGCAGCTCTATATGTTCGAGCCGGACCTCAAGCGGGATTTTGCCGGCACGCTCGCCGCCATCGCGGAGGCGGGCATCCGGTCGGTGGAGATCGCCTCGCTCCATGGTCGCCCGGTTGCCGAATTCAGGGCGGCGCTGGACGCGGCGGGGCTGCTCTGCCGCAGCGCGCATGTCGCGGCATCGTCGGCGTTGCCGGGCGCGCAGGGTCTGACATTCGACGATCCTGCCGGTCCGGCGGGCGATCTCGCGATCCTCGGCGCACGCAACGCGGTGTTGCCCGTGCTCCAGTTCCCGCCCGATCCCAAGTGGGGGCCGCCGGTGCCCTTCGCGGCGCTGTTCCGGGTGGATGCCGAACGCATTCCCGCCGACAGCTATCGGCGCATGGCCGACTTCCTCAATCGCACCGGCGCGCAGCTGAAACGGCATGGCGTCCGGATCGGCTATCACAACCACAATTACGAGCTGGCGCCGCTCGATGGCCAGACCGGGCTACAGATCATGCTCGACGCCACCGACCCTGCCCTCGTCGATTTCGAGCTGGACGCAGGATGGCTGGCTGCCGGTGGCGAGGATCCTGCAGCCTGGCTCAAGCGCTACCCCGGACGCTTCACCCAGATGCACGTCAAGGACATCGCCGCCGAGACGCAGGTGAACTATCGCATGCGGCAGAAACCTACCGAAGTCGGTTCCGGGAGAATGAACTGGCAGGCGATCCTCAACGCGGCGCGGAGCGCGGGGGTCCGCAACTTCTTCATCGAGCAGGAGCCGCCGTTCACGCAGCCGCGCATAGCCTCGCTCAAGCAAAGCCTGTCCTACCTCCGTGGCCTGGAGACCGCACGGTAAGCCCAAGTCCCGGCTGGCCGCGTCCCGCAAAAGCGGACCCGATCAACTACCTTCGGGAATTGGATCGGTGTCGCCCGGCTCACGCGGGGTGACAAGCCGGCCCGCCCGCGGCACGATCCAGCGTTCGATGCTTTCCACTATTTCATAGATGACCGGCACGAACACGAGCGACAGCGCCGTCGAGGTTATGAGGCCACCGATCACGGCCAGCGCCATCGGCTGACGGAACTCTGCACCTTCGCCGACCCCAAGCGCCGTCGGCAACATGCCTGCGGCCATGGCAACCGTGGTCATCACGATCGGTCGGGCCCGCTCGCGGCAGGCGTTGCGCAGCGCCTGCGCCATGCTTTTCCCGCGTTGCTCTTCCTCCATGGCGAACTCGACCAAGAGGATCGAATTTTTGGCGCACAGGCCCAGCAGCATCAAGAGGCCTATCATCGCAGGCAGGTCCAGGGTTTTGCCGAACAATTTGAGTGCGGCGAAGGCACCGAGCAGCGACAACGGCAGAGCGCCGAGAATGACGACCGGTTTGAAGTAGCCGTGAAACAGCAGGACCAGCACCGAGTAGGTCAGGCCGACACCGCCGATGATCGCCAGAATGAAGCCGCCGAACAGCTCCTGCATCGCCTCCGAATCGCCTTCGCGGGCCTGCTGCACGCCCTCGGGCAGCGCCTTCATCACCGGCAATTCCTCGACTTCCGCTATCGCCTCGCCAAGTGTCCGACCGGAGATGAGGTCGGCATCCACGCTGACCCGCCGTTCGCGGTCATATCGCACGATCCTGCCCGGCCCGGCCCGGAAGCTGATGTCGGCAACCGCTGCCAGCGGGGTGGTGGCGCCATCGCGCGTCGGCACGCGCAGATTTGCAATGACCGCGAGATCGAGCCGCGCACTCTCAGGCAGCCTCACCCGGATCGGCACGCGTTCGTCGCCATCGGAATATTTCGCGACACCTGCGTCGATCTCGCCAATGGTCGCCACGCGCAACATCTGCGCAAGCGCACGACTGTCGACATTGAGGCGTGCGGCCTCGGCAGGGCGGGGTGTGACGATCAGTTCCGGGCCGGCCGGGGGGGGTGACGGGCGCGGATCGGAAATCGAACGGACAGACCGCATCTGGCGCAAAAGCTCGGTCTGCGTTCTTTCCAGTTGCTCGCCATCCTCGCCGGCCAGGATGATGTTGACGGACGCCGACCCGAACTCGCCCTGATTGGAGAAGCGGACGTCCGGAATGTCCCGCAAAAGCGGGCGAATATGCCCGCGAAACTCGTCAGTGGTGAGATCGCGATCATCTCTCAGCAGCACCGTGATCGTCCCGCTTCTCAGATCGTTGCCGTCACTGGAACCCGCCGAGGATCCGATCTGCGCGAACACCCGTTCGACCTGGGGCTCGCCGAGCAGCAACTTCGTGACGCCCTGTACCGAGCGCTCCATATCGCTGCGCGTCGCGCCGGGTGCGCCCTGCACGGCGATGTAGAGATAGCCGGGGTCGCCCACGGGCTGAAAGCCGACGGGTGTGCTCCATGCGAGAAGCATCGACGCGCCCAGAATACCCCAGCCGAATGCAATGGTCGCCCATCGATGCGCCAGCGCCCAGTCGAGCACGACCGCATAACGCTGATAAAGGCGGCTTTCGGTGACAGCCGGCTGATGACCGCGTTCGTGGAGCGGCACGAGGAAATAGGCCGCCATCAGGGGCGTAAGCAGCCGGGCGACGACGAGCGAGAACAGCACCGCCACCGCGACGGTAAGGCCGAACTCACGGAAAAACTGACCTGCTTGTCCGGGGATCAGCGACACCGGCGCGAAAACCGCTACGATCGTGAATGTCGTCGCGATGACGGCCAGGCCGATGGAATCAGCGCCGATCAGCGCGGCCCGATAGGGGCTTTCTCCTGCCTCGATCCGCTTCTCGATATTCTCCACCTCGACGATGGCGTCATCAACGAGGATTCCGATGACGAGCGTCAGCGCCAGCAAGGTTATGCTGTTCAGGCTGAAACCCATGGCAGACATGAAGACGAAGGTGGGAATCAGCGACAGCGGCATCGCCACCGCCGCGATGATCGTCGCGCGCCAGTTCCGGAGAAAAAGATAAACCACCAGCACGGCCAGGAATATGCCCTCGATCAGCACGTGCTGGGTCGAAGAGAAGGTCCGCCGCGTCGCGTCGACGGTGGACACGAGCCTGGTGAACCGGACCTGCGGATGCTTTGAGGCGAGTTGGTCGAGAGTGGCCGTAACGCGATCCTCGACCGCGATATCGCTCGAATCGCGCGTCTTGGCGACCTGAATTGCAAGCACGGGCCGTCCGTCCAGTCGCGCAAAGCTGCGCTCCTCGCTGACCCCGTCGCCGACCTCCGCGATATCCGACAAGCGCACATAGCGCCCCTGCACGGGGATGACCACTTCACGCAGCCGATCAACGCTGTCCTGCGCACCCAGCACGCGGATCGTCTGTTCCACGGCACCGATATTGGCCCGCCCGCCCGACTCATCGGTGTTGAAGCCGGCGAGCGCATTGTTGACCTGCGGCGCTGTAACCCCCAGGGCCGCCATGCGTTCGGCGTCAAGAATGACGTTGATCTCGCGCGTTGCGCCGCCGATCCGCTGCACCTGGGCGACGCCGGCCTGCGCCTGCAGCGCCCGTATCACGACCTTGTCCACGAAACGCGACAGTTCGGTGGCGCCCATCGTCGGCGCGCTCACGGCATAAGTGACGATCGGCGCATTATCGATGTCGAGGCGCTGCACAAGCGGCGGGTCGATGCCGGGCGGGAGCTGGACGCGCGCCCGCTCGATCGCCGTGCGTATGTCGTCGGTCGCCTTCTGCATGTCGCTGTGCAGCTCGAACTCCACGACCGTGACCGACGAGCCGAGCACGACGGTCGAACTGATATGCTTGACGCCCGCAATGCCGCTGATCGCATTTTCGACCGGACGGGTTATCTGGTTTTCGATCTCGCTCGGGGCGGCGCCGTTTTGCGTGACGGTGACGGAGACGACCGGGAAGGTGACGTTGGGGAATAGTTTGATGGGCAGGCCGGCATAAGCAACAAGACCGGCAACCGTGAGCAGGATGAACAGCGAAACGACCGGAATGGGATTCCGGATCGACCATGCGGAAACACGGAAGCTCATCGGACATCCTCCGCGATCCGCACCTTGTCGCCTTGCAGAACGAAGGCCGCACCGCCAAGCACCGCGCGATCCCCCGCTCGCGCACCCGACAATATCTCCACCATGCCGTTCGCGCGACGTCCCGTGCGCACGCTCGCGCGCCGGACGCGATCCGCCTTGTCGAGCAACAGCATGTAGGCGCCATCCGCATCATAGTGGACGGCACGGTCGGGCGCGGCCAGCACGGGCGCGCTCGCCTTGACGAAACGCGCCTCCGCGAAACCGCCAGGACGCAGCGCGTCGTTGACGGGCAGTGCGAT
>Ga0157380_10000865_pt1 | contig 19024 bp, 18 predicted proteins | sample S35metaG_FD_119757 | JGI IMG/M metagenome (GOLD analysis project Ga0157380, IMG submission 119757) | Switchgrass rhizosphere microbial communities from Kellogg Biological Station, Michigan, USA - S3-5 metaG | ecosystem: Host-associated > Plants > Roots > Rhizosphere > Soil | place: USA...
GTATTCACCGCATATATCAACCCAATATCCTGCATAATGGAATTTGGACGTGGAAATACGGTCGTACAAAAATTATTAGCGAGTAAGGTATTCTTTAAAGACTGGTAACCTTTCATGTGCCATTCAATAATAATCACATTTATCTTTTTAAGCATCCCGGTTTGATGGAGCTGGTCGATAATCTCATATTCCGCCCCTTCACAATCCAGTTTCAACAGGATTGCTTCGTTGGGATGCTGCTGGAATACGGAGTGAAGTATCTTTTTAATATCAGTTATTCCGACAGTAATCGTATGTGATTTGTCGGTCTTCATTTGCTTAATAACGAAATCAGAAGTACTCATCATGGCGCTCTCTCCTTCAATGATCGGTATTTCCAATACCGCGTCACTTCCTCCCACCCCGGCATTATGCGGAACGATCTTGTCTTTAATAGATGGATTCAGACTGATATTGCCAAGTGCTCTTTTATAAGTTTCGGGAAAAGGTTCGAAGCTGTATACTTTTGAAACGTTCTTCAATCCGGCAAAATATAAAGAGGCGATACCTACATTCATTCCTACATCGCAAACCACCATTTTATCCGTATTCAGGGTTGAACTGTAGGCGCCATCCGCGAAGAGTTCTTCAATCACATAAAAATTATCAAAAGTATCACCCTTGATGCGTGTATTTCCACAAACAAAAGTGATTTCTCCTTTTTTAGAATTGTCGAATTTTAGTTCTGGATTTTGTGCGAGCGTAAGAAAAAGATTCAGACTTTCTTTACAGCGCCACATTTGTTGAATGTCGAAAGATTGACCCGTTTTACGAATCATCAGTTTTCCTTTCGTTACCGTTACTTCATGCAATCGGGTTAGTGGAAAACAATATTTCGAAAGGAAATAAGCCATTTTTATATTTCCAAAACGTAAAGCGAAAAGAAAAAAATTAAAAAGTTTATTGAGTCTAAGCATAAGTGAAATGGTATTGACCTTTTTATCCTGTTAAAATACATTAATTCTGTGCTAAAGCAAATACTGGCACAAAAGATTACTATGATAAAACCGGACTTATTATAATGTTTTCCTTCTTGAGTTTTTCATGGATGATTCGGGCAAATACTACTGCGTTTTTCCCGTCACCATGCAAACAAATAGTTTTCGCCAGGATCGGTATCGTTTTCCCGTTTAGTGATTGTACTGTTCCTGTTTTTATCATTTGAATAACCTGGGCCAATGCCTGATCCTCATTTTCAATCAATGCATGAGGATTACTACGAGCAGTGAGACTGCCATCTTCCTGGTAGGTACGATCGGCAAAAACCTCGCTTGCAAATTTAATATTGAATGCATCGGCTTCAGTTTTCATTTCGCTTCCACTCAATCCATATAGAATAAGAGTGGGATCAAGTTGCAAAATGGCTTTACAAATGAAAGAGCAGACCTGCCTATCCTTCGCGGCACGGTTGTATAACGCTCCATGTGGTTTTATATGTTGCAGGCGCGTACCGAATCTGGAACAAATTGTTGTTAGCTGGTTAATCTGTTCAGAAATTATATCGGTTAGATCCTCGGGACGAAGGGAAACATCGATCAGGTCTTTTCTTCCGAAATTTTCTTTATCCGGATATGAAGGGTGTGCGCCAATTGCCACATTATATTTTAGCGCCAGTTCCACTGTTTGCTGCATCGTATTGGCATCCCCTGCGTGCCCACCACAGGCTATATTAGCGGAACTGATAAAAGGCATTAGTTCTGCATCGTTAGGCATTCCTTCTCCGAGATCGCAATTAAGATCGATGCTTAACATACTAATTGTTTCAGGTGATCGACGCAGGCTCTATGTAATACCACTAAATCTTTTTGTTGTTTGATATATAATTCTTCTGCTTCCGCAAGAGAGATAAGAGTGAAATGTATACAATCGCTTGGACGCAGTTGGGCTAGTTTGGGAAGATGCGCGCTGATCACATGCGCGATTCTTGGATAACCACCAGTGGTTTGGTGATCCGCCATTAATACCACTAGTTGACCACTCGGTAAAAGTTGAAGAGTTCCAAAATTTACGCCTGAACTAAGGAGCTCAACAGGCTGTGTTAATAATAATTGTTCCCCTTTTAACTGATAACCCATCCGGTCTGAAGAGGGATGAATAATAAAGCTCCCTGCAGTAAGATCTTCCCGGGAACCTTCCTGGAGCAGTTTCCATTCATGACCTTCTGTAATATATATTTCGTGCGGGTGCTCATATGCTTTTTGGATATCAACTCTCCAATTTAGCAATGAGTATTCTTTTTTATCCTGTAACCATGCCGGGAAATAGAATAGTGGTTCTCCCTGGAAGATACGATCCAGTTTTTCGAGTTTTCTACCATTAAATCCTCCGGCAACAGCATTCAGATGTGTACTGTAACTATTCAACCATTTTTCAACATCAATACCTCCATGTAATGCCAGGTAACAACGTCCGCCATTTTGCAATTTATCAAAATGAAGTGCCGTATTTCGTCGCACTACAATTGGTTGCCACATTGGCAATGTTTGATCATCCAGCATAGGCGCAAAATCGCTTCCGCAAATACTTATTAGGGCGGTTTGTTCGAAAAGCAATTGCGGACCCGGAAAATGAATTTCAATTACAGCTTCAGTTACAGGATTTCCAACCAGCATATTGGCTACCTGGGCCGCATACCGGTCCATCGAACCTCCAGGATTAATACCCCAGTTGCTGTAACCATAGCGGCCAGCATCCTGCAGAGTATCTAATAAACCGGGTTTTAATACAAGGACTGACATAGTGAATAGTGAGTGGTGAGAGGTGAGTAGTTAAATGTAAACAGTAAAAAGAGGAAGTTCCTTATCATTATCATCACTTTTTTTATTCTCCGATTCTTTAATCCTTTATTTTTAAAATTCTGTTCTTCTTTTCCATTGTTCTTCTGTTCATCTGTTCATCTGTTCCTCTGTTCATCTGTTCCTCTGTTCCTCTGTTCCTCTCCTTTACATTTTAGATTTAATCGAATCAAACTCCTCCTTCCCTATCGCATAAAACTTAACCTGGTCGCCGGCTTTTAACCAAACGGGTTGAGCAATTTCTGCATTAAATAAATTGAAGGGCGTGCGGCCAATTATATTCCAACCACCCGGACTATTAAATGGATAGATCCCCGTTTGAGCGCCCGCAATACCTACACTCCCGGCTTTTACCGGTGAGGGTTTAAGTTTTCGGGCTTGTATCAATTGTGGATCCACCTCTCCCATATAAGGAAAGCCAGGTAGAAAGCCGATCATATAAACACGATATAGCTTTGACGTATGAAGCTCGATGATCTCATCCGTGGATAGATGTTTCAGGTTTGACATTGATTCGAGGTCGCTGGCATATTCCGTTTCATAACAAACCGGAATATGGTGAAGCTCACCCCGTTTATCCATCGATTCAGGAGATTTTTCGAAGGATTCACGGAGTTTTTCTTCAACCCATTTATGAACAACCGGGGGTTGATAGATTTTCTTGACAATAAATAGATCGTAATAAACAGTGAGTGAAGCATAGGCCAGCACAAGTTCCTTCATTCCTTCAAACGGATGCGCAGCCAACCATTGCTGCATTGCGATCACTTTTTCATTCAGTTGTTCGCTGATGCCCGAGCCCAAATCAGCTGTCACAGCTGAATCGCCAAGTGTATATGTGGTTAGTTTATAGGTCAAACTGGTTCAAGTTAACTTTTTTATGAGAGTATGCAAAAGCAGGGTTAAAAGGCTATGCCTGTCGTGAATAACCTCCGAAATAGCAGAAAAATACTGTCTTATATAGTTTTTTTCCCACAATTGTTGGTGGTACCAATTTGTTGCTTTCACCGTTATACACTAAAATTGCACGCCAACAGGCCTGTAAAAAACCGTTGTTAAACTAGAGTATGGCGAAGAATTTACTGATTGTGGAGTCTCCAGCTAAAGCCAAAACCATCGAAAAAATTCTGGGGAGTGATTTCCAGGTTAAGAGTTGTTTCGGGCATATCCGCGACCTTGAAAAGGCCGGGATGGGTATTAATTTGGAAAAAAATTTCGAACCAACTTATATAGTACCACTCGAAAAGGAAAAGGTTGTCAAAGACTTAAAGGCCTTAGCTAAAAAATCAGACGAAGTATGGCTGGCAACGGATGAGGACCGCGAAGGAGAAGCTATCAGCTGGCATTTATGTGCAGTTCTTGGTCTTGATCCCAAAAAGACAAAACGTATTGTCTTCCATGAAATCACCAAGCCTGCAATACAAGCTGCGGTAAATAATCCACGTACAGTAGATATGAACCTGGTTATGGCGCAACAGGCGCGCCGGGTACTCGACAGGATCGTCGGCTTCGAATTAAGTCCGGTTTTGTGGAGAAAGATAAGCATGAGGAATAATCTGAGTGCAGGGCGTGTGCAGAGTGTGGCGGTTCGATTGATTGCTGAACGAGAAAGGGAAATCAACGCTTTTAATGCGACCAGTACTTTTAAAATCGAGGCATTATTTACTGCAAAGGATCTTTCTGATAAGTCTGTTACTTTCTCAGCGGAAGCGAAGCGACAAAACTCGGCGGAAGATGCGGAGGCATTTTTGAAAAGTTGTGTAGGCGCTCGATATACCGTTGCCGATATACAGGTAAAGCCAGCAAAAAAATCACCGGCACCTCCTTTCACTACTTCCACATTACAACAGGAAGCCTCCCGAAAACTTGGATATGGCGTAAGCCGAACCATGCAATTGGCTCAGAAGTTATACGAAAGTGGAAAGATTACTTATATGCGTACTGATAGTGTGAGTCTAAGTAACACAGCACTGAGTGATCTTACCAATAATATTAAAAGTATGTATGGTGATCAATATCACCAGTTCCGGAAATTCAAGAATAAAAATGAAAGTGCCCAGGAAGCGCACGAGGCCATCCGTCCTACCTATATGGAGAATACTACAGTAGAGGATGCCGATCTGAAAAAACTCTATGAGCTGATCTTGAAAAGGACTATGGCTTGCCAGATGGCCGACGCGGAATTAGAAAGAACGATCGCCAAAATAAATATCTCTACTAATAAGGATGAACTAACCGCTCAGGGTGAAGTATTGAAATTTGATGGGTTTTTAAAAGTTTACCGCGAAGACAGGGACGATGATGATCTCACTGAAGAAGAGCAGGAAGGCATGCTTCCACCATTAGCAGTTGGACAAAAATTACCATTGAATGAAATGAATGCGGTGGAACGATTCAGTCGCCCCGCTCCACGGTTTACGGAAGCTTCACTCGTAAAGAAACTGGAAGAATTGGGTATTGGACGTCCTTCTACCTATGCTCCTACTATTTCAACTATTCAGAAAAGGGGTTATGTCGAGAAACGCGACAAAGATGGAGTGAAAAGAGAATTCAGGGTATTTAAGTTGAAGCAGGATAAAATAAATCTGATTACGGAAACAGAGAATACAGGCGCAGAAAAATCGAAATTATTCCCTACCGATTTGGGATTGGTGGTTACCGATTTTCTGAAGCAGTACTTTGATGATATCATGGATTATAGTTTCACTGCCCGAATCGAAGAAGAATTTGATGAAGTGGCTGAAGGTAAGATCAAGTGGAACAAAATGATCGAAGAGTTTTATACTCCTTTCAAGAAAGATGTGGAGAAAACAATTGAAACCGCCGAACGTGCCAAGGGTGAAAGAGAATTGGGCATTGATCCAATCAGCGGAAAAATGATTGTTGCCCGAATGGGAAGATATGGCCCAATGCTACAGATTGGCGAAGCAAGTGAAACAGAGAAGCCACATTTTGCCGCATTGAAAAGAGACCAGAGCATTGAAACAATAACACTTGAAGAAGCACTCGATTTATTTAAACTGCCTCTTACATTGGGCGAATACGAGGGAGAAGAAGTATATGTGAATACCGGTCGTTTCGGGCCCTATGTTAAATTCGGCGAGCAATTTATTTCGATTCCCAAAGGAGAAGATCCATTGGATATTGATATGGATCGCGCCATTGAGCTGATTAAGGAAAAGCAATTGGCTGATTCTCCTATCGCGCATTTTGATGGAAAAGGAGTAACCAAAGGCAAAGGACGCTTTGGTCCTTATATCAAATGGAACGATATGTTTATTAACGTTCCGAAGCGATATAATTTCGATGCATTAAGCAACGAAGATATTAATGAGTTGATCGAAGCGAAGATTAAAAAAGAAGAGAACCGTTTTATTCAAAACTTTCCGGAAGAAAAAATATCGATTGAAAACGCCCGTTGGGGGCCGTTAATTAAATTCAATAAGAAAATATTGAAGATTCCTCGGAAGTCAGACGATTCAAAATATACCGCGGAAGAACTCGCCGCTTTACCATTGGAAGAGGTAAAAAAAATCATAGAAACACAAGTGCCGGGCGCATTCACCAAAAAAGCTCCTAAAAAGAAAGGCGCTGCAAAAAAAACGGCGTCTAAAAAAAGTCCCAAGAAAAAGAAAGATTAAATTTTAATAATAAACACGGAGAAAAGAAGCAATTAGATATGAAATTAGTTGTTCTCTTCTCCGTTTTCTTTTTGTTAAACACAATACTGTCTGCTGTAAAAAAAATTCATGCTCCATCTCCAATTCCATCTCAGTGAAGAAGAATACTTCGATTACAATTATTATACCGCCTGGGCAGCGCCTGAACGGAGAAAATACAGAATTGGGTATTATCTGAAAGTAATTTTGCTTTATGGTGGAGTAGCCGGACTGTATGTTTTTGCCAAAAAAATTCACCGGCAACTATTTGATATCCTTATTTTCACAGGCATCGCTTTGATTTACGTCTTATTAATTCCTTTGCTGGTAAAACGTTCTGTGAAGCGGCGGGCAAAGCAAATTATCGCTCAACCCGAAAACAAGCATATTCTCAGCGAATGTGAGGTTATATTAATGGATACCGGCATTGTGGATAAAGACAAAGAAACAGAAAGCAAATACAACTGGGACGCAATAGTTAAAACCGGAGAAACACCTAAGAGCTATTTTTTATATACGAATTCCCACCATGCCATCGTTATTCCTAAGCGAACACTGAAAAATCCAGGAGACAAGAGGGAGCTTCTTCGTTTAATGAATGAGCACCTGCCGTTGAATACAGATTTTCAAGGAAAGCTTTGAGCTGTGAGCCACGAGCCGGAACTGCTAAGGTTGCCAACCCTCAAGCAGACTATAAAAAATTTATCACGCTATTTGAGGGTTGGCAACCTTCTAGAAACTCGCTCGCAGCTAGCAGCTCGCAGCTTCCTCTTGTGGATATGTGGAAAATATTATTCGTACAGGTCTATGTCTTGGCCGAAATTGACGGTCGTTAACCCATTATAAACCGAAAGGTTCAAATTCGTAGTCCATGGAAGAAAACAGAGAATTATCAGCGTTGTTTCACCTGATCGATGATCCGGATGAAGAAGTTTTTGGCGCTGTTTCCAACCGAATTATTGATTACGGAAAGGGAATTATCCCCAACCTCGAAAATCTTTGGGAAAATACCATCAGCGAAGGAATACAAGAACGTATTGAATTATTGATCCATCGTCTTCATTACCGCGATCTCACAGAAGAGTTTGTAGAATGGAACAAGAACACGCACCAGGATTTGCTTACAGGTGCACTCCTCGTAGCCCGTTTTCAATATCCTGAACTAACCAGCGCGCAGGTATTCCAGGAAGTAGAGAAATTGCGTCGTAATATCTGGCTCGAATTAAACAGTTACCTCACTCCGCTCGAGCAAATCAATGTGCTCACCAGTATATTGTATAATTATTTCAATCTGCGCGGTGGTGAAACCAATTACCAGAATACAGACGAGTTTCTTATAAATAAACAATTAGAAACAAAACGCGGAAACGGAATATCGAATGGGGTGCTTTATCTGATATTGAGTGAATTGCTGGATGTGCCGGTTAAGGCTATTAATATACCCCGTCAATTTGTATTGGGATACTTTAAAGCTGAATACGATTTTGAGCGGCATACAGAAAACCCGCTTTACAAAACAGAATTCTTTATTGATCCACTAAGCGGGCATGTGTTCACGCATAAGGATGTTGATAATTACTTTAAGCGTATCAATGTACCTCCTGTTGCTTCTTATTTCAAGCCGATCAGCAACAAAAAAATAATACAAGCCTTATTGGAAGAATTTGGCAAATGCTTTGATAATGATAAGAACCGGTACAAACAGAAAGAACTAAAAATGCTGAGTGAATTGATTGTGGATACAGATACAGGATCCGAATTATAAACTTAAAACTATTTAGAAAGCCGTTCCTTATCATATTGGATAGGAACGGTTTGTTTTTTTTATCGGTAATGGTAAAGTAGTTTCATTGCTAATCGCCTCTCATTCGAAAGAAAGGGTTATTTCCGTGGCTGATGCATAATCAATCCATCAATTAATTTTGTGATCTCTCCATTTGGCATTTTTACTTTGAGATAGTAATGCCCCTTACCAGTAACATCCCATCCGTTGCTGCCATCCGGTTTGCTGATAATTTTTCCTTCCACAAGATCAAAATAAGAAGCTGCTCCACGTACCGCTACTAATACGGCAGTTTCATCCCAACTCATTCGCCCGTTCTTATCCTGCGGATCCAGCGGAATGCTCCAGGCAAAAACATCTTTTACTGGGGAATTACTGATAGCACTATTTTTTATGGGTAAGCCGGTATATATATTCGCGCCAATTTCAAAACCACTGAAAACTATTTTACCCGGCCAGTTATCAAATACATTTTGCGAAGCGGGAGCATCTATTTTAACATTAAATTCTTTAAAGGCTCCCATTCTTCCGTCGAAACAAGCCGCCATCGATACCAATTGTTTTACTTTTCGCTTGATGAGATCTTTACCGTTTAATGGAGAAAATTTATCAGGAGCAGAATTGAGCAAATTAGACATATTTGTAAAGAAACCGACCGTAACTATCGTGACTGAATTATCTTTCTCCTTACTTAATAATTTGCGATAGAGTGATACGGCATCTTCCGCCTGGGAATTGTTCTTCAGGTTGTGCGGGTATTTAGAAACCAGCATAGAGTCCCATTTTTGAATGGCTCCTATCTCTGCGGCATTGCCACGCACTACTCCAATTGGAAGATCTGGTCTTTTAAAATAGGTATTAAGGATGTCCAGTACCGGCCCGGTAAACTTATATTTATTGCTGGCAATGGTAGCCAGTATCCTGCACTCTCCATTGTCTGCAAAAGCATGCAATAAAGCCATAGCTCCTACATCATCATAATCCGGACCGATATCCGTATCAAATATAACCGGCATTGGTGTTTTAGTTGGCTTGTTGGCGATTTGCGATGAAACATAATACTGAGCCAGGCAAAAGCTGATCAGAATAATTAACGTCCGGTGCATGTTGAAATTTTTTATGTCTAATTCCGTAGTCCTTGAAGTTAAGAAAGTTCTCTAATACGATTTGAGTTAGTGCAGTTTGATAGAAATGTAATTTTAATTGGTAAATTCGAATTGGCCAATGCGATTTCACTAAAACCAAAACTATATGCGTATAATCCCTTTCCTATTATTGTTAGTGTTGGGTGCGGGATGTACCGGCACAAAAAAAGCCACAGCGATACCGAATAAATTAAATGGAACCTGGGTTCCGGTCAAATTGGAAATTGACGGGTCATTGTTACCTGCTGCAAGTTTTGAAAAGCAAAAACTCATTATTAGCGACAGCGCTTATACATTTATTGCCGAGAGTGTTGACAAAGGCGTTGTAACGTACACTGGTGATAAAATGGATATTTATGGCAGAGATGGAGTAAATAAAGGAAAACATTTTACCGCGATTTACAAATTTGAAAATGAGCAATTGATTATATGCTACAACTTAGCCGGCGACGTATATCCGGCAACATTTGAAACCAAGGGTAAGCCCATGTATTTTCTCGCTACATTCAAAAAAGAGTAGATAAAATAAATGATACTCTAAAACCCCATTGAACAGAATACTTTTATGAACCCTTAACATGAATAAGTATAAATCACTCTACAAATGGATGATAATCCCAATGGTCGTCATGCAGCTAGGCATTTTTAAGGATTATTGGGGCGACTTTTCTGATAATGCGTGGTCCGTTCATATCCACTATTGGACGGGTACGATTTGGTACAGTTTTCTAATCATTCAACCCTATTTTGTCACGCATGGTCAAGTTGCAAGACATAGAACCTATGGTATCATCGGCATGTTTCTGGCCGGAGGTGTTTGTTTAACGGCACTGAGCATGATGAATAGAGATATCGTGTCAACACAGAGAGCAATGGAAACACCAGACCAATTTGGACCCTTTCAACCCTGGTTCTTTTTTGGTGTGACTATTGTAGAAATTGTAATGATGACAGCATTTGGATATGCCGTAATAAAAAGCATCATTCACAGAAAAGAAATGGAAAAACATGCCTGGTGGTTGGTATCAACCGTGTTTATTATTATGATGCCGGCTCTTGGCCGTGGAATACAAAATTTATATATAGGGATGCATATCAAAGAATGGCCAAACATAGATATTATGATTCCTATTTACCCTACGCAGGTGCTGATTATCGGAATGCTACTCTTGGGTGCATGGAAATACAGAAAATTCAAACATCCTGCTACCTATTTAGCATTGGGAGTAAATCTTTTTATATTCTTGTTAGAACCTATTGGGAGATCAGAAAATCTACAACAGTTCTTAAAAGCCATGATTAAAGGATAATTTTTGTGCATGAGTAAGTTGGGCTATCGATAGACATAAATGAGAATTAGCACAACAATAAAATGACTCCAGAAACCAAACTAAAAGCTCAGAATATACTACTGATCATTTGCATCGGTCTGGTCTTCGGTTTGCTCTATAATTATTTATATTACCCACATAATCTGAATGAATTCCTGGAGGCGGCTTCTATCAGTATATTAATTGGATTAATGGTAGGAATCCTTGAAGAGTATGTATTCAAAAAAGCATTTGAGTCCATTTCATTTCTGTATGTATTAATAATCCGGTCACTGCTGTATTCGCTAATAACCAGTTTTATCTTAAGCCTGGTGCTATCTATTGAAATGGCTGTTGTTGAAAAGATAACCTATTGGGCAGCTGTAATTGAATACCTGAAAAGCCCATTATTTCAAAGAGATTTCCTCTTCACTTTTGTTTTCATCATTCTGTTAATATTTATTTCACAAATCACTCTTTTAATTGGAAGAGCTAATTTTTTCAAGATAATACTTGGTTTATATCATCGCCCGCATGAAGTATCCCGGATATTTATGTTTGTGGATCTAACTGGTTCAACAAGTATTGCGGAAAGGCTTTCAAACTTAGCTTATAGCGGGTTTGTTAAAGATTATTTTTACGATGTTTCAGACGCCATCCTGATGTATAAGGGAGAAATTTATCAATATGCGGGAGATGAAGTGATTGTTTCGTGGCCGATCCGGCGTGCGAACCTGGGTTGTATCCGAAGTTTTTTTAAAATGGAAGAAATTATTGAGAAAAAAAGAAGCAAATACCTGTCCAAATATGGAGTGGTACCTGAATTTAAAGCCGCTATTCATGTTGGTAAGGCTATAGTAACATCGGTGGGCAAACAAAAACGTGAAATTGTGTATCACGGTGACGTATTGAATACCGCGTCAAGAATTGAAAAAAAATGCAATGAGTTAAATCAGCATTTATTGATTTCGGAGGATATGCTCAATTGTCTTTTTCCCCATAAAGATTTTATAATTGAGGAAAAAGGCGCGATTGAACTGAAAGGGAAAGCGAAAAAACTTAGATTATATGGAATAAAGTCCACCTCCTACAAAAGGAAGTAGAAGAGTGGACTTTATGATTCTATTTCTCAGAAGAATAGAATATTATTTTGATTTCTATTTATTATTTCCTCAACGCATAACCGTGACCCGTAAGAAAGTGGCAGGGATAGACGTTTTGTTCTTGTCGGATGCTTGGTTTTGACTATTGAACAAAACTTCCAGTTCATTTTGTAACTCCTCAGCTTTACCATTTTTTTCTGCTGCTTCAAAAGCGTTCATCGTAGGGCCATAATACTTTTTGAATGTATTTAAAAGTTCTGAAGGAGGATAGGACGCGTTAAATGTGAAAGTTTCCCTTGTAAATGATATGTTTTCTTTTGGTATCCCGGCATTAACGAATCGTTCTATAACATTATTCTCGACGCCCCACAACATAGGACTAATAAATCCCTCGGGTGGTGCAGGTGTATAGGCTGAACTGATCTTTAGTATCTGCGCTACGAGCGTTGGATCACCGGGTATCCAGTTTCCCATCACTATTCTCCCACCCGGACGGGTAACACGAACCATTTCTTTAGCTACTTCCATTGGTTTTGGCGCGAACATGGCTCCAAAAATGCTAACTACGAGATCAAAACGCTGATCTTCCAGTTCCTTCAAATCGGTGGCATCACCTTCTTGAAAACTACAATTTAACAGACCCTTATTTTTCGCCTGTATATTTCCTGCTTCAACCAGATTTCTGGCTATATCAACACCCAGTACATTCGCCCCGAGCATTGCAGCAGGTAATGCGGTGGTACCATCCCCGCAACCGAGATCAAGAACGTTCAGCTCTTTAGTGATCTTTAATTTAGAAACTAATTCCTCACCGCTTTCCCGCATGGTAGCGGCGATCCGGGTAAAGTCGCCTTTTTCCCATAATGCCTTGTTTGGATTCATCTTATTTTATATTTAGGGCTGCAAATTAAAAATTATAGGTGGTCAACTAATTTCTATTTAGCGAGCGGTTGCTTGAGGGAATTAATATAGGCCAGATTTGAGAACTTGTCTATCCTTGCAACTAGCCAATAACAATGTCAAACCAGGTCCCGGGAGCCCACTAAGGAGAAATATTTTATGTAAAAACTGTGATATTTTGTGTCCTCCTTCGAATCATGTACAAATCCCCATTTTATTGATCTTAAAGAATAACATACCAGACAAGGAAACATTTGTAAAACTCATCCAGGACAACAAAGGGATCATTTTTAAAATTTGCAAATCATATTGCAGCAATAAAGATGATATTGATGATCTGTCGCAGGAAATTGTCTATAACTTATGGAAATCATTTCACAGTTATAACCCAGATTTTAAATTTACCACCTGGATGTACCGGATCGCGTTAAACGTTGCCATTTCATTTTACCGGAAAGGAACTAAATCCAAAACCTATATTCCCTTTTCTGAAAACCTGATTGTGATGGAAGAAAACACCGAATCCATCACCGAATCGGAAAACAATCTCCGCATATTAATGCAATTTATTGCTGAACTGAAAGAAATTGATAAATCTATTATGATCCTTTACCTCGATGATAAAAGCTATAAGGAAATCGCGGAGATAACGGGTATTACTGAATCCAATGTTGCGACTAAAATCAATCGCATTAAGGAAAAACTAAAATCAAATTTTAAAACTATTCAAAAATAATTAGTATGGAACTTGCAGATGTAAAATCAATGTGGCAGGCATATGATTCTAAATTAGAAAAATCACTCAAGCTCAACCTGCATTGCCTGGAGCAAATTCAAACTCAAAAGGTGAAGTCGCAACTGGCGCCCTTGTTCTGGCAAAGAATCATTGAAATACTCTTTCACATGACAGCAATTGTATTATTGGTTGCTTTTTTGTTCAATAATTTCTATCAATTTCCCTACGCGATTTCCGCGGTTGGCTTACTGGTATTTTATGTGCTGGCTATTGTTATGTGCTTAAAGCAAATTTTTATTATTAAGGGGATGGATTATAGCAGCGATATAGTTGGTATTCAGAGTTCATTGGTTATGCTCCAAACTCATTCCGTAAATTATATGCGGCTTGCAGTTTTATGCATACCCACTTTTCTTGCCTACCCTCTCGTTGTATCTAAGGCGATTGGTGATTTGGGTCTTACCGGACTTGGTTTTCTTGATATTGGCTCAAATTTTCATAGCGAATGGTGGAGAGTGGAGGTTATTGTTTTTTTCGTTTTAACGCCCCTTTGTATTTTATTCTATAAGTATGTGTCTTATAAAAATATCCATATTGATTGGGTGAAGAAGACCATTCAGAGAACTTCAGGAGCCAGGATTGCAAAGGCCATCGAGTTTGTAAAGGAGCTGGACACGTTGAAGCATGGTGTGATTTAGGGAGAATAATTGGCAGGATTAGTATTTTTACCCTGCATTGGTTGGAGAAGTTTAAGCAGTAGCCTGAAAATGCTTATTAATAATTTTCTAAATAATACAATGAAGTATCTGCAGGTAATAATATTTTTTTTATCAAACTTTTGTTATTCCCAAAATTTTAAAAGTTTTAAAAATGGGGAAATAGAACTGTTTTACGAAGAGCATGGCAAGGGCCCCGCCCTTTATATATTAACAGGTGGCCCCGGTGCCCCGCCGGACGATCCTTCTTATCTAATAATTGATAGCCTTAAATCTTTTTATACCTGCGTAGTATTGCACCAGCGAGGTTCCGGAAGATCAAGGAATATCCCGATCAATAGTCAAACTATTAATATCAAAAGCTACTTGCAGGATATTGAGCTGTTACGCCAGGTAAGGAAGGATAAAAAAATAATTTTAGCGGGCATTTCCTGGGGAGGGCTCCTTGCGATGAATTATACTGCTCTCTATCCGCAATATGTTTCAAAGCTTGTATTAATTTGTTCCGCTCCTCCTTCCTATAAGGTTTGGGATGTATTAGCAGATAACCAATATGTGCGACGTTCGGTTAACGAATTGGATTCACTGAATGCGCTGATCAAGATTTTTTCTGTTAAAACAGACCGGGAGCTTGATTCGCTTAAACATGTTGATCCTTCCGGCAAGGAAGTAATTGCCTTCAAGAAATTTATCGCTATTCATGTGAGGGCCATGTTTTATGATCGCAATAAATTGCCCGCTAATTTTGACAGCCTATTCATAGAATTTAATTTTCAACCGATCCCATTTATAGATAAAGAAGTATTGGAGACGAAATGGGATATTACCGAAGCGTTAAAGAAATTAAATGTGCCTGCCCTAATAATGTATGGACGCCAGGATGACCAGGGGGAATCGACCTTTTTTCTACAGAAAGAATGTCTTAAAAACAGCGAGATGCATGTTATCGAAAAATGCGGACATTATATATGGGAAGATCAGCGGGCTGAATTTTATAAAATACTGATGAACTACCTGGTTGAAAGAAAAATTAGATTGTGAAAAGTGAAAGGTCAAAGGTGAAAGGAGTTGCCGAATCTCAAGGCCCGTTTCACTTTTCACCTTTCACTTCTCGTCTCTTTCTCCCCCCTCTTTTAGTCGCGTTCTCCCCGTATCCTATATGAAATGAATGAGTAGATTTGTACGATACACTCAAATTTTAAAGTCATACTGATGGCAACAACAGTAAAAGCACAACCCGCGCGAAATATTGATGAATATATCGCAGGATTTCCCGTTGACATTCAAAAGAAACTGGAACAAGTTAGGATCGCCATTAAAAAGGCCGTACCTAAAGCGGAGGAAACTATCAAATACGCGATACCCACTTTTACCCTCAATGGTAATTTGGTATCATTCGGCGCCTGGAAAAAACATATCGGGTTTTATCCCGCTCCAAGAAATGCTAAGGAGTTTGCGAAGGAACTTTCCGCTTATGAAGGGAATAAGAGTACGGCACAGTTTCCATTTGATAAACCTATTCCGGCGGCGTTAATAAGCAGAATTGTGAAGTACCAGGCAAAAAGAATGCTCGAACAAAAAACTGCGAAAAAGAAAGCTTAAAATAGTTTTGAGTCAATGTCCAATTTCCGTCACTCCATTTGTTATTAGAGTATAGAAACATTACTCCTTTACATTTAAATTTATTAAAATGGATGAATTTGTATTGATTTTCAGACACGAGGATGCCAGCGGAAAGGTATCACCAGAGCAAATGCAAACCTGGATGAAAATGACTATGGACTGGCTGGGTGGAATAGCCGCCCAAAACAAATTGCTCAGTAATGGTAACGGATTATCATTTGCTGATAGCCGGGTAGTTCGTCATAAAGGCGTTGTTACCAATGGACCCTTCGGTGAAATAAAAGAAACAATTGGCGGTTATGTTATCGTAAAGGCCGATACCGTGGAGGAAGCAGTGGAATTTGCGAAAGGCTGTCCTGTTTTAATGGGAGACGGCAATAGTGTGGAAGTGAGAAAAGTTGCCAAACACGATTTCAAGTAAATGGAATAAGAGGCCTTCTCAATTGGACCCAATTTGAATCTTTGTTTCATTGTATTCGTCGGCACTTTGTGAAATCCTTCGTGGTTCATTGTGTTAAAATAACTCTTGCAATAAAGACAGTCTTCCATTCGAATAGTTTTTAACACAAAGGCCCACTAAGTTATTTTCACAAAGAAAACGAAGAGGATACTGGAAAAATTAAAATCTCAGTATTTGATTGAACTGATGATCCTTTGTGTGAAACAAATCGTTGAGTAGGCCTCTTTTTTATGCAACAACAAGAACTGATACCTCATTTATTCAGGACAGAATTCAGAAAAATTACTGCTGTCCTTTGCAAGCAGTTTGGTATAGAACATATCCAGGTAGCTGAAGATATTGCCAGCGATACTTTTTTAGCTGCTTTTGAAACCTGGACCTACAAAGGAATTCCTGAAAATCCCATTGCCTGGCTATATGCTGTAGCAAAAAATAAGGCAAGGAATCAATTGAAACGTACTGATCTTTTTTCAAGCAAAATAGCGAAGGAGTTAATAGCTACCACTCAAAAGGAGGAAGAAGTTGACATTGATTTATCGGATCAGAATATCAACGATAGTCAATTGCAGATGTTGTTTGCAATCTGTCATCCATCCATCTCAATGGAGGCACAAATTGGATTATCACTCCGACTCCTTTGCGGATTCGGTATTGATGAAATTGCCAGCGCTTTCCTGGCTAATAAAGAAACCATTAATAAGCGACTTTCCCGCGCAAAAGAAAAATTGCGTGAGGAGAAAGTTATAATTGCCTTCCCAGGTGATGCGGAGATAAAAAAAAGATTGGATACGGTATTAACGACTTTGTATTTGCTATTCAGCGAGGGATATTATTCCGAAAGCCAGGATAGTGTATTGCGTAAGGATCTTTGTCTGGAAGCTATGCGGTTAACCTATATGCTGATTGAAAATGAAGCAACCAATCAACCGTCGGTAAATGCGTTGCTTGCATTGATGTGCTTTCACGCTTCCCGTTTTGAAGCCAGGAAAAACAGCCAGGGTGAAATTGTACTATACGATGATCAGGACGAATCACTCTGGAATGATGAATTAATTGCACGCGGTGTTTATTTTCTTAATAAAGCTACTCAATCAACTTCTGTTTCTAAATATCATATAGAAGCGGGTATTGCTTTTTGGCATACGGTCAAGAATGACAGTAATGAAAAGTGGGAACATATTTTGCAACTCCATAATCAATTATTAGTAACTGAATACTCTCCCATTGCCGCACTTAATCGTACATATGCTCTTTCAAAAGTTCAGGGAAAGGCGATAGCGATTGCTGAAGCAGAAAAGCTTAATTTATCCGGGAATCATTTTTACTTTACTTTGTTGGGTGAGCTATATAAAGGAATTGACGATGGAAAGGCTAAAGAATATTTTGTAAAAGCTTATTCTCTTGCTAAAACAAATACTGATAGGCAAACAATTCAAAGGAACATTAATTCTTTTGCGTAACGGCGTAAAAAAAAGTGAGACTCCTGCCCCACTTTTTAAGGTTTCAATCCTCCACATAAAATATTATAATGTCAGGCTCCAACCCTCTCTATAATCTCTCTTCACAAACTGGTTGGCCTCGTCGAAATTCGTAATCTTCATATTCTTTGCATCCCAAAGAAGACGTTTGCGTCCAAGGTATTTATCATTCCAACCCTTTCCTTTAGGATTCTTCATAAAGAAGCTACGTATCGCCAGGTTACCGATAAGAATACTTTCTGTAAACGGACCTGCAAATTCAAATGGAGAACTGGTTACACCTTTTCCATATCCATCAATGCAAGCATTCACCCATTGTACATAGTGTCCTTCCGGTACTCTTTTAATAGTTTCGGCCGGGAGTTTTTCCTTCATTTTCGTGGTCGGTAATAGACGGGGATTAGCGCCATAGCAATCTGCCATTAATTTACCTTTTGTACCATGAAATAATACACCACCATCCCAGTTGCCAAATGCTTCTTCAGGCAATAACTCATCGGGACGCTGAGGTAATAAGCCGCCATCGTACCATGCTACTTTTATCGTTTTGTTTTTATTGTCTTTACGTGGATAGGTAAGATGAATGATTGATGAAGATGGACAGCTATCTACATTTACACTATCATCCCACATTTTACTCCAGAAGGTAGCTACACTTGCTTCTACATCGGAAGGATAATCGATCGGTAAGCAACGGAACACAGGATCCATAATATGACAAGCCATATCACCCAATGAACCGGTACCAAATGCCCACCATCCGCGCCAATTGAATGGCAGATATGCCGGATTGTAATCAATCATCTTGGCTGGACCGATCCAAAGATCCCAGTTCAGTTCAGAAGGAATATCAAACTTACCTGTTGGAGTAGGAATTCCCTGTGGCCATACCGGACGATTGGTCCAGCAATCAACATGAGTAACATCTCCTATCGTGCCGGCCTTTATTAACTCCTGTGATCTACGTACACCATCGCCACTACCGCCCTGGTTTCCCATTTGCGTTATCACTTTATATTTCTTAGCGGCTTCCGTTAATAACCTGGCTTCATAGATGTCATGTGTAAGTGGCTTTTGACAATATACATGTTTACCCAATTGCATAGCGGCCAATGCGGCAACAGCATGTGTATTATCCGGTGTAGAAACTGAACAGGCATCAATATTATTTTTTTCCTTATCTAGCATTTCACGGAAATCTTTATAGTATTTCGCATTCGGGAAACGCTTGACGGAATTTTTTGCCTGGCGATCATCTACATCTACTAATGCAACAA
>Ga0157380_10000866_pt1 | contig 19019 bp, 12 predicted proteins | sample S35metaG_FD_119757 | JGI IMG/M metagenome (GOLD analysis project Ga0157380, IMG submission 119757) | Switchgrass rhizosphere microbial communities from Kellogg Biological Station, Michigan, USA - S3-5 metaG | ecosystem: Host-associated > Plants > Roots > Rhizosphere > Soil | place: USA...
ACGCATCGTCGAGATCGCGCGCATGGTTCACGAGGCGGGTGGCCTCCTCTACTACGACGGCGCGAACCTGAACGCGATCCTCGGCAAGGTGCGCCCCGGCGACATGGGCTTCGACGTCATCCACATGAACCTGCACAAGACGTTCTCGACGCCGCACGGCGGCGGCGGGCCGGGCTCCGGCGCGGTAGGAGTCGGGCAGCGGCTCCTGCCGTATTTGCCGGTGCCGGTCGTGGCGCGCGAGGGCGACCGCTTCCGCTGGCTCGACGAACGCGACGTGCCGGGCACGATCGGGCGCCTTTCGGGCTTCATGGGAAACACGGGCGTACTGCTGCGCGCCTGGGTGTACATGCGCATCCTGGGCGCCGCAGGCATGCGCCGGGTCGCGGAGTACTCGACCCTCAACGCCAATTACCTGCTCGCGCGGCTGGCCGAAGCCGGCTTCGAGGCGGCCTGCCCGGGGCGCCGTGCAAGCCACGAGTTCATCATCACGCTGAAGCGCGAGGCGCGGGAGCTCGGCGTGACGGCGATGGATTTCGCCAAGCGGCTGCTCGATCACGGGTACCATGCGCCGACGACCTACTTTCCGCTGCTGGTCCCGGAGTGCCTGCTGATCGAACCGACCGAAAGCGAGACGCGCGAGGAGCTCGACGGCTTCGTCGAGGCGCTCATCGCCATCCGTCGCGAGGCCGAGTCCGATGCGGCGACCGTTAAGGCGGCGCCGCACACCATGCCGGTGCGCCGGCTCGACGACGTGCGCGCCGCGCGCCAACTCGACGTCGCGTGGAAGCCGGCCGCCGCGTGACGGAGCTGCCCCGCCCCGACAAGGCGACGACGGGACCCGTGCGCCTCTCGCGCGCGTTTGGCAGCAGCTTCCGCGGCTTCGGCGCCGCCTGGCGCGAGGAAGAGGCGTTCCGCCAGGAGTGCCTGCTCGCGCTCGCCGTGGTGCCGCTCGGGCTCTGGCTCGGCGAGTCCGGCGTCGAGCGAGCGCTGCTCGCGGGACCGATGCTCCTGATCCTCGTGATCGAGCTCCTGAACAGCGCGGTGGAGGCGATCGTCGACCGCATCGGCGTGGAGCGCCACCCGCTCTCCGGCATCGCCAAGGAGCTCGGCTCGGCCGCAGTGTTCGTCGCGTTCCTGCTCCTGTTCCTCAACTGGCTCCTGGTGCTCGTATGGCGGCACTGATCTGCGGCTCGCTCGCCTACGACACGGTGATGGTCTACCCGGGCCGGTTCCGGGACCACATCCTCCCGGACAAGATCCACCTGCTGAACGTGTCGTTCGTCGTGCCGACTCTGCGCCGCAATTTTGGCGGCTGCGCAGGCAACATCGCCTACAACCTGCGCCTGCTCGACTGCCCGGGTTACGCGATGGGCACCGTCGGGCACGACTTCGGGCCGTACCGCGAATGGATGACCGGGAACGGCATGTCGCTGCGCCACGTGCGCGAGCTGCCGGACGAGTACACGGCCCAGGCCTACATCACGACCGACCTCGATGCGAACCAGCTGACGGCCTTCCATCCGGGCGCGATGACGAACTCGGACCGGCAGCAAGTGCCCGTGGACGGCAGCATCACGCTCGGCGTCTGCGCGCCCGACGGGCGCGACGGCATGATCGCGCACGCCACGCAGTTCGCGGCCGCAGGCATTCCCTTCATCTTCGACCCGGGCCAGGCGATGACGCTGTTCGGCGGCGAGGAGCTCGGCACCTTCGTCGAGCAGGCGGACTGGGTCACGGTGAACGACTACGAGGCGACGCTGCTCGAAGAGCGCACCGGCCTCGCGACCGGGGAACTTGCGGCGCGTGTCGCGGCCTATGTAGTGACGCGGGGTGCGGAAGGGTCGACGGTGTTTGCCGGCGGCCGCCGCATCGACATACCCGCCGTCCGTGCCGCTGCCGTGGTCGACCCGACCGGGTGCGGCGACGCTTACCGCGCGGGGCTGGTGTTCGGGCTCATGCGCGGCATCGACTGGGAAACGACCGGGCGGATCGCTTCGCTGATGGGCGCGATCAAGATCGCGACGGTCGGTACCCAGAGCCACCGCTTCACGTTCGAAGAGTTCAGGGATCGCTTTCATGAGACATTCGGATACCGGCTGGACTGAGGGCCTCATCGAGCGGTCGCGGTTCGCAATCCTCGTCGTCGTGCTGGCGGCCGGGCTCGCGCGGGCCCAGGACGCGCCCCAGGCGCAGCCGCTGCCGCCGCCCCCGCCGGTGCCCGAGCGCGTGGAGCAACCGGTCCAGGCGCCGGAGCAGATGCCGACCCCGCTGCAGCCGCAGCTGCCGGTCCTGCCGCTGCCTCAGCCGATCGAGCTCGAAGAGTCGACCCGGTGGAGCAAGACGCTCGAACGCATCTCGACCGGCGTCGTCGCCATCCAGATCGACGCGGCCCGCGCCTTCGACACGGAGTGGAACACGTCCTCGCAGGCGACCGGCTTCGTCGTGGATGCCGAGCGGGGCCTGATCCTGACCAACCGCCACGTCGTGACGCCGGGTCCCGTCCGTGCGTTTGCGACCTTCCTGAACCGCGAAGAGGTGGCGCTCGAGCCGGTGTACCGCGACCCGGTGCACGATTTCGGGTTCTACCGCTACGACCCGTCGAAGTTGCGCTTCATCCAGCCCGCGGAGCTGCCGCTCTACCCGGAGGGCGCGCAGATCGGCGTCGAGATCCGCGTGGTCGGCAACGACGCGGGCGAGCAGCTCTCGATCCTGGCCGGCACGCTCGCGCGGCTCGACCGCCTGGCGCCCGAGTACGGCATCGGCCGCTACAACGACTTCAACACCTTCTACCTGCAGGCCGCCTCGGGCACTTCGGGCGGCTCGTCCGGCTCGCCGGTCATCGACATCCGCGGCCGCGTGCTGGCGCTTAACGCCGGCGGCTCGACCGGCGCGCAATCGAGCTTCTACCTGCCGCTCACGCGCGTCGTTCGCGCCCTCAAGCTGATCCAGGCCGGCAAGCCGGTGCCGCGCGGCACGCTGCAGACCGTCTTCAGCTACACGCCGTACGACGAGCTGCGCCGCCTCGGGCTCCCGCCGGCGGCCGAGCAGGAAGCGCGCAAGGCCGCGCCCGCCCGCACGGGGATGCTGGTCGTCACCGAGGTCCAGCCCGGGGCGGCCGCCTACAGGCAGCTCGAGGTCGGCGACGTGCTGGTCGCGATCGGCGGCAAGCCGATGGGCGACTTCGACTTGATGGACGCGCTGCTCGACGACAGCGTCGGCCGCCAGGTCGAGCTGACCGTGGTGCGCGGCGGTGGCACGCGCCGGGTCACGCTGCCGGTGCAGGACCTGCACGCGGTCACCCCCGCGGATTACCTGGAGATCGGCGACGGCGTGCTGCACACGCTTTCCTGGCAGATGGCCCGGCACATGTTCATGCCGGTCTCCGGCGTATACGTCGCGAACCCCGGCTACATGCTGGGCGTCGCCGGCATCCCGCGCGGCGCGGTGCTGACCGAGCTCGACGGCAAGCCGCTCAGGAACCTCGACGACGCGCTCGCCATCTTCTCGGCGATGGGCCATGGCCAGCGCGCGACGGTGCGCTACTTCACGATGGAGGACACGCGCACGCTGCAGCTCACGTCGATCCGGGTCGACCGGGCCTGGTTCCCGGCCCGCCACTGCGTGCGGGACGACGCGATCGGGCTCTGGCCGTGCACGCCGATCGCGGCCGGCCCCGACGCGCCGCCGCAAAGCGCCGGCACGACGCGCTTCGACCGCACCGGCGACAAGCTGGTCGATGCGCTCGCGCCCTCGCTCGCGCTGGTCGAGTTCAACATGCCGTACTCGATCTCCGGCGTGACGGAGCGGAACTACCACGGCACCGGGGTCGTGATCGACGCGGCCCGCGGCCTCGTGGCCGTGGACCGCAATACCGTGCCGGTCCCGCTCGGCGACGTGCGGCTGACATTCGCGGGAACGGTCCAGGTGGACGCGACCGTCGAGTACGTCCATCCGCTGCACAACCTCGCGGTGCTGCGTTACGACCCGCGCCTGCTCGGCGACACGCCCGTGGCGGCGGTCCGCTTCGCAGAGCGCACGCCGACGACCGGCGAGACGGTGTACGTCGTCGGCATCCAGCCCGACAACCGCGTCGCGTCCCAGCAGGCGACGGTGTCCTCGATCGGGCCCGTGGGCTTCCCGCTGTCGCGCACGCTGCAGTTCCGCGACGCGAACCTCGAGATCCTGCGGCTGGTGAACGGCCCGACGGAATTCGACGGCGTCGTGACCGACAAGCGCGGCGACGTCGTCGCGCTCTGGTCGAGCTTCGCCTACGAGGACGGCCGCGAGGTGGTGCAGCAGAACATGGGCGTGCCGGCGCCGATGGTGCAGGACATGCTGGAGTACGCGCGCGGCGAGCGCACGCTCTACTCGGCGGAAGCGGAGTTCGGCCTGTTGTCGCTCGCCGAGGCGCGCCAGCTCGGCCTCGACGAGGCCTGGATCGACCGCATCACCGCGCACAACCCGCGCCGCCGACACGTGCTGACGATCGACCGCCTGGTGGCCGGTTCGCCGGCCGCGCGGCTGCTCGAGCCGGGCGACCTGGTGCTCGCGGTGGACGGCAAGGTCGTCAACAGCTTCGCCGACGTCAGCGCCGCGGTGCGCGCGCCCGAGGTCTCGCTCACGATCTGGCGCGACGGCGCGGAGCGGACCCTGGCGCTGCCGACGGTCGTGCTGGACGGTCGCGACGTGGACCGCGTGCTGGTGTGGGCCGGGGCGACGCTGCAGTCCCCGCACCGCGCCATGGCCGTGCAGCGCGGCATCGAGCCGAACGGCGTGTTCATCGCGTTTTTCATGTACGGCTCGCCGGCGGCGCGCTACAAGCTGTGGGCGGGACGGAGCATCACCGAGGTGGACGGCATCCCGGTCGCGGACCTCGACGCCTTCATACGCGCGGTTTCCGGGCGGCCCGACGGCGCGTCGGTCCGGCTCAAGACCGTCACCTGGAACGGCTCGGTGGACATCATCACGCTCCGGCTCGACCAGCACTACTGGCCCGCCTACGAGCTGCGCCGGACCGATACCGGCTGGAAGCGGCTGCCGATCGACTGAGCGGGCGCCGCCGCGCGCCGCTTATCATGCCCGGATGCTGCCGGACGCCCGTCGGATCGAGGATGCCGTCGCCCTGCTCGATGCGGGCGAGCTGGTCGCCTTCCCGACCGAGACCGTTTACGGGCTGGGTGCCGACGCCGCGAATGCGTTCGCGGTCGCGCGCATCTTCGTGGCGAAGGGCCGCCCGGCAAGCCACCCGCTGATCGTGCACTTCAGCAACTTCGCTGCCGCGCGCGCTTGGGCTGCCGACGTGCCGCCGTCCGCGGAACGGCTGGCCGAGGCGTTCTGGCCCGGGCCGCTCACGCTCGTGCTGCCGAAGGCGCCGTCCGTGCCGGCCGCGGTCACCGGCGGCCAGGACACGGTGGCGCTGCGCGCGCCGGCCCATCCGGTGGCGCGGGCGCTGCTCGCGGCTTTCGGTCGCGGCATCGCGGCACCCTCGGCAAATCGCTATGGCCGCATCAGCCCGACGCGTGCACGGGACGTGATCGAAGAGCTCGGCGACCGAGTCGCGCTCGTGCTCGACGGCGGCGACTGCGAAGTCGGGCTCGAGTCGACGATCGTCGCCTGCCTGGGCGGGCGGGTGACGCTGTTGCGTCCCGGCTCGATCTCCCGCTCGCAGGTCGAGGACGTCGTCGGGCGCGTGGAGGACCCGGGCGCCGGCGCGCCGCGCGTGCCGGGCCGTGACCGCTCGCACTACGCGCCCGGGACGCCGCTGGCGCTGGTGGAAGCCAGCGACCTGGGCCGCGTGATCGAGGCGGCGCTGGCGCGAGGCGAGCGTGTCGCCGTCCTGGCGCGTTCCGCCGCCTTCGTCGAGTCGGATCGCGTGGCCTGGCGGCGGATGCCCGAGGCGCCCGCGGATTACGGCCGCGCGCTGTACGCGGCGCTGCGCGCGCTCGATGCCGCCGGAGCCGGCCGCATCCTCGTCGAGTCCGTGCCGGGCGGCGAGGGCTGGGCCGCCGTTGCCGACCGGCTCGCGCGCGCGTCGGCCGGCGGCGACGGCGGGCCGGGGCTCAGCGGACCGTGACGCTCTCCGAGAGCAGCGCGTTGATTTCCTCGAGCCCCGTGCGATCCAGGGTCCCGGCCGCCTGCTGCAGGCGCAGCACGTTGAGCAAATAGTCGTAGCGGCTGCGCGCGAAGTCGGTCTGGGACTGGAACAGGCGCTGCCGTGCCTGCAGCACGTCGACCGAAGTGCGCGTGCCGACCTCGTAGCCGGCCTCGGTGGCCTCCAGCGCGGTCTGCGCTGATTCCACGGCCTGCTTCAGCGACTTGACGCGCGCGACCTCGGAGTTCACGCCGAGGTAGGCGTCGCGCGTCGAGCGCTCGGTCTCGCGCGCCGTGCGCTCGAGCCGCTCGCGCGCCGCGATGTTGCGGTATTCCGCCTGTCGCACGCGCGAGTTCGTTAGGCCGCCCGAAAAGATCGGCACCGTGACCTGGACGCCGTACACGGTGTCATGGCCGCGGTCCGCGGTGTTGCCCTCGGTCGTGCCGTTCAGGACGCCGTTGGTCTCGTTGAAGCCGCGGTTGACGACGAAGTCCACGGACGGGATGTGGCCGCCGCGCTCGACGTTGACGTTGGCGCGCGTGATGTCGGACGCGATCCGGCTGGAGATGAGGCTCGCGTTCTGGTCCATCGCGAGCTTGACCCAGTCGTCCGGGCTCTCGGGATCGGGGCTCGCGAGCGGCATGTCGTAGCCTGGCCGCTCGAGCGATTCCCAGATGTCGCCGGTCAGCTCGCGCAGGATCTCGCCGGAAGTGGCGAGGTTGCGCTTGGCCTGGATCAGCACGGCCGTTGCCTGGTCGAACGCGGCCTTCGCATCCTGCACGTCCGTGACGGCGATCAGTCCGACCTCGAAGCGCTTTTCGGACTGCTCGAGCTGGCGCCCGATCGCGTCGTGCGCGGCCTGCCCGGCCTCGAGCGTGTCGCGCGCGGCGAGGACGTTGAAGTAGGCCGCGGCCGTGCGGATGACGAGGTCCTGCTGGGCCACGAGGTAGTCGGCTTCCGCCTGGGCGCGCTCGGCATTCGCGCGCTTGAGCGTCGCCCAGCTCTCCCAGCTGAAGATGCTCTGGCGCAACGACAGGTTCCAGCTCTCCTGGTCGCCGTCGAAGTTGCGGACGTCCGGGGTGAGCGGCACGTTTGGCGCGACGAACGTGCCCGTGCTGTTCGAGTCGACCGTGTCGTACCAGGTCCCGTCGGCGTTGACCTGCGGGAGCAGGGCGGCGATTGCCTGCGGCCGCGACTCGCGCGTCGCGAGGCGATTGGCGTCCGCCTCGCGGATCAGCGGATCGTTCGTGAGCGCGCGCTCGTAGACGTCCTTGAGGTCCGCGGCCGAGGCGGTGCCGGCTGCGAGGCTGGCGACGGCGAGGATCGTGTGGACCAGGAATCGGGTATTCATGCGCAGGCATTCCTTCGCGATGGGCGAAACAGGGAGAGTTACTGTACTACTAGTGTATATCACCAACTAACCTAGGCTCAAGTGGGATCGATACTGCCATCCAGGGGGCCAAAATCCTGTCTCATTTGAGCCGGAGCGCCCGAAAAAAGGGCCGAAAGCCCCCCCGACCTGCCCCGGTCAGAAGATGAACCGGGAGGGAGCCGCCTTGAGGATGAGGGATGGAACACGGGTCTCGAACAACGGTTCGCTGAGCCAGGAGTCCTCGCCCGTCCGGGTCACCCGGCAGGCCTGCATCGCGGGCCCGGTACCGAGGGTGACGAACATGCGCCCGCCGACGACCAGCGCCCGCTCGAGCGCGCGCGACGGGACAGGCAGGGATCCCGTGACCGCGACGATCTCGTACGCCGATTCGAAATCGCGCGCGAGCGCGTCGCCGGTTTCGACCGATACGCGCGCGACACCATGGTCGCCGAGCGCCCGCGCAGCGCCCGCAGCAAGTTCTGCGTGAATCTCGATGCTGTCCACGGAGCCGGTCAGGTGCGCGAGGCAGGCGGCGAAATAGCCGCTGCCGGTGCCGATCTCGAGCACCCGTTCACCGCGCACCGGCGCGAGCGCCTGGAGGATCCTGCCTTCGAGTGCAGGCGGCAGCATCCATTCCCCGTGGCCGATGGGGATCGGCGCATCCGCGAACGCCACGGCGCGATACGCGTCGGGCACGAAGCGCTCGCGCGGAACGGCGGAGAGCGTCTCCAGCACGCGCGGATCCAGCACCGCTGAGGCGCGGACCTGCTGGTCGATCATCTGCCGCCGGGCGGCTTCGGTCTTGGCGTCCATCGCCATTATGGTGAATCGCTGCGGGTCATGGTTCAAGCGTGCGATATGCTGCCCAAGGCCGCGCAATGTAAACGAAATTGACGGTCCCGCGGGCCGCGGATTCGAAGGGGATGACAGGCCTGATGACGGTCCCGACGATCGCCGCCCTTGCGCTGGCGATGCTCGCCGCAGTGCTCGCGTGGGTCGCATGGCGCCAGCACCGGGCACTCGCGCGCCTGCCGGAAGTGCCGGCGGATACTGCAACGGCGCCCGGAGGCGACGCGCTGCCGGCGATGCTGGCGGCGCTCCGCGAGCCCGCACTGCTGCACGGCGAGCGCATCGAGGCCGTCAATGCGGCCTTTGCCGCGTTGATGGGCCTGCCGGCCGAGAGCCTGGTCGGCAAGACGCTGGCCGAGGTGGTCTCGCCGGAATACGCGGAGCTGGCGGGCGTCGCCGTCGCGCGCGCGCGCGCGGGCGAGGCCGACCCCGTGCTCGCAGAAGTCGAGTCGGCGGACCCGCACGGCCAGGTCACGCGGATCGAGATCAGCGGCTCCGCGCTTGCCGCAGGCGGCCGACGCCTCGTCCTGGTGACCGCCGAGGAGATGCTCCCGCGCCGCGAGGGGGAGGGCGCCGCCGCGCCGCCCGCGCGCGCCCAGCTCGCGCTCGACTCGTTCGGCGAGGGCGTCCTGACGACGGATGCGCACGGCGTCATCGACTACGTCAACGCGTCCGCCGAGGCCATCACGGGCATGAGGCGCGAGGACGCGGTGGGCCAGGCTTTCGGCGCGATGTTCGGCTTCGTGGACGAGCACGACCGGCGCGCGCTCGCGGACCCGGTGCAGCAGTGCCTGGCGACCGGCAATCGCGTCAACCTCGGGCGGCGCTCGCTCCTGATCTCGCGCGCGACGGGCGGGGAGCTCGGCGTCGAGGCGACCGCATCGCCGATCCGCAGTCCCGACGGCGACGTCGCCGGCGTGGCCGTGATGCTGCACGACGTGAGCGAGCTGCGCGGCCTCACGCAGCAGATGTCCTACCAGGCGAGCCACGACGCGCTCACCGGCCTCGTCAACCGCCGCGAGTTCGAGCGCCGGCTCGGCGAGTCTCTCGAGGTCGCGCGCGCGGGCCGCCAGGGCCACGTCATGTGCTACCTCGACCTCGACCGCTTCAAGGCCGTCAACGACACCAGCGGTCACCTGGCGGGCGACAACCTGCTGCGCGAGGTCGCGGCCATCGTCCGCGAGGGCGTGCGCGACTCGGACACCGTGGCGCGCCTCGGGGGCGACGAGTTCGGCGTGCTGCTGGTCGGCTGCCCGCTCGACAAGGCGCGGCAGATCGCCGACGACATCGCGCGGGCGATCGGCGAGTTCCGGTTCGTCTGGAAAGACCGCATCTTCAGCGTCGGCGTCAGCATCGGCATCGTGGAGCTCACCGGCGAGAGCAACTCGCTGGAGGAAGTCATGAGCGCCGCGGATTCCGCCTGTTACGTCGCCAAGAAGCAGCCGGACAGCCGCGTGCACGTGTACTCCTCGCACGACGAGGTGGTCGCCCGCAGCCGCGGGGAGATCCAGTGGCTGCAGCGGCTGCAGGCGGCGCTGCGCGACGGCTTCTTCGAGCTCTACGTGCAGCCGATCGAGCCGGCGCGGCCGGGTTCGTCGACCGGGCCGGCGCTCGAGGTGTTCGTGCGCCTGCACGACGAGGGCCAGCCGGTCGCGCCGGCGGAATTCTTCCCGGCCGCGGAGCGTTACCGGCTCATGTCCATGATCGACCGCTGGGTGCTCGGCTCCGCGCTGGCCGCGCTCTCGGCGGGCGCGATCCGCCTGCCGCCCGGCCGCAGCCTGTCGATCAACATCTCGGGCCAGACCCTGGCCGATCCGTCCTTCCTCGAGTTCGTGGTGGAGGAGCTCGATCGCACCGGCGTGCTGCCGGCGCAGATCTGCTTCGAGGTCGCGGAGTCCTCGGTGATCGGCAACATGGAGCAGGCGCGGCGCTTCGTGGACGTGCTGCACGGCATGGGCTGCCGCTTCGCGCTCGACGACTTCGGCACCGACCTCGGCGGCTTCGCGAACCTCAAGCAGCTGCCGCTGGACTACCTGAAGATCGACGGGTCGTTCATCCGCGACCTCGGCCGCGACACGGTCAGCCAGGCGATGGTGAGCGCTGTCGTCGGCATGGCGCGCACGCTCAATTTCCGGCTGGTCGCGGAGCAGGTCGAGGACGTCGCCTCGCTCGAGGCCGCGCGCGCGATGGGCATCGACTTCGTCCAGGGCCACGCGATCGGCCGCCCGCGCCCGCTGGCGCCGGCGGCCTGACCCGCCCCGTCCTCAGCGGCTGATCGCGGGCGGGTCGGCGAAGCGCCGGATCCCGAATGCCTCGTAGAGCTCCGCCGGCGCGTAGCCGGCCCCGTCCTTCAGCACGTAACTGATCTTGCGGATATCGGAGATGTCCTTCGTCGGGTCGCCGTCGACGAGGATGAGGTCGGCCCGCTTGCCGCGCTCGACGGTGCCGCGGTCGGCCAGCACGCCTGCATAGCGTGCCCCGTTCTCGGTCGCGATGCGGATCGCCTCGCCGGCGGGGACGCCGGCCTGCACGTAGAGCTCGAGCTCGCGGTGCAGGATGAATCCCGCGAGGCTGTCGGTGCCGGCGACCAGCGGCACGCCGGCTGCGTACAGGCGGCCGAAGAGCTGCGTCATGCGCTGCCAGGAAGCGCGGTACGTCTCGAGCCGGCCGCCGCTCACGTCGGTCGAGTTGATGCGCAGGCTGCGCTGCGTCGCGAACGGCATGTGGTCAGCCACCGCCGCCATCGACGGGTCGATGTCCCCCGGCTTCTGGGTGTAGGAAGCCTCGAAAGTGCCCAGGGTCGCGTCGATCACGGTCTGGCGGTCGACCAGCAGCTGGATGAAGTCTTTCACCTTCTGCGAGTCGAGGTCGAGGTCCTTGGCACGCTCGCCGACCAGGTTGAAGCGCAGAATCGTGCGTGAGTCCGTGTCCGGGTCGGAGACGAAATTCAGCACCATCTGGTTGATGTGCTGCAGCTCGTCGTAACCCTCTCGCACGACCTGCTCGGAACGCGAGAACGCGGGCACGTGGCCGCTCACGCGCAGGCCGCGCGAGTGGGCATAGGCCGCGATCGGCTGCGCCCACTCGGGCTTGATGGAGTTGTAGAGCTTGATCTGCCGGAAGCCGCGTTCGGCATACCAGTCGACGGCGTTCTCCGCCTCGGCGACGCTCGCGACCACGAACCCGCCGCGCGCCGAGAAGGGGCTTTCCCCCTCGATGAACCCCGCCGGCTCGATGTGCGGGCCGAGCACGCGCCCGGCCGCGATGTCGGCGCGCAATCGCGCGAGGTCGTCGTTGTAGTTGCCCATGTCGCGCGAGGTCGTCACGCCGCCCGCGATCTGCAGCGCGGCATTCCAGGCGTCCTCGTGCGAGTGCATGTCGAACAGGCCCGGCAGCAGCGCGCGCCCGGCACCGTCGATCACGGTCGCCGGGTCCTTGGCCGGGGATCCCGCCGGGTAGATAGCCGCGATGCGGCCCTCGTTGACATAGACGTCGGCGGGCTCGCCGAGGCTCTTGGCCTTCGCGTCGAAGACGCGGACATTCCTGATCAGGATGGGCTGGGGCAGGGCCTGCGTGTGCTGCTTCGCGACCTTGGCGAGCCAGCCGGCCTCGGCTTCCTGCTGCAGGCGCTCGAGCTCCTCGTCGGCGTCCGCAAAGCCCGCGCGCAGGATGTGGCCGCCGCCGATACTGATGCTGGCAAACAGCGGCATGTCGCCTGCCGTCTCGAGCCAGACGTATTCCGGCTGCAGGCCGACGCCGAAGATTCCGTACAACGCGACCTCCCGTTCGCTGCCCGCCGGCCCGACCCGCGCGCTCGCCAGGCGCTCGCTGCGCAACTCGCCGCCCGGCAGGGCGGCCAGCGCGCCGCCCGCCTTCTGCGTCGCGCGCACGATCACGGCGTAGGTCTCCGGGCTGCCATAGGACGGCAGGTAGATCGCGGGGCCCGCGAGCGCCTGCTGTCCGCGCTCCGCCGGCGACTGCCAGCTCGCGCGCTTTCCTGAGATCGAGAATTTCTCGTCGAGGACCGCGCCGAGGGTCGTCGTGCCGGCCTGGCGATAGGACCTGAACGACCCGTCCGGCAGCAGCGCAAAGTCCTCCTTGATGTCCGGCCCGCGGCCGTTGTCGCGGTACGAGTAGGTCACCTGCCTGCGGCCGCCGTCCCGCAACACGACGGTCTGCGCGCCGGACTTCTTGCCGAGGTGCAGGACGTCGTAGTCGAGCGTCGTGTCCGCGGACGCCGCGGGCGAAATGGCGAGGGCGAGGGCCGTCGCCGCCAGCAGGTTCTTCATTTCCAGACCCCGGGCTCGTGACCGGTGAGCTGCCAGTCGATCAGCGATACCGGGATCATGCCGGCGCCGTTGACCTCGTCGAAGAACCGGTACAGCGAGAAGTCCGGCCCGAGCTGGTGCGAGCGCACGCGGATCAGCTCGTCGAGCAGGTTCTTGCCCGTCACGTAGCTCGTGCCGTAGCCGGGCTGGCGCAGGTAGATCTGCTGCTCGAATCCGAGCAGGTCGAGGTCGGGCCGCATCCAGCCGCGCGGCGTCCACTCCACCTGGAAAGCCTTCGCCTGCGCGTTGTTGAACTGGTTGTCCTGCGCGAGCAGCGAGGCGAGGCCGCGCGCGGCGCGCTGAGCCAGCATGATCCACACCACCTCGCGCGCCCGCGGCTCGTCGTCGAACAGCCCGGCGTTGAGCATGAGCTCCTCCATCGCGGTCGCCATGCCCTCCGCGCGGCTGTTCCAGATGTTGTAGAGCAGGGGGCCGCGCCGGACGGGGCTCGGGTGCGGCTCGTCGCGCATCCGCGCGAGGTCCCACCAGTGGTAGAAGTGCGTGTAAAGCGTCAGCGGCTCGTAGTGCGTCGCGATCGCGAAGAAGTTGCGGGTCTCGATCGGCACGTAGCTGCCCCTCATGGCGCGCAGGGCGGGTTCCAGGTTGTCCCGCATCGGGTACAGCTTGCGGTCGCGAAGGAAGGCGAGATAGCGCGTGATGGCCTCGTCCCCGCGTCGCTCGAACTCCTCGGGCGTGCGGATCTCCTGCATCGGCGGCAGGTTGCGGTTGCGCTCCTCCTCCGCCTTGAGCGAGGCGTGGGTGCGCGCGAGCTCGCGCCGCAGGAGCGACACTTCCTGTTCCCAGGTCATCGGCACCTGGTAGACGTTCTGCAGTGCCCAGCTGTAGTTCTCGCGGCCGATGCCGGACGGGCCGGTCTTCTTGGGTCCCTCGGCATCCAGCCAGTCGACGAATGCGACGGTTGACGACCGCGCCGCCGCGATCGCCCGCTTGAGCGCCCGGCCGCCGCCCTCGGTGCGCTTCGCGAGCATGTCGAGCGAGTCGATCTGCTTGCGCATGGTCCCTGCGCCGGTGACCCAGAGGTCGTGGGCATTGCCGGTCAGGTTGAGGCGCGCCTGCTCGTTGAGCGGCGGGATGACGGCGAGCGCGGCAGCGAGCCTCGCCTCGCCATCGCGGTCCAGCGGGAACTGGTACTTCCAGACGTCGACGATCGCGTGGTGCTCCGGCCCCTCGTGCGCCGGCGTGTCGCTCTGCTCGTCCCAGACGGTCAAGTAGAAGGCGGGGTCGCGCTCCCACGGCTTCAGGACCCGCACGTAGAAGTCGAAGCCGTTCATTTCGGCGGCGACCAGCCGGTGGTCCACCCGCGCTTCGACCGGCCAGGCGGCGGTGTCGATGGCGGCGAGGCGGGCCTGCCAGGCGGGCAGCTCCGCGTGCCGGCGCGCGAAGGTCGCCGCGGTGTAGTCCGGCGCGCCGTCGCGCAGGGGCGGGCGCTCGAAGGCGCGCCAGTCCTCGAACAGCCTGACGAGGCCGTCGTAGCCGGCCGGTGACGGCGTGTCGGCGATGGCCGCCGGCGTCGCGAGTGCAAGCGCGGCCAACGCCGCCGCCATCCAGCGGTATCCAAGCAGTTTGTTCATGCGAACCCCCCAGGGAAGGACATGGATTCTAGGGCCCAGTTGAATTTGCGGGCAAATGGGAGTATTCCGGAGCCGTTCGCAAGTCCGGGGAGGCAGCATGAATCGCAACCTGTGGGTCGCGGTCGTCGTGGTCATCGTGGCGGCCGTCGGTTTCTACCTCTACAAGCGCGCCGCGGAACCGCCGCTGCCCGACCTCGCACCGGTCGGGGCCACCCTGATCGAGGGGCTCGGCGACTACAGCATGCCCGTGACCGCGAAGGACGCGGACGTCCAGCGCTGGTTCGACCAGGGCCTTGCGATGACCTACGGCTTCAACCACGACGCCGCGGAACGCTCGTTCCTCAAGGCCGCCGAACTCGATCCCGATTGCGCGATGTGCTGGTGGGGCGCCGCGCTCGTGCTCGGGCCGCACGTGAACGCCGGCATGGACCCGGCCAACAACCCGAAGGCGTGGGATCGGCTGCAGCGCGCCCGGCGCGCGGCCTCGGGCGCGACGGAAACGGAAAAATCCTTCATCAAGGCGCTCGCGGCGCGCTATTCGGAAAACCCGCCGGAGGACCGCCGGCCGCTGGATGAAGCCTATGCCACCGCGATGGGCGAGCTTGCGGCCAAGTATCCGGATGACCTGGACGTGCAGGCGCTGTACGCCGAATCCATGATGGACCTGCAGCCCTGGGACTACTGGGACGCGTCCGGCCAGCCGAAAGGGCACACGGCAGACGTCGTTGCGACGCTCGAGTCCGTGATTGCGCGGAATCCACGGCACGCCGGCGCGCTGCACTACTACGTGCACGCGGTCGAGGCCTCGCCGGACCCGTCGAAGGGCGTCGCGGCGGCGGACACGCTGCGCGAGCTGCTGCCGGGCTCGGGGCACCTGGTGCACATGCCGGCCCACATCTACGCGCGCGTGGGCCGCTGGCATGACGCCGTAGTGGCCAACGAGAAGGCGATCGGTGCCGACGACAGCTACCTCGCCATCTGCAAGCCGGGGCCGGGCGTCTACCCCCTCGGTTACGTGCCGCACAACCATCACTTCCTGTGGTTCGCGGCGACGATGGAGGGGGCGAGCGAGGTGGCGCGCGCGGCCGCGGCCCACACCGGTGAGCGGACCAGCGACCCGCAGCTGATGCGCACGCCGGGCTTCGAGGCCATGCAGAACTTCTCGCTGACCCCGCTCTACGCCGCCGTGCGCTTCGGGCGCTGGGACGACGTGCTGGCGATGCCGAAGCCCGCCGACGACGTCCCGTTCATGCAGGCGATGTGGAACTACGGCCAGGCGATGGCGGCCGTGAGCCAGGGCCGGCTCGACGACGCGAAGCAGTTCCACGCCGCGCTCGAGCCGGCGACGTCGAACCCTGCCATCGAAAAGATGCTGGCCTGGAACCGCTACTCGCTGATCGGCGGCGTGCGGGTCGCCGAGCGCTTCGTGGACGCCGCGATCGCGCGCGCGGAGAAGCGCTACGACGACGCGATCGCGGCCCTCAATACCGCGGTCACGATCGAGGACACGCTGCCCTACGACGAGCCGCCCGCCTGGAACTGGCCGTCGCGGCTCGCCCTCGGCAACGTGCTGCTCGACGCGGGCAAGGCCGCGGATGCCGAGCAGGTGTTCCGCGACGAACTCTCGCGCAACCCGGAGAACGGCTGGTCTCTGCACGGGCTCGCTCGCGCGCTCAAGGCACAGGGAAAGAAGGCCGAAGCGCAGGAAGCGTCGGATCGCTTCGCGAAAGCCTGGGCCAACGCGGACGTCGACCTCGGCAAGATCTAGGCAATGAAGGGGCGGGTCCCCTTCATTTCGGCAGTGCGGCAAGGTCGGCGGCGATGGCGTCCGCGGCGTGCGGCGCCTGGAAGTAGCCGGCGAGCCTTGCACGGCGGTCGATCAGCACGAGCGCCGTCGAGTGGTCGACGGTGTAGTCGCCGCCGGCGCCCGGGTTCACCACCTGCGCGAGGCCGAGTCCCGACGTGAGGCGCTCGATGTCCTCGCGCGTGCCGGTCGCGCCGGCGATCCCCGCGCCGAAGTGCGCAAGGTAGCGCCTGATCACTTCCGGCGTGTCGCGCCCGGGATCGACGCTGACGAACAACAACCGCAAGTCCTCGCGCGCCACCCGGTGCCCCAGGTCGGCCATGGTGGCGAGCGTTGCCGGGCAGATGTCGGGGCAGTTCGTGAAGCCGGTGAAGACGAGCGTCCAGTGATCGCGCAGGTCCTCGCGCGTGAAAGGGCGCCCGTCCTGGCCGGTCAGCGAAAAATCGGCGATCGACCTGGGCTTGGGCAGCGCCGTCCCGGCCCGGAGTTTCGGCGGCGCCGAGGCGTGCTCGCGCAGCGCGACGCCGACGCCGACGGCCACTGCCACCAGGATTGCGATCCAGACCGGCGCGTGACGCATGCGCGCGTTCCGCTCAGGCGCGCGAGCCGCCGTTCCAGCCGAGCAGGTTCAGGAACTCGCGCCGCGTCTTCGGCCCGCGCGTCTGGAAATGCGGCTCCGGCCGCTCGCGGTAGGCGACCCGCTCGCCCGCGACCGCGTCCTGCCGCGCGCGCAGCCTCATCTTCTCGGCCGTGATGCCGTAGGGCCGCATCGCGCTCAACCCGAAGATCTTCGCGCGCAACGCAGGCGTGATCTCCGGGTAGCCGTGCCGCTCGCGCAGCTCCGGCGCGATCTGGAAGGCGCGAAACGCCTGGATCTGGTCCTGCGGCGAGCCGTACCAGATGGAGTCCGTCCCCCACAACACGTTGTCCGGCCCGCAGTGCTTCAGGAGCTTGCCGAGCGCGTGTGCGGCCTGCCCTGGATCGCGCATCAGGAAGCGCCAGGTGCTGCCGAGCTCGGCGTACACGTTGGAACCCGGCTCGATGCCGCTTTCCTCGAGAGAGCGGATCAGCGTGTCGATGCCGTCGCCGCCCGCGTTCTGGCCGTAGGGCTTCTCCTCGACCTCGGTCACGAACCCGGAGTGGTAGACGAGGAAGCTGGCGTCCGGGAAGCGCTTCGCGATCGGGCCGATGTCGCGGCACTGGCTGTGCTCGTAGGACTCGCGCCCGAACGGCAGGCCCTTGTGCACGCAGATCACCTTGACCCCGAGGCGGAGCGCCTCCTCGACGAAGCGGATGCCGACCTCATCGTCCAGGAAGAAGCCCTTGCCGTCCGGCCCCCACTGCGTGTACGTCTTCCACGCGCAGACGCCGAACCGCTCCTTGAGCCGCGGCATGTCCTCGAGGTCGCCGGGCTGGTTGGGATTCACGCGCCCGTGGATCATCAGCCGGTGGTTGCCCTCCAGCCGGTCGACGATGCGCCGAACGTTGTCCGCGGACTCGATCTCCAGCGGCGAGGCGTCGCGCCGCGCGGGGACGAACGACAGCACCATCATGTCGGTGTCGCTGTCGAGGAAGACATCCTTCACGAACTCCTCGGACGACAGGCAGGCGAGGTGGCTGCGCGGCGACTTGCCGTCGGCGAGCGCGCAGCCGGCTTTCGGCGCCCAGGAGAACGCGTTTGCTGGCGCGACCTTGAGCCAGGCCTCGGTCGGGTCGACGTAGTGCCCCTGCACGTCGAATATGAACTCGCCGGTCTCGAGCGTCGCCGCCGCGGCCGCGGGCTCGGTCGCGGCGACGGCCGGGAGGTCGAAGAAGCCGCCCGTGCGGCCCGCCGCGGCGTTCGCCGCGTTGAAGGCGAGCAGCGTGCTCGCGGCGCCGCAGCTGGAGAGCAGGAAGTCGCGGCGGCCCATGCCGAGCCGTCGCGCGTTCCTGCTCGCCGCTTCCTGCGCCAGCTCATTCGCTCGGCGGTTGGCGGGAGAGAGCGGCACCGGCAGGAACTCGCCGTTGCTCGTCGTGTCGAGCTTGATGGGAAGCCGCAGTCCCTGCGGGTCGACGCGGTGCCGCGGCTTCGTCATCAGAGCTCCTTCGGGTCGCCGTGCACCGGCTTCCCCTCGAACAGCGTGAGCAGCACCTTGGCGTCCGAGATATCGGTCGCGGGAATCTCGAACAGGTTCCGGTCGAGCACCGCGAGGTTCGCGAGCTTGCCGACTTCGAGCGAGCCCGTGTTCTTCTCGTCGCGGTTGGTATACGCCGCGTTGATGGTGAACGCCGCGAGCGCCTCGGGCAGCCCGATGCGCTCCTCGGGCATCCACGGCTTGTCGGTGTCGCCGAGCGAGCCCATGCGCGTGACCGCGGTCTCCATCTCCTCGAACGGGTTCGCGGTCGAGACCGACCAGTCGCTGCCGAAGGCGACCACCGCGCCGCTCTTCTCCATGGTCGCGATCGGGTACATGTACGCGGCCGTCTCCTTGCTGATGAAGGGCAGGGTCAGGTCGGTGATGTAGGAGTCCGCGTAGGCCCACAGCGGCTGGAAGTTCGCGACCACGTTGAGCTGCCGGAAACGCGGCTGGTCAGCCGGGTGGATCAGCTGGATGTGCGAAATGTGGTGGCGGTGGTCCAGCTTGCCGTTTGCGGTGCGCGCTGCCTCGATCGCATCGAGCGCCTGGCGCACGGCGCCGTCGCCGATGGCATGGAAGTGCACCTGGAAGCCGTCCGCGTCGAGCTGCGTGACGACCTTCTTGAGCAGCTCGGGCTCCACCATCGGGATGCCGCGCACGTCCTTCTTGCCCTTCAGCTTGTAGGGCTCGAGCACGACGGCGGTGTAGTTCTCCATCACGCCGTCCTGCATGATCTTGACCGAGCCTGCGTCGATGCGGCCCTTCGTGTAGTCGCTGCGCAGCCGCTTGATGTTCTCGATCTGCTCGAGCCCCTCGTCGCGCTTCCACCAGATGGAGCCCACGACGCGCAGCGACAGCTCGCCTGC
>Ga0157380_10000867_pt1 | contig 19004 bp, 21 predicted proteins | sample S35metaG_FD_119757 | JGI IMG/M metagenome (GOLD analysis project Ga0157380, IMG submission 119757) | Switchgrass rhizosphere microbial communities from Kellogg Biological Station, Michigan, USA - S3-5 metaG | ecosystem: Host-associated > Plants > Roots > Rhizosphere > Soil | place: USA...
ACCGGCCACATCGACATGATGGCCGCGACCCAGCCGTTCATCTCCGGGGCGATCTCGAAGACGGTCAACCTGCCGCAGACGGCGACGATCGACGACATCGCCGACGCCTACACCCGCGGTTGGAAGGGCGGCCTCAAGGCGCTCGCCATCTACCGCGACGGCTCGAAGACGGCCCAGGCGCTGCGCACCGACGCCCAGGACGAGCAGGAGGCCGGGACCGAGGTGCAGATGGCCGCGCCGATCCGCAAGAAGATGCCGCGCGAGCGCGAATCGATCACCCACAAGTTCTCGATCGGCGGCCACGAGGGCTACATCACCGCCGGCAAGTACGAGGACGGGTCGGTCGGCGAGATCTTCCTCACCGACATCGGCAAGGAGGGCTCGACGATGCGCGGGCTGCTCAACGCCTTCGCCACCGCGATCTCGCTCGGCCTCCAGTACGGGGTGCCGCTCGAGACCTTCGTCCAGAAGTTCAGCTACATGCGCTTCGAGCCCGAGGGCATGACCCGGAACCCGGAGATCCCCTTCGCCAAATCGATGCCCGACTACATCATGCGCTGGCTGGCGAGCCGGTTCATCGAGGACACCGAGCAGCTCGAGGAACTGGGGATCATGACCCAGGAGGTGCGGAGCAAGAAGGAAGCCGAGACCGCCCAGCTGGGCCTCGGGGTCCCGACCGACACCGCCGGCCCCGCCAACGGCAACGGCCACTCGAACGGAGGGAACGGGAACGGCGAGGCAGCAGCGAAGAAGCCGAGCGCCCCGGCGCCGGCCGCCTCGGCGATGACCGAAACCCCCCCGGTCCGCCCGGCGAAGATGCAGGGCCTCGAGCTCGGCCCCGCCTGCGAGCAGTGCGGCGGCATGATGCAGCGGACGGGCAGTTGCTACACGTGCAGCTCGTGCGGCAACAACACCGGCTGCGGCTGAACCGACCGGCTGTCAGGCCGCAAGCAGGCGTGGAGGTGCGCTGCTAGTACGCTGAAACCATGCCGGCGAGCAAACGAGGACCCAGCTCAAGAGTCGCCGAGAGGTCACTTGATCAGCGCATGGAGGCGCTTAAACGCGCCAATGACATTCGCACCGCTCGCGCCCAGATAAAGGGGGATCTGAAAGCCGGTCGAGTCTCGATCGTCACTCTCCTCAGCAAGCCTCCCGAGTTCCTGCTGACCGCCAAGGTGTTCGATCTGCTCGTGGCAGTTCCGAAGTTCGGCCGGGTGAAAGCAAATCGCGTGCTCAACCAGGCGCGGATCAGCCCCAGCAAGACGGTGGGAGGAATGTCCGAGCGCCAGAGGCGGCAGCTCCTCGCTTATCTGACAGAGAGGGGGGAGAGTCCGCCCCGGTCGAGTCCTTACCGGACCATGACCAAGACGAAGACCCGCACCCAGGCCCGGAAACCGCGCAAATCCCTCGACGCCGCCAAAGTGCTCCTGGCGGAATGGGAAAGACTGGTCGGGGAGCCCGACCTGGACCGCGATACCTTGGAACGAGCGGCGCGACTCGCCGCTGCCGAGGAAACCTGGCGCAAGGGACTTGGGACGCTGTTCACCGAGGACGAAGCGACCCAGCTGCTCGGAACGGAGCCGTCCCAGCTCGAGCTGATGAAGTGGAACGAGGAGCTGATCGTCCTCCCCACCGACGGCAGCGGAGACCGCTTTCCCGCTTTCCAGTTTCAGGACGGCCAGGTCAGCCTTCCCTTGGCGCGGGCACACTGGACGCTCGTCAAACGAGGCGGAGTCTCACCCTGGACGGCGGCGTCCTGGGCACGCTCCGGTCACCCTGAGCTGGAAGACCTCAGCCCCGCTCAGTGGATGGGGAATGGCAGAGATGCGGAAACTCTGGCCGAGGTGGCCGAGCATGATGCTTCGCGACTCGCGCAGTGAACGTCGCGATAGCTCGATTGCCGGTCGCTGAACTGGAAGCCGGCCAAAATCTGTACCGGATACATCGCAGTCACAACAACCCCTGGTTCTTCTCGGGGAGCGGGGATGGCCGTTTCGATCCTCCGACTCCCGACAGAGGCGCCTGCTACCTCTCCACCTCCAAGCTCGGAGCCTGGGTGGAGACCTTCAGAACGGCAATGATCATCGACGAGGCGGACGTACGCACCAGATCGGTCGCGACGGTGAAACTGGATACCGCCTACCGTTTCGCAGATCTGACGCGGCGCCAGGCGCTTGCCGCCGGGGTGACGGGGGCGATGAGCTCGGGGGCGGATTATGGGCCAAGCCATGCCTTGGCCGCCGATCTTCAAGGGGAGCTCGACGGAATCCTCTGGCGCTTGCGTCATGACCTCGAGCAGCAGCTGGTCGGCGTCGCCCTGTTCGGCCCTGAAGGGGAGCAGGACCCAAACCGGTGGACTGCTGCGAAATCCGACCCGATAGACCCCGACTTGATCCGCCAGGCCGAAGACGAGTTCGGCTACCGGGTGATGCCTCGTCACCCCTGAAGAATGACCTCGGCGTCGTGCCGAGGGGTCTCCGTGATCGCGCGGCGGAAGGGGCGCTCGGAGGCTGGGTTGGCCGGTAGGACCTCGCGGCGGCGGACCAGCTCGCGGAGGACGACGGCCATCTCGAACTGGGCGAAGGCGGCGCCGAGGCAGCGGCGGACACCGCCGCCGAAGGGGATCCAGGTGTAGGTCCCGGGCGGGTTGTCGAGGAAGCGCTCGGGGATGAAGCGATCCGGGTCGGGGTAGATCTGCGGGTCGCGGTGGATCAGGTGGATGCAGGGAGTGACGCCGGCACCGGCAGGTAGCTCGTAGCCGCCGAGCTCGACCGCCTCGGTCAGTTTGCGGACCACGATCACGATCACCGGCCGCAGGCGCAGGGTCTCCTGGATCGTCGCCGTCAGGTAGACGTCTTCCTCGTCGGCGACCTCGGCCCGCAGGCGCTCCAGCTTTTCCGGATGGCGGGTCAGTCGCTCCATCGCCCAGGAGAGCGCGGTCGCGGTCGTCTCGTGGCCGGCGACCAGCAGGGTCAGCAGCTCGTCGCGGATCTCGGCGTCGCTCATCGGGCTGCCGTCCTCATGGCGGGCGAGCAGCAGCATCGAGAGCACGTCCTCACGCTCCTCCAGATCTTCGGCCGCGCGCCGCTCGCCGATCTCCCTGGCGATCAGCGCGTCTACCCGCTCGATCCGGCGGCGGAAGGCGGGAATGTGCTTGATCCGGTCGGGACCGACCATCAGCACCGGCAGCAACGCGGCCGGATTCGTCGTCAGGTCGAGGAAATTGCGCAACGCCTCCCGCAGCGGCTCCATCCGCTCCTGCTCGTGGACGCCGAAGACGGTCTCGATGATGATCTCCAGCGTGATCGCCTGCATCCGCGGCCGCAGCTTGTAGGGGACGCCGGTGGGCCAGCTCTCGATCTCACGGGCGGCGATCTCGGTCATCTTCTCGCCGTAGGCCTGCATCCGCTCGCCGTGGAAGGCCGGCAGCAGCAGCTTGCGCTGGCCGATGTGGGGCTTCTCGTCGAGGACGAGGACCGAGTTCTCGCCGAGGATCGGGCGCAGGATCTGGTTCCCCTCGCCGGCGTGGAAGATTTTCGGGTCGCCGGTGAAGACCTGCTTGACCAGCTCCGGGTCGGCCAGCATCACCCAGTCGCCTTCGTAGGCGATCTTGACCGAGAACATCGGGCCGAAGCGGGCGCGGCTCTGCTCGAGGAACCACTGCGCCTTGCGCGACCAGATCGCAGTCTGCAGCGCCCGCGACATCCGCGGGCCGGGAGGCAGGCCTGGGATCGGACCGGAGCCGTGTCCGTTAGCCGCTGCCCGTACCTTCGCCGCCGCCTCCATCGAGTTTGAGCCTACTCGCACGAATGCAGGACCATGTGTGACTTTCGTACGGCTATAGCCTGGCGCGATGGCCACCCTGCCCCGCCTCCCGCCCGCGGCTGAGAATCGGTTGCTGAAGTTCGTGTGCGGGCTGCCGCCGTGGCTGCTGCGACGGCTCTTCGGCCAGCCGGTGGAGATCGACGGGCAGACGCTCGCGCCCGACATCCAGGCGCTGCTGGGGATGGCCAAGCTGGCCGGCAGCGAGAGCTTCACCGAGGGCGTCCCGGTCGAGACCGCGCGGCGCAACCGGCGCCTGGAGGCGGAGGTCGTCGCCGAGCGGCCGCGGATCGAGATGGCGAACGTCGAGCCGGTCGAGATCCCGGGTCCGGCGGGAGCGATCGCCGCCCGCCGCTACCAGCCCCGCGGGGCGGCATCGGAGTCGGCGCCGCTGCTCGTCTACTTCCACGGCGGTGGCTGGGTGATCGGCGACCTCGAGACCCACGACGCCCCCTGCCGCTTCCTCGCCGCCAACTCCGGCGTCCAGGTGCTGGCGATCGACTATCGCCTCGCCCCCGAGCACCCCTTCCCGGCGGCCGCCGAAGACGCGCTCGCCGCCTACTCCTGGGTCAGCGCCAACGCCGCGGAGCTCGGCTGCGACCCGGCGCGGATCGCGGTCGGCGGCGACAGCGCCGGCGCCAACCTCGCCGCCGCCACCGCGCTGCTCGCCCGCGACGCGGGCCTGGCGCCTCCGGCGATGCAGCTGCTGATCTATCCGGTCACGGTCGCCGACGAAGAGCTGCCTTCACGGCAGACCTTCGGCGACGGCTTCCTGCTCAGCCGCCCGGACATGAGCTTCTTCGAGGCCCACTACCTGCCGGCCGGTGTCGACCGCGGCGACCCGCGGGTCTCGATTCTCGGCGCCGCCGATCTCAGCGGCCTCCCTCCCGCCTACCTCGCGGTCGCCGGCTTCGACCCGCTGCGGGACGAGGGAGTGGCCTTCGCCAAGCGCCTGGAGGAAGCCGGCGTGCCCGTCTCCCTCCGCCTTCATCCCGGCCTCGTCCACACCTTCGCCAACCTCACCGCGATCTGCCCCTCGGCCCGCCAGGCGATGCTGGAAGCGGTCGGAGCGCTGCGGATGGGGCTTGCCGCCTAGTCGCAGTTACTCGTATTGCAGCGACTCGAGCACGTCGAGGCGCGAGGCGCGGCGAGCCGGCTGGATCGCGGCGAGGACACCGGCCAGCGCGGCGATGACCATGATCAGGATCAGCGAGCCGACCGGATAGGAGAGGGTGAAGCCTTCGTCTTTCAGCGGCTGCGCGATCAGCGCCGCGAAGATCAGCCCCAGCACCATCCCGAGGATGCCGCCGATCAGGGCCGTGATCACCGCCTCGTAGCGGATCATCGTCCGCACCTGGCGCCGTGACATCCCGATCGCCCGCAGCATCCCCAGCTCACGGGTCCGTTCGTGGATCGAGAGCGCCAGGGTGTTGGCGATCCCGAACAGGGAGATCAGGATCGCGAAGACGAGCAGCGCGTAGACCAGCATCACCAGCTGGTTGATCTGTTCTTCGCGGCTTTCCTTCAGTTCCTGCTGATCGAGGACTTCGGCGACGGGGAATTTCGCTTCGACGCCGGTGGTCAGCAGCGCCTGCACCTGGTCGGCGTTCGCCCCGTCTTCGACCTTGACGAAGTCGGTCAGGTCCTGGGTCTGGTCGAAGTCGCGCGCCATCACGCTCTGGGTGACGAGCACGCTGCCGAGGACGCCGAGCTTGGAGTCGAACTCGCCGACGACTTCGAAGCTCGGGCGAGCGCGGGTCTGGGTCAGCAGCTGGAAGCGGTCGCCGACCTCGAGGTCGTTGGAGCCGGCAAAGTCGTCGGAGACGACCGCCTGGCCGTCGGAGAGATCGCGCAGGACCTTCGGTCCGCCCTTCTTCCATTCGACGTTCAGCGTCTCGCCGATGTCCGGCGAGGTGGCGTTGACCCGGGTCGTCGCCCCCGGTTTCCCCTTCTCCAGCACCTTCGCTTCGGCGCCGCGGATCGTCGCCACCAACTGGACGCCCGGCACCCCTTCGGCCGCTTTCGCGGTCCCGTTCGGGATCGGCGAGAAGCCGTCGGTGTTCTGGATGACCAGCCCGCCGGCGAAGTTTTCGTCGACCACCTGGGCGACGGTGCTCTTCAGGCCGGCTGCGAAGACGGTGACGAAGGCGACCAGGGCGACGCCGATCATCAGCGCCGCCGCGGTCACCGCGGTGCGGCTGGGGTTGCGCTGGGCGTTCTCGCGGGCGAGGCGGCCGGTGAGGCGCCGCAGCTTCTCCAGCGGCCAGCCGGCGACCACCGCAAGCGGCGGCACCAGGCGGGGGCTGAAGAGGGAGACGGCAAAGACGATCGCCACAGCCCCGCCGCCCATCAGCCCGGCGCGGGTCCCGGCGCTGCCGCTGCCGAACAGGCCGTAGAGGACCATCGCCAGCCCGGCGACGCCGAGCAGGACCGAGAGCGCCAGGTAGGCGAGCCGGCGCTTGCGGGTCGGCGTCGGCCGGAAGGAGTGCAGCGCGGCGATCGGCGGCACCCGGGTCGAGCGCAGGGCCGGGATCAGCGAGGAGACGAGGGTGACGACCACGCCGACCAGCAGGGAGACGATCACCGTCCGCGACTCGAGCACCAGGCCGGTCGTCGGCAGGTCGATGCCGAAGGCGACGAAGAGAGCGTTGATCGCCTTCGCGATCAGGAAGCCGCCGGCGATTCCCAGCAGCGCCCCGAGCAACCCGATCGCCACCGACTCGACCATCACCGTGCTGAGGATCTGGCGGCGGGAGGCGCCGAGCGTGCGCAGCATCCCGAATTCGCTGATCCGCTGGGCGACGGTGATCGAGAAGGTGTTGAAGATCAGGAAGGAGCCGACGAAGACAGCGATGAAGCCGAAGACGAGGAGGAAGATGCGGAGGAAGCCGAGGTCGTCCTGGATCTCTTCCGAGGCGCGGTCGGCGTTTTCCTGGCCGGTCTCGACCCTGACGCCCGCCGGCATCTTCTCCGCGATCCGCCGTTTCAGGGCGTCTTCCGAGACCCCGTCTTCGGCGGCGACCGAGATCTGGTCGAAGCGACCCTGCTTGTGGGTGAGGCGCTGCGCGACCGGCAGCGTCACCTGGGCGATGCTGGCGCCGCCGAAGGAGGCGCTGCCACTGCCCAACTGGGTGAGGCCGACGAGCCGGAAGGTCTCCAGGTTCCCCTGGCTGATCAGCTTGATCCTGTCCCCGAGCTTCAGATCCGCGTCTTCGGCCGTTGCCTTCTGGAGCGAGGCTTCGCCGGGTCCGCGCGGCATCCGGCCCTCTACATAGGTGAGCGACTCGAGGTTCTCGGGCAGGGTCGAGGAGATGAACTTCGGCGCGAATTTGTTGCCGATCTTCTCGTTGTCCGCGGTGAAGAAGGCGCCGAGGCTGAAGATCGCTCCCGCGGCTTCCCGCACGCCGGGGGTCCGTTCCACCCTGGGCAGCAGCGAGGCGCTGATCGTGGGCGTTTCCCCGTTTTCCTGTTCGACCGGGTTCTCGGCGGTGACGACGACGCTGGTCCCCTTCAGCGACTCTTCGAAGATTTCGTCGAAGGCGGCGAAGATCGTGTCGGTGAGGACAAACGAGCCGGCGACGAAGGCGACGCCGAGGAAGACGGCGAAGCTCGTCAGCAGGGCCCGGACCTTGCGAGCCCAGAGGCTCTTGAGGCCGAGGCTAGTCAAGCCGCTTCTGCAGCTCGATCACGTCGGCGGCCGAGCCGGGGGCGGCGTCGCTGACGATCTGGCCGTCCTTGAGCGTGATCAGCCGGTCGGAGTGGGCGGCGGCGACTGGGTCGTGGGTGACCATCACCACCGTCTGGCCGAAGTCGTCGACCGCGTGGCGCAGCAGCTCCAGCACGTCGGCGCTCGCCTTCGAGTCGAGGTTGCCGGTCGGCTCGTCGGCGAAGACGACCGCCGGCTTGCTGACCAGCGCCCGGGCGACGGCGACCCGCTGCTGCTGGCCGCCGGAGAGCTCGGCCGGGCGGTGGGTGCGCCGGTCCTCGAGACCGACGGTGCGGATCAACTGGTTGACCCAATCCTGGTCGGGCTTGCGGCCGGCGATCGAGAGCGGCAGGACGAGGTTCTCCTCGGCGGTGAGTACCGGCAGCAGGTTGAAGAACTGGAAGACGAAGCCGAGCTTGTCGCGGCGCAGATCGGTCAGCTCGCCGTCGTCGAGGTCGGTGATGTCCACCCCGTCGAGCTCGACCCGGCCCGAGGTCGGCTTGTCGAGGCCGGCGAGGATGTGCATCAGGGTCGACTTGCCGGAGCCCGAGGGGCCCATGATCGCGGTGAAGCGGTCGCGCTCGAAGCCGGTGCTGACGCCGGCCAGGGCATCGACGGCGGTGTCGCCCTCGCCGTAGCGGCGGCAGAGGTCGGTCGCGACCACGACCTGTCCGTTCGCACTCACTGGACGCCACGGTATCGATATAGCCTGCGCGGGTGCCCCTCGCCGACCGCTTCGACGGACTCCTGATCGATCTCGACGGCGTCGTCTGGATCGGCCGCGAGCCGGTGCCGGGCTCACCCGAGACCCTTCGATCGCTGCTGGAGGCGGGCAAGCGCCTGGTCTTCGTCACCAACAACCCGGGCAAGCACCCGGACGCCTACGCCGAGCGGCTGGGGGAGCTGGGGGTCGCCGTCGACGCGGCCCAGATCGTCACCGCCGGGATGGTGGTGGCGCGGCTGGCCGGCGAGGCGACGGGGGACGGCGGCGGTGCCTTCGTGATCGGCGCCCCCGCGTTGAAGGAGATGGTGGCGGCGACCGGGGCGCGGGTGCTCGAGGGCGAGGAGGGTCGCGAGGCCGACGCGGTCGTCGTCTCCGGGCACCGCGGCTTCGACTACGACGAGCTCTTGACTGCGAAGCGGGCGCTCGACCGCGGCGCGGCGCTGTTCGCCACCAGCCACGACCCGACGATGCCCTTTCCCGGCGGCGAGGTTCCCGGCACCGGCGCGATCCTGGCGGCGGTCGAGACCGCGTCCGGGAAACGGGCGGAGATCGCCGGCAAGCCCGAGCGGCACCTGTTCGAGATCGCCCGCGAGGCGCTGGGCGGGGTCGAGCGGGTGGCGATGATCGGCGACCGGATCTCCTCCGACATCGAAGGGGGTCGCCGGGCGGGGCTGGAGACGGTCCTCGTCCTCAGCGGCACCACCTCGAGGGAGGCGGCGGCAGCCGCCGACCCCGCTCCCGACTTCGTCGTCGAGAGCCTCAGCGGCCTGCTGGCGTGAGCGCGACGGCGCCGGCTTACAACCGGCCGGGGCTCAACTTCGCCGGGGTCTTCGCGGTCACCTTCTGCGGGCTCGTCGGGGTCGGCTCGGTGCTGCCGGTCCTCCCCCGCTACATCCACGGCCCGCTCGACTCCGGCGACGTCGCCGTCGGGGTCGTGATCGGCGCCTACGCGATCACCGGGCTGCTGCTGCGGCCGGTCGCCGGGCGCTTCGCCGACACCCGCGGGCGCAAGCCGACTGTGCTGGTGGGGGCGCTGCTGGTCGCGCTCAGCGGTTTCCTCTACCTGCCGGGCCTGGGGATCGCCGGGCTGATCGTCGCCCGCCTCATCCTCGGCGCCGGCGAGGGAGCCGTCTACACCGCCGGCTCGGCCTGGATCGTCGACCTGGCGCCGGAGGAACGGCGGGGGCAGGTGCTCGGCCTCTACGGCCTCGCGGTCTGGGGCGGGCTCAGCGTCGGCCCGCTGCTCGGCGAGGTCCTGCTCGACGCCGGCGGCTACGACCAGGTCTGGATCGTCGCCGGGGCGCTGCCGATTCTCGGCGCCCTGATCGCGCTCACCGCTCGCGACCCCTTCGTCCCGGTCGCCCACGCCGAGCCGCACCCGCTGATCGCCCCCGAGGCGATCGGCCCCGGGTTCGCGGTCGGCCTTGCCTCGTTCGGCTACGCCGCCGTCGCCACCTTCATCGTCCTCCACCTGGAAGCGCGCGGCGTCGGCCACGGCGCCACCGTCTTCGCCGCCTTCGCGGCGACGATCGTCCTCACCCGGATCGTCCTCGGCCACCTGCCCGACCGGATGGGCGCGGCTCCGGTGGCGATCGCGGCGACGATCGGCGAGGCGATCGGGCTGCTGCTGATCGCGGTCGCCCACAGCCTCCCGGTCGCCCTGATCGGGGGTGTAGCGATGGGAGCCGCCTTCGCCCTGCTCAACCCCTCGCTGATGCTGATCGCGCTCGGCCGCGTCTCGCAGCAGGCGCGCGGGGCCGCGATGGGGACCTACACCGCCTTCTTCGACGCCGGGGTCGGCCTCGGCGCTCCCGCCGCCGGCCTGGTCGCCGCCCTGACCGACTACGAGGGCGCCTTCATCTTCGCCGCCGCCGTCTGCCTCGCCTCGGCGCTGCTGATCCTGGTCCGGCTCCACCCGGGCCGGGCGGCGCCGCCGGCGCCCCCTAGCGGCGGCTGACCAGCAGCGTCTGCAGGCCGCGGCCGATGCGGCCGCGCTCGTCGGCGAGGACCGACTCGGCGGTGCCGACCCCGTTCGGCTGCGGCAGGGTGACCGCATCGATGCAGATCCACTCCCCCTCCGGCATCCGCTCCAGCTGGACGGTGAGGTCGACGTTGATGAACAGGTACTGGCGGAAGTCGAGCGCGGCGCTGACCCCGTTGCCGACGTCGGCGACGACGAGGGTGCGCTGCAACGGCGTCGGCTCCTCCCCCGCCACCAGCGGCTGGCGCATCCGCAGCCAGACCATCGCCGGGCCGGGCTCGAGGAAACCGCCGGAGACGAAGCGGGCATCCATCGCCGAGTGGTAGCCGTGCTCCTCGCCGGTCGGGAAGAACCCGGCTTCGGAGCCGTGCGCTGGCGGGGGCGGCGGGCTGTCGGGGGTGAGCGCGCCGGGCGGCAGGTCCAGCTCGGCGGTGCGGATCCGCCAGGCGCGGGCGCGCATCAATACCTCCCCCTCGCGGTCGCTCAGCTCCGCCTCGACCATCTGCACCCGGCGACCCGGTCGCACGACCCGCGCCTCCACCCTGACCGGGCCGATCGGCACCGAACGCAGGATCTCGAAGGTGATGCGGCCGACCTGGAGCTCGCCCGTTTCGGGCAGCTGCTCGATCGCGTAGCCGAGCAGGGCGGCGGGCGGGCCGGCGTGCTGGGCGCCCCGGTCCCAAGGCCCGCGGGTCAGCTCGGTCGAGACGAAGAGATCGCCGTCGCGCTCGTAGAAGGCGTCGAACACGCCGGCATCCTAGGACGTGTCTGAGTTTGACCGTCGCATGTGGTGGGAAAACCCAGACACGTGGGCTAGCAGGGAGCGCCGAAGACCTGGGTCCAGACGTGGGCCCCGCGCGTGCCTTCGAGCCCACCGACGCGGAGGCCGATGCCGATGTCGTCGTAGGCGCCGAGGATGTTCTGGCGGTGACCGACCGAGCGCATCCACATCGTGAAGACCGAGCGCGGGGTCGCGTAGCTGCCGCTGCCCCAGGCGATGTTCTCGCCCTCTCGACAGCCGCGATAGCCGACCCGCTCGATCCAGTAGGTGAACTCGCGGCCACAGGCCTCGTGGCTGAATTCGTCGCAGCGGAGGATGTCGGCGGACTTGCGGTCGGCGGCACGGGAGAGCGAGGTGGGCGCAGCGAGGGGCTCGAAGCCGCGGCTGCGGCGGGCGTGGTTGACCAGGCAGAGCATCGCCAGCTCCTGGGCGGCCGCGGGCGCGGTGGCATCGCCCTGACCGGCGCAGGACGATGCCGCAGCCGGCGGTGCGGCAACGGCCAGAGCCGCCAGTGCCGAGAGAATCGCGATCGTGGCGCTGCGCGTCATGGGCCCGTTTTACCCGAGGCGTACCCTTTTCGTAGAGCGAAAGGAGAAAGATGACGACGAAAGTCCAGAAGTCCGAGCAGGAATGGCGCGAGCAGTTGACCCCGGACCAGTTCGAGGTCACCCGAAAGGCAGGCACCGAGCGCGCCTTCACCGGCCCCTACTGGGACGAGAAGGCGAAGGGGATGTACCGCTGCGCCTGTTGCGGCACCGAGCTGTTCTCCTCCGACACCAAGTTCGACTCGGGCACCGGCTGGCCCAGCTTCACCGAGCCGGCCAACCTCGAGCACGTCGAGCTGCGGCCGGACAACAGCCTGTTCATGCGGCGCACCGAGGTCGTCTGCAAACACTGCGACGCCCACCTCGGCCACGTCTTCGACGACGGCCCGGCCGACAAGGGCGGCATGCGCTACTGCATCAATGGCTGCGCGCTGACCCTCGAGAAGAAATAGCTAGAGAGATCCGCCGCCGGCACCGAGGTAGCTGAAGCGGACCGCCAGCGCCACCGCCTCGGTGCGGGTGTCGACCTCGAGCTTGGCGATCGCGTTGCGGACGTGGGTGTGGACCGTCGCCGGGCTGAGCTGCAGCCGATCGGCGATTTCTTTCACCCGCAGCCCCTCGGCGAGCAGCTCGAGGATCTGCCGCTCGCGAGGCGAGAGCTCGAGCAGTTTCTCGACCTCGGAGGGCTTGCCGCCGGCGAAGTCGCCGCCGAGGAAGGTCCCTCCCCCGGTCACCGCCTTGACCGCTTTGGCGATGTCCTCGGCCGGGGCCGACTTGAGGACGTAGCCGGAGGCGCCGGCGCGCAGCGCCAGGGCCAGCAGGTCGGGCTGGGCGTGGGCGGTGAAGATGATCACCTTCGTCCGCGGCCGGACTTTGAGGACCTCCTTGGTCGCCTCGATCCCGTCGCGCTTCGGCATCTCGACGTCGATGATGAGGACGTCGGGTTCCAGCTCTTTGACCGCGTTGACGACATCGCGGCCGTTGCTCGCCTCGCCGACGATTTCGACGATGTTGGAATTGGCCATGCGCGCCTTGATCGCCTCGCGGACGATCTCGTGGTCGTCACAGAGCACAACACGCTTCGCCTCGCGGACTCCCGTAGTCATGCGGCGCCGATTCTTTCAGGCGATCCGTATGGATGCAAAGTTTTGGGTAGCGTGAAACTCCCGTCGCTTTCCTGCCGGTTCTCGATCAGGGCGATGATCGTGCGGCCGACGGCGCAGGCGGTGCCGTTGAGCGTGTGCAGAATCTCCGGCGTCTCACCCTCGGCCGGGCGGTAGCGGGCACCGAGGCGGCGCGCCTGGTAATCGGTCGTGTTGGAGCAGGAGGTGAGCTCGCGGTAGCGCCCCTGGCTGGGGATCCAGGCCTCGCAGTCGTACTTCTTCGCGGCCGGGTTGCCGAGGTCGCCGACCGCGACGTTGACGACCCGGTAGGGAATCTCCAGCTCGGCGAGGATCCGCTCCTCGATCGCCAGCAGGCGCTCGTGCTCCTCGCGCGAGGCCTCCGGAGTGACGAACGAGAACATCTCGACCTTGTCGAACTGGTGGACGCGGAAGATGCCGCGGGTGTCGCGGCCGGCGGCGCCGGCCTCGCGGCGGAAGCAGCTCGAGAAGGCGCAGTAGCGGAGCGGCAGGGCCTCCGCGTCGAGTATCTGGTCGGCGTGGAGGCCGGCGAGGGCGACCTCGGAGGTCCCGGTGAGGAAGAGCTCGTCCTTGGGGATCTCGTAGATCTGGTCGCGGTCGCCGGGCAGGAAGCCGGTGCCCTCGAGCGCCTCCTCGCGGACCAGGACCGGCGGCACCACCGGCTCGTGCCCCTCGGCGCGGACCAGCTCGATCACGAAGCGGACCAGCGCCAGCTCGAGCAGGACCAGGTCCCCCTTGAGGTAGGCGAAGCGGGAGCCGGAGAGCCTGGCGCCGGCCTCCATGTCGATCAGGTCGAGCTCGGTGCCGATCTCGAGGTGATCGCGCGGCTCGAAATCGAACTCCGTGCGCTCACCGACCTCGCGGATGACGACCGCGTCGTCCTCGGTCATCCCTTCCGGCGCGTCGGGGTCGGGGATGTTGGGGAGGCTGAGCGCCAGCTCCCCCAGCTTGGCGTCGACCGCCTCCAGCTCCTCCTTGCCCCGCTCGATCGTCTCCTTCAGCCCCTGCACGGTCGCCATCAGCTGCCCGACCTCGGCCTCGGCGCCGGCCTGTTTGCGCTCGCCGATCTGCTTGGAGAGGATCTTGCGCTCCGCCTGGGCGTTCTCGACCTCGGGCAGGAGCTGGCGGCGGCGGGCGTCGAGCGCCAGCAGCTCGTCGACCTGATCGGCCGCGCCGCGCCGCGCCAACGCCTGCTTGATCCGCTCAGGATCGGAGCGGATCGCCTTCAGGTCCAACATGAGGGGCCGCGCCTAAGGAGCTTCGGTTTCGCCGGGGCGCGGCGACTCTTCGGCTTCGGAGCCCGCATACTCGGCGACGAACCTCGCAACTTCGTTTGCCTCCTCGCCGACGACGATGTTGGCGGGCATGATCGCGCCTGAGAAACCGCCGTTCTGAATCGCGAAGAGCGCGTCGTCATAAGTCTCGGTGCGCTGGTCGAGGTTCGGGCCCTGGGTCCGCTCGCCGCGATTGCCGCTGCCCTGGGTGCCGGCGGCGCTGAGGGTGTGGCAGCCCGAGCAGTGGGTCGAGAAGAGAACCGCCCCGTTGTGGCTGGGGTCGTCCTTGGAGACCGAGATCCCCTCTTCTCCGAAGCCGCAGGCCGAGAGCCCGAGGGCTGCGGCCACGACCATTCCGATGATCAGCGCTGGGCGCATGCGGCGGGCATCATATTGTCTGGAGCCGATCCAGCCTTTCTGACGATGCCCGCGCCCGACCCAGACGCCTTCCGCGCCGCCTTGACCGGGCTCCCGACCGGGGTCACGGTGGTCAGCGCCAGCGGGCCCGAGGGACCGGCCGGGGCGACCGCCAACGCGGTCTCCTCGCTCTCGATCGAGCCGATGCTGATGCTCGCCTGCCTCGACCGCGGCTCCCGCACCCTGCTCGCGGTGCAGGCTGCCGACAGCTTCGGCATCGGCGTCCTCCACGCCGGCCAGGAGCCGATCGCCCGCGCCTTCGCGACCAAGGCGCCGGTGGCCGAGAAGTGGGCCGGCGTCGCCTGGAGCGAGCGCGACGGCATCCCGGCGATCGACGACACCCTGATCTGGATCGCCTGCGACCTGCGCGACGTGATCTCCGCCGGCGACCATGTGATCGTCACCGGCGAAGTCCGAGCGCTGGAGGCGCGAGAGGGCGACCCGCTCGTCTTCCACGGCGGCAAGTACCGGCCGCTGGATTAGCCCAGTGTCGCTTTTGTCCCCTACGGGAAGGACAAAGGCGACACGGTTACGCCCCGCTGTGGCAGACCGCCTCGATGTTGTTGCCGTCGGGGTCGAAGACGAAGGCGCCGTAGTAGCCGGAGTGGTAGATCGGCCGCGGGCCGGGAGCGCCGTTGTCGGTGCCACCGGCTTCGAGCGCGGCCGCGTGGAAGGCATCGACCAGATCGGTCGTGCGGGCGCCGAAGCAGACGTGGGCGCCGCTGACCGGCGGCCGGCCGCGGGCGTTGAGCCAGAAGAAGGGGTTCGGCCCCCGCTCGGTCTCCTTGCCGAAGCCGATCGCGCTCTCGAACTCCATCACCACCGTAATCCCCAGCGGCGCCAGCGCACCCTCGTAGAAGGTCCTGCTGCGCTCCAAATCGCCTACCTCGATACCGACGTGCGAGAGCATCCAGCGGAGCGTATCGCCGATACCCTTGCCTGCCATGGAGACCGGCTACGGATCCTGGGAGCGTTGGACCTTCGCCCAGAAAGCGCTGGTGATCCTCTGCGGCCTGCAGCTCCTCTGGGCGCTGGCCGGGTTCATCGCCGAGCCGAGCTTTCAGATCGGCTCGGATGCGCCGACCGAGAAGGTGCTCTGGGTCGACTTCAACGGCATCCACGCGCTCTCGGGCCTGCTCCTCTTCGGCCCGGCCTTCTACTTCGCCCGCCGCCCCGACTGGGCGCTCTACTACACGCTCTACATCGTCGTCGCCCTCTACGCGACCGGGATCTGGGCCCTCTTCGACGAACAGCCGGGCTGGGTCTTCACTTTCCCCGACAACGCCAACGACGGCATCTTCCACCTGGTCACCGGGACGCTGTTCCTCGCCGTGGCGGCGATCCAGCTCGGGCAGGACCGCCGCCAGCTCAGCGGCGCCGCCTAGAAGAGCCCGCTGGTCCCGGCCGCCCGCAGGCCGAGGAAGAAGATCACGCCGCAGCTGACGGCCATGATCCCCATCTCGCGGCGGACGATCGCGAGGGCGAGGGATTCCTGTTCGTCACTGGTGAGGGACTCGGGGTCGAGGTCGCCGACCTCGCGGTGGGCGGCGTCGGCGCGGGCGCCCTCGGCGATGAAGGAGACGACGAGGGGGAGGATTCCGTAGAGGTAGTGGAGCCCGTCGTCCTGTTCGTGGCCGGTGACGATGAGGAGTCCCCCGATCAGGGCCTGGATGAAGACCGAGACCTGCGCCGCCCGCAGCAGGTACCAGAAGGAGATCGAGGTCTGCTTGCGGTACCAGGCGAGGCCGCCGACGAGGCCGGCGGCGGCGTTGAGGAGGATCAGCAGGACGCCGACCGCGATATGAAGGCCGAGCATGGCTTAAATCCGCCTAAGGGGGTCGGGATTCGGCTTGCTGATGCGGAAAAGCACTATGTAGCAAGTTGTCACAAAGTCGGTATATAACAGGGGCTACAGGCGTCAAACCCGGGTACCGGTACCGGAGACGCCACCGGCAACAGAGAACCACCGCCTCCCCGTGCTCAAGACCTACCTCCCGATTCTCGTCTTCGCCTTCCTCGGCCTCACGGTCGGCGGCGTCTTCGCGATGCTCAACCACCTGCTCGGTCCGAAGAAGCCGCCGCGGCCGACGGCGGCCAGCCGGCGCCAGGGCGAGCCCTACGAGTCCGGGATCCCGGTCGAGCCGGCCAAGGGACTGCGCTTCGGCATCGGCTTCTACCTGATCGCGATGCTCTTCATCCTCTTCGACATCGAGGTCGTGTTCCTCTACCCGATCGGGGCCATCCTCAAGGACGCCGACAGCGTCTTCGTCCTCGGCGAGCTGATCACCTTCGTCGTCCTCCTGCTCGTCGCCTTCGTCTACGTCTGGCGGAAGGGGGCCCTGGATTGGAGGTAGAGCGCCGCTCCCTGCGCGAGAAGCAGCTGCACGCCCGCGACCTGCTCCGCGGCGACCTCGAGGGCGAGGACCTCGAACGCTACGTCGAAGAGCGGGTGCTCACCACCACCTTCGAGAAGATGCTCAACGTGGCGCGGGCGAACTCGATCTTCCCGCTCACCTTCGGCCTCGCCTGCTGCGCGATCGAGGGAATCCCGATGGCGGCGGTGACGGCGCGGTACGACATCGCCCGCTTCGGGGCCGAGGCGGGACGCGCCTCGCCGCGGCAGGCCGACCTGATGGTCCTCTCGGGCCGGGTCTCGGTGAAAATGGCGCCGATCATCCGGCGCCTGTACGACCAGATGCTGGAGCCGAAGTGGGTGATGGCGATGGGCGCCTGCTCCTCCTCAGGCGGGATGTTCGCCAACTACGCCGTCCTCCAGGGCGCCGACAAGTTCCTCCCGGTCGACATCTACGTGCCCGGCTGCCCGCCGCGGCCGGAGGCGGTCCTCTACGGCTTCACCAAGCTGCAGCGACAGATCACCGGCAACCCCGATCAGGGCTGGCGTCAGCGCTACGACGCCCACGGCACCGAGGAGTGGGCGCGGGGCGGACCCCGCAGCGAACCCAGCCCCGAGGCCGCGAAGGCCTACGAGGAAGCCCGGCGCGCGGCCGAAGAGCCGCGCGAGAGCGGGGAGCCCTCCCTTGCCTGACGCCCCCGGCCTGGAGCTGATCCGGGGGGAAATCGAGCGCGACTGCCCCGGTGCCGTGCTGGCGACCTCCTTCGACCGCTCGCAGGCGGCGCTGATCGCCGCCCCCGATCGCATCATCGAGGTGCTGCGCTGGCTGAGCGAGCAGCCGGGTCACCGCTACGACTTCCTCAGCTCCCTCCACGCTGCCGACTACCTGCCAGCAAACCCCCGCTTCGCCGTCCACTACGAGCTGATTAACCGCGACCGAGTCGAGCGCATCCGAGTCAAAGCAATGTTGGAAGACGTGTCTCCTGCGGGTGGCGACGATCGGGAGGACTCTCCCGATAGGGAGAGCCCCCGATCGGAGACAGGACCCGCGGGCCAGCAACTCCCGTCAATCGACTCCTGCGTCGACCTCTTCCCCACCGCCGACGCCCAGGAGCGCGAGGTCTTCGACTTCTTCGGAATCGTCTTCCGCGGCCACCCCAACCTGACCCGGATCCTGATGCCCGACGACTACGTCGGCTGGCCTCAGCGGCGCGACTTCCCGGTTGGCGGCGAGCCGGTCACCTTCACCTACTCGGAAGACCGCTTTGACTGAGATCGCCGACCAGATGCTGGATCGCGACCGCGAGATCATGACCGTCAACGTCGGGCCGCACCACCCGGCGACCCACGGCGTCCTCCGCCTCGTAGTCGACCTCGAAGGCGAGGTCGTGCGCGAGTGCAGGCCGGTGATCGGCTACGTCCACACCGGGATCGAAAAGTCCTGCGAGGACAAGAGCTACTGGAAGGTCATCCCCTTCGTCGAGCGGATGGACTACGTCTCCTACTTCTTCCAGATGGAGGCCTACTGCGGCGCGGTCGAGCGGCTGATCGACCTCGAGATCCCGCCCCGGGCCAAATACCTGCGGACCCTCTTCCTCGAGCTCAACCGGATCCACTCGCACCTGGTCTGGCTCGGCACCACGGCGCTCGACCTCGGCGCGATCTCGATGCTCTGGTACTGCTTCCGCGAGCGCGACAAGATCCTCGACCTGTTCGAGATGGCCTGCGGGCAGCGGATGCACACCCGCTACTTCCAGGTCGGCGGCGTGATCGAGGACATCCCCGTCGGCTTCGAGCAGAAGTGCCGCGCCTTCGCCGAGGAAATGCCGATCCGGGTCGGCCAGTACCAGGCGCTGCTCGACCGCAACGAGGTCTTCCTGCAGCGGACCAAGGGGACCGGGACCGTCTCCCGCGAGCGGCTGCTGGAGCTGGGCGTGACCGGGCCGCTGCTGCGCGCCGCCGGCGATCCCTGGGACCTGCGCAAAGCCTTCGACTACCTCGCCTACCCGGAGATGGACTTCAAGATCCCGGTCGGGACCGTCGGCGACAACTACGACCGCTACCGGGTGCGGGTGGCGGAGATGGTGGAGAGCGCTCGGATCGTCGAGCAGTGCCTCGACGCGCTGCCCGACGGGCCCCACATCGCCGACGACCGCAAGTACGTGCTGCCGCCGCGCTCGGAGCTCTCGACCTCGATGGAGTCGCTGATCCACCACTTCAAGCTCGTCACCGAGGGCTACCGGGTGCCGCCGGGCGAGG
>Ga0157380_10000868_pt1 | contig 18992 bp, 17 predicted proteins | sample S35metaG_FD_119757 | JGI IMG/M metagenome (GOLD analysis project Ga0157380, IMG submission 119757) | Switchgrass rhizosphere microbial communities from Kellogg Biological Station, Michigan, USA - S3-5 metaG | ecosystem: Host-associated > Plants > Roots > Rhizosphere > Soil | place: USA...
GGAAGCCTTTCGAGCCGGAGGTCTTCACCCACGACGGCAGCCCGAGCTCATCGAGCACGTGGCGAAGACCCATCGCCGCAGCGCGGACGGCGTCGACATCATCGGTGGACGGATCGAGATCGAACACGCAGATGTCCGGGTAGTACAGATCGGGGACGCGGGAGATCCACACGTGCTGCGTGATCGTGTTCTGGTTGGTCACCCACAGCAGCGATCGCTCGTCGGTGATCACCGGATGATGGACGACGCCGTCCTTCTTCGGTACTTCAACGCGTTCGAGCCAGTCAGGAAATCCCTTGGAGACGTCCTTCTGCCAGAAGCCCTTCTTGCCGATGCCGGCAGGGTAGCGTTCCATCGTGATCGGCCGGCCCTTGATGTGCGGAAGGATCGTCGGCGCGATCGCCTCGTAGTACGCCGCCAGATCACCCTTGGTGATTCCATCATCGGGGAACAGGACTTTCTCGGGGTGGGTGATCACGATTCCCTCACGACTTCGCGCGCGGACTTGTCGAAGCGCACGCCGATCAGGCGCGGATGCCGGAGCTTGTTGTTGCCCGTCCACTCGATGAAGGAGACCTGCACGACGATCGACGGGCGCACCCAGTGCGCGCGCAAGCGGGGCAGGCCCTTGGCAATGGTGAACGGCGTCTTCGGAATCTCGAGCGCGTCGAGACGGCTGCGCAGATCGAGCAGCAGCTTGGTGTCGAAGCCGGTGCCGATCTTTCCAGCGAAGATGAAATCATCGCCGTCGTAATAACCCACGAGCAGCGCGCCGAGGCCGACGCGCGCGCCCTGCGGATCGGTGAAGCCGCCGACGACGAGCTCCTGCGAGGCTTCGATTTTCATCTTCAGCCAGTGCTTGGAGCGCCGATGCTCGTACGGCGAGCCGCGACGCTTGGCGATCACGCCCTCCCAGCCCTGGCGCCGCGCCCGCTGCCACGGCTCCTTGTCGTCGAGCAGGTCGACGCGCTGCAGCGGTTCCTTGAACGTCAGCTTCGCGAGCAACGCGCGGCGTTCCTCGAGCGGCAATTCAGTCGTGCTCTCGCCGTCGAGCCAGAGGATGTCGAAGACGTGATAACCGCTGTGGCGATCCCAGGTGACTTCACCATCCAGGATCAAGTTCTTCACGGGCATCGCGGCGATTGCAGCTTCGATCGTCGGGATGGCTTGCAAAAGGCGATTGCGTGAATAGAGCTTCACGTCGCTGCCGCGCTTGTACGCAAGGAGGCGGATGCCGTCGAACTTCCGCTCGAAGAGCCAGTCGTCTCCGGTGAAGCGATCCTGGGTAAGGGTCGCCGCCATCGGAACGAGCCAGTCGGGCATGACGCACTTCGCCATTCGTCATGGCCAGTTTATTCACACGATGGGGTTTGGCGCGAATGCGCCGGGGAAGTCGAACCGGCGACCTCACAAGGGAGGTCACCGGTCCATTCAAGTCTCTTAGAAACCGCCGACGTTCAACCGGCCGCCGGTGACGCTGCGGCCTGCCATCGACGCTGTCGGGATCGCGCTGCCGAGGATGGCAGCCTTGATCTGGGCCGCCGACGACGCGAGGGGATGCGTGGAGGCATAGAGTGCGGCCGCGCCCGTCACATGCGGCGTCGCCATCGAGGTGCCGCTATACGAAGCGTAGGCGGACGCGCCTGCTTTGCCCGGCACCGTCGAATAGATCGCGGCGCCCGGCGCGCCGAGGTCGACGGTATTTGCCCCGTAATTCGAGAATGACGCCCTCGCGCCCGAGCTGGTGATCGCCGCGACGGCGATCACGCAATCACCACTGGCGCTCTGGCACACATAGTTCGAGGGATAGCTCGCGGTTGCGTCGTTGTTGTCGCCAACACCATCGTTGCCGCCGTTGCCGGCCGCCGCGATGAAGAGGATTCCGGCGTCGCCGCCGCGATTGATCGCACTCAGCAGCGCCTGCGAGAATCCGCCGCCTCCCCATGAGTTGTTGGTCGCGACGATGTTGAGGCCGTGGCGCGTTTTCAAGTCGGTGAGGTAGTCCACGGCCTTCACCGCATTGGCGGTCGTGCCGCCGCGGCGGCCGAGGAACTTCACCGGGATCATCGTGACGTTCCAGTTGACGCCGGCGACACCCAATAGATTCCCGCCCACCGCGCCGATGGTTCCGGCGACGTGGGTGGCGTGATCGTCCTGCTGGCCGTCATAGACGGTGGCGTTGTCGCCATCGAAATCCCAGCCGTGCACATCGTCTACGAAGCCGTTGCCGTCGTTGTCGATGCCATCGGCAGAGTCGAATTGATTCGTCCACAGGTTGCCGGCGAGATCAGCGTGCGGCATCACGCCTTCGTCGATGATGCCGACGTAGACCTTACTGTCTCCGGTATGACCCGCTGCCCAGGCCTGGGCAGCGCCGCTGCCGAACGCAGTTGGTGGGGCGCCCGTCCCGCCGTTCATGCCCCACAGCGAACCGTTGGTGTAGTACGGGTCGTTGCTCACCAAGCCGCGAGTGTAGATCCAGTTGGGTTCGGCGAACTCGACACTCTCTCCCTGGACCCCTCGTACTGCGTTGGACACCGCGAGTCCCGGTGGAATTCGCACGAGCTCGAGATCTCCTCGGCCCTGTCCGTGCGCGACAGTTTCGAGTGCCGTGGCGCGGACGCGCGCTCGGGCGTTGGCCTTGGCCTGAGGCGTGGCCCCTTCCTCGTACTGCACGAGCATTTCGTTGGGAACGAAATCGTTCGCGGGACCAGCAGGTTGCTGGGCGCGTCCGACGACTCCGGAGAGCGCAAGAGCCAGACCGGCAACGAGCGACAGCGACACAACGCGCTTCATGTCAACCTTTCAGCAGTATGAGGGCACTGCATAGTGCGGGAAGTCACCGTGGATTGTAGGTCCGCACCAGCTCAACGTCAATTCGTACCGCTGCACGAGTCGCACCCTGACGCGGCATTGCGCCGGATTGCATGCCTTGACCTTCGACATATCGTTCTGGTATTGATATGTCGAAGCGCGAGGTATGGCCATGCATCCAAAATCGGACCTGCCGCAAGGGACGCTGGACCTGCTGGTGTTGCAGGTAGTCGCGGTCGAGCCAATGCACGGCTACGCGATTGCGCAGCGCCTGAAGCAGATGTCGCGGGACGTCGTCCAGGTGACGCAGGGCACCTTGTATCCCGCCTTGCATCGCCTGGAAAATCGCGGTTTTCTCGCCGCCGACTGGAAGCCGTCGGACACCGGCCGCGAGGCGAAGTATTACAAGCTGACCCGTAAGGGCCGCTCGCATCTCGAGTCCGAAGCGGCCAGCTGGGAACGCCTGACCGGCGCGATCGCCGCGATCCTGAAGACGGCGAAAGGAGAGGCGTCATGAGCTGGTGGCGTCGCGTCTTCACTCGAAATCGGCTCGAGTCACAACTCGACGCCGAGCTGCGCGATCACTTCGATCGTCTTGTCGGCGATTTCATCGCGCGTGGCTACGCGGAAAACGAAGCTCGCCGGCTCGCCCGCCGCGAATTCGGCGGAATGGACCAGGTCAAGGAGGCGTGCCGCGACGCCCGCGGCACCCGGTGGGTGGACGAAACACTCCAGGATGCGCGTTACGGGTTGCGCGGCTTCCGAAAGGATCCCGGCTTCACGATCGTCGCGGTTGTGACGCTGGCGATCGGTGTCGGCGCCAACCTGGCGATCTTCAACGTCTTCGACGCGCTCTTGCTGCGTCCGCTGCCGGTGCCTCACGCGTCGGAGCTCATCACGATGACGCGCTGGATGAACGGCAACTCCGGCGCGCACTTCTCGTATCCGCAAGTCCAACAGCTGGCCGATCGAACCGACTTGTTTACCGCCCTCTGCGGTATCGGGAGCGACACTGTCTATGTTGGTCCTGCAGATGCGCTCGAGCCGGTTGGTGCGGCGTGGGTGAGTGGCCGGTACTTCGACACCTTGCGATTGACACCTCTCATGGGTCGATTGCTGACTGCTGCCGACGATACACCCGCGGCTAGTCCGGTCGCCGTGCTGTCGCATGACTACTGGAGTCGCCGCCTGGGCGGTGATTCCCGCATCGTCGGTCAGACCCTGTTGATCGAAGGTCAGCCGGTGCCGATTGTCGGCATCACGCCTGAAGGCTTTACCGGCGCCACGGTTGGTGAGAGCGCGGATGTCACGCTCTCTATTCATGCCAGAGCAATTCTGCAACCTGAGAACGCAGGCGTCACGGGTCCCGGCTGGCGATGGATTCGCGTCCTGGCGCGGCCACTGCCGACACTGACTCCCGAGCAGCTGCGGGCGGGCCTCGATGTCGCATGGGCGCAGGCTCTGGAACGGAGCCTGTCACCGGGGATGACTCCGGAGGCCCGAGAGCGCGCGCTGTCGATGACCGTTCGAATCGAGCCGGGCGCGTCCGGCACCAGCCAATTACGCGGTTCGCTGCGAATTGCCCTCGTAATCGCGATGGCGCTCGTCACGCTCGTGTTGTTGATCGCGTGCGTCAACGTCGCCAATCTTCTGCTGGCGCGAGGCGCCCAACGCGCGCGTGAGATCGCGCTGCGGCTCGCCATTGGCGCGGCGCGTGTCCGGATCGTGCGTCAGCTCCTGATCGAGAGTGCGATGTTAGCCGCCGCCGGTGTCGCGAGCGGTATTTTGCTCGGGTGGCTGTCGAGCGGTGCCCTTGTCGATTTGATGGCAGTGAGCCTTGGCGGCCCCGATGCGTCGACGGTGTCCCTGGACGTTGCTCCGAATTGGCGGCTCGTGACGGTCAGTGCTGCGATTGGCACCGCTATCACTCTGCTCTTCGGGTTGTTACCGGCCTTGCGCGCGTCGGCGATCGCGCCGGGTGTCGTGTCGACTAGCGGGCGCGTTGCTGAATCCCAGGGACGGCTTGCATCCGCGCTGATTGTCGCGCAGGTGTCACTATCGCTCGTGCTCGTGATCGGCGCGGGTCTGTTCATGCGCAGTTTGTCCAATTTGCGAGCGCTCGATCGCGGATTCATTCCCGGCAACGTGGTGCTCGCCAGTTTCGATCCTTCTCGCGCTCTCTTGTCCTCGCCGGACCTGCAGGCCCTGAATCGATCGGTGTTGGCGGCGGCTCAAGCGCTGCCAGGTGTCGCCACTGTTTCGGCGGCCATTGTCACGCCGCTGCAAGGTGGGGGGATGAGCCAATCGATCAACGTGAACGGCGTCTCGACCGGAGTCGAAGAGGTCTACTTCAACATCGTCGCGCCTCGCTACTTCGAGGTGCTCGGCACCCCGTTCGTCGCTGGTCGCGATTTTTCCGACGCCGATGACGTCAACGCGCCGGGTGCCGCGATCGTGAACGCGGCCTTCGTTCGCAAATACCTTGCGGACCGTCTTCCACTTGGCCAGCATCTGACGATGTCCGGGCCGGACCGGGATCTGGAGATCGTTGGTGTCGTCAGGGACGCGGTCTACGAAACGCTCCGCGAGCCGGCGCCGCCGACCGTGTATGCCTCGTACCTCCAGGCGCGCGGCCGGCCGATGACCCTCGTCGTCAACAGCGTTGCGCCTGTCGCAGCGGTGTCGGCCGCGATTCGGGAGTTGATTCAGCCGCGGACGCCGGCCAAACCCGTGCGCATTCGGACGTTCGCTTCACAGGTCGAGGCCAGTCTGTTTAGCGAGCGGCTGATGATGCTGCTGACGTCCGTGTTTGGCATGTTGGCGCTCGGTCTAGCCGCGGTGGGTCTCTACGGTCTGATGTCGTACGCCGTTTCGACGCGGACCCGCGAGATCGGCGTTCGCCTCGCGCTCGGCGCCCGCCCGGCGCGGGTCATGCGGATGGTCGTCGGCAACGCGATTCGCATGGTCACGCTCGGCGTCGTGATCGGCCTGCCGCTCGCATGGCTGGCCTCACGCGCAATCGCGCGGTTGGTGTTTGGCGTGACGTCGACCGACCCGATCACCATCGTGACTGCGATTGCGATTCTTGGCGGTGTCGGACTCGCATCCGCCGCGATCCCCGCTCGCCGCGCCGCGACAGTCGATCCCGCGATGTCGATTCACGTGGAGTGACGCTCTACGATCGTTCTACCTGCGTTCTGCGTACGTTCTACGCACGGAAAGTGCTGACGGGGTCGATCCGGGCTGCGCGCATCGCCGGTAACAGGCTTGCGATGGTGGCGCTCGCCAACAGCACGATCACCACGACGCCGAGCGTCGTCGGATCGAAGATCGTCACCCCGAACAGCTGATTGCGGATCACGCCGCCGAGCGCCAGCGAGACCACAAGCCCGGCGATCACGCCAACCCCCGCGAGCGCGAGGGCGCGCCCCACGACCGAGCGCAGCACGTCCGAGGCCCGGGCGCCGAGCGCCATGCGGATGCCGATCTCCTTTGACTGCTGCGCGACCGCGTAGCTCATCACGCCGAAGATTCCCGTTGCCGACAGCGCCAGCGCTACGGCCGCGAACAGCGTCAGCAGCGACATGTAGAACCGCGGCCGCGCCACGGATCGCGAGACCATCTCTTCGAGCGGCGTGGCCTCGGCGAGCGGAATGTTCGGATCGAGCGCGCGGACCTGTTCACGGACGGACGGGGCCAGCGCGAGCGGATCACCCTGCGCGCGGACGATGACGCGAACCGATCGGCCCGTGCGCTGCGTGTAGGGCAGGAACATCTGCGGAGCGGCGGGCTGTCCGGGCGTGCGCTGCAACACATCGCCGACGATGCCGACCACTTCGCGCGGACCGCCCGACAGCACGCGCTTGCCGATCGGATCCTGTCCAGGGAACCAGCGCCGTACCGCCGCTTCGTTCAGCAATGCCACCGGCGCCGACTTTGGTTGATCCAGGTCGGTGAAGAGCCGCCCACGTTTGAGCGGCGCGCCGATCGCCTTGAAATAGTCAGGTGTCGCGCTCGCCACGGCAATCTCCTGGTTGACATTGGGCGGGGGCGGGGGCGCGCCATCGACCGCGAAATCGTTCAAGGCGCCGAGCCCTCCGAGCGGCAGGATGCTGCCGACGGCGATCGCGGTCACACCTGGCAGGGCGCGCAGCCGCTCGACGAGCTGGTCGACACGGGCGCGCACCTGATCCCCGTTTTGATATTCGGCGCCCTGGAATGTCACTCGCACGGACATTGCGCCGCCTGGTTGGAAGCCGGGATCGACCTCGGTCAACGCGAGGAAGCTCCGAATCAGTAGTCCCGCGCCGGTCAGCAGCACCACGGCGAGCGCCATTTCCGCGACCACGAGCCCCGCGCGGAGCCGACGCGTTTTTCGTCCGCCACCGCCGCTGCGGCCGCTTTCCTGCAGTCCCTGGAGCAGCTGGTCGTTCGTCGCCTGGAGCGCTGGCACCAGTCCGAACACGAGACTGGTCATCAACACGGCGCCGAGCGTAAACCACACGACCGTGGCGTCGAGGCGAATGGCATCCAGCCTCGGCAGATCCGCGGGGCGCGCCGCGACGAGCGCCTGAGTGCTCCAATAGGCGAGCCCGAGTCCGATCGCGCCGCCGATCATGCCAAGCAGGATCGACTCGGTGATCAGTTGCCGGACCAGACGCGCCCGGCCGGCGCCGATGGCGGCGCGCACGGACAATTCGCCCTGCCGCGCTGATCCGCGGGCCAGCAGCAGATTGGCAACATTTGCGCACGCGACGAGCAGGACCAGGCCCACCGCGCCCAGAAGGACCAGGAGCGGACGCTGGACATCGCCGACGATCACCTCGCGCAAGGGCTTGCTCGCGAACGTCAGCGCGCCGTTCGAGTCCGGAAACGCGCCTTGCAGCTGCGTGCCCATGCGCTTCAAGTCGGCGTCGATCGCCGCTTCTGTCGCTCCGGCTTTGGCGCGCGCGACGACAAAAAGAAACTCACTGCGGCGTTGTTTCTGCGTGCCGGCGTCGTAGATGTCGGTGAACTCGATCGGAAAGTACACGTCGGCCTGCTCCGGAATCGACGACTGGGGCGTGGTGACGCCGATGATCGTGTACGGCACGCCCGCTACGGTCGCGGTGCGCCCGAGCACGGCGGCGTCGCCGCCGAATGCGCGCTGCCAGAATCCATGACTAAGCAGCGTGACATGGCTCTGTCCGGGCTTGTTCTCCTCGGGACGGAAGCCGCGCCCGCTCGCGAGCGTGACTCCGAGCATGTCGAACAGTCCGTCACTCACGAACGCGGCGTCGACTTCTCGCGGCTCGCCGGCGCCGAGCATCGTCAATTGGCGCGTGTCGATCGCTTCGACCTGGTCGAACACCTGCTGGCCGGCCCGCACGCTCATGAAATCGGGCGCCGACAGCGAGGCGTACTTGGTGCCGTCGGGATAGAGCATGTGCAGCAAGTGGAGGCGATCCGCGTCGCGGAACGGCAGCGATTGCAGCAGCACGCCGTTGACGACGCTGAAGATGGCGCTATTGGCGCCGATGCCAAGCGCCAGCGTCAGTAAGGCCGCCGCGGTGAAGGCCGGTGTGCGCCGCATCATGCGCAGCGCATAGCCCAGATCCTGCGTCAGCTCCGTCCAGAATTCCGCGCGTCCCATTCGTCGTCTCCGTCGTTCGTCGATGGCCACGCATTCCTGCCGGGCGCGGTCGAAATCGCCGAAACGCTGCAGCGCCAGCTGGCGCGCGCGCTCCGGCGTCTCGCCCTCGTCGATGAGCTCGCGAATCCGCATCTCGACGTGAAAGGCGAGCTCCGCTTCGACGTCGTTCTTCGGCTCGAGGCCGAACATCCTGCGGAACCGCGTCCAGCGCGCCATCAGTTATTCCAGCGCGGGCGCGTCCAGCGCCGCGAACACCGCTTTCGCATAGCGATGCCAGCTGGCGGTTTCGGCGCGCAGTTGCGTGCGGCCGCGCCGCGTCAGCGCATAGAACTTCGCCTGGCGGTTGTTTTCGGAGGCGCCCCAGGTCGCGCTAATCCAGCCGCGCTCTTCGAGCCGATGCAGCGCCGGGTAGAGCGTGCCTTCGCCGACCTCGAGCGCGTCGTAGGTGGCGCGCTGGATCCAGCGCGCCACGCCGTAGCCATGCGCGGGACCCCAGCTGAGCGCCTTCAGGATCAGGAGGTCGAGCGTTCCCCTGAGGATGTCCGGTGCGGCCTGGTTTGCTCCCATCGGCTTTCAAGGGGAGCATAAACCCGTTGCCATCGAAACGCAAGGGAAGGGGTCGGGACCATTTTCCGGCTGGCATCAGGCTTGCGATGGAAACCGGCACATCTCGAGGTTCGCTATGCCAAGACGACTCCGCCGCACTCTGCAGGGCGCGGTGTTTCACGTCATGAATCGGGCCGTGCGCCGCACCGTGCTCTTTCGAACGAAGGCCGACTATCGTGCGTTTGCAGCGGTAGCTTGCGAAAGCCTGTCACGCTTCAGGATCCGAATAATCGCGTACTGCGTGATGCCAAACCATTGGCACTTCGTCGTGATCTGCGATCGTATTGAAGATCTTTCGCGCTGGATGCATTGGCTATGTTGCACACATGCCAATCGTTGGAATGGCGCTCATGGCACACGTGGAAGAGGCGCCGTCTATCAGGGGCGGTTCCGCGCAGTGCCTGTGCAAAAGAATCGGTCGCTGATTCGCGTCTGCCGGTATGTCGAGCGCAACGCTTTGCGCAAGGGTTTGGTCACCAGGGCCGAGCGTTGGACCTGGTCGAGTCTGGCAGTGGTATGCAAGAAGTGCGATCGGATTCCGGTCGAGGCATGGCCAATTCCGAAACCAGCAAACTGGCTTGAGATTGTCAATAACCCTGAAACTGAATCCGAATTGGCTGCAATGCGAACGGCTCTGATGCGCAATCAGCCCATTGGTGATCCGGAATGGCGGGAGGCCGTGACGCCCTTTGCCGGGTTGTCGCTGCGCGAGCGCGGCCGGCCGGTCCGAAAAATAAATGGTCCCGACCCCTTGGTCTGAATCGTGCAGCGGAACGCGGGCATGCGGATGGTCTGTCTCGCGATCGCGACCTCATCGATGGTGGGCTGTGCTCGTCTTGACGCGACCAGGCAACCGGTCGAGGTTGAGATGCACAACGTCGATCTGCACCTGCAAGCCGGCGTCACGCTGCACGTTCGGGACCTGCGCGGCACGTTCGAACCGGCACCGAAGCGCGAGGTCCCTTATCTCGACGACGTGAAGTCGTACACCGTGTCGGTGTCGAGCGGGGTGGTGGCGATCGATCTCGCGTCGCTCAATACGCTGATGACCCTTACGCTGGCCGACGATAACTCGAACGTCGACAAGCTGAAGATCAGCGTCGACGACAAAGGCGACCTTCGGCAGAAAGGCGTGATCGACAAGGCCGTCAACATCCCATTCAACGTCAAGGCCGGCATCGAAGCGACACCCGACGGGAAGCTGCGCGTCTTCACGAAATCGGTGAAGGGTTTCGGCATGCCGATGAAGCCGTTGATGAAGATGTTCAGTATCGAGATGGATGATCTCCTCAAGGTGAAGCCAGGCCGCGGCGTCGTCGTGCGCGACAACGACTTGATCCTTGATCCGTCGCTGCTGCTGCCGGCCCCCGCGATGCGCGGAACGATCACCAATGCGCGGATCGAGGGCAACGCAATCGTGCAGACCTTCGGCAACGGCGTCGTCAGCCACCTCTCGCCGCCGCCGGTGGCGAAAAACTACATCTACTGGCGCGGCGGATCGCTGTCGTTCGGCAAGCTGACGATGACGGCCACCGATCTGGAGCTGGTGGACATGGATCCGAAGGATGCTTTCGATTTCTCCGTCGAGCACTGGAACGATCAGCTGGTCGCGGGCTATTCGAAAACGACCAGCGCGCGCGGCTTGAAGGCGCACATTCCCGACTACAACGACCTGGCCAAAGCCGGAAGATAATCACCTGATGGTGCCGCTGTCGGTTCTCGACCTCGCGCCGATCGTCGAGGGCGGCACGGCCGCGCAGTCGTTTCGCAACTCGCTCGATCTGGCACAACGCGCGGAGCGGTGGGGCTATCGGCGCTACTGGCTGGCGGAGCACCACAACATGCCCGGCATCGCGAGCGCCGCGACCGCGGTCTTGATCGGGCACATCGGCTCGGGCACGTCGACGATCCGCATCGGCGCCGGCGGCATCATGCTGCCGAACCACGCGCCGCTGCAGGTGGCGGAGCAGTTCGGCACCCTCGCCTCGCTCTATCCCGGCCGCATCGATCTCGGTCTGGGCCGCGCGCCGGGCACGGACCACGCCGCCGCGTTCGCGCTGCGGCGCACACTGCAGGCGAATCCCGATGAATTCCCGCGCGACGTCATGGAAGTGATCGACTACTTCCGCGATCCGCAACCCGGACAACAAGTGCGCGCAGTTCCGGGCGCTGGCCTGCGCGTGCCGATCTGGATCCTGGGATCGAGCCTGTTCGGCGCGCAGGTCGCGGCAGCGCTCGGACTGCCGTTCTCGTTTGCGTCACATTTCGCGCCGCAGCTCCTGCACCAGGCGATCGAGATTTACCGCGATCGCTTCACGCCGTCGGAACATTCATCGAAGCCTCACGTGATGCTTGGCGTCAACATCGTCGCCGCCGACTCGGATGCGGAAGCGCGCCTGCTCGCATCATCAGGCCGACAGTCGTTTGCGAGTCTTCGCGCCGGCCGCCCGATCGCGCTGCCGCCGCCCTCGAAAGAATGGGAGCGCGATCCCGGCGACAAGACCGACGCCGCGAACCAGACACGGGTCTCGTTTGTGGGATCGCCGGCGATTATCAAGGGCCAGATCGAGGAATTCGTCAGCGCGACGCGCGCCGACGAGTTGATCGCCGTGGCTCACATCTACGATCACGCCGCCAGGCTGCACTCCTACGAACTGGCTTCACAATTGTAGAATCTCCCGGTGAACTGTCCGCGTTGCGCCAAGCCGATGCAGTCGCAGTCTCTCGATGGCCACACCGGGCGCCAGACCGAGATCGATCTGTGCGTGCCGTGCCAGTCGATCTGGTTTGACGCGCGCGAGAACTTGCAATTGACGCCCGGGGCGACGCTCGGCATCTTCCGGGTGATCGGCGAGCGCGTGTCGCGGCCGGCACCGCAGGATCGCGACATCGCGAAGTGCCCGCGCTGCCACGCGCAGCTGCGGCGCACGCAGGACATGCAGCGCAGCACGCGCTTCGAATACTTCCGCTGCCCGAACGAGCACGGCCGGCTGACGACGTTTTTCGATTTCCTGAAGGAAAAGGACTTCGTCAGGCCGCTGACGCCGCAGCAGATCGCCGAGCTTCGCAAGAACGTCCAGAGCATCAACTGCTCGAACTGCGGCGCGCCGGTAGATCTGGCCAGGGGCTCGGACTGCGCGCACTGCGGATCGCCGCTCTCGATGCTCGACATGCACCAGGCGGAACGGTTGATCGCCCAGCTGCGTGACGCCGATCGGTCGGACAAGCCGATTGATCCGGCCCTGCCCCTCGCGTTGGCGCGCGCGCGGCGGGAGGCCGAGTCGGCCTTCGAAGGCCTGCCCGGTCACAAGCATTGGGACAACGAGACGTGGTCCCTCGGACTGGTTGGAGCAGGCCTCAGCGACTTGATCCGTTTCCTTAAAGAGTAATCAGTAGCCAGTAGCCAGTAGCCAGAAGCCGGACGCTCCTACTAGAATCACCCGCATGGGAATTGCCGACTTCTTCAAAGGTGAGTTGATTGACGTCATCGAGTGGACCGATGACTCGCGTGACACGCTGTCGTACCGCTTTCCAGACGACGACAAGGCCATCAAGAACGGCGCGCAACTGATCGTGCGCGAGTCGCAGGTGGTGCAGTTCGTCTATCTCGGCGCCTTCGGCGACCTGTTCAGTCCGGGCAAGCACACGCTCACGACCGACAACATCCCAATTCTCACGAAGCTCGCGTCGTGGAAGTACGGCTTCAATTCGCCGTTCAAGGCGGATATCTACTACGTCATGACGCGCCTTTTCACCGGCAACAAGTGGGGCACCTCAAACCCGGTAATGCTGCGCGACAATGATTTCGGCGTCGTTCGCGCCCGCGCGTTCGGCACCTATGACTTCAGGATTGTGCAGCCGGCGACGTTCCTGCGCGAGGTCGCCGGATCCGATCACAACTTCCGGCTCGACGAGTTCGCCGACACCATGCGCTCGCGCATCGTGAGTCTCTTCACCGATGCGATCGCGTCAGCGAAAGTGCCGGTGCTCGACGTGGCCGCGCGTTACACCGAGCTTGGCGACGCACTCCTTCCGATGATTAATCCGGCAGTCACTGCAAAGTACGGCCTCGAGATCACCACCTTCATCGTCGAGAACGTGTCGGTGCCGCCCGAGGTTGAAGCCGCGATCGACAAGCGATCGAGCATGACGGCGATTGGCAACCTGAATGACTACGTGAAATACCAGATGGCGCAAGGGATGGAGAAGGGCAGTGGCGGCGCCGGCCCTGCGGGCACCGCGGCGGAGCTGGCCGTCGGCTTCGGCCTCGCCCAGCAGATGATGCAACAGGGGTTTACCGGCGGCGCCGCTGCGCCGGCGGTCGCGCCCGAGTTGCTCGGGCCCGCCGAGGCGGCGCGCGCCCTCGGCGTCAGCGAGGCGGACGTCATGGCCGTCCTCGAATCCGGCGAGCTCAAGGGCAAGAAGATCGGATCGACGTGGCGCATCACGCGCGCGGCGCTTAACGCCTACCTCTCGGAATAAGAGTCACGCCTGGCCGACGAAGTCTCAGCGCTTCAGAAGCACACCTGTCCGGCGTGCGGCGCGCAGGCGGAGTGGAATCCGTCGACGCAGAAACTCGTGTGCCCGTTCTGCGGCACCGAGTCGCCGTACTCAATCGATCGCGAGATCGGAAAAGTAGGCGAGCGCGAGCTCGACGCCGGGCTGCGCGAATCCTCCATTGCTGACCACGACCGCGGCGATCAACGACGCAGCGTGCAGTGCCAGAGCTGCAAAGCGATCATGATTTACGACGCCTCGCGCGTCGGCCAGAACTGCGAGTTCTGCGGCTCCCCGGCGCTCGTCGCCTACCAAGACATCAAGTCGCCGATTCGCCCCGAGGGGGTGCTGCCGTTTCGCGTCGATCGCAATCGCGTGCGCGACGACATCCGCCGCTGGTGGCGCAGCAAGTGGCTCGCGCCCGGGCGACTGGCGAAAGCGGCGCTCGTCGACACCGTCAAGAGTCTCTACATCCCGTACTGGACCTTCGACGCGCGCGCGCATTGCCCGTGGGATGCAGAGGCCGGCTACTACTATTACGTCAACGTCGAAGGCCGCGACAACAAAGGCCGTCCAGTCGTCCGGCAGGAGCGGCGCGTGCGATGGGAACACGCATCAGGCGTCCTCGATCACACGTTCGACGATGAGCTCGTGCCGGGGACGACCGGCGTGGATATGAAGCTGTTGCGGCAGGTCGAGCCTTTCCCGACCCAGGAAATCGTTCCGTACGACACGGCGTTTCTTTCGGGCCATGTCGTCGAGCAGTACCAGGTCGCGCTCACCGAAGCGGCGGGCGATTCGGAGGCGCAGATGCGCGCTACGCTCGAGCAGCTGTGCGCGCAGCAGGTGCCCGGCGACACGCATCGCAACCTGGTGATTCATCCGGTCTTCTCGGGGCGGACGTTCAAGCACGTGCTGGTGCCGATCTGGCTTCTCGTGTACGTGTTCGGATCGCGTAACTTTCAGGTCGTGGTCAACGGCTACACCGGCCGCATCGCCGGGCGCTATCCTTACAGCCCATGGAAGATCGCCTTCCTGATCCTGCTCGCGATCCTCATCTTCTTCCTGTTCGTGATCGCCAACGAAAACTAACGGGGGTCTTGCGGGCTTGCGGTCAACGGGCTTGCGGCCTTAGGCCGCGTAGCCCGTAGCCCGTAGTCCGTAAGCCCGTGAAATAATAGCCGTCCATGAAGAGAACCGTCCTCGCGCTCATGCTGATTGCCATCTCGGCCATTGCCATTCCCGTTTCGGCCCAGCGCGGTCGCAAACCGGTGAATTGGAAGGATCTTCCTGAGCCCTTTGCTACGCCGTCTTCGCGCAACAACCCGACGGTCGTCGCCAAGCCCGAAGGCGCCTCGCTGGCCGCGCCGCCGGGATTTGTCGTCGAGGAATTCATGGATTTCGCGGGCATGCGCCCGCGCTTCATGATGCTCGGCCCCGGCAACGAAATCCTCATCAGCGACACGTCCGGCAACGGCAGCGTGTTCGTGATCAAGGACGGCGTGCGCACGCCGATCATCGAGAAACTCGATCGGCCGTACGGTCTCGCGCTCAAGGGTGATCAGCTGTACGTCGCCGAGCCGACCTCGGTGAAGGTCTACCACTACGACGCCAAGACGATGAAGGTGACCAGCCCCGGCAAGGAGATCATCGCGCTCACCGGGATGGGCACCGGCCACAACACACGCACGCTCGCCTTCAATCGCGACGGGTCGAAGCTATATCTCTCGGTGGGCTCGCAGTCGAACATCAACCTCGGCGAAGATCCGATGCGCGCCGCCGTGCATCGCTACAATCCCGACGGCACCGGCTACGAAACGGTCGCCACCGGCCTGCGCAATGCCGTCGGCATGCGCTTCTATCCGGGCACCGATGATCTGTGGGTGACCGTCCACGAGCGCGACGAGCTCGGCGACGATCTCGCACCTGACTACGCCACGAAGGTCGAGCAGGGCGGATTCTACGGATGGCCGATTGCTTACATCGGCCCGCACGCCGAGCCGCGCCACAAGGACGTCGACATGAAGAAGGTCGAGAGCACGTTGTACCCGGACGTGATCCTCGGCGGCCACGTCGGCCCGCTCGACCTCGCCTTCTACACCGGCACGCAGTTCCCGGCGAAGTATCGCGGCGGCATGTTCGTCGCGCTGCATGGATCGTGGAATCGATCCGCGCGCCAGGGCTACAAGATTGCGTTCATTCCGTTCAAGGACCGGATGGCGACGGCGGGCCCAGAAGATTTCGTCAGTGGCTGGATGCTCGCGCCGGACAAGAAGGAAGTGTGGGGCCGTCCGGTCGGCCTCCTGCAGATGCCGGACGGCTCGCTACTCGTGAGCGACGACGGCGGCAGGAAGGTGTGGCGGATTTCCTATAAAGGCTAGCCACCGGCACTGATCCACCGATTCTGAATTCCAATTGAGGCTAATCAGTGGATCGTACGTTCGGTGGCCGATCGTGGAACTCCGCGCTGTGCGCGCGCGTCTCGTCGTCATCTTCGCCTCGCGGCATCGATGAGGTGTCGCGCGGATTGATGCCTTCGGGATCCGGCGCCGGAGTTCGGGTCTTGTGCGCGTTCGGCGCATCGGGCATGTATTCGTCGCGTTGTGTGTCCGGCTGAGATGGATTCTTCATTCGACCCTCTCGGCGATCTGATGCAAGACGCTTACCGTGCCTGCGTCAGGTCCGCGCAAAGCTTCTTCAGGGATCCGGCCGGATCGGACGAACCTCGCGTGCCGCTCGTGACCGCGAGCCGCGCAAGGCGCATCTGCATGTATGCCGCGTCGCGACATAAGCTCGCCGGCATCAGCGTCATGGTCGGCGGCGAGGGGCTGAGGTAGAGCACGCCGTCAAACTGATCTTCCATCAACACGGTATTCCATCCCGGGGCCGGCGGCATCGGGTAGTACTGCGCGTAATATTTCTTGCCGAGGACGGTTCCTTTCAAGAACGCAAACGCCGGCGTCTTCCAGGACGCCACGGATGGTTGCAGCTTGATCAAATCTCGGTAGCGCGTGCTGATGGTGAAGATGGCCACGTTGGCGCGCTCAACAAGGTTGACGAGGCCGTTGTCCTTGAAGCCTCGGCCCTGGAAATGCCCGTCGCCATAGATCGCGAGCACCTTTCGGCCTTTCGCAAACGACTCCCGCTTCAAGACGGCGGCGGCATGAAGATCGCGCTGCAAGTTCCACCGCCGCAGATCGGACCGACTGTGAATGGCCTCCCACGCGATCGGCGGATCGCCGAGCAGCACGCGCAGCTTCTTATCGTTCGGCAGCGTCGCATTCACGCCGCGGACCGCGGTGAAGAACTCTTCGTACATCGGCTTGTCCCAGTTGGTGCCTGGATTGGTCGTGTCTTCCCACGCGCGCCGCAGCTCCTGACGCGGCACGGCGTCGCCGCGGATGAATCGATCCATCACCTCTTGATAACGAGCCGTTCCGCTCTCGACGAGGATGCGTTGACGATGGCCGGAAAACGCGGATCGCGAATGAGCGTGAGGCGAAACGCGTGCCCTTCGAGGTTGCCGTGCGGCCCTTCTCCGAGCCCGACGACCTGATAAGTCTTGAAGAGATCGAGGATCGCGGGAATGGCCTGTAACGGGACAGCCTCCGCCACGTTTGTCGTTGCGGTTACCGTATTGACGTATAGCAGGCACACGATCCCGCCGATGGTTGCCCACCGCTGCATCGAAAGGATTAGACACCGGAATGGCAGAGTCGTTGCAATTACGGTTTCCGTGGCTGCGACCGTCAGCAACCTGAGCACTCATCGCCACAAAATGGCCGATGGCGTATCCAGCGCCCGAGCGGCGGGCCTGCGCTATGCCAATTGCGACGCTCCCGGCATCAGCCGCAAGCGCCGAGGTAAGAGCTTTATCTACCTCGATGCGCGCGGGCGCACGATTCGTGACGTGAAGACCCTCGCCCGCATTCGCGCCCTGGTCTTGCCGCCGGCGTGGACCGACGTGTGGATCTCGGCCGATTCTCGCGCGCACCTGCAGGCCACCGGTCGGGACGCCGCCGGCCGCAAGCAGTATCGCTATCACGCAAACTGGAGCGCCGAGCGCGATTCGACCAAGTACCACCGCATGCTCGCATTCGCGGAAGTGTTGCCCACGATCCGCAAACGCACCCGCCGCGACTTGATGGGGCCGGCGTGCTGCCGTCCGCGCGTCCTCGCCACCGTCGTTGAACTGCTCGCGCGAACCTACATCCGCATCGGCAACGAAGAGTACATGCGCAAGCACAAGTCGCACGGCTTGACGACCCTGCTGGATCGCCACGTCAAGATCCGGGGCGGCAAACTCTACTTCGCTTTCCGCGGCAAGAGCGGCGTCTTCCAGTCGATCGAGATCGAGGAACCGCGTCTCGCCGTGGCGGTCCGGCAATGCCAGGACCTGCCGGGTCAGGCGCTGTTCAAGTACCTTGGTGACGACAAGAAGGCGCGCACCCTTTCGTCGTCGGATATCAATGCCTATTTGCGGGAAGTGAGCGGCGGCAAGTTCACCGCCAAGGATTTCCGGACGTGGGCCGGCACGCTGTCAGCGGCGCAGGCGCTCGATGAGATTGATCCGCCGGCGTCGAAGACGGCGGCAAAGCGATCGATCGTCGAGGCTGTCGATCGCGTCGCCGAGGTGCTCGGCAACACGCGTGCGGTTTGCAGGAAGTGTTACATCCACCCGGCGGTTCTCGATGCGTTTACTGACGGCGTCACGCTCAGCCGCGTAACGCTCAACAAGGCGCGGGTCCCGAAAGGGCTCCTCGATGCCGAAGCCCGGCTCGTCGCGCTGTTGCGCCGTCCAGGCCGCGTGCGCAAGGCCGCTTGAAGTGCTCTCCTGTGCCTTTGTGTCGCTGTAGTCGAGCTTGAAGATCGGTCCTGCCACGCCCTATCCTGAAGGCGTCGATGCCGCGCTCCAGGACGGTTAGTATCCCAGACCACAATTTGCAGCTATTCGACTCCTCGAAGTCGATGGCCGAAAGCGTGGCGAGTTTCCTCTTGGCCGGCTTCCGTCGCGGCGAACCGCTCATGGTCGTGGCGACGCCGGAACACCGCGAACTCATTACCCAAAAGCTCGAGGAAGCTGGTGTCAACATCCGCCAGGCGGTGATGGCGTCGCGTCTGGTCATGCTTGACGCCGCCCAAACGCTCGAGAAAGTCATGCGACAGGACCTGCCGAGTCGAATTGCGTTCGAGGAAATCGCCGGCACGCTGGTGGCGCAGCTGGCCAAGCAGGGCCGTCTGTGCATTTACGGAGAAATGGTCGACGTGCTGGCGGCCCGCGGCCAATACAAGGCTGCCTACCAGCTCGAAGTGCTCTGGAGCGCGCTTGGCAGGCGCGAGCCTTTCACATTGTTCTGCGGATACTCATCCTCGCACTTCGGCGATCCGAAGACGGCAACGATACTCGGCAAGATTTGCGAGACACACAGCCGCGTGCACCGCA
>Ga0157380_10000869_pt1 | contig 18992 bp, 19 predicted proteins | sample S35metaG_FD_119757 | JGI IMG/M metagenome (GOLD analysis project Ga0157380, IMG submission 119757) | Switchgrass rhizosphere microbial communities from Kellogg Biological Station, Michigan, USA - S3-5 metaG | ecosystem: Host-associated > Plants > Roots > Rhizosphere > Soil | place: USA...
CCTGATCGTCCTGCTCGAAAAGCTTGCCCCGGCGCCCAATGTCACGCGCTATGCGATTGCCGCCGCGACTTTCCTCGGCGGCTTCTATCTGCTGCTTTGAGCATTTGCTTTTCACCGCCGGATCGACCGGCTATTCATCGCGGCGCAAGGCGTGGCGGCTATGGGCGGGGCCATTCGCCGTCGGGAGAAGTTGATGCGTCGTCGTCCTGTTCTGAGCGCCTGTCTCGTGGCGCTGCTGAGTTCCGGCCCCATGGTTCCCGCATTGGCCGCCAGGCAACAACCCGCTGCCGCCTTCACCCCCGCGCCGGTGCCTGATCTCGTCGCCAAGGTTGATATTCCGCACGAGCAATTCACGCTGCCCAATGGCTTGCGGGTGATCGTCCACACCGATCGCAAGGCGCCGATCGTGGCGGTCTCTGTCTGGTACCATGTCGGATCCAAGGACGAGCCCGCCGGCAAGACCGGCTTCGCGCATCTGTTCGAGCATCTGATGTTCAACGGCTCGGAAAATGCGCCGGGCGATTATTTCGAGCCGATGCAGCAGATTGGTGCCACCGATCTCAACGGCACGACCTGGTTCGATCGCACCAATTATTTCGAATCCGTGCCGACCGGCGCCCTCGAAACCGCCTTGTTCCTCGAAAGCGACCGCATGGGCTGGCTGCTCGGCGGCATTGATCAGGCCAAGCTCGATAATCAGCGCGGCGTCGTCCAGAACGAGAAACGGCAGGGCGACAACCAGCCCTTCGGCCTCGTCGAATATGCCCAGCTGGACGCGCTGTTCCCCGATGGCCACCCCTATCACCACCCGACGATCGGCTCGATGGCCGATCTCGACGCAGCCAGCCTCGCGGATGTGAAGGACTGGTTCCGCCAGAAATACGGCCCCAACAACGCCGTGCTGGTGCTGGCGGGCGATATCGACCTGCCGACCGCGCAGACGCTGGTGACCAAATATTTCGGCAATATCCCGCGCGGACCCGACGTGATCCCCGCTGCCGCCACGGTGCCGACCTTGCCCGCGCCCAAGGCCGAGACGATGAAGGATCATGTCGCGGCCACCCGGCTCTATCGCAACTGGGTCGTCCCCGGCCTGACCGATCCCGATCTCGTCCCGCTCGACGTGTTCGCGACCGTGCTCGGCGGCCTGGCCAGCTCGCGGCTCGATAATGCGCTGGTGAAACAGGAGAAGGTCGCGGTTGGCGTCTCCGCCAGCATCCAGCCGTTCGAGCGGGTCAGCCTGTTCGAGGTGACGGTCGACGTGAAGCCCGGCGTCGATCCGGTTATGGTGGGCAAGCGGCTCGATGCGATCATCGCCGATCTGCTCAAGACCGGCCCGACGGCGGACGAGGTCCAGCGCGTCGCCACCCGCGAAGTGTCCAGCCGTATCGGCGGGCTGGAATCGGTCGGTGGCTTCAGCGGCAAGGCGGTCGCGCTCGCCGAAGGGCTGGTCTATGCGGGCGACGCTGATTTCTACAAGAAGCAGCTCGCCCAATATGCCGCCGCCACGCCGGATCAGGTCGCGGCTGTCGCGCGCAAATGGCTGTCGCGCCCGGTCTATGCGCTGACCGTCGAGCCCGGCGAGCGTTCGGCCTATGACGAGGCCAAGGCCAACAACGCCGGCGCCTCCAACCATCACCCGGCCTATTATCGCGATCCCAAGGCCAAGACCCCGCCGCCCGCGCCTGCGAAAGTCCCCGTCGGCGTCGATCGTACCAAGCTGCCCGAGGTCGCCGCGATCAAGGATCTTGATTTCCCGACCGTCGAGCATGCCAAGCTCAGCAACGGCATCGATGTCGCTTACATTCAGCGCAAGGGCGTGCCGATCACTCGGCTGTCGGTCAGCTTCGATGCCGGCAACGCCGCCGACCCGCGCGACAAGCTCGGCCTGCAATCGCTGACGCTGGCGCTGCTCGACGAAGGCACCAAGACGCGCGGCTCGATCCAGCTGGCCGAGGAGAAGGAGCGGCTGGGCGCCTCGATCGGCGCCGACGCTTCGATGGACCGCACCGATGTCGGCCTCTCGGCGCCGACCCCCAACATCGCCGGATCGCTCGATCTGCTGGCGGATATCCTCCGCAATCCGGCCTTCGCGCCCGAGGAGATCGAGCGGGTGCGCGGTCAGCAGCTCACCGGCATCGCCGCCGAGATGACCGAGCCGCGCTCGATCGCGCTGCGTACCTTGCCGCCGCTGCTCTATGGCGCGGCCTATCCTTACGGCGTGCCCTTCACCGGCACCGGCGACCCGGCGGTGGTGAAGGCGGTCACCCGCAAGGATATGGTCGCCTTCCAGCAGAAATGGATGCGGCCGGACAATGCCCGGATCTTCCTGGTCAGCGATGCGCCGCTCGCCGATCTGCTGCCCGCGCTCAATGAGAGCCTCGGCACCTGGAAGGCCAAGGGCAAGCCGGGCAAGAAGGATTTCTCGGCCGCGATCCCTGATCCGCGCCCGCGCATCGTCCTGATCGACCGGCCGGGATCGCCGCAATCGGTGATCTTCGGCGGGCAGATCCTGCCCCTGAAGGGCACCGAGGAGATCATCGATCTGCTCTCCGCCAATGACGTGCTCGGCGGCAATTTCCTGTCGCGGATGAACATGGATCTGCGCGAGACCAAGGGCTGGGCTTACGGCGTGCGTGGCTCGGTCAATCGCGTCGCCGAGCGGATGCCCTATATCGTCTACGCGCCGGTGCAGGCCGACAAGACCGGGCCTTCGATCGCCGCGCTGATCGCCGACATGAAGGAATTCCTCGGCCCCAAGGGCGTCACGCCCGCCGAGCTGGAGCGCACCATCAACGGCAGCATCCGCGAGCTGCCCGGCAGCTTCGAGACCTCGGCCGACGTGCTGGGCGCGATGGAGCGCAACGCGCTCTACGGCCGCCCCGACGATTATTACGATCACATCACCGGCCTCTACCGCAAGCAGACCGCCGCCGATCTCGACAAGGCCGCCCGCGCGGTGATCGATCCGGCGAAAATGACCTGGGTGGTGGTCGGCGACGCGAAGCAGATCAGACCGCAGCTCGATGCGCTCGGCCTGCCGATCGAAACGATGACGGTGGATGCCGTATCCAAGGGAGGGAAATGATGGCGAATGTCGACGGCCAGTGGGAGTGTGTCACCCGCACGCCGATGGGCCCGCAGGATTCGGTGCTGACCATCGTCAGCAACGGCGCCAGCTTCTCCGGCAGCAATGTCGGCCCGCTCGGCAGCATCGACATCGAGGGCGGCACCGTCGACGGCGACACGCTGACCTGGGAGATGGAGATCACCACCCCCTTCCCGATGAAACTGAGCGCCCGCGCGACCGTCAACGGTGATACCATCCAGGGCACGGTGGATGCCGGCGCGATGGGCGCCATGCCGATGAGCGGCACGCGGAAAGCTTAGGCTGCATCGTCACAACTTTGGGGGGAGCTGATCCATGCGTCGTATCTTGTTCCTGCTGGCAATGTCGGTTCTGACGTCGGCACCGGTTGCGGCGTCACCGAGCGATGATGCGACCAAGGCCGTTATGACCGTGCTGGACAAGTTCAACGGCGGCGACGTCCAGGCGTTTTTCGCCGCGCACAAGCCCGACGCGACCATCGTCGACGAATTCGCCCCCTATATTTGGACCGGGACGGGTTCGGCGCAGCGCTGGGCCGGCGACTATACGAAGGACGCCGAAGCGCGGGGCATCAGCAAAGGGCGCGTGGATTACGGCAAGCCGATCCAGGCCAACAGCGACGGCAATTCGGCGTATATCGTCCTGCCGACGACCTACAGCTTCGATCAGAAGGGCAGGAAGATGGCGGCGAAGGGCAGCATGACCTTCATCATGGCCAAGGCCGACACCGACTGGAAAATCGTAAGCTGGACCTATTCCGCCCCCACGCCCACGCCGCAATAGGGAGGACGGTTCAAGATACACCCATCGTCACCCCGGCGCAGGCTGGGGTCCATGTCTATCAAAACGAGTAGTGCGCGCCTGAGGAAAGAGCCATGGATGCCAGCCTCCGCTGGCATGACGGCTATGAGTACAGCCCCGCCAGCACCGGCAGCGACGCCGCATGGGTCATGTCGAGATGCAGCGGAGTCACCGTGACATAGCCGTCCTCGTTCGCCTCCAGATCGGTGGAGTGCGCCGGGGTGTGGACGATATGCTCCAGCGCGAACCAGTAATAGTCGAAGCCGCGTGGATCGGTGCGCTTCACGACCTTGGAGCGGCCATAGTCGCGCAAGCCCTGGCTCACCACCTTGATCCCCTTCACCGCTTGTGGGGGCACCGCCGGGAAGTTGATGTTGACCAGCGTGCGCGGCGCCCACGGTGCGTCGAGCAGCGGGCGGATCGCCTGCTCGCCCCATTGCTCGGCGACTTCCCACGGCGCGAAATCGCCCATGCCTTCCTTGCGGTAGACCTGGCTCAGCGCGATCGCGCGGACGCCCGCCAAGGCGCCCTCCATCGCCGCCGAGACCGTGCCCGAATAGGTCACGTCCTCTCCCAGATTGGCGCCCCGGTTGACGCCGGAGAGGATCAGGTCGGGCGGACCGTCGGCCATCACCACGTTGAGCGCCATCATCACCGAGTCCGTCGGCGTACCGGTGACGGCGAAGCGCTTGTCGCCCATCCGCCGCAGCCGGACCGGGCGGGTGAGCGTTAGCGAATGCCCGGCGCCCGATTGCTCCTCGGAGGGGGCGACGACGGTGATGTCGTCCGACAGCTTTGCCGCGATCTTTTCCAGCACGGTCAGTCCCGGCGCGTGGATGCCGTCGTCATTGGTGATCAGGATGCGCATGAGACTTTATTCCTTTGTCGTCATGCTGAACTTGTTTCAGCATCCACCAGGCCACAGGCGCTGCGCTCGCGAGACGGTGGATGCTGAAACAAGTTCAGCATGACGGATGATTATGTCGGGAGGGCAATTCGTTCGGCGCTGCCCATATAGGGCCGCAGCACGTCCGGAATGCGGACCGAGCCGTCCGCCTCCTGGTAATTCTCCAGCACCGCGACCAGCGTCCGCCCCACCGCCAGCCCGGAGCCGTTGAGGGAATGGACGAAGCGCGTGCCCTTCGCCTCGGGATCGGCGGGGCGATAGCGCGCGGCCATGCGCCGGGCCTGAAAGTCGCCGCAGTTCGAGCAGCTCGATATCTCGCGATAGCGGTCCTGCCCGGGCAGCCAGACTTCGAGATCGAAGGTCCTGGTCGCGCTGAACCCCATGTCGCCGGTGCATAGCAGCATACGGCGATAGGGCAGGCCGAGCAGATCGAGGATCGTCTCGGCGCATCGGGTCATCCGCTCATGCTCTTCGGCGGATTGCTCCGGCGTGGTGATCGAGACCAGCTCGACCTTGTCAAACTGATGCTGCCGGATCAGCCCGCGCGTGTCGCGCCCGGCGGCGCCCGCTTCCGATCGGAAGCAGGGCGTCAGCGCCACGAAGCGCATGGGCAGCATGCCCTCGGTCAGGATCTTCTCGCGGACGAGGTTGGTCAGGCTCACCTCGGCGGTCGGGATGAGCCACCGCCCGTCGGTGGTCCGGAACAGATCCTCGGCGAACTTGGGCAGCTGGCCGGTGCCGAACACCGCCTCGTCGCGCACCAGCAGCGGCGGCGCGACCTCGGTATAGCCATGCTCCTGCGTCTGGGTGTCGAGCATGAATTGCCCGAGCGCCCGGTGCAGCCGCGCGATCGGTCCACGCATCACCGCGAAGCGCGCCCCGGAAATCGCGGCGGCGGCTTCAAAATCAAGCCCGAGCGGCGCGCCGATGTCGAAATGCTCGCGTGGCGTGAAGGCGAAATTGGGTTTGGTCCCGCGCGCATGGATCTCGACATTCGCACTTTCGTCCGGCCCCTCCGGAACGTCGTCGGCGGGCAGATTGGGGATCGCGGCCAGCGCCTCGTCGAGCGCCTTCTCGGCTTCGCGCTGCGCTTCCTCGAGGCCGGGCATCGCCTGCTTCAGCGCGGCGACCTCCCGCTTCTTCGCTTCCGCCTCGTCCTTCTTGCCGCTGCCCATCAGCATGCCGATCGATTTGGCGATCGCGTTCGCCTCCGCCTGCGCAGTTTGCAAGGCGGTTGTCGTAGCGCGGCGGCGTTCGTCGAGAGCGGTCAGATCGGCTGACTGCGGGCCCAGTCCCCGCCGGCCGAGCGCGGCGTCGAACGCCGCCGGTTCATCGCGGATCAATCGGATATCGTGCATTGTCGCGGCTATGGAGGCGAGCGCAGGGCACTGCAACCGCTTTCCTGTCATACGATCGTGGGACCATTCGTCGCCTTTCTCGCCCGATTCGGCGGGAGGCAGGTGATTTCCCGCGGTCTCATGTGTTTCAGATAAGCGGAACTGCAATCGAAAGGAGAGATTTGGTGACATTCAAGAAGGCTTTGATCGGAATTTCTGCGGCTGCACTGATGAGCGGTGCCGCGCTTGCGGCGAACGTCGCTCTCAAGGCGGGAGCGACGGTCAGCGATACCTCGGGAGGCCAGGTCGGCACGATCGAATCGGTCAACGGCGACCTCGCGGTCGTGTCGACGGGAACCAACAAGGTGAGCCTGCCCGTCTCCGCGTTTGGTCAGGGCGAGAAAGGTCCGATCATCGCGATGACCAAGGCCCAGCTGGATGCTGCCGCGAGCGGCGCCAAGGCGAGCGCCGAGGCTGATTTGAAGGCTCAGCTGACGCAGGGCGCCTCGGTCTATGGCCCGGATGGTGCGGTTGCCGCGACGGTGGATACGGTTGACGCCCAGTTCGCGACGCTCACCGTGGGCGATCAAAAGGTCAAGCTGCCGCTGGATTCGTTCAGCAAGGGCGCGCAAGGCGCTGTCATCGGCATGACCGGTGCGGAGTTGAAGGCCGCCGCCAGCGGCGCGGCTGCGTCGCAGTCGGCTTCGGCCACACCCGGCGGCACCGCACAGAACTGATCCGACGAGAAGACCCCGGCTTAACGCCGGGGCTTTTTAATCCTTGTTACGCCGGTTGCGGGCGCGGGCGACCAGCGCCGCTGCCCCGGCTCCGAACAGGAGCACCATCGGCGGCGCCGGAACCTCGGTGCCGCTGCTGGTGGAGCTGCTGCCCCCGGACGAGGTGCTGCTGCTCGTCGAGGACGATGTCGAGCTGCTTCCCGAGGTGGAACTGCTGCCGCTCGAAGAGGATGAGCTGCCCGTCGAACTGCCGGTCGAGGACGAAGAGCTGGTCGCGCCCGACGACCCGAAACTGGATGACCCCCCCGTTGCGCCGCTGGACGTGCTGCTCGATGATGAGGAGCTGGAGGACGAGCTCGACGATGAAGAGCTGCTTGAGCTGGTCGAGGAACTGACCCCGCTCGAGGTACTGGTCGAGGAGCTCACGCCGCTGGACGTGCTGACTCCGCCGGTCGAGGTGCTCACGCCGCCGGTGGAGGTGCTGACACCCCCGGTCGAAGTGCTGACCCCCCCGGTCGAGGTGCTAACCCCTCCAGTCGAAGTGCTCACCCCGCCGGTGGAGGTGCTGACGCCGCTCGACGTGCTGGTGCTGCCGCCCGAGGTGCTGGTGCTCGAACCGCCCGATCCGCCGCTGGATGTGGAGGTCGATCCGGTCGAGGTGGACGAGATTACCACGCTTCCGCCGCTGCTGCCGCCCCAGAACCCGCCGCCGCCGAAGAATCCGCCGCTGCCACCCCAGCCGCCCGACCCGCCGAGCACGATAGGATAGCCGCCGCTCCCGCCGCTGCTGGACGGCAGCTCCGGATAGGGTGCCCCATATTCGGCCGGCGCCGAGGTGACGGTCACCGCCGACGGCAGGCAGCTTGTCGTGGTCGTCTTGACCATTTGGCGCGCTTTGGGACGGGCCTTTGCCCGCACCTTGGGTGCCGCATAGGCCCTCGGGTGCGCCTTGGCGCGCACATGAACCTTGGGGGATTCGGCGACGTGCATCGCGCCGGCACCGACAACCGCGCCACCGCAAGCACAGGCGCAGAGTTTCGCGAGGGCCATCCGTACAGACATAAGCGTGCTCTTCCAGATATTCGGATCGCTGAATGTACCCCTCGTGGGATTACTTCATCTCTCCGTAGAACATGGAATGCAGAACAAGCTGTTAATCGCAAGATGATTAACTCTCTTTTGTATAACTCGTGGTGTAATATTTACTTTATATAGTCTCTGAATATGATTAATGTATCGGTTTGAAGCGGAATAGCACAAAGACATTTATTCGACTGGTTTACAATGATAGTTAAAAACCGGGACGATCAAAATCTGTTTCCGCCTCTCGCCGAGTCGCTGTTCATCAAAGCTCAACAGGGTGGGCGCTATTGGCCGATCCGACATCTTCCTGAGCGCGCCGCTTGTGCGGCCAATTGACGCTGGCTATAGGCGCGGCACGATAGGACGAGGCAGGCGATAGCCAATGGAGGCGATAGCAGATGGCAACGGCATTTAGCGGCGCTTCCGGGGCGACGGATCGGCCTCCCGCGATCGAAACGGCCGATGGTTATCGCCCATCGGCTGACGAGCCGTTCATGAATCCCCGGCAGCTCGAATATTTTCGGGAGAAGCTGCAGGCTTGGAAGAACTCGATCCTGCGCGAAGCCGAGGATACACTCGCCCATCTTCAAAACGAGTCGCTGCGCGAGCCCGACATCACCGATCGCGCTTCGAGCGAGACGGATTTCTCCATCGAATTGCGTACCCGAGACCGCCAGCGCAAGCTGATCGCGAAGATCGACGCGGCGCTGCGCCGGATCGATCAGGGCGAATATGGCTATTGCGAGGTTACGGGTGATCCGATCTCGCTGGCCCGTCTGGAGGCCAGGCCGATCGCCACGATGACGGTCGAGGCCCAGGAACGCCACGAGCGCCAGGAAAAGATTTCCCGCGACGAATAGCACGAAATAGCTGAAAAGCCTCGAATTAACCATTTTTTTGGTGGTTTCTTGCTTTGCTGGCGAGGCCGGAAATGCGACATTAGAAAATCGCTTCCGGCGAGGAGATATGTTGCAGAATGCCGACCGACGAGTCCGATGCGCGGGAACCGCGGGACAGCGTGTTCCTCCATGCGACCATGACGTCTTCCAGCGGCGAGAATTCGGGTTTGTTCCGTATTCGGAACATATCAAGCCGCGGGCTGATGGCGGAAGGTCCGTTCACCTTTTGCGCGGGCGACGAAATTGACGTCGATCTTCGCAACGTGGGTGTCGTGCATGGCCGGATCGCGTGGACAAGTTCGGGCAAATTCGGCGTGATGTTCGATAGCGCTATCGATCCCAAGGCAGCCCGCAAGCCGGTGGGCGGTGGCGCGGCATCTCTCACGCCGGCACAACACCGCCCTATCAGACCGCTCTTTCCCGAGCGATAACGCTAATAAGATCGAATACGGGGAAGGCGGCAGCGCCGCCGTCGCCTCACTGAAGCTGAACGATCTCTTCCTTGAGCTTCAGCTTCTGCTTCTTGAGTTCGGCGATCAGGATCGTGTCGGGAGCGGGTCGCCGCGCCTCGATTTCGATTCGATGTTCGAGACCGGCATGTTTTGCGGCTAATGCGTGGGTATGGCTGTTGTCCATGTTCGACATCTCCTTTCGTCTCCGAATGGATCATGGAGTAGAGCATGGATTCTATTGCTTGTCGTGCCAAAAATGGTGCAATGCGATGGGTCGTTGTCGGTTCTACGACAGATTGTTTTCGGTAAGCCGTAAGGAAGGCGTCACGGATGGATCCGGAGGAGATTTCCAGGCGAATTCAATTGCTTCGTGAGGAACATCGCGATCTCGACTCAGCAATCGAGGCGCTTGCGGGAGGGGCCACGCGCGACCAGTTGCAGATCGCGCGGCTGAAAAAGCGTAAACTCAGGCTACGGGACGAGATCGCGATCCTCGAAGATCAAATGATCCCCGACATCATCGCATAAAAAAGGGCCGACTCACCGAGTCGGCCCTTCCCATCCAAGACTGAACGGCGATCAGGCGGCTTCGGCGGTCTGATCGATCACCTGGGGACTGCTAGCGCTGCCATCGATGGCGATCTTGCGCGGCTTCTTGTGCTCGGGGATCTCGCGCGCGAGGTCGATGTTGAGCAGGCCGTCCTCATAGCCGGCATTCACGACCTTGATCGTGTCGGCAAGCTGGAAGCGGCGCTCGAAGGCACGCTTGGCGATACCGCGATGGAGGAACTGCCGTTCGCCCGCGCCATTCTCTTCAGCGGCGCGGCCGATCACGGTCAGCACATTGTCCTGCACGGTAAGGTCGAGCTCATCGCGGTGGAATCCGGCGACGGCCATGGAGATGCGGTATCCGCTCTCGCTGACCTTCTCGATATTATAGGGGGGGTAGCTGTCGGCCTCGCCCCGGGTCGCGAAATCGGCAAGCCGATTGAGATTCTCGAACCCGATCGAGGAGCGCAGCAGAGGGGCAAAATCAAAAGCACGCATGTTCCAAATCCTTTCTTCAAAGCGATCACGAACCTGGCCCGCGGACTACCGCCGGACCGTTCCGGACGCGTCCCGAATTGCGGCAACACATCCGAATGAGAGCTAGGGACGCGCTTAACAGTTTCAAGCCTGGCTGCACCAATTCGGCACAGCATGCCGCAGTGCAGAAATTCACCTTCTTTTAACGTTCTCGGCCCTGCGGCTTTGTGGCAAGCAAGTCTCATGGATAGCGGTTTGAGCAACATCGGCATCGCTGACGGGATGGTGACGTCCCGGCTGGTGAGCGCCTTGTATATCGAGGCGATGCTGCTTGCCGATGAGGTGCGCACCTATTTCGACGAGACCGGGCGGGAGGAGCGGGATTCGCTCGCCCCGCTACAGCGGGTGAGCTTTTCCTGTGAATCGCTCAAGGTGACGACCCGGCTGATGCACATCATTGCCTGGCTGCTCACCTGGCGTGCGGTCGATGCCGGCGAAATCACCGCCCAGCAGGCCCGTGAACCGTCCCGCCGGCTCGGTCAGGCAAGCGAGAGCGATAATGACGCCGTGGCGGCGCTGCCCGACAGGGCGCGCGGGCTTATCAATAGCAGCCGTGAACTCTATGACCGGATCGCCCGTCTGGATGCGGGGCTTACGCCCGACATTGCCTCTGTCAGTCCGGCCCGCAAACTGATCGATCGTCTGGAATCCGCTTTCTGAGCGTTGAATAGCACCAGCCGGGCTTGTCTTGCGCCGGTCTCCTGATATCGAGCCTTGTCCCGTTTCAGTACAGTTGGAGGCGTCATGACCCATCAGTTCAATCCGACATCGCTTCGTGAATACGACATCCGCGGCATTGTAGGCAAAACGCTGGGCACGGCGGACGCCTATGCGATCGGTCGCGGGTTCGCGACGCGGGTGCGGCGCGCGGGCGGGACGCGGGTTGCGGTCGGCTATGATGGGCGCGAATCCTCGCCTTCGCTTGAGACCGCGCTGATCGAGGGGCTCACCAAGGGCGGCGTCGATGTCGTGCGCGTCGGTCTCGGGCCGACCCCCATGCTCTACTACGCCGAGGCGACGCTGGAGGTGGACGGCGGCATCCAGATCACCGGTAGCCACAATCCGGCCGAATATAATGGCTTCAAGATGGTGCTCCAGCATCGTCCCTTCTTCGGCGCCGACATCCAGGACATTGGCAAGCTGGCGGCCGAGGGCGATTGGGAGGAAGGGCAGGGCAGCATCAGCAATGTCGAGATCATGGAGGATTATGTCGGCCGCTTGCTCGCGGGCTATGCCGGCGGAGAATTCCGGATCGGCTGGGACGCGGGCAATGGCGCCTCCGGGCCGATCGTGGATCGCCTCGTCGAGCTGCTGCCGGGCGAGCACCACACCCTCTACACCGAGGTCGACGGCCGCTTCCCCAATCATCATCCCGATCCGACCGAGGAAAAGAACCTCGCTGACCTGAAGAAGCTGGTGCTGGAGAAGGGGCTTGATTTCGGAATTGCCTTCGATGGCGACGGCGATCGCATCGGCGCGGTCGACGGCAAGGGGCGGGTGATCTGGGGCGACCAGCTTCTTGCCATCCTTGCCGAGCCGGTGCTGCGCGCCGAGCCAGGAGCGACGATCATCGCCGACGTCAAGGCCAGCCAGGCGCTTTATGACCGGATCGCGGAACTGGGCGGCAAACCCCTGATGTGGAAGACCGGCCACTCGCTGATCAAGACCAAGATGAAGGAAACCGACTCCCCGCTTGCGGGCGAGATGAGCGGCCACATCTTCTTCGCGCACGAATATTATGGCTTCGACGATGCCCAATATGCCGCGATCCGCCTGATCCGCGCGGTGCGCCTGCTCGGTGGCTCGCTCACCGCGCTGCGCGACAAGATGCCGGAGATGGTCAATACGCCGGAGATGCGCTTCCAGGTCGATGAGAGCCGCAAGTTCGCGGTGGTCGATGAGGTGCTCGACCGGCTTGAGAAGGAAGGCGCCGACGTCAATCGTACCGACGGCGCACGGGTCAACACGCCGGACGGCTGGTGGCTGCTCCGGGCGTCCAACACGCAGGACGTGCTCGTCGCCCGCGCGGAGGCGAAGGATCAGGCAGGTCTCGATCGGCTGATGGCGCAGATCGACGATCAGCTTGCCAAATCAGGGTTGGAACGCGGACCGCAGGCTGCGCATTAAGGTCCGCAAGCCAGGGAGGGCTCCGCATGACCGCCATCTGCCTCGAAACCAAGCGCGTCGAAAAGCCTTGGGGTCGTAAGGATTTGTGGCCCGGCTTCGCGGATGTTCCGGAAGGTGGTGATCCGGTCGGCGAGATCTGGTTTCAGGATCCGCGCGGGCATGATCCCGAACTGCTCGTCAAATATCTGTTCACCAGCGAGAAGCTCTCGATCCAGGTCCATCCCGACGATGCCGCGGCCCGCGCCGCCGGCTATGCGCGGGGCAAGGACGAGGCGTGGGTCGTGCTCGCCGCCGAGCCGCATGCGGTCATCGGCATCGGCTTGCGCGAGGTGATGACCCGGGATGAACTACGCGCCTCCGCGCTCGACGGCTCGATCGAGGACAAACTGTTCTGGAAGGCGGTGAAGGCCGGCGATGTGTTCTATTCGCCGGCGGGCACCGTGCATGCGATCGGGCCGGGGCTGACGCTGGTCGAGGTCCAGCAGAATGTCGATCTCACCTACCGGCTCTATGATTATGGTCGCCCGCGCGAGCTGCATCTCGATGATGGCATCGCAGTCAGCGATCCGGTTCCCTATGTCGCCCCGTTCGTGCCGATCGAGGCCTCGCGCGGCCGCCTGATCCTCGCCGACGGACCGGCTTTCGTGCTGGAGCATTGGGCGCAGTCCGGCGAAGGGCGCCTTGTTGGCGATGGCCGCACGCTCTGGCTTGTCCCGATCAGGGGCGGCGGCACGATCGACGGCAAGCCGCTCGTCGCAGGGTCCAACTGGCTGGTCGAGGGGGAGGTCGATCTTGCGCTCGATCAGAACACCGAGCTGCTCGTCGCTTATCCCGGACGCGGCATTATCCACGACATCTGGCGATAATTCTTTGTTCAGGTCCTTCGGCTAGCGGGGATTTGCACGTCATGCTGCAATGCGGTAAGCGCCCAAAAGCCAAGTAAAGGGGTTTCAGTTCTATGCGTCTTACGATGATCGGGACCGGCTATGTCGGCCTTGTTTCCGGTGCCTGCTTTTCGGAGTTCGGCCACCACGTGACCTGCGTCGATATCAATCCCGAGCGGATCGACACGCTGAACGCCGGCGGAATCCCGATTTTCGAGCCGGGCCTGGACGATCTCGTGAAGCGCTCGGTCTCCGCTGGCCGCCTGAAGTTCACCACCGACATCAAGGAAGGCGTTGACGGCGCCGATGCCGTGTTCATCGCGGTCGGCACCCCCTCGCGCCGCGGCGATGGCCATGCGGATCTGAGCTATGTCTACGAGGCCGCCCGCCAGATCGCATCGAACGTCACGGGCCCCTGCGTGATCGTCAACAAGTCGACCGTCCCGGTCGGCACCGCCCGCGCGGTCGAGAAGATCGTCGCCGAAGTCGCCCCGCCGCATCAGGTCGAGATCGCGTCCAACCCGGAATTTCTGCGCGAAGGATCGGCGATCAACGATTTCACCCACCCGGATCGCGTCGTCGTCGGCGTCAATTCGGATTTCGCGCGCCAGACGATGCGCGAGGTCTATCGCCCGCTGTTCCTGCGCGAGACGCCGATCTTCTTCACCGGCTGGGAATCGGCCGAGCTGATCAAATATGCCGCCAACAGCTTCCTCGCGGTCAAGATCGGCTTCATCAACGAGATCGCTGACCTGTGCGAAAAGGTCGGGGGCGACGTGAAGGATGTCGCCAAGGGTATCGGCATGGACCGCCGCATCGGCGACAAGTTCCTCAACCCCGGCCCCGGCTATGGCGGCTCCTGCTTCCCGAAGGATACGCTGGCGCTGCTCAAGACCGCCGAGGATTATGAGGCCCCGGTGACGATCGTCACCGCGACGGTCGATGCCAACAACAACCGCAAGCATGCGATGGTCGATCGCGTTGTCAACGCCTGCGGCGGCAATGTCTCGGGCAAGACGATCGGCATACTCGGCCTGACCTTCAAGCCGAACACCGACGACATGCGCGACTCCCCCTCGCTCGAGATCATCCCCGCGCTCCAGAAGCTGGGTGCCAAGATCCGCGCCTATGATCCCGAGGGCCGGCATCAGGCCGAGCCGATGCTGCCCGGCGTCGAGTTCGCCGACGGCGCCTATGAGGCGGTGGAGGGCGCGGCGGCGGTCGTGCTGATCACCGAGTGGAACGAATTCCGCGCGCTCGATCTGCGCCGGATCAAGGCCAATCTCGCCGAGCCGGTGTTCGTCGACCTGCGCAACGTCTACATCCCGTCGGAGATGCGAGAGCTGGGCTTCACCTACAGCTCGATCGGCCGTAGCTAAGGGCTTGCGGGGCGCGCTCGTCGCGCCCATTTGAGCACCAATACCTCCGTTCGCTTCGAGCGGAGGTTCGAGCGTAGCCGAGAACCGAAGTCGAGAAGTTCTCGACGGACGCATCTCGACTGCGCTCGATGCTGCTCGAACCGAACGGATGGTTTTATGTCTCAGGAAATCGCAACCCTCGCCGGCGGCTGCTTCTGGTGCACCGAGGCGGTGTTCAAGGACGTGATCGGCGTCAGCGCGGTCGAAAGCGGCTATATCGGCGGGCATGTCGCCAATCCGACCTATCGGCAGGTCTGTGGCGGCGATACCGGCCATGCCGAGGCGATCCGCATCCATTTCGATCCCGACGCGGTCAGCTATGGCGAGCTGCTCGACATGTTCTTCGCCACCCACGATCCGACCCAGCTCAACCGCCAGGGCAATGATGTCGGCACGCAGTACCGCTCGGCGATCTTCCCGCATTCGGCCGAGCAGGAAGCCGAGGCGAAAGCCGCGATCGAACGCGCGTCATCCGACTGGCCGAGGCCCATCGTCACCACGATCGAGCCGCTGTCGGAATGGTATCCCGCCGAGGATTATCACCAGGACTATTGGGACGGCGAAGGCCAGCGCAATCCCTACTGCCTCGCCGTCATCCCGCCCAAGCTCCAGAAACTCCGCAAGAGCTTCGCCGAACGGGTGAAGGCGTGAAGCGGGAGCCTGGCGCGAGGCAGGGGCTACAGAGCCAGATGTTGCAAGGGCGGGCAAAGCCCGCCCGCTAAAACTTACAGACCGTCGACGCTCTTGCTGACGAGGACGTTCACCGAAACGCGGCGGTTCTGTGCCTTGCCTTCAGCGGTGTCGTTGCTCGCCAATGGGTCCGCTTCGGCCATCCCCGTCGGGGTCAGCATGCGATAGGGTTTCCAGCCACAGACCTGCTGAAGATAATTGATCACGCGCGCGGCACGCTTTTCGCTCAACGTCTGGTTATAATCTTCGTCCCCTACCGAATCGGTATAGCCAACCACCAGCAGCAGCGCGTTTTGCATCGCCTGGGCAGAGGTTGCCGTGTTGCAGAGTTCGGCCTTGTCCTCGGCGGACAGCAGGGCCTTGCCGGTATCAAAGTGCACATTCGTCGTGCTCTTGACATTGTATTGATCGATGTCGGCCATGCGGCCGCGCAGGGCCTCCGTCGCCGCGGTCTGCTCCTCAAAGCGTTGGTCGGTCCCGTTGCGGATCATGTTCGCGGTCTTGAAGTCGCCGTTCCGGAAGCTGATCTGGTTTGCCAACAGGACACCTGACTGCCCGGCAGGCGGCTGCAACGTCTTGACGGTGACCGGTAGCCCGTTGAGCAGCGAGTCAGCCCCAAGCTTGGCGCGATTATTGTTGAACAGACCGCCGGTCTTGATTTTCGTCGTATCACCGATGGCGATGATCGTGCTGCTTCCGTCGGCGGCCTTGACCTTGATCCTGTCGTTGTGACGCGCGGCGATGACGCCCTTGATCTCGGGCCCCGCGACCATCGTGGCCGGATCGGGCAGGGGCGTGCCGTTGACGACAATGCTGGAATTGGATGAGCTCTGGGGCTGCGCATAGAGGCTGCCTGAAACAGGCAAAGCTAACAGGGCGAGCAGGACGTGGGCACCCGACCGCTTGGACATGATCTGCATTAAACGATTCCTCTCAATTCTGAACCGAGGCGGGGTGTTCGGATCAACCTGTCCCGTACATTAACCATCGCGGCAGGAGGCTGGCCGAGCGGATGATTCGAGCCTCGGCTGCGACGAACCGAGGTCGACGGCGCGAAAGCCAGCGGAACCGCTGGGGTTCATAGCGGTTATGGGGTGGTTTCAGCCATTATCATTATCGTCATCCCCGCGAAGGCGGGGATCCACTTTGCCCCATATCCCGCAGGTTCCGTTCTTGCCGCCCGGTGGATTCCCGCCTTCGCGGGAATGACAAAAATGGAGATCTGATAATATCATTGTATATCAATATTTTGATACGCCGCGCGACGCAGGCGATCGTTGATCGCGAGGCCCAGCCCCTCCTCCGGGATCGGCGCCACCGCGATCTTCGGGAGCGGCTGGACGTCGGCCTCGTGCAGCAGGTCGAACAGCCGGGCCGCCGCTTCGCGTAGGTCTCCTGTGGGGGAAAGACTGGCATGGCCCGCGATCGGGCCGAAGCCGATCAGCCATTCGTCCGGAGCAGCCGAACGGGCGGCGATCCGCAGCGGCTTGGAAGGGGCGTAATGGCTGGCGAGCTGGCCGGGGGCGGTGATGCTTCCGTCCGCGTCCCGCACGGCGATCGCGCCGGCCACCTGGGCCAGTTGCTCCGGATCGATCGGGCCGGGCCGCAGCAGGGTGAGTCCCCCGCCCGAAACGCCGACTATGGTGGATTCCAGCCCCACCTCGGTCGGGCCGTTGTCGATGATATAGGGAATGCGCCCGCCCAGCGACTTGAGAACATGCTCGGCCCGCGTCGGGCTGAGTGCTCCGCTCGCATTGGCCGAAGGCGCGGCCAGCGGCAGGCCGGTCGCGTCGAGCAGCGCGCGCATCGCGCGATGGGCAGATATCCTGATCGCGATCGTGTCCAGCCCCGCCGTGGTCAGGCGTGCGATGTCGGCACCAGGTTTGAGCGGCAGCACGAGCGTCAATGGACCCGGCCAAAAAGCGCCCGCCAATCGCCGCGCGCGATCGTCGAATATCGCCAAGGCCTCGGCCTGTTCCATACTGGCGACATGCACGATCAGCGGATTGAAAAAAGGCCTGCCCTTGGCGGCGTAAATGCGCGCGACAGCCTCGCCCGAATCGGCCCGTCCGGCCAGACCGTAGACCGTCTCGGTTGGGACGGCGACGGTTTCGCCCGCCCGGATCAGATTGGCCGCTTCATCGATCGCGGCCTTTCCGTAACGTCCGATTCTGGTGTAGAAATGGCGGTCTTGCGTGGGCACGCGCCGGAGCTATAGCGCCGCGAATCAGCATGCAAGTGCGGAGAGGATGATGCCTTACCAGCCCCCTGTCGCTGAACAGCGCTTCGTGTTGCGCCATGTCGTCGGCATCGGCGATCTGGCCGCGCATTATCCCGCCGCCGATACCGATACTGTGGATGCCGTGGTCGAAGCGCTGGCCGACTTCGTGACCGGCGAGATCGTCCCGCTCGGTCCGGTTGCGGATCGGGAAGGTGCTCGCTGGACGCCGGAGGGCGTGGTCACCAGCCCCGGCTATAAGCAGGCCTATGCCGCGCTGGTCGAAGGCGGCTGGATGTCGCTTACCGGCGCCGAGGATGCGGGCGGGCAGGGCATGCCGCTGATCCTCGCGACGCTGCTGATGGAGGATATGTGCGGTGCCGACATGGCTTTCTCGCTCTGTTCGATGCTGAGCTTCGGCGCCATGGACGCGCTGGAGGTGCATGGCTCGGACGAGCAGAAGGCGCTGTGGCTACCGAAGCTGGTCAGCGGCGAGTGGACCGGGACGATGAACCTCACCGAGCCGCAGGCCGGTTCCGATGTCGGCGCGCTCAAGACCAGCGCCGTCCGCCAGCCCGACGGCCGCTACAAGATCAAGGGTCAGAAGATCTTCATCACCTATGGCGATCACGACATGGCGGACAATATCGTCCACACCGTCCTAGCCCGCACCCCCGATGCCCCGCCGGGTACCAAGGGAATCTCGCTGTTCCTCGTGCCGAAATATCGTCTCGATGCCGACGGCAAGCCAGCCGAGCTTAACGATGTCCGTTGCGCCTCGATCGAGCACAAGATGGGAATCCACGGCTCGCCTACCTGCGTCATGCTCTATGGCGAGGATGATGATTGCTATGGCGAGCTGATCGGCGCCGAAGGCGGCGGCATGCGCGCCATGTTCACGATGATGAACGCGGCGCGGCTTCAGGTCGGCCTGCAGGGGGTGGCGGTCGCCGAAGCGGCGACCCAGCATGCGGTCGCCTATGCGCTGGAACGCATCCAGTCGGCGCGCGCCGGATCGTCGGCGAAGGTGCCGGTGGCGATCATCGGGCATCCCGACGTCCGACGTATGCTGCTGCGGATGAAGGCGCTGACGATGGGCGCGCGCGCGCTGGTCTATGCGGCGGTCGGCGCGGCTGATCGCGCCAAGGCCGGGGTCGCGGGTGCGCAGGAGCGGGTCGATCTCTTGACCCCCCTCGCCAAGGCCTGGGGGACCGATGTCGGCTGCGAGGTCGCCAGCCTCGGCG
>Ga0157380_10000870_pt1 | contig 18991 bp, 17 predicted proteins | sample S35metaG_FD_119757 | JGI IMG/M metagenome (GOLD analysis project Ga0157380, IMG submission 119757) | Switchgrass rhizosphere microbial communities from Kellogg Biological Station, Michigan, USA - S3-5 metaG | ecosystem: Host-associated > Plants > Roots > Rhizosphere > Soil | place: USA...
AAAGTAAAAGCCATATAGAAGTCGCTGAAAATAAATGCGTTCAGCAATTATTTTTGAATGATATAAAAATAAAGTGCAAAGAAAAACAAGGCACTCGCTTAAATACGTTGCACTTCAAAAACCTTATTACCTTAATAACAGTAGGAGTTTGCCTTGTATCAACCTTATTAGCTTATTATTACGCAGTGATTTATCGGCGCTACTTCGATTTTTGCAAATCAATAAGGTAATAAGGTAGCACATAACTATGTACCCCTGTTATTAAGGTAATAAGGTTTGTCTCTCCAACTTTTTCAGCAGACTCTAATTACTTGTTTTTATTTGACTGCTTCTCTGCGAAGTCTCTTGTGATCTTAATCATAGGATCAATTTTCAAACTGCAATACTTTGTGTTCCATAATCTAAATCTATGGAACCGAAGAAAGGATTTATTCACTTTTTAATGAATCCCAAAAAGTGGTGGATACCGCTTACATTTATTTTCGTCGTAAGCTTTACCGGTGTTGGCCTCATCGGTTACGAAACTTATTACGAGGCACCTCCCATACCCAATTTTGTTAATGAAGCAGGCGATCCAGTATTCACGGAAAGCGAAATATTGGAAGGTCAGGCAATCTTCCAACAGTTGGCACTCATGGATTTCGGAAGTATGTTTGGTGATGGCGCTAACCGTGGGCCAGATTTCACTGCTCAGGCGCTCCATCAAGTCACTAACTACATCACCGATTATTATGGAAATGAGCCAGACCTTAGTAAGCTGGCATTCCTGGGTGTAAAAGAGCAGGTCAAAAGAGAACTGAGGGAAAACCGATACGAAAAAATTTCAAACCAGGTGCGGCTTACTGCTGCGCAAGAATATGCTTGCAATCGTCTTACAGAATTTTACAGGGTCTATTTTTCAAACCAGGGGACGCAGAAATCATTAAAGCAGTCTTATATCGGAGACAAGGAAAAAATCAGAAAATTATCTGCGTTCTTCTTTTGGGGCTCCTGGGTGTGTAGCAGCGAGAGACCCGGAAAAAGTTATAGTTATACCCACAACTGGCCCTATGATCCCCAGGCCGGAAATATTCCTGAAACACCGGTAATATTCTGGACAATTATCGGTTCGCTGGGATTGGTGATTGGTTTAGGTACTGTTCTTTTTTATCATGGCAGACTTGAAAAGCTCAATGATCGCACGTTTCTTGACAACTCCAGTCCATTAATGACTCAAAAACGTGTTACATCCTTTACACCTACGCGCTCGCAACGTGCTACCTATAAGTTTTTCTATGCCGCAATTCTTGTTTTTTTATTTCAGGTTGTCGCCGGAATAATAACCGTGCACGATTTTGTAAACTTTACAATATTCTTTGGCTATGACCTGCGTGATATATTTCCAATAACGATCAGTCGGGGGTGGCACGTACAATTGTCTCTGTTGTGGATCTCCGCTTGCTGGATCGGCGCTTCTCTTTTCATTACGCCTATCATTACGAAGGAACCTAAATACCATGTTCGGTATGTAAATACCATATTCTGGATGACCTTCATTTTAGTAGTTGGTTCCATTGTGGGCATTTATATAGGTCCAATGGGCTTGACAAAATATTGGTACTGGGTAGGCAATCAGGGCTGGGAATATGTCGAGCCTGGAAAATTGTGGCAGAGTTTATTGTTTGCCATTTTTGTACTGTGGGCCGTAGCGTTATACAGAGCCCTGAAAGCTGCTATTTCCTTAAAACAACCTTGGGCGCTGCCCAACTGGCTGGTTTATGCCACCTTCAGTATTTTAATTCTATTGATTTCCGGCTTCATTGCAACGCCCAAGACCAATTTTGTGATTGCTGATTTCTGGCGGTGGTGCGTTATTCACATGTGGGCTGAAGCATTCTTCGAAGTGTTCACAACGGTACTGGTAGGCTACTTTATGGTGCTCATGGGATTAGTCAGCAAAGAGTCGGCTACCCGGGTAATCTATCTGGCAACACTTTTATTTTTGGGATCAGGGTTATTGGGTATATCTCATAATTTCTATTGGAATGCCAAGCCAGTCGCAACGATGGCCCTGGGCTCCGTATTCTCTACACTGCAGGTGATCCCCTTGATATTACTCACGCTGGAAGCATGGCGCTTTCAAAAGCTTCCCAAGCTCGCGACGGAACTTATAATCAGCAAAAACGGAAATTATCCGAAGGATACCTTCGGGCTAAGCGATGTGTTTCTTTTCTTTGTTGGCGTTAACTTCTGGAATTTCTTTGGTGCTGGTGTGATGGGTTTCATCATCAACTTGCCTTTAGCGAATTATTACGAGCACGGCACATACTTAACCGTGAATCATGGCCACGCTGCGCTGATGGGAGTCTATGGAAATCTGTCGATAGCTGCGATTTTATTTTGCATGAAGCTATTAACTGATAACAGGACCTGGCGCCCGGCTTTGGTTCGGCTTTCATTTTGGTCTATAAACCTCGGATTGATGTTGATGGTTCTGTTGGATCTTTTTCCCGCCGGTATTCTTCAGTTCGAAGCTGTTGTTGATCATGGGTTGTGGTATGCACGATCCGATGAATTCATTGAACAAAAAAGTTTCCAGTCCCTTACGTGGTTGAGAATAATTGGAGGATCAATATTTACCCTGGGCGGCGTGCTTCCATTGGTTTATATCGTTATTAAGGCCTCATCGAACCTTAAAAACTATTCTCAAAAAGCCCCAGCACGCGAAGAACGGGAGATGGAACTCATCCATTAAAATTTTCGCTGGAAAAGGCTGGATGATTCTAATTATAAGGTAATATGATTAGAATCATAAGGTAACGAGCTGAAATTCTGTTGTTTTGAATGTTAAATAAAGACATTCAAATGACTTCCTCACCGCACAATTTTCATATTCCTGTAATGGGTTTAGCATATACGGTCGATACACCGATAAAAGTAGCCCGCTATGGAATTAATTCCGTGATTTCAATAATTGAAGACAAGCTGATTGAGCTTATGCGGAAAAATTACTATGAGAATTGCGAAATGCCATATGTGCCGATTTCTGCAAGTGAAGAAGATTATCGGGCTAAAAGGATTACAGATTATCTGAACCTTGTCAATCGAATAATAAAAGAGCAGGTGGAAAAACTGAAGCAGTCATCTTTTGAAGCTGGTTCGGAAATTGTCAAGTACTTTGAAATGCTTCCCGAGAACAGTATGCTCCGGAAAGTTTATCTGAACATGCAATCATCCAGCAATGAGCATGAAAAACAAGCGCTCATTTCTTATTTGCAAAGTCAAGTTCAGCCCGGGCGCATCGATGTCAATATCATGACCAAGGTAGATAAGAATAATCACGACAAGTCGGGCAATATACTCACAGAATCCTCTGACGCTTTAGCTGCCCTTCGCGGGTATGCGCTGAGTAATCTAACAGATTCTGCCATCATTTTTTCTGCAGGGTTGAATCCCAGGTTGTTTAATTATCTGGAAAAACTACCTGGCTTTAATGCCAGGGGTTTAGGGGAATTTGATAAAAAAATAATCATCAAAGTAAGCGACTACAGGTCGGCACTAATTCAGGGAAAATATCTTGCAAAGAAGGGAATTTGGGTAAGCGAGTTCAGAATAGAATCAGGGTTGAATTGTGGCGGTCATGCGTTTGCAACCGACGGAAGTCTGTTGGGTCCCATACTGGAGGAATTCAAAACAAAACAGGATGAACTCAGAGAAACGTTGGTCAAACTTTATACCCCTGCGGCACAAGCCAAGGGTATCCCTGTATTCGAGAAGCCGCATCCTATAAAAATATCAGTACAAGGTGGCATCGGCACGCATGAGGAGGCAGCATTTTTATCTTCTCATTATGACATCGAAAGTACAGGATGGGGCACGCCATTTTTACTTTGCCCCGAGGCGACTACAGTGGACGACCCAACGCTGCAACTGCTCAGCCAGGCGCGCGAACAGGATATCGTACTAAGCAAGAGTTCACCGCTAGGCGTAAGATTCAATTATTTAAAGGGAACGAGCGCAGAAAAAGAGCGGATAGCGCGGATAAACAAAGGGAAACCAGGTAGTCCTTGTACAGAAAAGCACCTCGTCTCCAATACTGAATTTACGACTGAGCCCATATGCACAGCCTCACATGCCTATCAGAAAAAGAAAATTGAGCAATTGCAGAGTTTGAATTTGCCGGCCCAGGAATATGAGAAACAATATCAGAACGTAGTCGCCAAAGAGTGCCTATGCGTTGGGTTAAGTAATTCAGCAATATTAAAATATAAATTGCCTCCTATAAAAAAGTTAGAAGCCGTCACTATTTGTCCGGGGCCGAACATCGCCTACTTCAATAAAGTGGTTTCGCTTCGCGAAATAACCGATCACATCTATGGTCGAACCTCGATATTGGATGGAACAGAACGCCCACATATGTTTATTAAAGAGCTTCTTTTGAATATGAATTATTTAAAAGAACAAATTGAAGAATTCAAAGATGTCAATGAGAAAATAGGAAAAGACCTCATTGGCTTTTGCCAAAATCTGCTCAGTGGCATCTCCTATTACAGGAACCTTTCAGAGTCGATCGTGAAGCAGGCGAAAAATGTTTTTCTCAAACAGCTTCAGGAGTACGAAAGAGACGTGGAAATCATCCTAGAAGGAATACAGTTGCAACTTCAACCGGTTAAATCGTAATAGCTGACTTCTGTCACAACGAATTTTAAGGAGGTATTCTAACAATCGCCTCCTTACTAATTCCCGATGGTTTCAAATTCTACTAAAACTTTATTTTATGACCATCCAACGTCAGCTTTTTGTCTTTCTCCATTTTCTTAACAGTTCTGATAACAGTTTCAACACGTAATCCACTCATGTCTGCCAGTTGCTGACGTGTATAGGGAATCAGCACTTTTGGGCCAGTGCTATTTTTTGATTTGTAATATTTAAGCAGAGAGAGAATCCTGTGTTCGGGTTCGTAACTAGAGATCTCTGAAAGCACCATCGATTTGTAGCGCAACCGTTGACACAACACATGGTCCATTTTAAGGTGTAATTCAAAGTTTTCCTTGAGCATTTGAAAAAAATAATCCCCTGGGAGCTTCCATACTTTCGAAGACTCAATCGCTACTACGCTTCCCGGATAGGGGAACTTTCCAATCAACGCCGGTTCGCCAAAACTTTCGCCGGCATTAAAAATACCTTGAATAAATTCTTGTCCTTCCAGACTTACACTGTACATCTTAACCGATCCCGCCTCCACTTGAAAATAATCGGTTGCCGGATCCCCCTCACGACACAAAGCCTGATCCTTTCGTAAATTCACAAGCTTTGCATGATATTTTTCTAATGTCTTTGATGGAAACACCTTTCTCTTTTTTTTCAGAAAATTAGGCGACATTTTTTTAAGAAAATATGATTTTTGTCAGGGTTAGGTGATCGTACAAGCACCACCGGCACAGGCAGCCTCGGCTTGCAGATCTGTAGCATCATCGGGTTCAAAAACGTTTGAAAGACTGAGTTCGCGCAGACTGCTTTCCAGCATTGCAAAATCTTCCTTCGTAATATCTTCGAAAGGGGCTTGCTTGTAATTACCATTGTCAAACGGAAGTACGCTTAGCCCGTTGTAAGATGCTTTGTTTTCCCACATCCACTCTCCTACTTTTTGCCAGTCATCATCCTTTATGCTTACCGTTGCAGATACGTTGTTCGCATTGCTTCCATTTCTATATCCGTTGCGTACCCATTCTGTATTGAATTTTTTAATACGATCCAGCAGGTCCATTACACGTTCATTCCGGAGTATCGAATCCGCGGGTGCACACTGCGGAATTCTGATGATTCCTTGCCTGGTATTCAGTAAATCATCCTCCAGTAGTTCAGGATGATGATGTTTGAGATAATCATACAGTGCCTCATTTTTTCCAATCCGTATACGTCGTAAGTAATAATCATTGTGCCACGCATGTATTCCCGATGATGTACCTAAGACGATGGAAGAAGTACCGGAAGGTTTGATCGTTGTACATCGCGCCGCAAATTGAATATTAATCTTACTGGAAATATGAAGGTTTACCTTCTTTACTACGTCCGCTACTTCCTTTAAGTCAAGACTGAACACTTTACCACTGGCAATTCCGGTCATTCCTACACCAATTAGCGCTTCACTTTCTGTGGTAGTTTTCCAAATTTCACGCAGGTAATGAAAGTTTGTGAATCCTGCCTGAAGTGTACCAAAAAAAGCTGCTGCCGATGCTCTTTCATTGAGGTCCTCCTGATTTTCTACATCCGAAACATTAACCTCGCACAGGTTACAGAATTGAAATGGTCGCAACGCTATTTCACAACATGGATTCGTTCCCCAATCCATATCATTAGTAAAATAAAACCCAGGTTCACCAGATCCTGAAAGCTCTATCTTCTTCCACAGCTCAAAAAACTTTTCTTTCGAAATGGAATCCCTTGGCAACACGGCGGAATTGTTAGCTCGTCCGCGTTGTTCATTGAGCTCCCACCAGCTTCCAAACTTACAGGTCAGCATCTCTTCATCGTGGTAGGAAAATAGTGAGATCATCGCCGACCTCCTGATGCCGCCTGCTAACACCGCATTGGCTATGTGACACATGATGTCGTGACATTCAAGCGCTATTAATTTTTCGCCATTCTTTTTTCTTTCCAGGATAGCGGAAATGTGTGCAATGCAGATCTTCAATGGCTCGGGACCAGGAGCTTTTCCTCCTGCTGTGACAAGGCGTGCACCTTTTGGACGGATGTCTGAGAAATCAAAATCAGGAATGTAATCGCTATAGCCAAAATAGCCTTTCATCAATACCTTCACGCAATCTGCCCATCCTTCCAAACTATCGCCGACCAGGAACCTCCTTTTCTTTTGTGCTTTACAAACAGGGGGAAGGTTTTCCACGTGCTCGACTTGCACGGAAAAACCAACTCCTGTTCCGCCTAACAATAAAAACATCGCTTCTGAAAAAGCACGAATATCATCCACAGGCATATACGCACAGTTATAAATGCGGCTGTTATTTCGCTCGATCGCCACACCTGCAAATTGCATGGCACGCATGGATGGCAAAACCTTTTTACTTAAGACAAAATGAAGTTGTGTTCTGATATCATCTGCCAGGGTCGGGTAACGATCGGTTAGCATTACTGCATATCGTTCGCAGATCTCCGGCCATAATTCCCTTCGCTGTAACATCGGAAGATACCGCGCATACTTCATGTAGATGATTAGGTCGCTGAGGATGTGTTGGTTGAGCTCCATGGACTATTCAATTTTTGACCCAGTCAGCTTAAAGTGAACAGCTGTTTTGGCTAACCCTACTTTTCATCCGTGGAAATAAGATATTGTTCTCTAGATGGATATGACGCATTAAATCATTATCAAATTCCTGAAGTTTTTTATAGGTGATTCTAAAAGTCGGACAAGCAAAGTCAGGCGGCGTATAATTGTTGGTAGCAGACCTGATTTGTTTGATCAAATTGCCAGCTAAGTCATGTTCGTGTTCCATGGCAGAAATTGGAGATTGAATAGCGCCAGCAAGCGGATGATCATCAAAACTCTGACTCTCCAAACGTTTTATCGCCGGAAACAAAACAAATTCCTCCTTCTTCATATGGCCAGTCAGTTCTTCGGCAAGATCAAGAAATGCCTCTCGAACAGTAAGCAATTCAAGGCAGTCATTCCCATGCGCGGCGCAAACTTTGTCCAGGAGGGCCTGAATTTCAGGAATGGCAGCAGTTACATAGCTGTGATGGTTTTGGATAATGTAATCAATCAGCATGGATGAACTCCATTTTTCTGTTCGCAAAACCTGTGAAACGTCATCGGTCGATTGGTAAATCTCTTGACGTATTTTTGCAGGATCCAAGCCGATCCGCTGACATGCCTCATCCAGGCTGCGATGTCCACCGCAGCAATAATCAATATTGTATTTCTCAAATACTCCCAGTGCACCAGGATGTGAAATTGCGAGCTGAGCTACGGTCGTGTCGTCTCGCTCCAGCGTATTGATATATGTATTCATAAAATTTTTTGTTTGAACAAAAGTATAATCACTTCATGCTTCGTCATATGATTCCAATCATATTGCGCGGCGTTCGGGATCTTAGGCGGGATTTGTTGCACGCTTACGTCCATTAATTATTGATTTTTTTGCCGTAATTGAGATCAGGAAAGAAATATTGATGTTTCAAGGCGCGAACAATTAGGTCTTTTCAAACAGCTGATAAAAATCAGTTTTTGTGCTAAGTCCTGTCATGTTTCAGCCTGAGTCACCCCTTTAATTTTATGCCGCAATAAATGGTCATACCCCATTACCTATGGAATTAGAAAGATTCAGTTACGACAACAAAATCGTCAAAGCCTTTATTATCGCAACGGTTATTTTTGGATTGGTTGGCATGTTGGTAGGATTGACTGCGGCCATTCAGTTGGTCTACCCCATCTTTAATTTTGATACTCAATACACCACTTTCGGACGAATTCGTCCGCTTCACACCAACGCTATCATTTTTGCTTTCGTCGGCAATGCGATGTTTGCCGGAGTTTATTATTCCATGCAGCGTTTGTTAAAGACACGGATGTTCAGCGATACGCTGAGCTGGATCCATTTTTGGGGATGGCAGTCCATCATTCTTGCTGCAGCCATTACACTTCCGCTTGGAATGACAACCTCAAAGGAGTACGCCGAACTTGAATGGCCCATCGATATTGCTATCACCATTATTTGGGTTGTATTCGGTTGGAATATGATCGGAACGATCATCAAACGTCGCGAGCGCCATATGTATGTGGCGATATGGTTTTATATAGCAACGTTTATAACGGTTGCCGTACTTCATCTTGTTAACTCATTTGAAATGCCGGTCACTCTTTTTAAGAGTTACTCCGGATACGCAGGAGTACAGGATGCGCTGGTACAATGGTGGTATGGACATAATGCCGTGGCATTTTTTCTGACAACACCGTTTCTCGGGCTGATGTATTACTTTCTCCCGAAAGCTGCAAATAGGCCGGTTTACTCTTATCGCCTTTCAATCATTCACTTTTGGTCTTTGATTTTCATTTATATCTGGGCTGGACCTCACCACCTTTTATACACTTCCCTGCCGGATTGGGCCCAATCACTTGGCGTGGTTTTTTCCATCATGCTGATTGCACCTTCCTGGGGCGGGATGCTGAATGGACTTATGACATTGAGAGGTGCCTGGGACCGCGTTCGTGAAGATCCTGTTTTGAAGCTAATGGTCGTGGCTATTACAGCATACGGTATGGCTACACTGGAGGGCCCCCTCTTGTCGCTCAAGGACGTAAATGCTATTGCCCATTTCACCGACTGGATCGTGGCACACGTTCACGTCGGCGGGTTGGGTTGGAATGGATTTCTGATTTTTGCTATGCTCTATTGGGTTGTGCCTAGAATGTGGAATACAAAACTCTATTCAACGCCACTGGCAAATACGCACTTTTGGTTGGGAACATTGGGAATCATTTTCTATGCGCTGCCAATGTATGTATCGGGCGTTGTTCAAAGCCTGATGTGGAAAGAATTTAATGCAGAAGGTTTCTTAGTATACAAAAACTTTTTAGAAACAACCGTTCAAATCATTCCGCTTTACGGCCTACGCGCAATAGGTGGAGCGTTGTACCTGACTGGAGCGATTCTAATGACCTACAATCTTATCAAAACGGCGTATGCTGGAAATTTCATAGCCAATGAAGAAACGTCGGCCGCACCGTTGGTGAAGGAGTATGTTCCTTCTCGAAATGCGGGCTGGCATCACCGTGTTTTGGAGCATAAGCCTGTTATATTCACAGTACTGACCCTTGTTGCTATTTTGATCGGCGGTATCATAGAAATGGTCCCTACTTTCCTTATCAAATCCAACGTCCCCACGATTAGTACCGTTCTACCCTACTCGCCACTAGAATTGCATGGTCGTGACATCTATATTCGGGAAGGCTGTGTGAATTGTCATACGCAAATGGTGCGACCTTTCCGATCAGAGACCGAACGTTATGGCGAGTATTCGAAGGCTGGCGAATTTGTCTACGATCACCCATTTCTCTGGGGGTCGAAACGAACCGGGCCAGACCTTCACCGAGTTGGCGGAAAATACTCCAACACCTGGCACTACAATCATATGCTTACTCCAGATGCCGTGTCTACTGGTTCCATAATGCCCGCCTACATGTGGTTGTACGAACAAAGCATTGACAAAGATCTAACCGCTGGGAAAATCAGTGCGCTTAGAAAAATAGGAGTTCCTTATGAAGAAGGCTATGAAGCAACAGCGAATGAAGACCTCGAAAAACAGTCATCTGAAATCGTGAAGTCACTCAAGGCCGATGGCATCGAAGTTACTGATGATGCGGAAATCGTTGCGCTCATCGCTTACCTACAACGTCTGGGACAAGATATCAAGGGAGCAAAAACCGCCGTGGTTGATAAATAGAACGACAATTCAAAATTGAAAACGTCATGTACAAAAATGTTCTTCAAAATATTGACAACATCGCGATCTGGCCTGTGATCTCGTTCGTCATTTTCTTTCTGTTCTTTATATGCCTATTGTGGTGGGTATTTACGACAGACAAAAAAGTCATTGATAAAATGAAGGGTCTTCCTCTGGAAAAATCAGAAAATGACGACGCTTATTTGAATTTATAAATTATGAAGAAGCCGCTAATCTTACTCGTTACAACTTTGCTTTCTTTACATGGCTTTGCACAAGGGACAGCTGTAAAAAGTTCTATTGAAGATCCCTTGCTACCCGTGTACATCATCGCAACCGTTATGCTCGTTATCATCATGTTGTTGATCGTCGTTGCATTTGCTTTACTCAGAACGATCAATACAATAACAACACAAGCGGCAAAAGAAAAAGCCGCCAAGCTGGGGGTAGTTTACGTTCCTGCTCCCAATTGGTGGGACCGCTTCACGCAAAAGGTAAATGCTTCTGTACCTGTCGAGCAGGAAAAAAATATAGAATTAGATCACAGCTACGATGGTATCAAAGAACTTGATAATCATTTACCTCCGTGGTGGAAATGGCTGTTCTACGGAACCATCGGATGGGCAGCGGTTTATATCATTGTGTTCCACTTTTCAAATTCGCTCCCGCTCTCAGAGGAAGAATATCAGAACGAAGTAGCGTTGGCTGAAGAAAAGGCACGGCAGCTTAGAGCCTCACAGCCTCAAGTTGCCATTGATGAAGCTGCATTGACATTTACCCAGGATGTCGCGATCATTGAAAAAGGAAAATCGGTATTTACAGAATATAATTGTGGCTCTTGTCATCGAAATGATGGTGGTGGAAACACCATTGGCCCCAATTTAACCGATGAGTACTGGTTGCATGGTGGCGATATCAAAAATGTTTTCAATACCATAAAAAACGGTGTGGTAGAAAAGGGTATGCCTGCCTGGGGAAAATCGATGAAGCCTGAGGCTGTGCGCGACGTGACTTTTTTTGTGATGAGTTTACAAGGCACAAATCCCCAAAATGCTAAAGCTCCCCAGGGAGAAATTTTTAAAGAAACAACGGAGAAGTCAGATAGTACAAAAGTACAAGCGTCATTGTAAATCCATGGAATGGGTTCAAATATAAAAATAGACGTCAGAAAAGAAAGGCTGCAAAACAAAAACAGCGAGGATGAATTCCGCGACAGTATTGCCACCGTTGACGAAGAGGGAAAACGTCTTTGGATCTATCCAAAAAAACCATCCGGCAAATTCCACGGGTGGCGAATTGTCGTGACCATAATCCTATTGTCGCTGCTATTTGGAGGCCCATTCATAAAAATTAACGGTCAGCCATTGCTGCTGCTCAACGTGCTTGAGCGTAAGTTCATCATTTTCGGTCAGGCATTTTGGCCACAGGACTTTGTATTACTGGCAGTCACCCTGATCGCATTCTTTGTTTTCGTCATTCTGTTTACAGTAGTATTTGGTCGTGTCTGGTGTGGATGGCTATGTCCGCAAACTTTGTTTATGGAAATGGTATTCCGGAAAATTGAATATTGGATCGAAGGGGATGCAGCGGCACAACGGCGGTTATCAAAGGAAAAATGGAATACGAAAAAAATCTTCAAAAAAACTTCAAAGCAAACCATCTTTATTCTTATTTCGATACTTATAGCGCATACGGCGATGGCCTATTTGATCGGCGTAGAACGTACTTTCGAGATCGTCCGTAAACCGCCCTCAGAAAACATAGCGGGTTTCATTGGACTCGTTTCATTCACTGGAATATTTTATGGACTCTTTGCGAAATTTCGCGAACAGGCGTGTATTGCTGTATGTCCTTATGGAAGATTACAAGGCGTCTTATTAGGAAAAGACTCCATTGTTGTTGCCTACGATTGGATCCGGGGCGAACCACGGGGACATTTAAAGAAAGATCAACCTGTAGCCGGCCTTGGTGACTGCATCGATTGTCACTTGTGCGTCCATGTTTGTCCTACGGGTATCGATATTCGGAATGGAACACAAATGGAATGCGTGAATTGCACAGCGTGTATAGATGCATGCGATGACGTCATGGTCAAGATTGGAAAACCCAAGGGCCTCATACGATATGCGTCCATCAATTCCATTACTAATGGTGTCTTGAAGCTCATTACCCCAAGAGTTATCGGTTATACGTTTGTGCTGCTAGCGGTGGTCGGCATTCTTGGTTTTGCTTTAATCACGAGGTCTGACGTAGAAACGACGGTACTAAAGGTACCTGGCACGTTATACCAACGAGAGCCCGGCATCATTACAAATCTTTACAATGTAGAGTTCATCAATAAAACGTTTAATGAGATGAACCTCGAAATCAAAGTCGAGTCTCCTTCCTTTGCCAAGATTTATCATGTAGATGGAAAGGGAATTGTGATTCCCGCGGAAGGCATGGTAAAAGGCATCTTCTTCATTAAAATTCCGGAGGAAAATGTATTAAAGGCCCGAACTGTTGTAACCTTAGGTATATATCAAAACGGCAAACAACTTGAAACCGTGAATGCGAAATTTATCGGACCAGTAAAGAAAGCATCCGATGCGAAACGAGATTAACTTATTAAAACTATGAACTGGGGAAAATCGATTGTCTTGTCTTTTATTCTGTTTGCCGTATTCATCGGAACCCTGGTCACAGTTTGCCTACGCCAGGACATCAGTCTCGTGTCCAAGGACTATTACAAAGAAGAACTGTTATATGAAAATCAGTTAACACGGCTGAAGAATGTTTCGCAGCTGGAATCAAAACCAGTAATAAAAGTTTTAGAAAATAAGACCATTCAAATTGCGTTTGACCGTTTTGACGATATCCAGACCGGTGAATTAAGGTTATTCAGACCATCAGATTCATCGAAGGATAAAAAATATTTGCTCCTACGAACATCAAAGGCAACACAGGAATTTCCAACAATGGATTTAACCCCGGGCATGTACCGTGCAAAAATGCAATGGACGATGAACGGAAAAGAATATTTTTTTGAGGAAATAATATTTATCTGATATGGTATTGACCGCGTTGATCATGGGTCTTACAGGCAGCCTACATTGCGTAGGCATGTGCAGCCCGCTTGCTATGGCGGTCGGCAATATGAGTGCGCGTGCATTTCTAAACAAGGTAATATACAACGCGGGGCGTATTGTTACATATGGTCTGCTTGGGTTGGTGATAGCGGGAGTCGGACTTGCATTTCCTGTTTCAAAATTTCAAAACCTTGTTTCTATTCTTTTGGGAATCATTTTACTTCTTGCTGGCACAGGTTTAATGAAAGTAAATATTCCAAGTTTGTCCGGTGCGATCGGAAAGCTAACATTCACGCTGAAAAAACTTTTTTCAAGGTTCCTCAATCGAAAAAATTTTGGATCTGTCTTTTTGCTGGGCACTCTTAATGGAATATTGCCATGCGGCCTGGTGTGGATTGCCCTGACCTACAGTTTCACGCTTCAGTCCGCAATGGAAGGGTTCAGTTTCATGATTTTATTTGGGATTGGAACATTGCCAGTGATGCTTGGGTTTACAAGCGTCATCACACAATTACTGAAACGTTTTAATTTTAACTTTCAGCGCATTACCAGCGCTATGCTGATTTTGTCAGGCATACTTCTGATCGCCCGAGTTTTCATCATACATCTTCCGCATCAGCATTCCCTGCAACAGGGTGTGGTTGATATCGTTTTGTGCAATGGTTAGCCTTCACCTTACAGCCTACAGTTAACAGCCTCCGTAGGGTATCAACTTGACACCGTTAACGAAAACACTTCGAAGACCTCGAACTTCAAACTAGAAACTAGAAACTCGAAACTATCTCGCCACATTCCACCGAATCACTTTTTCAAGCTTCGTTGGTTGCAGTATTTTTATTTTTCCGCCTTCCGTTTCGATGAGGCCCTCATCTTTAAAATCAGATAGAACGCGGATGACGGATTCGGCAGCAGTGCCGACCATTTTGGAAAGATCATCGCGTGAAATGGCTATCACAGATTTTGTATCTCTCAGCCTATCAGCGTGCAGTAATGCTTCGGCCGTGCGCTGGCGGATAGAGTTGTATGCCAGAGTAAGCAATTTCGCCTCACGATCAGCAACCTTTTTACACAGGAGACTGATGAAACTTTTCGACACATCGGGATGGTTTTGAATCATCAGCATAAAGTCATGCCTGGAGATGGTGACCAGCTCAGTATCTTGCATCGCCACTGCCGATTCGTTGTAGTTGATATTTTCGAGAATAGGTTCAAATCCAAAAAAATCGTTCGCAGTATATAGATTTGTGATCAGTTCCTTACCATCGGCATTGGATCTAAATGTTTTCACATTCCCTGACTTAATAAAGTAAACGTTCAAGGGCACATCACCCTCCGCAAATACCTCCGTTTTCTTTTTTACAGTTTTAACCTTTTTGTCTTTTCCCAAGTCATGTAAATTCAGCGCCCGCTGCGCATCTTTGATGAAATTATCGAGGCCTTCGGCACTGGCGTCGTACTGCCGTTGTTGTATCGCACTTTTTCTTAACCGCACTTCAATTGCATTCAGTAAGTCGGTATCATCGAAAGGTTTTGTGAGATAGTCGTCGGCGCCCAGGGACATCCCTTTGCGAATATCTGATTTCTCCGATTTAGCCGTGAGGAATATGAAAGGAATCAGGGCCGTTTCTTCTTTCTTACTCAGGATATGCAGGACTCCATATCCATCCAGCTCCGGCATCATAATATCGCAGATAATAAGGTCAGGCTTTTCATGTTGGGCCAGTTCAACACCAAGTTTTCCATTCGGTGCTGTTAAGACTTTGTAGCTGGCCAATGTGAGAATTTCTTCCGTGTTTTCACGAACTTCAAGGTTGTCTTCGATTAACAGAATTTTCTTCATAAAAAATTATTAAAGCGGCATTGAGATCGAAAAGGTGCTACCCCCACCGTATTGGCTAGTAAATAAAACAGAGCCATTTAACAACTCCGCATAACGTTTCACAATATTCAGCCCCAGCCCTGTACCCTGAACATTACCGGCGTTGCTAGCCCTGAAAAACCTTTCAAACATGTGTTTTAGGTCTTCCTCCGGTATCCCAATACCCTCATCGCGAACGTGGAATTCAACCTTACCGTTTTGCTGATCACAACTTAAAAATATTTTTTTTCCTTGAGCAGAATATTTGCTGGCATTTGAAATAAGATTAAACAGCATGTTTCTTAATATCCGGGGATCAGAGTTGATTTCGGCACCTTCCGGGGTGCAATGAAGTTCAATATCTTGTCCAACTTTTAACGTTTCTAAAAGCTCTTCCCGAACTTCTTCTAAGAATTCTTTGACAACGATACGCTCTTTGTTGATTTCAATTTTTCCTTCTTCGAGTTTTCCCAACGACAGCAAATCGTTTAAAATAGATGTAAGGTGCACTACCGACGATTTTATTCTGGCGACGTGCTTTCCTACCTTCTCTACATCACCTTTATCTTTATATTGATTTATCAACGCAGCCGAACTTAAAACGGCACTTAGCGGTGTTCTGAATTCATGAGACGCAATCGAAACAAACTTTGATTTCAATTCATTTAGTTCGCGTTCCTTTTCGAATGCTCTCCGAACCTCCTCTTCTGCCTTTTTTCGCTCGCGCACTTCATCTTCCAATTTCACAATGGTATTGTTCAGCGCCATTGTACGGGCTTCAACTTTCTTTTCTAGTTCAGCTGCATAAACCAAAAGTTGTTCTTCACTTCGTTTCAGCGCTTCTTCAGCTTTTTTCCGCAGCGAAATATCGCTAATGAAGGCCATGACCAAAAGTTGACCTTTTGCCTTCGTATAACTTAAGCTAATTTCCACCGGAAATTCTGTTCCGTCTTTTCGAAGCGCCTGGAGGTCACGGCCGATTCCCATTCGTCGCGGCTGAGGATGATCATAAAACCCTTGGCGAAACGTCATGTGTCGCGCCCGGAGGCGCAATGGCAACAGAATTTCAAGATCTACCCCGCTTAGGCCATCCTTTTCATATCCAAAAATCTGCTCAGCAACAGGGTTGGCGATTACTATTTGACCTCTTTCGTCAACAATAATAATCCCTTCCGACATACTTTGGAAAATTTCTCTGAAAGTATCACTATCAACAAGCGGAATTGAAGCGTTGAAAATCATATGCCCGAAAGATAATACTCTCTAATACTTGATACCTGATAAAAATCATTTTTTGCCTTGACGAAAGTTGGAACTTTCCCCTTTGAGGTAGTTTAAGTTTGTAACGCTAGGTTGGCCTACTATTAAGATTGGTATAGCATTATGTCTCTATCCATACTTTGTGTGATTGATTTTTCGGAGTCTTCCAGGAATGCTCTTCAATGGGCTGCTGAAAACGCCCATACTTATCAATTGCATCTTACGGTATTATATTCCTACCGACTAAACCATTTACGACAGGGTGAAAGTATAACGGCATTGAGAAAAAAAATCGAAGATGAAGCCAATCAGAACTTCAAAATTCTTGAGAACGATCTACTGTTGAACAGACACATTTCATACGATTTCAAAACTGAAGTCGGTTTCATCGCCGACCGTGTTGAAGAACATTCAAGAAATCATCCGATAAATTTTCTCGTCATCGACAAGAATATCAGAAGGAGCAACAAAGAATCCTTCGACGACCTGATGGAAAATACGCACGTGCCGCTCGTCATAATACCATGACTGTATTTGGCTCAGGTCTCTTGCGTCACATGAATGGTTTCCTTACTTCGATGGCAATTTTACCGAGAATTTTTTCCTTCTCCTTGGCTCTGAATGCTTCTTGCGTCTGTTGCAACGAATAAACGTTAGCAATATTTACTCTTAGTACTCCGGCCTTAATTAGGTCTGTTATTTTACCGAGCTTTTTAGAATCAACCTTCGTCGTTTCAAGCACAGCCCTCACATGAAATTTTTTTATTAATGTTTCATGAGGCACAGAGAGCATGGAAACAATCAATCCGTTCCGTTTCAGCACCTGAAATGATTTCTTGTAAATCTCACCACCCACGGTATCCAGGACAGCATCAAAATCTTTCAGAATATCTTCAAAGTGCTCCGACTCATAATCAATGACCTGATCTGCCCCTTGCCGACTAACATAGGCGATACCTGCTCCACTCGCCGTGGAGGCAACGAAGGCGCCAAGGTGCTTCGCAAGTTGTATCGCGAACGTGCCAATTCCGCCGGAGCCGCCGTGAATCAACACCTTTTCACCGGATTTCAATTTCATGTGCTCGACAAGGGCTTGATAGGCACTGCACGCAGCCAACGGAACGGCTGCTGCCTCCGTGAACGAAATGTTATCGGGCATCCTCGCAATTAAACGCTCAGGCGTAACGGCATATTCAGCAAATGCTCCGCTACCTTTTTTTATTACCGCGGCCTGGCCGTAAACATTGTCGCCGACATGAATGTGCCTAACATTTTTTCCAACCTCGACAACGGATCCTGCGAGATCAAAACCCGGTGTCAGCGGGTTTTGATCTGCATCATCATAGGATGGGTCGGTTAGCAATAATTTGGAGTCGCTAGGATTAATGCTTGCTGCGTGAACTTCAATTAACACCTCTCCTTTACCTGGAAATGGTATAGGAGCGTCTTCGATTTTTAACACCTCAGGCCCGCCGTGGGCATGGGCTTTTATAGCTTTCATTTACTTGATTTCAATCGACCTTTTCGGCTTTGCTGCGGCGATATTTTTCTTAGCTACGATTAATTTTAAAACACCTTCTTCATATTTCGCTTGTATATCCTCTTCACTGGTATTTAGGGGCAAATTAAACGAACGGGAAAACGAACTGTATCCAAATTCTTTTCGGGTATAGTTACCTTCATTTTGCTCATCTTCCCGTTTACTTTCAGCGGAGACTGTTAACAATCCGTCGTCGACAGAAATCTTAAAATCCTTCTTGTCAAAACCAGGTGCCGCAATTTCTACTTCAAAGGCTTTGTCATTTTCCTTCACATTAACTGCTGGCATGCTTTGTCCCCTGAACCAGGGTGAAAAACGGTCGTCATCAAAAAAGTCTGAGAGGGATGACCCCCTTAGCGTGGGCCAATTCGAATGTCTTACAAGTGCCATAATGTATATGATTTAATTGTTGAAGACATAAAAAAGCAAGAGGCTGTCGAACTTATTCAAGAATAAATTTGGACAGCCTCTCAGTTAGCCTCTCTCCTTTCGCTGGAATTATCCAGATCAAGTTTTGTGGATATGCTCTCAGATCCGATTGTAAGTCATCAATAAGATTCATCACCTTATAATTGATCATAAATCGTATCACTCCATAAGAGGTCAACACCTACCTCTACTGTAAATACCATGCCATTCCGCAAATGTTCTTTAACTAAATGGAAATAAAGAAATCGAATGAAGGAATGTGGAAATAATTGGATACTGTGAATCATATTGTGAACAAAATGTCACCCTTACAAAAAACTATACCAACAGCGGAAGAAATCAAAATTCCCTTTATTGCGCGAATTTTGCTACGCGGATATTCTTGATGACAGTCGTGTT
>Ga0157380_10000874_pt1 | contig 18967 bp, 17 predicted proteins | sample S35metaG_FD_119757 | JGI IMG/M metagenome (GOLD analysis project Ga0157380, IMG submission 119757) | Switchgrass rhizosphere microbial communities from Kellogg Biological Station, Michigan, USA - S3-5 metaG | ecosystem: Host-associated > Plants > Roots > Rhizosphere > Soil | place: USA...
CATGCGGCATTATGAATTGACATTCATTGTCGATCCGGTATTGTCTAACGAGGAAATCCAATCCGTTAGAAAAACATACGAGGATCAAGTTAAAAAACAGGGTTGCACCATCGTCTTCGTTGATGATATAGGCCTCAAACAACTGGCTTACCCAATCAACAAACGCAACTCTGGAATCTACTACACGATCGAGTTCGCCGCCGAAACCGGTGAAGGCATCGCAGCGGTCGAACTGGCTTTACGCCGGGACGAAAGGATCATGCGCTACCTGACAATTGCACTCGACAAATTTGGTGTGAAATACAACGAAGACAAACGAGGAGGACTGATCAAGAAAGTACAACGTCTGAGAAAGAAAGCGGCCAAGCCAGCTGATGTAGCCCCTGTGCCAGTTGTGAAAGCTCCGGAAGTTGTCGTTCCTGAGGTTGTTGCAGACGAAGAAGAATAATCCGATCCAATCCTAATCCATTCAATCCAGAAATAAAATGGCCACACAAGAAGATATTAAGTTTCTCAGCAACCCGAACATCGGGAAGATGCGTAAGAAATACTGCCGCTTTAAAAAATTCGGCATCCGTCATATCGATTACAAGGATCCAGATTTTCTCGCACAGTTTCTGAACGAGCAAGGAAAGATCCTTCCACGTCGTATCACCGGCAATTCACTCAAATACCAGCGTAAGGTATCAGAAGCCATCAAGCGTGCACGCCACCTTGCCCTTCTGCCTTTCGTGACGGACTTATTGAAGTAATCATCAATCAACTGACAAAGACATCATGGAAATTATATTGTTAAAAGATATCGATACCCTTGGCGAGCGTCACGAAGTGGTGAGTGTAAAACCGGGTTATGCCCGCAATTATCTCATCCCTGGAAAACTAGCTTTAACAGCTAATGCTACCAACAGGGCTAAACTTGAAAAACTGCGCTCCGATGAAGCTGCTCACGAAGCAGAGCGTATTGCAGTTTACAAAGTTCTTGCAGCTAAACTGGAAGGACAAGTATTGCGCATCGGCGCTAAAGCAGGGACTACCGGCAAGATCTTCGGTAGCGTGACCAACGTACAGATCATGCAAGCCCTCAAAGATCAGATGGGCATCGAAGTGATCCGTAAGAAGATCGAACTTGCAGAAGAAGTGAAAGTAATAGGTAGCTATGTTGCCAACATCAACTTTCACCCAGAAGTACATGCCACTGTAAAATTTGAAGTGGTAGAAGAATAGAACCAACCTGATTTTCCTGGTGATGAACCTGGAAATAACCTATAGAGGCCTGTTTCACAAAAGCAGGTCTCTTTTTTTTTTATATATGCTCATCTTAATATATGATCATCATTAGCATTATGAACCTTAGAAAAAAGTCCCGGAAACCCCGCTATGCTTACTAAGTGTAAACCCTGAAATGCACTGTTTTTAAGGGTCTGACCCCTATATTTATCAATTTTCAATTGGAACTTTCGTTTAAAGGACATAAATTTATCATCGTTCCCTTTAGTTCAGTACATCTATTATAGAGTAGCCAATACTCTTGATGTAGCGTCTCACCCTCGAAGTATCTTTGTAACTTATTAAACTTCTACATATGAGACTCAAATTTAACTGGCAGTTTTTAGGTGCTGTCGCCGTTACCGGAACCCTCTTTTTTACAGCTTGTACACAAGATGATCAAGCTAAACCAAATGACAATCAGTCAATCGAAGAAAGAGGATTGTTTACAGGTGTCCCTGTAAGTACAGCGCTCATCGGTCTAACCGATAGTAATCAATTAGTAAGCTTGATGTCCGGACCTCCGATCGTTGATATGGGATTAACACCTATAACAGGATTACGGGTGGATGAGTATATGCGTGCAATTGACACAAGACCAAGGACCAATGAATTATTTGGTGTTTCAAATCAAAACACCATTTATAAGATCGACAAAACGACAGGACTTGCAACTCCAGTAGGTCTGAATCCTCTAACCCCAGCAATTGATGGTGAATACGTTGGATTTGATTTCAGCCCAACAGATGATGTTATCAGGTTAGTTACAAGTTCAGGACAAAACATGCGTATCAGTCCTTTGACTGGAGCAGTGATTGGTGTAGATGCACCTATTAGTTCACTATCCGTGGCTTTTAATAGTTCAGCTTATTCTACAACAGTTCCAGGACGTCCATCAGCACTCTACAATATTGATCCTGCAACAGGAGCTTTATTCAGGCAAACCAATCCTAATGGTGGACAAGTCGCCCTTGTGGGTTTGACAGGTTTCAACTTTGTAGGAGAGGGTGCTTTTGAGATCACCAATGCTAATGCAGCTTTCGCTGTACAATTTGGTCACAGTCGTTTCCAGGTTGGTGGTGGAGGAATTCTGGGCACACAAGATGAAACCACCCAGGATGCCTACAGGTTATTGCTGATCAACCTTAGGAGTGGTGTTGCAACTTCTCATGGTAAAGTCAGACCAATGATCGGATTGGCCACACGATAAAAGCATATCAAACAATATTGATTATTGTTCATGTGTAATAAAGTTGCCGGTGTAATCCACCGGCAACTTTATTTTTATTTAAAAGTGTTTTGATTTTTTTTCGCAACTGGAAATCCAAACCTCCGGATGCTATCGTATATCCACTGTACGAATCAAAACACATATATCATGAAACTCAATTTTAATTCCTTTAGCAAGGCCCTGGCAATAGGGGCAGGTCTTTTTTTATTTGCCGCATGTGAAAAGGATCAGGTGGTGACTCCTGGGAATGGATCGGTAGAAACGAGATCAGACATACCCAGGAAGATTCCATTTCTTGGCTTAAGTAGCACGAACGAGATTGTCTGGTTCACAACAGGGAACACCGCCGCAGACCAGGGTGCCATACCGATTACTGGCTTGCAGAGTGACGAACAAATATTAGCAATTGATTTTCGTCCGACTACCGGGCAACTTTATGGCGTTTCCAATCAAAACAGATTGTATACCATCCATTCAAATACAGGAATGGCCACAGCGCTTTCATCAGCACCTTTTAGTCCAACGATTAATGGATCCATGGTTGGGTTTGATTTCAATCCAACAGTTGATCGTATACGAATTGTGACGAATGCTGAGCAAAATCTAAGGTTACATCCTGTAACAGGCCAAGTGGTTTTTGTGGATGGAAACATTAATCCTGGAGATTTGAATTTAGCAGCTGCTGCGTATATCAATAGTTTTGCTGGTGCTACCTCCACATTATTATACACGATAGATTTCATGGAAGGTAAATTGTATAAACAGAATCCTCCGAATAACGGCACACAAGAAGAGATCGGATCACTTGGTATTCAAGAATCAGGTGATGGAGGATTTGATATATCGCCTGACAATACGGTGGCTCTAGCGGTAGTTAATGGCGACCCTGAAAGTCCAGGTAAAAAATCTAATTTCTACTTCATCAACCTTGAATCTGGAAAAGCCACTCCTGCCGGGGTAACAAAAAGAAATATTATTGGTATTGCCATTCCACCACTGCAATAGCACTTGGATATTCTATGGCATAGAATCAAAAGCCCGGCGGCGATCCTGCTGGGCTTTTGATTTTTCTTCTTTTTCCAAAGGGGAGGAAGGACTATAAATTACATTATATATATTTTTAACATGTTGTGAATTGGTTACTTTTACCCATTGTATAGCAAAAAGTAACCAATGAGTCAATCACAGGCATTTGAAGTTATCGGCGGCCGCACCCTTTCCGGAGAACTCCAACCCCAGGGCGCAAAGAACGAAGCACTCCAAATCATCAGCGCAGTATTATTGACAAGCGATCCGGTGGAGATCAGTAACATTCCTGATATCATTGATATCCGCATGTTGATTGACTTGCTCAAGGGACTTGGTGTAAAAGTGGAGCAACTTGGAAAAGGTCATTACAAATTCCAGGCGGATGATATCGATCTCGAGCAATTTGAATCTGAAAAATTCCAGGCAAACAGTCGCAAGATCAGGGGAAGTGTGATGCTCATTGGCCCGCTTTTGGCTCGCTTTCGTAAAGCTTTTCTTCCTAAACCAGGTGGTGATAAAATCGGTCGCCGCAGGCTTGATACGCACTTCCATGGCTTTGAAGACTTAAATGCAAGATTCGTTTATGATGAAAAGGCGGATCAATATTATGTAGAAGCTCCTGATGGATTGAAGGGTGCTTATGTCCTCATGGATGAAATTTCCGTGACTGGTACAGCAAATATTCTCATGGCAGCGGTATTAGCTGAAGGCACTACAACCATTTACAATGCTGCTTGCGAACCCTATTTGCAACAGTTATGCAGAATGCTTACTGGTATGGGAGCAAAGATTGAAGGAATGGGTTCCAACTTATTGATCATTCATGGTGTCAATAAACTAGGTGGAACCAAACATCGGATTCTTCCGGATATGATCGAGATCGGATCTTTTATCGGTCTTGCTGCTATGACTCAATCCAATATCCGTATAAAGGACTGCCAGGTAAAGGAACTTGGCATTATTCCACGTGTCTTCAGACAACTAGGAATCACTATCAATATTGAGAACGATGACCTCGTCATTCCTGCACAGGACATATACGAGATCCAGACATTCATTGATGGTTCGATCATGACGATTTATGATGCACCATGGCCAGGTTTTACCCCTGACTTGATGAGTATCGTTTTAGTAGTAGCCACCCAGGCGAGAGGGAGTGTGCTTATCCATCAAAAGATGTTTGAAAGCCGTCTCTTCTTTGTTGACAAACTCATAGACATGGGCGCACAGATCATTCTCTGCGATCCTCATCGCGCTACAGTCATTGGCCTTGAAAGAAAATATGCCTTGAGGGGAATTGAAATGAGTTCTCCAGATATCCGTGCAGGTGTAGCGCTCTTAATTGCGGCACTTTCAGCACAAGGAAAATCGCTCATTCACAACATCCACCAGATCGACCGCGGCTACCAGGACATTGATGGGCGGTTGAATGCGATCGGTGCATCAATTCGAAGAATTGATGTTTAGTGAGCAGTGAGCAGTGAGCAGTGAGTTGTAAAAAGTGAGCGGTGAGCGGTGAGCAGTGAGCGGAGAATCGTCAGACGTGAGTCGTCAGGCGTGAGGTGTGATAAGTCTTAATGTCAATGAATATTGAAATGGGATAAAATTTCTTCATTTTTCTCTTTACATTTTACATTTTACATTTTTCATTTAATTGGATCTGTCAATTACGTAATTGACCAGCGCGATCATCGAATCGCGTGATGTAGAAGAGGGGAGTTCTTCAATCATGGCAATCGCTTTTTGTACATGCTCTTCCATTACTTTCTCAGCATATCGAATACCGCCACTTTGATGCACTTGTTTAATTAGGTCAGTTACTTTAGTCTTATCCTTATTATATTTTTCTACTGTACGGATGAGTTCTTTTCTTCTTGAAGAAGAAACTTGCTGAAGTGTATAGATCAGCGGCAATGTCATTTTCTTTTCAGCGATATCGATGGCTCTTGGTTTGCCTACATCAGCATCTCCGTAATCGAAGAGATCATCTTTGATTTGAAAAGCGATGCCTATCGTCTCTCCAAACTGGAAAAATTTTTCGATGACTTGTTTGTCTTCAGTAACTGAAGCTGCACCAGCAGCACAAGATGCCGCAATGAGAGACGCAGTTTTCTTACGGATGATATCAAAATAGACTTCCTCTGAGATATCAAGGCGCCTGGCCTTTTCAATTTGCAGCAATTCACCTTCACTCATATCTCTTACAGCGCGTGACATAATTTGTAAAAGATCATACGCTCCATTATCAAGTGCTACAAGAAGTCCCCTGGACAAAAGGTAATCACCTACAAGCACAGCAATTTTATTCTTCCAAAGTGCATTAATACTAAACACCCCTCTCCGTTGGTGCGCATCATCCACCACATCATCATGAACAAGAGTTGCCGTATGAAGTAATTCGACAAGTGAAGCAGCGGTGTAAGATTTAGGGGTGATGTCTCCGCACATCCTTGCAGATAGCAATACAAAGATCGGCCGCATCTGCTTACCCTTTCGATGCACGATATAGTGCATGATCTTATCCAGTAGCGCCACCCGGCTCCTCACCGAGTCCCTGAAATGTTTTTCAAACGCCTCCAGCTCCGTAGCAATGGGTGCTTTGATTTCCTGGAGTTGTTTTTTCATATTTCTATCATTCTACCATTCACCCGGGTTACTTCCCGTCAACGGTTGTCATGCGTTGCATGACATTTGCATTTCGTTGTTCGACCCATTCAGGGTCGGGGTTTGATTTTCATTATTATCCCCGGGCACGGCCCGGGGTTATTGTAGTTTGGTCCTTTCAGGACCGTGATTTACCAACCTTTTGCCCCTACGGGACATTGATTTTTTATCATCCTTAATTTTCAATTGCCCTCTGCCCTCTGCTTACTGCCAAAGAGAATGACAACCGCTATGCTAAACAGAAAAAACGTCCCAAGCTTATCCGTCTCGACAGTATCATTTAGTGTTAGAATAAAAAGACCGCAACAAAACGAGATCATCATAGCCATGAGCAATTGTTTTTTGGGTCCTGCTTCCATCCTGTAATAGATTTGTTCACCATAAAGTAAAACACCGATCACTAAGGCAAGAAATATAGCCAATCCAATCATTCCTTGTTCTACCGCGACCATAAGGTAATAATTATGCATCCCGGAATGCTCCGGGTTGTCGCTTACATAAGTAACGAAATGCCTGTCTACATAGCTATGGTAGACACTATAGAAGCTCGCGGGACCAAAACCGGTCCATGGTTTTTCTTTCACCATATAGTATCCTGCAACCCAACGGTAAAATCTCTCCACTGTAGAAATATCCTCCATGTTGTATGTGGCGGAAACTAGTTCATCAAAGTTCTTATGCATGATTGTCTTTTCATAGTTGGGTGCATAGTCTATGTAATGATTATCATAAGCAAGCCATCCAACTAGCAATATCCCTCCAGCAAGTGCCAGGGGAATCGCAATGCGCATAAGGCGAAACCTGATCAGGAAATAACTTCCGATGGAAAGAGGTACGCAGAGCCATGCCGCTCTTGTATATGAAAAATAGATGCCGGTAAGCATGATCCCCAGCGATACTAGCAAAAACAAGCGCACCCATTTACTTTCAAACCACTGGCGCATAAACCAAACGATGGCAAGCAAAATTCCCAGGCAGCAAGCATAGTCCACATGATTTCGATAGATCGGAATCACCGCATTGTTAATGGTTGAAAAAGTGAATCCAAATTGACTATGCCGTAATAAGATGATGATGACCGTCACGATCAATGGGATGACAATGACAAGTCCCCACGTTTTAAAATCCTGTATGTCCTTGAAAAGCAATAATGGCATCACAATAAAACAAATGAGATACCAGGATTTTGCAAGGGTGTATTTGATCGAGATGATTGGCTCATCAGAAATAGCGGCCGTAAAAATGATCCAGAAAAAATGAATGGTCAGCAGGAAAAAAACCGGATGATAAATAAAACTGAAGTCAAGTTCTTTATGGCGCAAATACAGAAATATGGGCAGCATAAAGCAGGTCAGCCACATAAGTGGTTCGGCCGGAAAATCAGTGGCTAGTCCACCCGGCAAATCGACTTCAACCGCAAAGGGAATGGTAAACCAAATCGCCAGGTAGAGCATCCTGAAATTCCAGATACTCCATGCGAATGCAACTAAGCCAGTTGGGATAATCAATAAAATCCATTCATTTGTTGCCAGATATCCGGCCAGACAGAGGAACAGAAAGGCAATCAGTCCGGCTACCAGAAACCTGGTTAGCCTGACATGATTATTGATCCACCCTCCGATTACCGACATGCGGCCAAAGATAGAAGTTGGAGGGCAATATCTTCGAGCCATGTGATAAGCCTCCTGAAGACAGAAAAGTCTATTTTTGCCTTCTTCAACCAATCCGGAGGCCGTGCTCGAATTCTTCAAAAAGAATCACCTGTTTAATAGTCTGCTGCTATTTCCTTACGCTTTGGTCATCAGGAGTGTGGTCATCCTCTTCCCTGAGTCAAGGCTGGAGGGAGAGATTGCCGGAAAGTGGGGTGGTGAGTTTATTCAAATGACCCATAATTGGGGCGCAGGAGAATTTATCTTTTCAACCTTCCTGGTCTTTATCCAGGCCGCCATGATCAACAGGCTGTTTATCCGGCAAAGTATGATCGGAGAAATCAACCTTTTCCCTGGGTTGTGTTATATCCTGCTCACAGCCTTACATCCTTCCTTTATCAGTATTTCTTCCTTGCTGCTGGCTAATATGACCCTATTAATTGCCTTGGGGTACTTGTTTGAAGTCCTGAAAAAGGATCACCAGGAAGAAACGCGTTTTATGGCAGGACTTTGGCTGGCTGTTTCCGCTTTGCTGTATTCTCCATATTTCACCTTGCTATTGTTCGGCCTGGTGGCCATGAGCATGCTCAAAACACTTAAGGTCAAGGATATTTTTCAATTCCTGACAGGCTATCTCAGCCCATTTTTTATCGGGTGGTTGGTCAGAATGATCATGACCAAAGAGCCCCACTTTGATGGGTTGAAGAATCTTTTCGATGTCGGACTACCAGAGTTCGGGAAGTTGTATAATATGGCTGATGTGGTCACGATTGCTGTAATCGCCTTGTTGCTTTTGATCAATCTTTTGGGATACTCACAGATCATTGCCCGCAAAAACATTCATGCCCAGAAGAAGATTGATACTATGTATTTGTTGATTTTCTTCACCGTACCAATGGCATTTTTTATCCCCGTCTTGACTGTGCAATGCCTGTTGGTCCTTGCTATTCCATTTTCCCTTTTTATGGCAATCCTCATCCGCCAAATCAAGCACCCGGCAGTCGCGGAATCACTCCATTTTATCCTTTTTGTGACCGCTATTGTAAGCCAGTTTCTCCTTCTTGTCTAACTGTTTAACGGTAATATTAAAGAGATAGGATCCTTCGTTTTAGTCAGGATATGAGGCAAAATTTGTACCTTCCCTATGTTGCTTTTTTGATGTTGCTATGAGCCAGATGACCTGGACATATATAGCTGACGATGGCTCCCGCCACAAAGTCGGCTTGTTCCATGGCGATAATACCGGTCATCTGCTGATCTATTGCAATGCTAGTATTATGGTCATAGATTTTTCCGTCACCACTACCCGCAATTATTCCTTTTTTATCAATGATGAGCTCTGCGATATTGAGGTTGAAGAGAAAGAAGGGAAATTCAGCTATGGCTTTAAGGTTGACCAGATCACAGATACACCACGAAACAGGGTCAGGCGACGGCTTATCCGGGAAGAAGTCAGGCAGACCCTTGTGATTGGGGCAATCGTGCTGGGGGTCATTCTCATTGCGACCTGGCTGATATTTCGTTTTTATCGCTAATTTTGCCGCCCCAATGGTAGAACGTTTAGATACCCATATAGAATCCCTCATTTTCGTAGCACAGCAACCTGTGAAACGAGAGGAAATCAAGTATAACCTTGAGAATGCGCTCCAGATCACGGTCGATGAGGCCAGTGTGGATGATGCCCTGTTTCGCCTGCAGGAAAAGTACCAGGACGACAATTTTGCCATTGAGATCGTGGAAGTAGCCGAAGGCTTCCAGTTTGTAACCAAAGGCGCCTATCATCATATCGCCGGAGCTTACCTCAAGCAGCTGATCAAGAGACGTTTATCTAAGGTGGCTTTGGAAACATTGGCTATTATAGCCTACCGCCAACCAGTATCACGCGCTGAAATAGAGCAAATCAGGGGTGTCAACGCCGACTATGCCATCGATAAATTGCTGGAAAAAGAACTAATCGAGATTGCCGGCCGGTCAACTGGCCCCGGTAAACCGCTTCTTTACAGGACCAGTGGGAAATTTATGGACTATTTCGGCCTCAGATCAATAGAGGATTTGCCACAGCTCAAGGAATTCCAGGTAGCTGCTGAAGAAATCGGTGAACCTTCTGCCCTGGAAGAGGTTGTAACTTTCGAGTTACCACATCACAATGATGAGCCACGCGAAATCTTACCAGCAGACGAATCCGAATAATCTATCCACATGAGTGATGCCCTCGTCAACAGAGTGGCCTCCAGCGGCCTGATTACCCTAAAGCCCGAAGAATGGGCACCTTCTACCAAACCTGAATCGTTTGACCTGAAAGACTATCTCTTTATGGGCTTGATTCTCAAGGAGCAGGATTTTAGGGAAAACATGAAAACTCATGAGTGGAGCCAATACAAAGACATAGTATTGTGTGTTTTCTGTTCAGCAGATGCCATCATACCAAGTTGGGCATATATGCTTGTCGCCACCATGGCTTCACCTATCGCTAAAGAAGTTTTTTTCGGAACCCCCGAACAATGGATGAGCCGTCAACTTTTAAATTATATCGATCATTTGGATCTCACTCCTTACCAGGATCAACGTGTGATCATCAAAGGTTGTAGTGACGATGTTGCTATCGGTCCGGAAATTTATGTAGCGCTTACCAATAGGCTTGTCCCTATTGTCAAGTCGCTCATGTTTGGTGAACCTTGCTCCACTGTTCCAGTCTTTAAGCGCTCTAAAGGAGACTAAGAATTCAGTACCTTTCCCCTGTGTACACAATAGCCCAGATTGCCACCATTTTTCCGGATGGAGCACACATTCTCCCTGAGCCGGAAGCTCCTGTAAGACATGTTTGTATTGATAGCCGTAAAGCGGCATGGCAACCACATGCGATCTTCATTGCATTGCAAGGTGCACGCGCAGATGGTCACCGATATATCAAAGATGCATGGGATCATGGTGTTCGAAATTTCCTTGTGCAGGAAAATATTGATCTCACACAATTGCCCGAAGGAAATTACATACGCGTTCCTAATGTGCTTGAAGCTTTTCATAAACTGGCCGCGTATCATCGCAGCCAATATGATGGAAAAGTAATTGCCATCATCGGAAGCAATGGAAAAACATGGGTGAAGGAATGGCTTTACATGCTGATGTATCGTGATATGTCAGTGTATCGCAGTCCCGGTAGTTATAATAGCCAGGTAGGTGTTCCTCTATCAGTTTGGAATATTCCTTTGGATACAACCTATGCAATCATTGAAGCAGGTATTTCCGGTCCCGGAGAGATGATCAAACTTCAACAGATCATTAATCCTGACATTGTGGTATTCACACATCTTGGTGATGCACATGATGAAGGGTTTGGTGGTGATTTGCTCCTGAAGCTGGATGAGAAATTGATCATGTGCAATGATGCATCTTCAATAGTTTTTCCACAAGATCAACCGATCGTATTTGATGCGATAAAAAATAAGTTTCCGGATAAATTTCATTTTACCTGGAGTATGAATGGCGCTGGTCTGGTAAATGCCGTGGCTCAGAAAAAGGATGATACATCAGATGTCACTGTGCAAATTGAAAATGCTAAACTTTCTTATCATCTTCCATTTGCTGGAGTGGTACCGGTCACTTGTAGCCTTGCTTGTGTCACAACATTTGTTGCACTTGGTATTCCTTTAGAAAGCAGATTAAAAGCATTCGAAGATCTGCAGCCTATAGATATGCGTCTAAAGGCAGAGGATGGGATACAAGGTTGTGTATTGATCAATGATAGCTATAGCCTTGACCTTGACTCCTTGCAATATGCATTAGAGAGTCTTGATATCGCCGGGCAGACTCAACAGAAAACACTCATCCTCTCTGATCATGCGCATGGTCGTCCTGGGATATATGAAGATCTTGCCAGGATGATATCTGGTGCCGGTGTAGACAAGTTGATTTGTATTGGAAAAGAAGTTAGTGTGCTTACACAACTTTTACCAGCTCAAATCAAAACATTTGCCTACCAGGATGTAGATGAAATGATACGTGTAGGTGCATTCGCGGATTTCAATAATGAAGTTGTATTGCTGAAAGGAGCAAGACGATTTGGTTTTGAACGAATAGCTCGGAGATTAAGGTTGCGCTCGCATAGTGCAGTGTTACATGTAGATTTTGGAGCGCTGGATAACAACCTTCGTTATTTCTATAGAAAAATAAAACCAGGTGTAAAGAAGATCGCTGTAGTAAAGGCGAATGCATACGGTGCAGGGAGCATGGAGGTTTGCCGGTTTTTATCCTGGCAACATGTGGACATGCTCGCAGTAGCTGTGATTGATGAAGGGGTTGAATTGCGTGATGCTGGTTTGTCGCTTCCGATCATGGTACTCAATCCTGATCCAGAAGGGATGGACTTGATCCTTCAACATAATCTCGAACCGGAAATTTATAATGCACATATCCTACGTAAACTATTGGCTCAATGCATCTACAACCAGGATCCTGCTGTTATCCACATCAAGATTGATTCAGGTACGCATCGATTAGGTTTTGGGCCAAATGATATTGATGAACTCATTTCAATCCTGAAGGATCAGCCGTGGATAAAAGTGGGTACGGTGTTCACACATCTTTCGGGAAGTGATGAAAAGCGGTTTGATGATTTTACCCATGAGCAGATCAGACGTTTTGAAGTGATGTACAATGAGCTTGTTTACGGATTAGGTTATTCACCTCCACGTCATGTGTTGAGTACATCAGGCATACTTCGTTTTCCGGAATATCAGTTTGAATATGTCCGTATGGGTATTGGTTTGTATGGTGTAGGCTTACCAGAACATCCTGATCTGACTCCAGTACATAGTCTCAAAGCGAGAATTCTTCACATACAAGTCATCGAACCTGGAGAGTCTGTTAGCTACTCCCGCAGTTTCATCACAGATATTCGACGAACCATTGCTACCGTCAACCTTGGTTATGCAGACGGTCTTCCGCGTGTGGCTGGCAATGTTGGTTGTTCGTTTCTTTTGCATGGCAAACAAGCTCCTATTATCGGCAGGGTATGTATGGACATGACCATGATCGATATCTCCAATATTCCTGAGACCTCTATCGGCGATGAAGTAACCGTTTTTGACAAAACCCAATCAGTTGAGGTGCTTGCTAAAATGTGCGGTACGATCACCTACGAGATCATGACTAATCTCAATCCAAGGATCAGAAAGGTATATGAGCATGGATAATGTATATCTCCTTGCCCTCCCGCTTTATGGCTTCGCAGTATAGCGGGATCTTCGCTGCGCTACGATATGCCTTCTTGCTCTATGGTCAACGCCTTAGCCTTAGCCTCCGCCTTAGCCTTATCTTCCGGCATAGCCGGAAGGAATGTTAACCATTTGTTACAGCGCCGTTTATACGTCTATTTTGTAGTAAAATCGCAGCGCTAAAAGGGATTTAGCCCGAATATGGCTATTTTTGCGCCCTTATTGTTCAATAACAATTCAACTTACTCATGAGATTTTCCCTGATTTTCACTCTGGTTGCTTTCCTATGGACTGGCCTGTTACACAGCCAAACCGCGGATCCTGTGCTCTTTACCATTGATGGCCAGCCAATTCCGGCCTCTGAATTTTCCTATATCTATGCCAAGAACAATCGCGATGATGCCGATTTTTCTGAGCCTAGCCTTCGGGAGTACCTGGACCTTTATACCAAGTTTAAACTCAAAGTACGCGAAGCCTATGCTATGGGCCTGGATACTTTGCCCCAGCTCCAGACAGAATTAAACGGGTACCGCAAGCAACTTGCTGAAAGTTATCTCACAGACAAAGAAATCACGGATCGCCTGGTAGAAGAAGCCTACAAGCGTATGCAAGAGGATGTACAGGTAGCTCATATCCTTTTTAAAACAAATCCGAATGTAGCCGCCGATACAGCCGCTGCCTATGCCAAAGTTATGGCCGCATATAAAAGACTCCAGGTAGGAGAAGCTTGGGATTTGGTAACAAAACAAACATCAGAAGATGCAGCGACTAAAGATGTCGGTGGAGACCTCGGCTATATCGTTGCACTTTTACCAAATGGTTTTTACGCATTCGAAACAGCCGCTTATGTAACACCAGTCGGACAATATGCTGCTCCGATTCGTACAACCTTAGGTTATCACATTGTCAAAGTCACCAACAAACGCCCTGCCCGCGGTGAACTTGATGTTGCTCATATCCTTGCTCGTGTAAAAACAGATGGCAGTGATGAGAAGACACAAAAAATGAAAATCGACTCCCTGTATAATCAATTAGCAGCAGGAGCAAAATTTGAAGACCTCGCTAAGAAAAGATCAGAGGACAAAAACACAGCAGAAAGAGGAGGAGCAATCGGACCTCTCACGATCAACCAGTTTGAGAAATCATTTGAAGACGCTGCTTTTGGATTAGCAAATGATGGTGATTATTCAAAGCCAGTTCGTACTCGTCTTGGATGGCATATCGTTAAGCGTACACGTAAGAGGCCAGCATTGACCTTTGAGCAAGCAAAACGTAAAATAGAAACACAGATCAGTCGTGATGAGCGTATTTCAGCAGCACGCCAGGCGATGGTCGTTCGAATCATGAATGAAGCCGGTTATACCAAAGATGAAAAAGTGTACAACGAGTTCGTAGCCCAGGCTGGAACAGAATTGCAAACATATAAGTGGCAAGTTCCTGCAGTTGCTCCTGCAACCATTATGACACTTGGCACCGACAAGTATACCAATATTGATTTTGGAAATTTCGTCCGCAACAATGCGCGTACACGGATGGGCCTTCCGAAAGGAACACCTAATAAGGAAATTCTCGACAAAGTCTTTGGTGAGTTTGTCAATGAAAAAGCCTTGTACTACGAAGAGAAAAACCTTGCAGCCAAATATCCTGAGTTCAAATCACTGATGCGTGAGTATGAAGAAGGTATCCTGTTATTTGAAGCCACGAAGATCAATGTTTGGGATAAAGCAAGCAAAGATTCTGTAGGACTGGAAGCTTTCCATGCTGCGCATCGCAATGATTATATGTGGGAAGAAAGAATTGAAGTAGCTACCGTTACACTTGATTCAGCTTCTTTAGATCAATTGCCTACCATTAAGAAATGGGCTGCAAAGAAACCGGTAAATGTCGTTGCAGATAAAGCAGCTAAAAAGGGAATCAAACTACAAGTGACCAGGAAAATCTATCAGAAAGAAGATACGATTCCTGAAGGTTTGACTTGGACTGCTGGTGCCAAAGCCGATCTTCCTGATAGCACAGGTTATGTCGCAGTGGATAAGATCATTCCTCCGACACCGAAAACGATGGACGAAGCAAGAGGTTATATCATCGCTGACTTCCAGGATCAATTGGAAAAAGACTGGGTGGCTTCACTGCAAGCCAAGTACCCTGTAGTCGTCAATGAGCCTGTGCTGATGAGCCTGGTTAGAAAGTAAGCAGTCACTACTGCATCGGATGAAAGGCCTTCTCCATACAGGCATGGTCACCTTGGTTCTTGTAACCGGAGTGTTTGCTTGTAAAAAATCTAATAAGGTTGGAGAAGAAAAGCCCGAACCCGTCTTACTGGCGCAGGTCTTTGATTACAAGCTTTATTTTGATGACATCAAAGACCTGATCCAGGGTTATGCCAATGCTGAAGATAGCATCCAACAGGTGCGGAGCTTGAGTGAGCATTGGGTGCGTGACAGGCTCATATTGGTGGAAGCTGAGAAAAATTTGCCCAAGGAGGTCAACATGAATAAACTCCTTGAAGATTACCGGCAGTCTTTGTTAAGGCATTTTTTTGAGCAACGTGCCCTTGAAGAACGACTTGATACAGTCATTACGGAAAATGACCTGGTCCAGTACTACGAAGCAAACAAAGAACAGCATCGACTTGAATCAGGGATCCTTAGGGCTTATTATTTTAAGATCAAACGACCAAGCCAACGAAGCGATAAAATCCTCCAGTGGTGGAAGACTTTCCCGGAGCAGCATTTCAATGATGTGCTGACATATGCGGCTAAGCATGCCAAGACCAATTGGGCGGATTCAAGCCAGTGGCATGAGATGCAAATGGTAGTACAACTTTTCCCTGAAGGAACACTATCCCCGTCAGCTATACGTTCTAAACGGGGAGTGGTGGAAGAGGACAGGGATTATATATATCACTTATACCCGATGGAGGTCTACCATGAACAGGATATCGCCCCATTAGCCCGAATACGTGAACAAGCGGCAAGATTTATTCTCCATCAGCGTGAATTGGAGTTGTTAGATAGAATTAAAAAAGAAATTTACGACCGGGACATCCAGGATGAACGGGTCAAGATCTATACCAAATGAAAAAATTAGGATTCCAGTTTGTAGTGCTTGCATCTATTATGATCATGAGCAACCTGTCCGCACAGGATACCTTGATTCTTGACAAAATTATCGCAAAGGTAGGCGGTGAAGTCATCTTCCATTCTGAAGTGGCTGAACAAATGGCAATGATGCGTGAAAGGAAAATGACGCCTGGCAGAACAGAGCAATGTACTATTCTGGAGAGTCTGATGGCTCAAGCTATGCTTGTACATTATGCTAAAATCGATAGCGTGATCGTAACGGAAGATGAAGTTGAAGCCGAAATCGATGCAAGGATGAACCATATCCTTGAAATGATGAATAATGACCGAAGGCTTTTCCAGGAATACTACGGACAGACTGTAAGTGAAATGCGTGAGCAAGTAAGGGAAGATATGAACCGCAAATTGCTTGGTGACCGTATGCAGGCAGAGATCATGAGTAAAGTAGAGGTTACACCTTCAGAAGTGCTTGAGTTTTTCAACCGGATACCAAAGGATAGCTTGCCTTACTTTAATGCTGAAGTTGAACTCGCTGAGATCGTGATGTTTCCTGAGGTCAATGAAGAAGAGCGTGGCAAAGCACTTGATAAAATCGGCATGATCAAAGAATCACTGAAAAAAGGTGAAGATTTCGCTGCACTAGCTAAAAAGTATTCTGATGATGGGAGTGCACGGGATGGTGGAGATCTAGGTTGGACTACTCGCGGAAGTTTTGTGCCAGAGTTTGATGCTGCTGCTTTTCAACTTGAAGTCAATGAGACTTCTGACATTATCGAAACGGAATATGGATATCATGTCATCCAATTGCTGGAGCGTAGGGGAAATTCAATACACACAAGACACATTCTCGTTCGCCCAAGAATTACGGATGCAGATCGTGAGATGATCATTAAGCAACTGGAAGAAGTAAGAACCTCTATCCTTTCTGAAGAAATAAACTTTCCTGATGCGGTGCGTAAGTTTGGAGACAAACGTGTGCAAAGTTTCAGCAACAATGGCCGGATGATCAATCCGAAAACGAACAACACATTCTTTGAAACAGGGGATGTGGATAGTGAAATCTTTTTCAGCATCGATACCATTGAAGTAGGAGAGATCACTCCTCCGATCGAGTACCGAACACCACTTGGTGATTATTCATATAAGATTGTTCAACTCCAGGGCAGAACCACTCCACACCAGGCTAACCTAAAGCAAGATTATAGCCGTATCCAGGATGCCGCCCGAGAAAGCAAAAAGAATGGAGTCTTCAGTGATTGGGTCGATGATCACATCCCTAATACCTACATCATGCTTGATCCTTCCTACAGTGACTGTCCAAACATAGAACGCTGGCAGGCAAAATATATGGCAAAATCTCCAGGGAGAACGTAGGTAGCTGTCAGCTATCAGCTCTCAGCTATCGGCTCTCAGCTGTCAGTGTATATTATGCTAGTTATTTTAAGCATCCCTGCTTAAAATCCATATCGACAAGGCATATGCTATTACTGAAGCTTCACAAGGCAGATTGTAGCTGCCAATTAGAAGTCATAATCATTTGGCAAACACTTTTATAGCTTTTCCTACTCCATCTCCTGCACTCACTTTCACCAAATACATTCCCGGCACTACGATCTTGCATTGCAGAGTATTTCTTCCTTCGGAATAAGTACGATGATCAATCGTGGTTATAAGTTTACCATTTACATCCATCAAGGAAAATTGAAGTTCCTGTTCCTGGAGAGAAGTAAATGATAATGTACCTGTAGAAGAAAGGAAGATATCTTTAATAGTAAGCACTACAGGAGTAGCCGGATTTTCTGTTGCGGTAGAGTTTAGGAAAATGGAAAAGCCCTGGTAGCAATCATCACTGATCAGAATTTCGGCCAAATCAAAACCACCGGACTCTTGATCTTTTATAAATTCAAAATACTCGTGCGACTCAAAGAAGCAGAGTGGAGCGCCGTCTGTATCGAGGGTCTCAAAAACCAACTGGAACAAGACTGTGGAATCAGGGAAATCATCTGATTGCAAATCATAATCTAACCAAACAGACCTAAGCACACCCGGAGCAGACTCATTAAAGTTATGAGTGTTTTGAGAAGGTTGAATCACATTTCGGATTTCCTTGAATTTCATTTTGGTCCCATCAAATTCCATCTGAAATTGCCAACCAATAATGCCCACCATATTTTCGGTGGTGAAATTGTAAACCTTTTCCGTAGCTGTCAGCTCAGCGAGTTCCACTCTTAATTTCAATGGCTCTTGCGCATGCATGACAGTTGCACAAGTAAGTAGAAGAGTAATGAGGATAGTTCTCATGATTCGGTTATTTAGAGATGGGTTTAGATGGATAAATATAGGGATTTTACAAACGTCTCTTTACTGGTTGGCGCCACTTTTACTGCGCCTCAGATATATAATCTTATATGGATCGTCTATCGGGGTAAGTCCAATGGATCGCCTACGTGCATTGACAGCATCCAAGCTATCTAGTTTGTAGAGTTGGAGTTGTGTCTTTTCAGGATTGATAAAGACACTTTGCATTCCATATTGCTGTGGCAATTTCTGGATTACTTTGAGCTTATCAAACATCATCGCATATGCATCCCATTCAGCTTCACCGGCAAGGCAATTATCTTTTATGACCGGAAGATATTTTTCCATTAGCATTGAATCTTCAGTGTGGATGATCATATAGATAGCTGTTCTGACTTGCCGCCTGCCTGCCTGGGATATTTTTGGGAAACCTTTACTGTCCAGGTAATTCCTGACCGGAATCATGTTGATGGAATCAATAGTTTTGAATTGTTCCAGATCCGCTTCTAAAGCACTAAAGTCAAATGTGTCGAG
>Ga0157380_10000875_pt1 | contig 18931 bp, 16 predicted proteins | sample S35metaG_FD_119757 | JGI IMG/M metagenome (GOLD analysis project Ga0157380, IMG submission 119757) | Switchgrass rhizosphere microbial communities from Kellogg Biological Station, Michigan, USA - S3-5 metaG | ecosystem: Host-associated > Plants > Roots > Rhizosphere > Soil | place: USA...
CGCCGTCCATCACCGCACAGCCGATGCGGCGCGCGGCGTGGAGCAATTCGGTCTCGAGAGGCACGTAGACGATCTCCGAAACCCACATCGAAGGGCGCAGCAGGTCGGCGGGAAACGGCATCCCGGGTTTCTTCGCCATGCCGACCGGCGACGCGTGGATCACGCCGGTGGCGCCTTCGAGCGCGCTGCGAAGTTCCCCCACTGCGCGCGCGCGCGCGCCCGGAAGATAGCCGTTCAGCCGCGTCGCGAGGTCGGCGGACTGCGCGCCGTCGAGGTCGAACAGCAGAAGCTGCGACGCCCCCAGGCGCAGGATCGCATCGGCGCACGCGGAGCCGGCCCCCCCGGCGCCGACGAGCACCACCCGGGAGAGGTCCGCATCCGGCAGTGCGCGGCGAAAGCCCCAGCTCCACCCGGGGCCGTCGGTGTTGTGGCCGGCGAGCCGGCCTTCCCGTCCCACGACTACGGTGTTCACGGCACCGATGGCACGGGCTTCCGGCGTGAGCTCGCCGAGGAGCGGAATCACCGACTGCTTGCACGGATGGGTGACGTTGAAGCCGGCAAATCCACGCGCTACCGCGTCGTGCACCACGGAAGGCAGCGCCTGCGGCCCGCCCGCGGCGTCGAGGTCGATCAGCCGGTACTCGATGCGCAAGCCCTGCCGGCGGCCTTCCTCTTCGTGCAGCGCCGGGGCGAGCGAGCGCTGGATCCCCGCGCCGATGAGACCGAGCTGCACGCCTTAACCCTTGTAGCCCAGCAGGCGCGGCAGGAAGAGCACCAGGCTTGGCACGAACGTGATGATGCCGAGGGCGGCGATCATCGCAACCAGGAAGGGAGCAGCCTCGCGGACGATGTCCTTCAAAGGGACCTTGGCGATCTGCACCATCAGGAAGAGGAGCAGGCCGTACGGCGGCGTGACCAGGCCGATCATGACGTTGACCACGACCACGATCCCGAAATGCACCGGGTCGATGCCCAGCGCCGCCGCCGTGGGCAGCAGCACCGGCACGATCACCAGCAGGATCGTGGTTCCCTCGAGGAAGCACCCGAGGACCAGCAGCAGGATGTTCGCGGCGAGCAGGAATGCGAGCGGCGAGAGCTCGTAGGCCTTCAGCGCCGCGGCGAGCGTCCGGGGGATGTTCTCGACCGTGATCACGTAGTTGAACACCATCGCACCGGCGATCAGCATGCCGATGGAGATGGTGATCCGCGCGCTGGTCTCGAGGGAGGCGTAGACGTCGCGCATTCCGATGCTGCGGTAGAGGATCGCCGATATCAGGAGGGCATAGAGCGCGGCCGCGGCTGCCGCCTCCGTGGGGGTGGTGACGCCCGAGTAGAGCAGCCCCAGCAGGATGACCGGCATCATCAGCGCCGGGAATGCCTCCCAGGTGATCCGCGGCAGCTCGCGCAGCGGGACCACCGCTTCCACGGGAAAGTTGCGCCGCCGCGCGGTGATCGCGATGAGCGTCATCTGGGCCGCCCCGATCAGCAGGCCGGGGACGATCCCGGCGATGAAGAGGTAGCCGATGGAAGTATCGGAAACGAGCGCGAAGATGACCAGCGGGATCGAGGGGGGGATGATGGGCCCGATCACCGAGGAGACCGCGGTGAGCGCCGCCGCATAGGCGGGGGTGTACTTGCCGTCGCGGGTCATCATCGACTGCATGAGCTTGCCGGAGGCGGCGGCGTCGGCGAGCGCCGACCCCGACATGCTCGCGAAGATGATGCTCTGGAACACGTTCACCTGCGCCAGCCCGCCGCGGAAGCGCCCCACGAGCGCGTTGCAGAACCGCAGCAGCCGATCCATGATGCTGCCGCTGTTCATGAACTCGGCGGCGAGGATGAAGAGCGGGATCGCGAGCAGCAGGTAGCTCGAGTAGAGCCCGTTCAGCAGCTGCTCGGCGGCGATGCCCATGTCGCGGCCGGTCATCCACAGGTACATCACGGAGCCGGCGATCATCGCGTGCCCCACCGGCAGGCCCATGATGCTCAGCGCGAGGATGACGGCGAGGCACCAGTGGAACGGCGTCACAGGCCGGAGCTCACTTGCGTGGGGTCGGGCTCCTAGGGGTCGTTCCCGCGCAGCACGCTCACGAGCAGCCACGCGTAGCGTGCGACGATGGCGACCAGGAAGGCGATGTAGATCGAGTACACCCAGCTCATCGGGATGCGCAGGTACGAGGACTTCTCGACCTTCATGAAGGCGACGTAGGAGAGGGACGCCTTGAAGGACGCCACGTACAGGACGATCACCGCGATCGAGAAGACGGCGGCGAGGACGATGCGGCCGCGCCGCCCCACCGCGCCGTAGACGAGGTCGACGCGGATCTCCTGGCGCTCGGTAAGCACGAAGGCCGAGCCCATGAGCACCAGCCACAGCCACGCGATGATGGTGAGCTCCGAGGTCCAGCCGACCGGGAAGTTGAACAGGTACCGGAAGAGGATCTGGACCACGAAGGCCGCGAACATGAGGCCCAGGAGCAGGGCCGCCACGTTCTCGGCGCGCCGGCGCAGCCACGCGCCGGCGCTGGCCCATCGCTCGCCGGTCACCGGATGGCGGCGATCTTGTCGAGCATGCCTGCGGGCCAGGTCTTGGCCTCGTCGGAGGCGAGGTAGACCTTCTGGGCGTGCTCGCGGAAGGCCTTGATGTCCGGCGTGTAGAGGTCGAGCCCCATCTTCTTGAAGCCGTCGGCAAGCTCGGCCTCGCGCTTGAGGTGCTCGGACGTGCTCCAGGCGATCGCCTTGTCCACCGCCGCCTGGAAGGACTTCTGCTTGGCGGCACCCATCGCGTTCCACGCCTTCAGGTTGATGCAGAGCAGGTCGTAGCCGATGAGGTGCGAGGTAAGCACGATCTGCGACATCACCTCGTAGAACTTCATCGCCTGCACGTTCGGCAGCGGGTTGTCCTGGCCGTCCACGGCGCCGGTCTGGAGTCCCGTATACGTCTCCGCGAAGGCCATGGGGGTCGGGTTGGCGCCGATCGAGCGGCCGAGGAGCTGCCACGCCTCGCCCGGCGGCATGCGCAGCTTCACGCCCGCCAGGTCCGCCGGCGTGTTGATCTTCTTCTTGACCTTGAGTCCCACCTGGCGGGTGCCGAAGAAGGTGGGGCCGAGGACCTTCACCTTGGCCTCGCCTTCCGCGAGCGCCTTCATCTGCGCGCCCAGGTCACCCGACCAGAACGCCTGCAGGTGGTTGGCGTCGCGGAAGAGGTAGGCGGAGGTGAGGATCGAGAACTGCGGCACCTGCTTGGCGATGTCCTGCGGGGCGATGTTGCCCACCTCGAGGTTGTCGCGCTGCAGGGCGACCAGCTCCGTGCCCTGCTTGAAGAGCGAGGCGTTGAAGAACGGCTCGATGGTGAAGTCGCGCTCCACGTCCTTCGACAGCATCCGGACCATCTCGGCGCGGATGTCCTTGTCCGAGAAAACGGCCGAAAACCGCAGCGTCGGCTTCGCTTGCGCGCGCGCCGGCAGGGCGGATGCGGCGACGAGGGCGGCGCCGGCCTTGAGGGCGTCGCGTCGGTTCCATTGGTCTTTCATGTCAATCCTCCTTGAGGTAGCGCATCACGAACTCGGTCACCACGGCGCAACGTCCCGCGACGTCTCCCTTGCCCCCCATGTCGCGCTGGAAGATGTTCGAGAACGTGTGCTGGTGGCTTACGTTGAAGTTGCCGAGCGCGGCGATCGCCATGTGGAGGTCCACGGGGTCGACGCCGGCACGGAAGTTGCCTTCGGCCTGGCCGCGCGCGATGACGGAGGCGAGGAGCGCGACGATCGGGCGATTGAGCGTGCTCATGGCCCGCGACTTCTTCAGGTGCCGCCCCTTCGCCTGGTTCTCCGCGATCACCAGGCGTACGAATCCTTCATGCTCGATGTAGTAGTGGTAGGTGAACTCCACGATACGCCGCATCGCCTCGACCGGGGGCAGGTGGTCGAGGTCGAGCTCGCCCTCGGCCTGGCGAATCTCCGAATACACGTGCTCCAGCACCGCGATGTAGAGCTTTTCCTTGGCGCCGAAGTAGTAGTTGATCATCGCGCGCGTGGTCTGCGTGCGGGCGGCGATCGCGTCCATGCTGGCGCCCTTGAAGCCGCGCGCGGCGAATTCGCCGATGGCCGCCTTCACGATGCGCGCCCGGTTGGCCTCGGGAGCCTTGGGCTTGCGCATCGCGCTGGTGCGCGAGGAGGGGAGGGTTCGCTGGGTCAGCATGGGTATCTTTTACGCCTCGAATTAACGCTTCCGCCAGTATAACTTGACAGGCTCGTTAATTCAGCGCACCTTTTTCGGGCGCCGGCGTTGGGGGAATGTATCGGCGGCGCGGACGGCGCGGCAAGGCGCCGCCTGACAAGTTGTGCGCTGTGCGCACCGTTTTGGAGGGGACGCGACAGACGATGGTGGTGGCCGCCGCTAGGGAGGGCGTGGATCCCGCGAGGCTGGAGAATCCCGCGGGCATCGAGGGCATCGAGTTCGTCGAGTACTCGACCGCCCAGCCACAGGCCCTGGGCCAGGTGCTGGAGCTCATGGGCTTCCGGCCGGTGGCCCGGCATCGCTCGCGCGAGGTCCTGCTCTACCGGCAGGGGGGCATGAACGTGGTGGTGAACGCCCATCGCGTCGAGGCGGCAGCCGATGGCGAGGCGCCCGCGATCGCGGCAGTCGCCTTCCGCGTGCGCGACGCGGCCCATGCCTACCGCCGGGCCATCGAGCGCGGGGCGTGGGCGGTGCCGACCCGAGTGGAGGTGATGGAACTCAACATCCCCGCCATCCATGGCGTCGGCGCGAGCCGCATCTACCTGGTCGACCGCCACCGCGAGTTCTCGATCTACAGCGTCGACTTCGTGCCCATCCCCGGGGCCGATCCCGATCCCCCGGCCGTGGCGGGCCTGCACTGGTTCGGGCTGGTCCAGTACGTGGGCCACGGGCGGATCGACGAGTGGGTCGAGTTCTACGGCGAGCTCTTCGGCTTCACACCCATCCCCGACGAGCAGCGCTTCGGCATCCTGCCCAAGGGACAGGTCATGAGGAGCCCGTGCCCCGGCATCTACCTGCAGCTGGTGGCGCCCGAGCCCGAGGCGCACGGCATGCACGGCGAGGAGCGGCTGCAGCGCATCGGCTTCGGCGTGCCCGATGTGCCCGCGGCGATCGCCGCGCTGCGCCTGCGCGGCGTCGACTTCTATGTCTCGGAGAACGTGCATGCCAGCGACCGGGGCGCGCTCACCCGCGCATGGCTGGGCGGGGTGATGTTCGAGCTGGTGCGCGATCCCGGCGCAGCGGGGGGCCGCGCGTGAACGCGCCCGCCGTCCACTGGAGCGACTTCGGCATGGACACCACGTCCCTTGCCGGGCCCCTGGAGGCGAAGCTGCGCGCGATGCGCGATGCGGGGTTCGGGCAGGTGATGCTGTCCGCTTCCGACCTCACCGGCCATGCCGGCGGGGTCGAGGCCGCCATCCGCGCCGTGCGCTCGAGCGGGCTGCGGGTCACTGCCTTCAACGCGCTGCGCGACTTCGAGGGGCTCGCCGAGGCGCTGCACGAGTACAAGGTGGACGTCGCGAAATCCCTGATCGAGATGTGCGCGGCGGTGGACTCACCCGTGCTCGTCGCGACTTCCTCTGCGCTCGATCACGCTTCCAACGACCTGGACGTGGTGGCGCGCGACCTGCGCAAGCTCGCCATGCTGGCGCTGCCGTCCGGCGTGCGCATCTCCTACATCGCGCTGTCGTGGGGCCGGGCGGTGGACGACTTCGCCAAGGCGCTGGAGGTGGTGGGGCGGGCCGGGATGCCCAACCTGGGCGTCGGCATCGACTCCTTCCACGCGCTGGCCGTGGGAGCGGGGTTCGACGAGCTGGAGACCACCCTCCCCGAGACCATCTTCACGGTCCAGCTCTCCGACTTCATGGTGGCGCAGCTCGCCTCCAACGAGGAGATGGTCGCCGCCGCCAGCCACCTGCGCGTGTTCCCGGGAGAGGGAATGCACAGCGCGTGGCTCGCGGGCCTGGTACGGCGCCTCGGCGCGATCGGATACGACGGGGACTTCATCTTCTCGGTCTTCAACGACGACTACCACCAGATGGACGGCGCGCGTGTCGCGCAGCGCGCGGCCCGTGCCGCGAGCTGGATGGGCGAAGAGGTGCTCAAGCGCGCGGTGCCGATGCCCGGGGCGATGCGCCTCGCGCGCCGGGAGGCGGGTTGATGGACCAGGCCGCCGACCGCGACTACGTCGAATCCCTCGCGCGCGGCCTGGCCGTGATCGAGGCGTTCGCCAACCAGCAGCACCAGCTCAGCATCGCCCGGATCAGCCACAAGACCGGCATCGCGCGCGCGGCAGTGCGGCGTTACCTGCACACGCTGGTGGCTCTGGGTTATGTCACCGGCCACGACGGCGGCCGCTTCTCGCTGCGGCCGAAGGTGGCCAACCTGGGCCAGGTCTACCTGTCCGCCACGGCGTTGCCTGCCATTGCGCAGAAGCACCTCGACGGTCTCGCGGGCGACGTGGGCCAGGCTTGCTCGCTCGGCGTGCTGGACGGCGCGGACATGCTCTATCTCGCGCGGGCGAATTCCTCGCCGGTGATGTCTCCCCGCTTCAACGTGGGATGCCGCCTGCCCGCGCACTGCACCTCCATCGGCCTGGTGATGCTCGCCGATCTTCCCGAGGCGGATCTCGAGGAGCGGATCGCCTCGACCCGTTTCGTGCCCTACACCCAGCTCACGGTCTCCTCTCCGGAGACGCTGCGCGAGAGCCTCGCGCAGGTACGCGAAAACGGGTTCGCCATCGCCGACCAGCAGCTCGAGGCGGGTTTCCGGAGCATCGCGGTGCCCGTTCGCGACGGGTCCGGCATCCTCGTGGCGGGCATGAACGTGATCGTCCCGGTCGCGCGAGCGACGCGCGAGCAGCTGCGCATGCGGTACCTCGAGCCCCTCGGGCTCGCCGCGAGGCAGCTTGGCACTTCCCTCGCCGGCTAGGCGCCGTTGCCCCGCGCATCGCGCGCCGCGAAAAGCGGGCGCATAGCGAACGGATCGACGCGCGGCGCCTTGCCGCGCCGTCGCCGCGGCCCCAGAGTTTTTTCCCATAAATGATCCGCGGCACGACGCGCCTTATCGCCCACCTGGGCTACCCGATCGATGCCGTAAAGGCGCCGATGATCTACAACCCGTTCTTCGAGCATCGCGGAATCGACGCGGTAGTCATGCCGATGGGCGTGACGGCCGACGCGTACGCCGTGGTCCTCAAGGCGCTCTTCCGGATCACCAACATCGCGGGCGCGGTGGTGACGATGCCGCACAAGATCACCACCGTGGCGCTGCTCGACCATCACACCGACGCCGTGCGGATCGCGGGCTCGTGCAACGCAGTCGTCCGGGGCAGCGATGGCGCGCTCCGTGGCGACATGTTCGACGGCGAGGGCTTCGTGCGCGGGCTCAAGCGCCGCGGCTTCGAATGCAAGGGGGCCTCCTGCCTCGTGGTCGGCGCCGGCGGCGTGGGGTCGGCGATCGCGGCGGCGCTCGCCGCGGCGGGAGTCGCCTCGATCAGCCTGCACGACCTGAATCCGGCGGCGTCTGCCGGGCTGCGGGAGCGGCTGGGAAAGCACTTTCCCGGCGTGGAGGTGCGCTTCGCGCCCCCGCGCGCGGCGGGCTTCGCGCTCGCCGTCAACGCGACCCCGCTGGGCATGAAGCTCACCGACCCGCTGCCGATGGACCTCACCGGCGCCGGTCCCTCCACGTTCGTGGGCGAGGTCGTGATGAAGCAGGAGGTCACGCCGCTCCTGCGCGCGGCCCGCGAGCTCGGCTGTCCCACGCAGCTGGGCACGGACATGTTGTTCGAGCAGATCCCGTTGTACCTCGAGTTCTTCGGTCTCGGGCGCGCAACGCCCGAGGAGCTGCGGGCTGTCGCGCAGTTGGGCTAGGCGAAGCACCAAGTCGTACGGAACGACCGGCAGTGGACCATCAATCTCAGAAAAAGGGGGACCAACAATGAGGAAGCAACAAACCAAGAATCGCGCGGTTCGGATGGGCTGGCTCGCGATGGGCCTGGCGGCGGCGTTCGGCGCGACGGAGTGCGCGGCGCAGCACGTCCCGCTGGTGCTCTACGGCCGCGTGCACGTGTCGGTCGAGAAGCTCCAGTCGGGAGGGCAGGCCGCCGTCAGCCGCTGGGAATTCAAGAACAACACGTCGCGCATCGGCATCCGCGGAAGCTATGACGTGGGCAACGACTTCTACGCGTTCTACCAGATCGAATCGGGCGCGGCGGCCGACGGCGACGGCCTCGGGACCGGCTCGAACACGCTCGGCGGGCGCGAGACTTTCGCAGGATTCGGCCACAACGGCGCGGGCTCGATCAAGGTGGGCAACTTCTACCACCCGTACGACGACCTGCACTACGTCTCGGGCAACTACTGGCAGCTGTTCACCGGAACGTCGAACGATGCGACGCTGTGGGCGAACGGCGCGAACGCCGCGACCGGCGGCTTCGACCAGCGCCTGGCCAACGGCGCGTCGTACTACACGCCGCAGTGGAACGGCTTCCAGGCGAAGATCTGGTACTCGCTCACGCAGGGACCCGGCGGCGAGGAGGCCCTCGGCTCCCAGGGCTCGCGCGTGATCTCGGGCAGCGTCGCGTACGACAAGGACGGCAAGCGCCTCGCCTGGGGCTTCGAGCAGATCAAGAAGGCGAAAGCGCTCTCGTCGGGTTTCTACGAGGAGGGCACCTCGCACTTCATCACCGGCGGGTGGACGTTCGGCGGGTTCTACGTCGCGGGCCTCGCCGAGCGCGACGAGCTCGAGGACATCAACGCCACGGGCAACAACCGGACGCGCTCGTACTGGCACGTGCTCGCGAAGTACACCTTCGGCAAGCATGCGATCGGTGGCTGGTACGGCAAGGCGGACGACTGGAAGGGCGGGGCGGCGATCTCCGAGAGCGGCGCCAAGATGTGGACGGTGGGTTACAGCTACCAGCTGCATCGCATGTCGGGGCTGTACGTGCTCTACACGCGCCTGGAGAACGATGCGAACGCGGCGTACGTGCTGGGTGGAAGCCCCGCGCGCGCGGCCAACGGCGACTGGGTCCCGGCGCGCTCGTCGCAACCCGGGTTCGTGGTGGGCGGATACGTCAACTTCCAGTTCCCCAGCTGACAGGATTCAAGTGTTGTTGGAGTCCCAAGGGCCTTGGAGCCGTGGCAACCCCGCGGCTCCTTTTTCTTTAGAGGTCTGACGAAGCGGAGGCAGGCATGAAGTTCCTGTTCGCGCCCGGCGCGGTATTCATGTTGCGCCTCAGCAACGAGAAGAAGCTCCCCCTCATCACATTCCTGTTCCTGCTGCCCTCGGTGATCCTCTACCTCGATGCCGGCAGCAACGTGTCGCCGGCCGCCCGTGCGTGGGCGATCGCCGCGGTACTCGTCGCCGTGTACTCGATGGGCTCGTTCTATGTCCAGGCGGACATGGGCTGGCGCGTGCTCATCGCCGCGATGGAGCGCATCTCGCGCGGGGACCTGACCGGGAAGGTCGAGGGCAAGCTGGGCGGGCACTTCGGCGTGGTGGTCCGCATGCTGGAGCAGATCAACGCGAGCCTGGGCGACATCGTGCGGCAGGTGCGAGCGAGCTCGCGCACCGTGGCATTCTCCGCGCGCGAGATCACCGAGGAGAGCACGAGCCTGTCGCAGCGGACCGCCCGCCAGGCCTCGACCCTGCAGCAGACGGCCGCCGCCATGGACGAGCTGTCTTCCACCGTGCGGCACAACGCACAGAATTGCGAGGCCGCTTCGCAGAAGTCGCGCGAGGCGGACCAGGTGGCCCGCGATGGCGCGGCCATCGTCCACGGGCTGGTCGGCGCGATGGGGGGCCTCAACGAGAGCTCGCGGCGGATCGGGGACATCGTGGGGGTCATCGAGGGCATCGCCTTCCAGACCAACATCCTCGCGCTCAATGCCGCGGTGGAGTCGGCCCGCGCGGGCGAGCACGGGCGGGGTTTCGCAGTCGTGGCCGCGGAGGTGCGCGCGCTGGCGCAGCGAAGCGCCGAGGCCGCCAAGGAGGTGCGCACGCTCATCGGGCGCTCGGTGGACCAGGTGAAGGACGCCGGCAAGCAGGCCCAGGAAGCCGGGCTCGCCATCGACCGCATCGTGGGCGGGGTGGAGCAGGGCCTGGCACTGGTGCGCGAGATCGCCACCGCCTCGACCGAGCAGAGCGGTGGGTTGCAGGAGGTCAACAGGGCTATCGCCCAGCTGGAAGACGTGACGCAGCAGAACGCGACCATGGTGGAGGAAGCTGCCGCCAAGTCGAACGCCCTGCAGGAGGAAGCCGACCGGCTCACCGACATCGTCGCCAGCTTCCGCGTCGAGGAGGTGGAGCTGCCCGAAGCCCAGGCCGAAACCGGGCGGCTGGCGCACAGGAAGTCGCCTCTCGTGTTGACCCGCGCGCAACCCAATTCGTATCGTCGAAGTGCATGAACGACGCAGTCAGGAAGCCCATCGACGCGGAGCAGCGCGCGGAGCTGGAAGGTGCGCTGGCGCGTGCGCGCGCGGCCCTCGCGGTCATCGAGGGCTACGACCAGGCACGAGTTGACCGGTTGTGCCAGGCGGCCGCCTGGGCGGTCGCGAACAAGCGCACCTTCGCCCGCCTCGTCGCCATGGGCATCGAGGAGAGCGGCCTCGGCGATGCCGTGAGCCGCATGAACAAGCGCATGAAGATCCGCGGCGTGCTGCGCGACGCGCTGCGGCAGAGGAGCGTCGGCATCATCGAGTCGATCCCGGAGAAGGGCATCGTGAAGTACGGCAAGCCCGCCGGGGTGGTCGCATGCATCGTCCCCACCACCAATCCCGACCTCACGCCGGCGGGCAACGCCATCTATGCGATCAAGGCGCGCGACGTGGTGATCTTCGCCCCGCACCCGCGCTCGAAGGAGACATCCTTCGAGACGGTGCGCCTGATGCGCGAGGCGCTGCAGCGCGAGGGAGCGCCGCCCGACATCCTGCAGTGCCTGCAGCGCGTGAACATCCCGATGTCGCAGGCGCTCATGGCGAGCGCCGACCTCATCATCGCCACCGGCGGCCAGCCGATGGTGCGCGCAGCCCACAGCTCCGGCACGCCTGCATACGGGGTGGGCGCCGGAAACTCGACCATGATCATCGACGAAACCGCCGACGTCGCGGAGGCCGCACGCAACACGCGCCTGTCCAAGACGTCGGACTTCGGCTCCGGATGCTCGGCCGACGGCAACCTCGTGATCGAGGAGTCGATCTTCGAGGCGATGCTGGCGCAGCTCCAGGCCGAGGGCGGCTACCTCGCCGGCGAGGCCGAGAAGGAGAAGCTGCGCCGGGCGATGTGGGACGAAGACGGCCGCCGGCTGCCGGATACGGTCGCGATCTCGCCTCAGAAGCTCGCGACGGCCGCGGGCTTCTCCATCCCCGCCGACCGCCGCTTCATCGTCGTCCGCGGCGACGGCATCGGCAGCCAGCACCCGTTCTCGCGCGAAAAGCTCACGACGCTGCTCTCGGTCTACAAGTACAGCGGCTTCGGGCAGGCGCTCGAGATGATGCGCGCGATCTACGAGGTGGGCGGCAAGGGCCACTCCTGCGGCATCTATTCATTCGACGAGGAGCACATCCACGCGCTGGCACTCGCCGCGCCGGTGTCGCGGATCATGGTGCGCCAGCCGCAGTCGAAGGCGAATGCCGGCGCCTTCAACAACGGCATGCCCATGACCTCGAGCCTCGGGTGCGGCACGTGGGGTGGCAACGTAGTGTCGGAGAACGTGCACCTCAAGCACTACATGAACACGACCTGGGTATCGGTGCCCATCGAGGAGGACAAGCCATCCGACGAGGAGCTGTTCGGCGACTTCTACGAACCGGCGCTCGAGTCAGGGTCGTGAGACACCGCTACTCCCTCGCGCACCTCACGGTGCTCACGGTGCCGCCGCCCGAGCTGGTGGAGATCGCGGCGCGCACGGGGTACGAGTTCGCGAGCGTGCGCATCACGCGGGTCACCGAGTCCGAGCCGCTCTACGACCTTGCGCGCGACAAGGCGCAAATGCGCGAGACCCGCTCGCGGCTCGCCAGCACGGGCATCCAGGTCCACGACGTCGAGCTCTTCCGCATGGATGCGGCGACCGAGCCGGAGTCGTTCCTGCCCGAGCTCTCGGCGGCGGCCGAGCTCGGGGCTGGGCGGATCATCGCGCAGCTTCCGGATCCCGACCGCAAGCGGGCCGCCGACCGCTTCGGGCGGCTGTGCGACCTCGCCAGTCCCTTCAACCTCTTCGTCGCCCTGGAGTTTCCCCACTGGACCGAGACCGGCGACCTTTCGGAAGCGGCCCGGATCCTGCGCGCGGCCGACCGCCCCAACGCGGGGATTCTGATCGACATCCTGCACATGGGGCGCTCGGGTTCCCGCCTCGAGGAGCTGCGCAGCCTGCCGCGCGAATGGTTCCGCTTCGCGCACGTTTGCGATGCCGAGCGGGAGGTGCCGCCGGAGCTCGAACGGATGATCCACACTGCGCGTTGCGAGAGGCTCTTCCCCGGAGAAGGATCCATCGACGTCCGCGGCATCCTTTCCTGCCTTCCTCCTGACATTCCATACTCCCTCGAGATTCCCCGCGTCACGCTGATGAGGGCGGTCGGACCCGAGGAAGTCGCGCGGCTCGCCCTCAGGGTGGCGCGCTCCTACCTCGACGATCCGGACGAAATTCCCGCGACAGGCTACGATCACGGTTCACTGGCCGCCGCGCCCCGCGGCCATCCCCGGGAGATTCGATGAAAGTGCTGGTGCTGCACGGCGTGAACCTGAACATGTTCGGCAAGCGCGACCCGGCGCAATACGGGACGATCACGCTCAAGGAAATCGACCAGCGGCTGAAGAAGCTCGGCAAGGAGCTGCGCGCGACGGTCACCTCGTACCAGACCAACATCGAAGGGGAGATGTGCCAGCGCATCCACGCCGCCCACACGGACGGGACCGAAGCGGTCCTGATCAACGCCGGCGCGTGGACCCACTACAGCTACGCCATCCGCGATGCCCTCGCCATCCTCAAGGTGCCCATCGTGGAAGTGCACATGTCGAACATCCACGCGCGCGAGGAGTTCCGCCACATATCGGTGATCGCGCCCATCGCCAGGGGCCAGATCGCGGGCTTCGGGGTCGACAGCTACCTGCTGGCCCTGCGCGCCGCCGTATCCGCCATTTCCGCCAAGAAGTAGCCCCCTAGAGGTCCGCCTCGATGAGGTGGCCCTTTTCCTCCATCCACGCGCGCCGGCCGGCGGCCTCGCCCTTCGCCATCAGCAGCTTGAAGACGCCCTGGGCGGTCTCGCGCTCGGCCTCGTCGAGCCGCATCGCGATCAGGCGGCGCGTGTCCGGGTTCATCGTCGTCTCCTTGAGCTGGTCGGGATTCATCTCGCCCAGGCCCTTGAAGCGCCCGATGTGGATCGCGCCGTCCCGCACGCCTTCGTCGGCGAGCTTCTCCAGGATCTGCTCGCGCTCGGCCTCGTCGAGCGCGTAGATGCGCCGCTCGGACTTGTTCTTGCCCTGGGGCGCGATGCGGATGGCATAGAGGGGCGCCTGGGCGATGAACACGTGGCCGCGCTCGATCAGCTTCGGGAAGTGGCGGTAGAAGAGGGTGAGGAGCAGCGTCTGGATGTGCGCGCCGTCCACGTCGGCGTCGGCCATGACGATGACCTTGCCGTAGCGCAGGTTGTCGAGCACGGTGTCGGGCGCGCCTGCCTCGTGCGGGTCGATGCCGAGCGCCACGGCGATGTCGTGGACCTCGGTGTTGGCGTAGAGCTCCTTGGCGTCCACCTCGAAGGTGTTGAGCACCTTGCCCTTGAGCGGCAGGATCGCCTGGTAGAGGCGGTCGCGTCCCTGCTTGGCGCTGCCGCCGGCGGAGTCGCCCTCGACGAGGAACACCTCGTTGCGGGTCATGTCCTGCGACTCGCAGTCGGTGAGCTTGCCCGGCAGGATCGCGACACCCGAGCCCTTCCGTTTCTCCACCACCTTGCCGGCCTTCTGGCGCGCGGTCGCGGCGCTGATGGCGAGCTGCGCGATCTTCTTCGCCTCCTCGACGTTGCCGTTGAGCCAGGCGTCGAGCGGGTCCTTCACGCGCGAGATCACGAGCTTCACCGCCTCGCGCGACGACAGCCGCTCCTTCGTCTGCCCCTGGAACTGGGGATCGAGGATGCGCGCGGAGAGCACGTAGCGCAGCGCCTTCCAGACGTCCTCGGACTGCAGGCTCACGCCGCGCGTGGCGAGCTCGTGGTGCTCGCAGAATTCCTTGACCGATTCGTACACCGCGTTGCGCAGGCCCGCCTCGTGGGTGCCGCCCAGCGCCGTCGGGATGAGGTTCACGAACGATTCGCCCTCGCCGCCGGCCTCGACCCACGCCATCGCCCACGCCGCCCCTTCGCCCGCGGCGAACGTGGCATCGTCCTCGGGCACGTAGGATTCGCCCGCGAAGATCGGGCTCACGTAGCCGTCCAGGCCCTCGAGCCGCTCCTGCAGGTAGGCAGACAGGCCCCCGCTGTAGAGCCACTCGGACTTCGCCTTCCCGCCCTCGTCCTGCAGCGTGACCTTGAGCCCCGGTAGCAGCACCGCCTTCGCGCGCAGCAGGGCCTCGAGCTCGCGGCGCGGCACCTTGGGGCTGTCGAAGTACTTCGGATCCGGCCATGCGCGCACCACCGTGCCGCTCATGCGCGGCCCGGCCTTGCCGACCTTCTTCAGCTTCGAGACCGTCTCGCCGCCGGCGAACACGATCTCGTGCTCCGCGCCATCGCGCGTCACGCGCACTTCCATGCGCTTCGACAGCGCGTTGGTGACCGACACGCCCACGCCGTGCAGTCCGCCCGAGAACGCGTACGCACCACCGCCTTTCTTGTCGAACTTGCCGCCGGCGTGCAGGCGCGTGAACACCACCTCCACCGTGGGCGATTTCTCCACCGGGTGCGGCCCCACGGGAATGCCGCGGCCGTCGTCCTCGACGCTCACGGAATCGTCCTTGAACACCGTCACCGTGATGTGCTTCGCATGGCCGCCCAGCGCCTCGTCGGCGGCGTTGTCGATCACTTCCTGGATGATGTGCAGCGGGCTGTCGGTGCGCGTGTACATGCCGGGGCGCGCGCGCACCGGCTCCAGGCCCTTGAGGACCTTGATGGACTGCTCGTCGTATTTCGTCGCGGCCATTGCGAGATACTGTGCGCCAAACCAGTGATTTTACCGAAAGCGGACCGATGACCCTCCTCATCAACAACGCCGACGTCGAGAAGGTCCTCACCATGCGCGCCACCCTCGAGGCGCTCGAGGAGTCGTACCGGCGCCTGGACGCGGGCGAAGCGGTGTGCCGGCCGCGCATCGACGTGCGCCTGCCCACGTCCGATCCGGCAAAGACCTACCAGTGGGGGACCATGGAGGGCGGTGCGTCCGCCGGCTACTTCGCCATTCGCATGAAATCCGACATCGTGTACGAAAAGCGCGACGGTGCGGGGGCTACGCAGGAGAAGTACTGCTCGCGGCCGGGCCTCTTCTGCGGCCTGGTGTTCCTCACCTCGGTCGAGAACGGCGAGCCGCTCGCGATCATCAACGACGGCGTGCTGCAGCACATGCGGGTGGGAGCCGATGGGGGCATCGGCGTGAAGCATCTCGCGCGCCGCGATGCGGAAGTGGTCGGCATGCTGGGCTCGGGCGGCATGGCGCGGACGCACGTGGAGGCGTTCGCGTGCGTGCGCAAGCTGAGGAAGCTGCAGGTCTTCAGTCCCACGCGCGCCAACCGCGAAGCCTTCGGCCGCGAGATGGCGGCGCGCCACGGGATCGAGGTTCAGGTGTGCGATGCGCCCGAGCAGGTCTATCGCGGCGCGCACATCCTCGCCTCGGTCACCGACTCGTCGGATCCGGTCGGCGACGGGCGGCTCCTCGAGCCCGGCACGCACCTCGTGAACATCGGCGGCGGCGGGTTGCCCGACGCCGCCAGCCTCGCACGCGTGGACGTCTACCTGCGGTTCGGCAACGCGCCGCCACCCGCGAGCCGACCCGACCTCGTTTTCGACGACGAGCACATCACCTGGGCTCCACGCGCGGGAGGCGCGGGAAAAGGGCGGGGCAGGCGCGCCCACGGCGTGAGCCTCGCCGATCGCGTCGTGTGGCTGGCCGACCTGGTCTCGGGGAAGAATCCAGGGCGAACCTCGGACCAGCAGATCACCTACTCGGAGCGCGGCAACCTGCAGGGCGCGCAGTTCTACGCCGTCGCCGGCCGCATCTACGAGGCCGCGCGCGCGGCCGGGCTCGGGCGCGAGATCCCTACCGAGTGGCTGCTCCAGGACGTGCGCAACTAACCTCGGGAACGAACTCGCGCGTGGGGATTCCAACCCGGGCCATGGCCGAGCGTCCGAAGCACTTCTCGATGATCCGCGGGTTCCACCTCGCGGATTTCCTTACCCTGGGCAACGCCGCGTGCGGCGTGGGCGCGGTGTTCCTCGCGATGCTCTACATGGGAAGCCACTCTGCGACGCATTTCCTGTGGGCCGCGGCGCTCGCGCCCGCGGCGTTCGCATTCGACGTCCTCGACGGGCGCGTGGCGCGCATGCGCCACCAGCACTCGGCGCTCGGCCGCGAGCTGGACTCGCTCGCCGACGTGATCTCCTTCGGCGTGGCGCCGGCCGCGCTCGCCTTCGCGGCGGGGATGCAGGGCGGCTTTGACGCGGCGATCCTCGTCTACTTCGTCTGCTGCGGTGTCAGCCGGCTCGCGCGCTACAACGTGACCGCCGAGCAGCTCTCCGGAGAGGACGCCAAGGTGAAGTACTTCGAAGGCACGCCCATACCCACCAGCGTGGTTCTCACGGCGGTGCTCGCCGCCGCGTGCTGGCAGGGGCGCGTGGGCGACCAGCTGTGGGGTGGGGCTTGGTCCCTGGGGCCATGGACGCTGCATCCGCTGGCGCTCCTCTTCGCGGCTTCCGGCAGCCTCATGATCAGCAAGACGCTGCGCATTCCCAAGCTGTAACGCCCCTCCGCACGTCCGGAATCTGCCGAAAATTCCGTATGTTTCGGTAAGGCCCTCGCGTATCATTGGGCGACAACGAAACGTGCCCCCAGAGGCGCGCTCGCGCGAACGACAACAAACGCCCTTGGGAGGGCCGCGTAGTGAGTCCAGGCTGGAAAAGCCGGCTGGTGCACGCATTGGCGATTGCCACCGCTCTGGTGGCCATGGCGACGGACGCGCTCGCGCAGCCCGCGGCGTACACGACGCACTGCACGGGCTGCCATACCAATCCGTTGAACCCGTATCCGATGCAGTTGAACGGGGCCAGCTCGACCGCCGTCATCCAGGCCGCGATCAACTCGCCAGGAGCGATGACGGGAACGGCGGGATCCCCCTCGCTCACCGGGGCCGAGCTCTCCGCGATCGCCACCTATATCAACGGCTCACTGGGTTCATCGGGATCCGATTCGGTCCCGTTCAACACCGCGACCCCGGTCACGCTGGGCAACATCTACGTCCCGTCGACCTATGCGGGCCTTACTTCGATCATCACCACCGCGAATCCCAGCGGCGCGACGATCACCTATTCCGGCTCGACCGCGACGTTCACCTCCGGCTGCTTCGTGGGAGGCACCACGTTCAGTTACCGCGGCACCAACGCGGGGCAGACGGTCCAGACGAGCATCCGTACCCATACCATCACCGTCCAGAACCCGGTGAGTGGACCCACCATCAACTCGGGGGCGCCCGGCGGTGGCCAGACGGGCGCGAGCTACAACCACACGTATACGGTGGCCGCCTGCTCGAGCCTGGTGACCTACAGCCTCGTCGCCGGGTCGAACCTCCCACCGGGCGTCAACCTGAGCGCTGGCGGGGTGCTGTCGGGTACGCCCACCGCGGCAGGCACGTACACCGGATCGGTCCGGGCCAGCTACACGGGTGGCGCGAACACCACGCAGGCCTACAGCATCACCATCACGCTCGGTCCGCCGGCCTTCACCAGCGGCACGAGCGCAAGCAACACCTCGGTGGGTATCGCGACGGCGAACGCCTATACCGCGGTGGCGCAGTACGGGACCATCACTTACGGGATCTCGGGCCAGCCGCCGGGGCTCACCATCAATTCCTCGAGCGGCATCGTCTCCGGTACGCCGACCGATGCCTCGGGTAGCCCCTATACGGCCACGGTGACCGCGAGCAACGGCACCGCGCCGAACGCGAGCCGCAGCGTCACGTTCAACGTCGTGCCATCGCTCAACAGCGCGACGTCTGTGCCCGGGCAGACGTTCGTGAACCTGAGCTATACGCTCACGCAGAACGCGGGACCGGCGCTCACGTCGTTCAACGCGCTGGATACGCTGCCGGCGGGCCTCACGCTCGTCGGCAATACAGTGAGCGGACAGCCGACCACGGTAGGCATGACGACTGTGCGGTTCACGGGCTCGAATGCGTTCGGCACGAGCGCGCAGCTCTCCGTCACTTTCGACATCACGCTGGGTCCGGCCAACGTCACCAACGCCGTGCTCACCGCGTCCGGCGGCGAGGCGATCGTGTTCCCGAACTACCAGATCACGGCCAACAACGCGCCCATCAACAGCTACAACGCGACGGGGCTGCCCGCCGGCCTCAACATCGACACCAATACCGGGATCATTTCGGGCACGCCGGCGTCGGGATCGGCGGCCGGGAGTCCCTACAACGTCACGCTTTCGGCGACCAACGCCATCGGCACCGGCGCGACCAAGACGCTCGTCATCACGATCGCGCAGTTCCCGCCCGTGATCACGAGCGGGGCACCGCCTTCGGGCCTGACGGGCGTGGCGTACAGCTACCAGATCGTCGCCAGTAACGGCCCAACTGCCTTCGGCGCCACCGGGTTGCCACCCGGCCTTTCGATCAACGGCACCGGCTTGATCTCCGGGATACCGACTGCGGTCGGCTCGTTCCCCGGATCGATCACCGCATCCAACGGCTCGGGTTTCGATACCGATCCGGTCA
>Ga0157380_10000876_pt1 | contig 18902 bp, 16 predicted proteins | sample S35metaG_FD_119757 | JGI IMG/M metagenome (GOLD analysis project Ga0157380, IMG submission 119757) | Switchgrass rhizosphere microbial communities from Kellogg Biological Station, Michigan, USA - S3-5 metaG | ecosystem: Host-associated > Plants > Roots > Rhizosphere > Soil | place: USA...
GCTGAGCATCGACTGCGTGATGACGAGTTCGCCCACCGTGTTCATCAGCTCGTCGATCTTCTCGGTGCTGACGCGGATCGAACCGCCTTCGCCCAGGCCCTGTTGCTTCGGAGTGGCTTCGGCACTTTCGCCGGATGGAACGGCACTGAGCTGCGGACGCGCAGTTGGTTCAGCGTCGGCGACAGGCTGTGTCTTCTCCACAGCGACTGCGGCAACGGGCGCGGGAGTTGCTTCGACAGCAGGCGCCACCGGAGCCGGTGCGGCGGCGGTTTCTTCGGTGATCTTGAGTTCGCAATCGCCTTCGGCCCAATCGAATACCTGCTCGATCACGGCGCGCGTTGCGTCCGTAACGACGAGCAGGTCCCAGGAGAAGAAGCACGACTCCGGATCCAGGTGTTCCAGCGACGGCAGGTTCGAGGCATCCACCGTGACCGTGAGATCGCCCAGGTCCGCCAGCTCGCGGATCATGCGCAACGGATCGTTGCCATGCACGAACAGCTGCGGATACGGACGGAAATTGATTCTCCAGCGATGTGCGGCGACCGGTGCGGCTGCGGCAGGTGCGGGAGCGGCAGCAACTACAGGAGCCGCGGCTGCAGGGGCAGGTGCGGCAGCGGGCGCCGGCGACTTCTGCATGATCGCGACTTCGAGATCGAACTGCAGGTCCGCCACGCGCTGCGGATCCATCTTGTCCTTGTTCTGCACGGCACGGAGCATGTCGCGCATGACGTCGACCGACTTCAGCAGCAGGTCGGTGACGTGGCGGGTCACCTGCATGCGATTGCCGCGCAGCTCATCGAGCAGCGTTTCGCAAGTGTGGGTGAACGAGGCGACTTCGGCGAAGCCGAACGTCGCGCTGCCGCCCTTGATCGAATGCGCGACACGGAAGATCGTACCGATCAGTTCCGGCTCGGGCGCACCGACGTTGAGCTTGAGCAGGGCCGTCTCCATCGAGTCGAGCGCTTCGAAGCTCTCGTCGAAGAAGGCGTCATGGAATTGTGCAAGATCGAGCGCCACGGTTACCTCAGCACGCGTTGCATGGTGGCGACCAGCTGTGCGGGATCGAAAGGTTTCACGATCCAGCCGGTAGCGCCGGCTTCTTTGCCTTCGCGCTTGCGTTCCGGCGATGCCTCGGTCGTCAGCATCAGAATAGGAGTGTGGCGATAGGCCGCTTCCGCACGCAGCGCGCGGATCAGCTCGATGCCATTCATCTCCGGCATGTTCACATCGGACAAAACCAGGTCGAAACTAGACTGGCGCGCGAGCTCGAGCGCCTGCTGGCCGTCGACGGCCTGCGCCACTTCGAATCCCGCGGAGTCGAGTGCGATACGCACCATCTCACGCATGGACGGCGAGTCATCGACTGCCAGGATGCGCGTCATGCCGCGCCAGCCTCGGGGAGGCCGAGAATCTGATGAACTCCGAGCAGGCGCGACGATTCCACCAGCGCCTTCGGACAATCGAGCCATTTCACAGCGAGTTGGCGTTGCGACCGCTCGCGCGCGAAGGCACACAGCAGCTGGATCGTTGCTGTGTCAATGCGTTCGACGCTGCGAGCATCGACGGACACCGTGGCGGTCGACGCCACGACTTTGATCAGGGCGGCTTTCAGGGAAGCGGCATCCTTCACCGTCGAATTCGACGGCAAAGCGACGACAGGCTGCGAATCCGCGGATACGACAACCGGCGAAGTAACGATCGGTTCGGCGACAGCTTCGATCATGGGCTCGGCAAGCACAGCCGCAGCAGCCGCGGGTTCAGCTACAGCGCTCGCGCCGAGTATGGTTTCCTCGTCCGGCATTGCCATGGACGAGATCGCGACGGCTGGCATGGTGCTGGTCGCTTCCAGATCCGATTCGACCGCCGGCGCGGCCATGACGCTGGTTTCGTCGAGGGCACGGGTTTCCAGCGCAGGCTTGGCTGCTTTGGCGGAGGAGGCACGTTTGCGCTTCGGAGTCTTCATTGCTTATCGGTCGTTCGAATATATTTGCCGCGCTACGCGGTGTGCGCGGTTTGGCAATTCCATGGATTCGCTGTCCGTATCGGCACTTGGCCTGCTTGCTTTAGGTGAGCTACGTCTCGTCATGACAATAATGTGCGGAGCCGGTCCGCGACCCCCGGGCCGGTTATCGACCGGTCACGGCACATTCCTGTCAGTCCGTTCATCACTTCCCCTAAAGACCGGCCCGGACGTGCCGTTAATTGAGTGATACATGTCACGGTAGACACCCCAGCAGCCATGCGTCTCGACGTCGTCACCAACCGACCCGCTCCCCTGACCGTGACAGCGCCCGGCATGCTGGCCGAATGGCGCATCGGTGCGTTGCTGCAGGCCGTGGCGGTTCGTGACGCGACGACCGGGCAGCTGTTCCTCGATATAGGCAACTCGCGATATCCCGCGAGAATCGCTTCGGGCGACGGGTCGGGACCCACGGAAGGCGAGCAACTGCAGGTTCGCGTGCTGCGGACTAGCCCGGTGCTCGCGCTGGAGATGGTGCAATCGACACAGCCCGACCCGGCGGACGGCGAACTGAAGGCCGATGCGCTGCGGCGATACCTGCCGAAGCAAGCGAGCCCTGCACAGCTCACCTCCAACCTGGGATTCATTGCGCGCGACTCTGAAGACACGGTGTCGCTGCCGAAGATCGTCATGCAGGCGGCGGCCAATCTTTGGCAGGCCTTGCCGGAAGCATCCACGCTCAGCAATGCCAAGACGCTCGAACAAGCCGTGGCGCGCTCCGGTGTATTCCTGGAATCGACGCTCGCCGGCGGCGATCGCGCCGAATCGGCGGCGGCAGCCAAAACCGACCTCAAGGCGTTGATGCTGCAACTCAGCCGCGTGCTCGGCGAACAGGGCGCACGGCCCTCCGCTGGCATGACGGATACGAGTGCACCAGCTCCGCTGCCCCATTCACGCGGCCCGATCAGTGCGCTGCCGTCCGCTCCAGCTACGTTATCGCTGCTCGATACGCCGGCACAGCAGATGAATGAACTGGCCCGCCAGGTCGATGGCGCCATCGCGCGATTGACGACCGTGCAGGTGGCGAACACCGCCCAGGACAATACGGCCATGCAGTCACTGCTCGTCGAATTGCCGGTGCGGCAAGACGATCGTGCATCGATGGTACGGCTGCGCTTCGAACGCGACGGCTCGCGCAAGCAGTATTCAGACGGCGACCAGTCATGGACCGTCGAAGCAGCATTGGATCTCGGCGCCATCGGTGCGCTCCACGCCCGCGTCACCTTGAACGGCCATCGCATCGGCGTGCAATTGCGTGCCGAATCGCCGGCAGTGGTCGATACGCTCAGCGCCCGCCGGATGGAACTCGAAGGCATGCTGCGCGAGTCCGGCCTCGAAGTGGATCGCATCGTCTGCCTGCACGGCATGCCTGCCGGCGACAGCGGCCCTCGCCCTACCCGCTTGCTGGACGTACGTGCGTGAACGAGTAATTTCATATGAACGAAGCGCGTCCCAAGAATCCACTCGCCGTCGCCCTGCACTACAACGGCAACGGCGCACCGCGCGTCACCGCCAAGGGCGGCGGACTGGTCGCGGAAAAAATCATCGAAACGGCTCGTGAGCACAAAGTCCCTTTGCAGGAAGACGCCGCTCTCGCCGCTACCCTGTCCCGCATCGAACTGGGCCGGGAAATTCCCCGCGAACTGTTCGTCGCCGTGGCGCATGTCCTCGCGTTTGCCTGGTCGGTCGCGGGAAAGAAGGATGTGACGGTGAAGAAGGGAGCGTGATCGAACGACCCGACCTTCCCTCTCCTTCTCTACCCCGCGTTCTCCGCGTTCTCCGCGCGCCATATTGTTGAAGCCCTTGCAGTTGGCACTGTCGGCAGCTATTGCCACCTTCCTCCCAGGAGGCAGTACTCACAAGTGATGCGGTAACAGTTCAACGTCCGAAAGATTTAGCTCGCGGAGAACGCGGGGCAGAAAGAAGATAGGATCTAATTACTATCTACGCTTCACACCGCTTAACCGACCACGCTCAGCAACGATCCGCGAGTCCTGCCCTTCTGTTGCGGCGGTGCCTGGCGAGTCAGTATTTCACGCTCTTCCTGGATGGATGCGCCCTGGCGCGGTACCAGCGTCCGCTGCGGTTCGCTGGACTGACGGACTTGCTGTGGTTGAATCGCTTCCTGCTGCTGTTTACGTGCACCGTGCAGGCGTAGCAGCAGTTCGGCTTCGTGACGCGTGATGCCACAGTTCGCGACGATTTCGCCGACGTCGGCGCCGTTGCGTGCGAGACGCTGGGCAATGTCGTAGCCGCGTTGCGAGCTGCCCGCTGCGGCCGGCGCTATCCGCGAATCCAGCTCGGCGCGCTCGCACAGCGCTTCGATCCTGGCATTCATGACGGCGATGGTTTCGTGCAGGCTGCGGACTTCCGCAAAGGTCCGCTCGATCTGTGCGTGCAGGCTGCCGCTGTTCACATCGTCGGCCCGCCGCCAGCGCACGAACGCCAGGGCGAAAATCCAGAAAGCCCCGAGCAGCATCAGCGCTCGACCGGCGATCAGCACCACTTCCAGCGAAGGATTCGGCAGGGTTTCGAACATGAGGCGACTCCTGTAACCGTGGCAGCGCCAGAAAACCGGCGCCCGCATCTGGGAACACAGGATATGAAGCAGGTTGCGTGCCACGCAGCAGCGGGCCGCACCGAGGTTGTGACGGGAGTCACGCTCCTGGAAGGGAGGACCGGTAACCCGCTCGCGGCGTCACCGGCGAGGCAGCACCGCCTTGCTGACCTTGGCGACGACCGTGAAGGCGGGATCGACTACGTTGGCGACTTCGAACTCCGCGGCCTGGCCCATCAGCGTCTGCGCACCACGCTCGGTCATGCCGTAGTCGCTAATCAACGTACGCTGCAGCTCGCTCGTTGCGTGCTGCAGCGCTTCGATGAGGGGACGAGCGCTGCCGATCGCCATGACGTAGGTGTCGTTTTCCAGGTGCGGCCAGGCGATCGCTTTCTTCTTGATCAGCTCGACCTTGAATTCGACATCCATCGAGGTCTCGAGCCCGCTGCCCACCAACTCACCGTGTCCTTGACGTGCATGTCCGTCGCCCATGAACAGCATGGCGCCGGGCTCGAATACAGGCAGCGTCAGCTTCACGCCGGCATTCATGCCGGCATAGTCCATGTTGCCGCCGAAGTTTCCGGGTACGCCAGTGGAGATGGCCTGCCTGCGCTCCGGCGCCACGCCGACGCAGCCGAGCATGGGCTTGATCGGCAACTCGATGCCGCCAGGCTGAACGTCGGTATCGGCAAGACGGACGACACCGTGCGCTTTGTCGATGGTCCAGGTGACCTGGCGCGGCTCGCGATCGACGCGTGCTGCGATAGCTGCAGGATCGACCGTGTAAGGCGCGAGCAGGCTTCCGGAGAACGCCGTCGTCCGATTGGTTTCCATCTTTTCCAGCGTGACTACGATGGCGTCGCCGGGCTCCGCACCTTCGATATAGAAAGGTCCGGTCTCCGGATTGCCGCGCTCGGATACGCTCTTGTCATTCCAGTCCGTACCGCGTGCGTCGATGGTCTTGGTGACGACCCGGTCGCCGGGCTTGATCCGCAACGCTACCGGATGCGCCCCGGAGAACGTCGTATAGAACTTCTGCGGAATGAAGGTATGCGTCTCGGCACGCAGCGCCATCGGCGTGACGGCAAACGCAAGCAGGACGGCATGGGCGGCAATGCGCATCGGACGATCTCCCTGGGATATCTCCAGGATGACGAGATCGCTGCCTCTCGCCCCACCTTCCGATCAAGAACTAGTCGCTGCTACGAGGCGCCTTGGTTCACTGAGGCGAACGAGCGGCGAACTGCTGGCGTCTCTCCAATGCCCGTTTCATGAGGATGTCCGCAACGGCAGCGCGTGCCTTCGCCTTGCTGGTGCCGGCCGGAAATTCGAATACTTCGGTCTTGTCGAATGAGTTGACGATGCGCACGGGCGGCTCAGCCACGCTCACTGGAGTCGGCGCCGCTTCTTCAACGGGCTCGGCTGCTTTCGCAAAATCCGTCGTCGCTGCAATCGTCAATGAACCTGGCGCCTCGCTCGATCCCGAGTAAGAGAGCCACACTACTATTGCAGTGAGCACGCAGGCGAGACTTGCAAGCGCAGCGACCGTTGCGCTCGACCTGCGTGCTCGCTCCTTCGGTGCCTGCCCGATCGCCAGCGGCGGTTGAACGATGGATTCCGTCGGCGCAGCGATGGGTGCTGCGATAGGAGTGACGACTCGACTGGTTGCTTGCGATTCAGGAATTTCAGCGAATGAGAGCAGGTCGTCCGCGCTCAATTCCATCTCGGTCACGGTGGCAGTGATGGTTTCGACAGTCTTGGGTGTACTCACGATTCGTCTTGGCCGCTGGCAATGACACAACACCAAGAATGGCGCAGTACAACCCGGTGAGCGTTGAGCCGCTGCGCACTCTGCCGGGTGCAACTCTCAAACTGCTTAGACGATCACACCGTGCTCCGTGAGCAAAAAACTGACGTTGCGATCGTTACGGTAACTGTCGACACGAATGCCCCGGGATTATGTGAGGGGACAGTCCATCTTCAGAGCCCGGCAGAACCAACACTGTCCTGCCGGACCGAGGACCTGCTGTCACTCGTCAGCAGGGGAAGCAGAGGAGCCGATGATACGGCGGATCGCCGCCGTCCAGAGTCAGCCCGATCTCCATACCCTGGGTCTGCTCAGTCACCGTGCCGAGATCGAGGAGCTCGAACTCGGGCACGTCGGCATCGTCCTGGTCTTTGACTGGATCCATATGAATCACCTCGTTCTGGTTATTGCCGCTATTTTCTCAACCGCAGCCAGAAGCTCCAACGCTGGACCTTCCCCCCGGAAAAGGCTGCGGTCGCGACAATGACAAGTCGCGAACCCAGGGCGGCCAACTAAATATACTTATCCTGACTGTTGACGCCTCAATGGACGGTTGACCTCTCAATAGCTGAGATCGACCGTCCGCTAGCGGCGCGGCTTGGCGAGAGCGGCGGTTTCGCGCCGGATCAACCCGTCGACGACGGGAAAGATGCGGTCCTGTCCGCCGGCAGACTCGGCGGTCACCCGGTATTTTCCGGCAACGATCAGCGTGGGAGTGCGATCGACCTTGTATAGACGCTGGCGTCTATCCGCGTCCTTGAGCAGCGCCTCCACCTTGTCGGTCTGGGCCACCTGGAGGAACTCATCGCTGTCCACCCCGGTGCGGGAATAGAGCGAAGCGAGGTCTGCCAGCGTGCGCTTCTCCAGGGGAAAGCCTTTTTCGTGGATCTCCCGGAACACCGCCGCGTGGACATCGGCCGTCACGCCGAGGACTTCGCCCGTATAGAACCCTCGGGCCAGCCATAGCATCAGCGGCGAATAGGTCGCATGCACGCGGTGGAATTCGACCCTGGCGGGATCGAGACCTCGCTGCCACTCGTTCACATGAGGTTCGAGTGCGGCGCAGTGCGGACAGCCATAGGAAAAGAACTCGACGACTTCCACTTTGCCGCTGCCGCCGGCAGGTTGAGCGGGATCGATGAGAACGTAGCCCGGCGTTGCCGCCGCCCGCACCGCGGCAGACGATCCGATCGTCAGTACTGCAATGAGTACCTGGAGCAGCAGTGGGATAGCAACGGGCCTTTTCTGCACGCGACTACCATTCTTTCTTGAAGCGCAGGCTCACGAAGCGGTTCAGCAGGTCCGCATTCTCCCGGTCGTAGCCGACACCGGACGGATTGTTGACGAAGGGAGGGTCGGTATCGAAGACGTTCCGCAGGTTCAATGACAGCGAACAGCCGTCCAGCCAACCCGGACCGGACGACGCATCGAACGCATAGAGAACGTCCAGGTCGAGCGTGGTCCATGAACCCACGCGTCGATGGGGAGCACTCAAGTTGTCCGTATAGCTGCCCTGATAGTTTACCGTGCCCGAGACGGTGAGTGCGTCACGGCTCCAGGTGAGATTGTTGTTCATGCGGAAGCGCAATGGATTGCTCGCGGTGTCGATGAGGCTGACCATGCCAGCAGTCGGCGCGGCGGCTTCACTGAAACCCAACACATAGTTGATGTTGCTGCTGAGGGCGAACCGTCCCCAATCGGAATCGACGGCGACGCTACCCTTCAGGTCCAGGCCGTGAGTCCTGAGCTCGCTGATGTTGTTCCAGCGCAAGTCGATCAAGGCCGCTACCGGAGCCGTCATGCAGGTCCCCGGACTCGAGCTGAGATTTCCGAGAAACGCGCCCTGGCCGCATGCTCTGGCCCGCAACGCCGCGGATGGATCGCGATAGGTCAGAGTCATGTAGCGAGCTGTGTCGAGCAGGAACCGGTCGGCCGCGGCAGCCGTCTGCAGCCGATCCCGAAAGTCGATGTCGTAGTAAGTGAGGTCGAGCGAAGGAGTGAATATCGCCTCCGGTGTCCAGCTGAGACCCGCGCTCCAGGTAGTCGCGGTCTCCGCTTTCAGATTGGCATTGCCTCCCAGCCATGCCAGTACGGACGACCTTCCTGTCGGCGACTGCGGATCCGACAGATCGGCGATCACGGTCTGATTGTTCCGCTCGTCCAGGTCCGGCAGGTCGGGTGCGCGATACGATTTGCCCCAGCTGCCGTGGATTGCCAGGTTGCGCACCGGCGCCCATTCCGCACCCAGGTGGGGATTCCAGGTCGTGCCGAAGTCGTTGTAGTCGTCGTAGCGGCCCGCCAGCGAGAATTGCAGATGCTCGATAGCGGGAATGTGGTTGCGCGAAGAGATCAGGGGCACCTGTACCTCGGCGAACGTAGCCATGACATGGCGCGTATACCGGGGAGTGACAATGACAGCAGTCGAGTCCGCGCCGAGACGTCGGTTCTGAAAATCCTGGTCGCGATAGTCGAAGCCGGTAGCGAGCCGCAATACGCCACCGGGAACGGCGAACAGTGCGCCATCCAGCATCAAGTTGGTGCCGCTGACTGTGGATGTGGAGTTGTAAAGCGTCGTGCGACGGATGCGATCGAGCGTCGCGGGATTGGTTCCATTGCCATCCGCGTAGGGATTGAACGCCGTCAGCGGGTTCGGATCCGCCAGCGCTGCATTCAGCATGCTGGCATTGAAGTTGTTGCTCTGCCGTTGATCGATACGTTCCGATCCATAACTCAACGACAGGGTCGCTTCCCAGCGCCGCGGCAGCGGCACCTTGGCAGTCACCACAGCGCTGAAGGTATCGACCTCGATGTCCGAGACGCGAGGCCCCAACACGCGGTCGAAGCTGTACCTCACCGTCTGCCGCGCGGTGGGACTGACACCGGGAGGCACGACGCGAAACGGATTGGTGATGGGCACGACGAGCGGCGCGGTCAAGGTCGCGTTTCGTCCGCTCCCCGACCGCGTCGAGTAGAGGGCATCGGTAGACAGCGTCAGAGGACCGATGGTCTGCGAACCCGAGCCAAAAACGCTGTGGAGGGTGACATCGGGCGTGATATCGCGGCCCGCGTTCTGATTCTGATAGTTGACGGTTCCTGGCACGAGAGACTCCGGCGACAGGCCGACGCCATTTTGATTGCGCGGAATGGCGTAAGTCCGGCCCGCGACGCTGAGATTGCCGGGATTCGCTGAGTCCAGGCTGAAGTTGCTGCCACCCAGGGAGCGCAGGTCGCTGTTCCTGGTCTGTCGACGATCGGCGGCCGGCAGAGCGTCGCGCTGGTAATAGCTATATGAGAGAGTCGCGTGTCCCGTCGACCAGCGGGTGCCGAGCAGCTGCGACGCGTTGACTTCGTTGAGCGGTCCCTCGGTTACGCTGCCGAACGCTGCCTGCGTTTCGGCGCCCTGGTAGTCATCCCGCATGATGAAATTGACCACGCCGCCGACGGCATCCGAACCATAGATGGCCGAGGCGCCGTCCATGAGCACTTCGACGCGCGCTACGGCAGTGAGCGGGATGCTCGACACATCGACGAACGACGACTGCGAACCGCTCGGCGCGACTCGCCGCCCGTTGATCAACACTAACGTCGCACCCGCGCCAAGGCCGCGCAGATTGATCGCGGTCCCACGCGACGTGTTGCCCTCGTTACCGAGATTGGTGTCCTCGCTGGGTCCGCCGCCGAAATTCTGCGGCAGTGAGCGAACCACCTCCGCCACCGTCGAGTACCCCATTTTCGCGATGTCTTCCTTGTCCATCACGATCACCTGCGAGCCGATGGGATCGCCGCCGCGAATGTGGGTTCCCGTGACCAGTATGTTTCCCAGCGGCACGATGTAAGCCGGGTGGACGCGGCTGACGCTGACGGTCTCGTCCAGGTCGCCGACGCTGGGCATGTCGCCGGCGTCGACCGAATGATTGAGCTTGTCCCTGGCGCCCCCGATGGAATTCACCACTACGGCGCGACGAAAGATCGAATACTTGAGACCCGTGTTCCTGAGCAGCCGTCGCAATGCATCGGTTGCGTTGAGCCGGCCTTTCACTTCCTGGCTGCGCAGGTGAGCGTAAGCGGCGGAACTTCCCATGACCTGCACGTCGGCCTGGCGACTGAATTCGATGAGGGCCGATGGTAGCGGCTGCGCTGGAATGGCGAAATTCGCGCTTCCCTGCAATGCCTCGGCGTGCGCAGTCAGCGCGGCGACAGTCAACCCTGCAACAGCAAACGCCGTGCGCGCATACAGCAGACGAGAACACATCAACGCAGCAACGGAACGAACCAACAGAGCCAGTGCAACCATCATCCGAACGACGCGCTGGCATTCCCGGCCCAGCTTCTGTCGCATGGCCATCTGAGCTTCCCTCATCGGACTCTCCATCGTTGTCCGTGTAATTGTCCGTTGCGTTAGCAACGATCTCCTGCGTCTACTCGTCAACGGTGCAGGCGCGATGAGATGTTTACTGCCGACTCTGTACCGAGCGGTGCGATCATCTCACCATACTTGCCCGCAAACCTCCAAGTCGGAGGAATCGATGTGACGCCATGTATACATTCGCGTGACGCGCATGCGATCGGCTCGGTGCTCCAACGATTGTCACGACGTTTGACGGAATCTCATCCCCGTGCGGCGAGGCAAATTCCAGGCCCGAAAAATATAGCGCGAGACACACGCTTGGCTGTGTTGCACGAGAGGCCTTCAAGAAATTCACAGGCAACGGACGCAGCGAGACATTATCCGGTTTCAGGATACCGCTGACAGAGGTGTCATTAGCGTAATGCGTGGATCGGGGGACAGGCCCCCGGGCATCAAGTCGCGGGCGCGGCGGGCAAGCCGATCGCTGGCGAAGCCGCTTCGATGGCGGGAGGCACGCTGGCTTGATCGGTCCGCAGCGTTTGGATCGGCGTGGCGGGCTGCGCTTCTGCAGGATGAGGTTCCGTCGGAGCGCCGCTGCCGGGGAGGTCGTCGGGCGACTCGCCATTCTCACCGCGCTCGCCGGCATAGCTGCCCTCAGGCGAACCGTCGCCACCCAGGATGACGAGCACCACGCGGCGATTCGTATTGCGCCCGTCGACGGTATCGTTGGGCTTCGAGGGACGGAACTCACCGAGGCCGATGACGGCAAGCCGTGCCGGATTCACTCCGACTTCGGTGAACAGGTGCACGACGCTCGCGGCGCGGGCGGATGACAGTTCCCAGTTCGAAGGGAATGCCGAGTTCCTGATCGGAAGATTGTCGGTGTGGCCTTCGACGCGGATCGGATTAGGGAACGGCTTGATCGTCTCACCGAGTTGCGCGATCACCTTGCGCGCATCGGGAGAGAGTGTCGCGACGCCGCTCGGAAATAGAATGTCGGTGCGAATCTCCACTTCCACCCACAGGCCGTGACGACGCACGGCGATCAGGTTCTGCTGAACCAATCCCGCCATCGCCTGCTCCACCTGGTCGGCGACTGTTTCGAGCTGGCGCACGACCGCCGCGCTCTGCGTGGTCTGCACCGCATATTCCGCATGCGACGCGGCGTTCGACATGTGCTGCGGACGCTCGCTCGTAGTAACCGGCGTCGGCGCGAGCATGGAGCGTGGCTGTCCTTCGAGCATGGCCTGGTTGACGATGCTCATCTCGATATCGGCGCCCGATCCCACCGACTTCTCGCCCACCTGTACCGGCTGCATGGTGCGCGGGGAACCGCGAAACGCCGCGGCGAGCGAATCGGACATGACGCGATACTTGCCTTCGTTGACGGACGAGATCGCGTACATCACCACGAAGAAAGCCAGCAACAGGGTCACGAGGTCGCCATACGGAATGGCCCATGCTTCGGTGTTAGTGTGCTCCTCGTGTTGGTGACGGCGTGACATGGGGATGAGAATGGCCACGGATAGTGCGTTAAGGGATTAGGAACAGGGCTCGAGGCTCGGGGCTCGGGACAGAACCGCATAGATCATCCGGTGCTTCAACATATGCTGCGTTTCCTCACTCTGGCTCGAGCCCCAAGCCCCGAGCCCTTCTCAATGCAGGTACCCTTGCAACTTCGACTCGATCGCTCGCGGATTCTCTCCCTGCGCGATCGAGATCATGCCTTCGATCACCATCTCGCGGCCTTCGCTGAGTCCGTTGATGACCACCTTGAGCTTGTTCGCCACCGGCAGGAAGAACAGGTTGGCGAGGCCGATACCGTAGATGGTCGCAACGAACGCGGCCGCGATGCCGTGGCCTAGCTTGCTGGGATCGGCGAGATTCTGCAGCACCGCCATCAGGCCGAGCACGGCGCCGATGATGCCGAGCGTCGGCGAATAGATGCCCATGCCTTCGAATACTTTGGCGGCGCGCGTGTCGGCGCGTTCGCGAATGTTGAGATCCACTTCGAGAATGCTGCGAATGACGTCGGGCTCGGAACCATCGACCACCAGCTGCAGCCCCTTGCGCACGAAGTCGTCACGTTCCGCTTCGATCACCGGTTCGAGTCCCAGCAAGCCCTGCTTGCGCGCCGTGTTGCTCCAGTCGACCATGCGCTTGATGAGAAGCGCGCGCTGGACTGTCGGCGGCTTGAAAATCCAAGGAAGAATGCGCATCGCATGTTTCATCACGGGCAACGGCGTCTGCACGCAGATCGCGGCGATGGTGCCTACGATCACGATCATGAACGCCGCACTGGACACCAGTGCGTGGATCCCGGCTCCTTTCAGCACGGCGCCGATCAGCAGCGCCGCGACGGCCAGGATCAGCCCGATGACACTCAGGATGTCCACGTGGGATTACATTCCCAGTCCGGACAGTAGAGCGTCCACGTCCTCTTGATCGCTGACCGCGGGACCATGATTCACTCCAGGAACCACCGGGCCGTAGCCGCGCGATGTCTCGTCTACATTGCTCGGACGCACCCTCTGGCCGCCTGTCTTGGAGAGCCGCACCAGTTCCACCAGCGCGACTTCCAGTTCGCCGACAAGCTTCATCACGCCGCGGATGATCTGGCCGGAGAGATCCTGATAGCCTTGAGCAAGCACCACTTCAGCGAGATTGCCACGCACCTTGTCCATGTCCGCGTGCGCAGATTCGAGGAACGCGTCCATGCGGGCGAGCATGTCGCGAAACGCAATGACGTCGATGTCGCGAGCGCGGAATTTCTTCCACAGCACCATGATGTCTTCGGCCTGGCGCGACGTGCGCTCGGCGAGCGGACCCGACTGTTCGACCAGGTCCATGGTCTTGTGGGCCGCTTCATCGGTGAGTTTGAGTACGTGATCGAGGCGCGCACGCGCATCCGGCACTTCTTTCTCGGCCAGGTCGACCAGCCGTGAATCGATGCGGAAGCGCTGCAGTGCGCCCTGCAAATCGTTGGTGAGCTTCTGCAATTCGCCGAACAGAGCGAATTCGCGACGCTGTACGAGCCCATCGAGTTCGTTGAAGAAGCGCTGGTCGTCACCGGCAGCGAGCGCGCCGGCGAGCGCAGCGATGCTCTCGCCGAACTCCTCCTGCAACGCTGGGTTGGTATTCATTGTTACTTCCACTTCGATGGCGCTCACGCGAATACTCAGGCCGCGTTGGCGCGCGTTTCGAGGATCTTGTCGATCTTCTCTTTCAGCGTGACCGCGGTGAACGGCTTGATCACGTAGCCGTTCACGCCGGCCTGCGCCGCTTCGATGATCTGTTCCCGCTTGGCTTCGGCAGTCAGCATCAGCACCGGCATCTTGGCGAGGCGCGCATCGGCGCGGACCGCTTTGAGCAGGTCGAGGCCGGGCATGCCGGGCATGTTCCAATCGGTGATCAGGAAATCGAAATTACCCGCCTGCAACATCGGCAGCGCGGTGGCGCCGTCGTCCGCTTCGGTTACGTTGCCGTAGCCGAGGTCGTTCAGCAGATTCTTGATAATGCGACGCATGGTCGAGAAATCGTCCACCACCAGAAACTTCATGTCTTTGCTCACACCCGCTACTCCTGCCGCTATCTTCGAACAGTGGCCCTATGCTGGCCCGTTGGGACTAGCCCACAATGGGGGTCGCCCGCATCACGTGACTGGCTAACAGCCGGTCATGCACGACTTGACGATCGATCCCGCCAATCCACCAGGCGTGCCTTCAATCGCACCAGCGCCTGGCCGTGCAACTGACAGACGCGCGACTCCGTCACCTTCAACACCGCGCCGATCTCTTTCAAATTCAGTTCTTCGTCGTAGTACAACGACATCACCAGCCGCTCGCGCTCGGGCAATTCCTGGATCGCTGCCACCAGCGACTGTCGAAATCCCTGTTCGCTCGCATCGAGGAATGGATCCGCCATTTCATCCTCGACCCGGCCCAGCAGCGAATCCTCGTCACCGTTCGAATCGTCCAGGCTCGCGATGCGGCAGCTCGCCGCATCCTGCGCGATCCTGTGATAGTCGCCGAGCGACACACCCATACGATCCGCGATCTCGTTGTCGCGCGCTTCGCGACCGAACTCCGCTTCGAGTTCGCGAATCGCCGCCGCTGCTGCACGCGCCTTGCGATGCACGGAGCGCGGAGCCCAGTCCAGCTTGCGCAACGCATCTAGCATCGCGCCGCGAATACGAATGCCCGCATACGTTTCGAAACTCGCGCCGCGATCGGCGGTGTAGTTCGAAGCCGCTTCCAGCAAACCCAGCATGCCGGCCTGAATCAAGTCCGAGACTTCCACCGAGGCCGGCAACCGGCCTGCGAGATGGTAGGCAATGCGCTTCACGAGTTCGGCGTGCCGCATGACCAAGGCATCGGCCTCGCGGCCTGGCCGCGTCGATCCCGATACGCTGTACGCACCAACACTACTCATCGCACCACCTCGAGCCGCGGCTGCGGACGGCGGACGAGACGCTCGACGAAGAACTCCAGGTTGCCTCGCGGGCCCTCCGGTACCGGCCATTTATCGGCCTTGAGCGAGAGTTTCTTGAATGCACGCGACGCCGGACTGGCGGGAAACGCCGTCATGACGGGACGCTGTTCACGAATTGCCTTGCGCAGATAAGGGTCCTCAGGGATTTCCCCAACGTAGTCCAACGTTACGTCAAGAAATTTGCCCGTTACGCGCTGCAATTTCTGGAACAAAGCCTCACCTTCGCCTGGCGATCGCACCATATTTGCGAGGATGCGGAACCGCGTCACATCGTGATTGCGGCTCAGAACCTTGATGAGGGCGTAGGCGTCCGTCATCGATGCGGGTTCGTCGCATACGACCAGCAGCACGTGCTGCGCAGCCTGCGAGAACTGCACCACGCTGTGAGCGATGCCCGCCGCCGTGTCGACGATCATGACGTCGACGCGTGTGCTCAGCGTGCTGAATGCCTGTACCAGGCTCAGGTGACCGGCCGCAGAGAGGTTGGCCAGCTCGGCGACGCCCGATGCGCCTGGCACGATCTGCACGCCTTGCGGCGATTCGACGATGACTTCCTCGAGCGTGCGTTCGCCGCTCAATACATGGGCCATCGTGTAACGCGGCGACAGCCCGAGGAACACGTCTACATTGGCCAGGCCGAGATCGCCGTCCAGCAGCATCACGCGCTTGCCGGTGCTGGCGAGCGATGTAGCGAGATTGACGGAGACGCTGGTCTTACCCACGCCGCCTTTGCCGCCCGTGACGGCAATGACCTGGACCGGGCCCGGCTGGGTCATGCGCTTGATGCCGGCTATTTGCATTGATTCCATAAAATTTCCGTGGGAGAACTAGGTAGCTGCTTCTTCATCCGGCCCGCGCCCCGAGCCCGTTGGCCTTCCGAGTCTCGGAAGTCGCGGAAGGGCTAGGGGCGCGGGGCTCGGGCAGGAAATGTTCATTTGCGTCTGGTCAATCGATCAGGCGAGTGCGTGCGCAACCGCGCCGAAACGCCGCTGCAACAGGTCTTCATCGGCGTTCGCGCCCGACTTGCGGCTCAGGTCGACCGCACGAGCGACCAACTGGTGCGCTCGTGCCGGATGCAAGTCCTCCGGGACACGCTGGCCGTCGCTCATATAGGCAAGCGGCAGGCGCGACCGGATCAGTGCCGACATGGCTCCGCCGAGGCTGGTCGCTTCATCGAGCTTCGTGATCACACAGCTGGCAGGCGCACCGGCGGAGAATCGTTCGATCGATTCCTCGATCGCGCCCGCCTGCGCCGCACCCGAGAGCACCAGGCAGGTTTCCAGTTTCTCGCTGGCCGCGCGCAACTGCGCCAGTTGATTCGATAAGTTGTCGTCGCGCTGACTCAAGCCCGCCGTGTCGATCAGCACCAGCCGGTATTCGCTCAGGCGATCCAGCAACCCCGCCAGTTCGTGGGGACCATCGACGGCGAAGGCCGGCGCACCGAGCAAGCGGCCCAGCGTGTGAATCTGTTCCTGCGCACCGAACCGCACCGAGTCGCACGAAATCACGGCGAGATCTTTTGGACCGTGACGCATCACCCAGCGGGCCGCGAGCTTGGCGATGAGCGTGGTCTTGCCGACTCCGGTCGGACCGATCATTGCCACGACGCCGCCCTGCTCCACCCAGCGCTCCTCGGCGACGGCGATGCGGCGTGCGATCAGCGCCAGCGAAACGCGAGTCGCTTCCGACAATTCGAGACGCGACGGCAATTGGGCAACCAATTCGCCGCACAAGTCATGTCCCAACCCCAGCGCCGACAACTGCTTCAGCAACTCGGTCTGAACCGGAGCGCGGCGTGAGAGATCGTTCCATGCGAGCGTCGCAAGCTGCGTTTCCAGCATGCGACGCAGGGTGCGCAATTCTTCATTGACGTTCGCATCGGTATCCGTCGGTACGTCGATCTGATCGACGGACTGGCGTCGCGGCGCCTGGGCAACCGGCTCCTGCTGAGGTGCCGGGCGATAGCGCGAGTCGCTGGCGTGTGCCTGGGCCTGCGGTTGAGAGTGTCTATTCTGCGGACGGAAATTGACGCGGCGTGCCGGCACTTCCTCCGGTTCGCTGGTGTATCGATCCGGACCAGGCGACTGCGGCGCGGCGGCGACCGCATCGGTGTCGGTGACGCCGTCGCCGTCGTAGTCGACCGCTGCGACCACTTCGACACCGCCCGCAATCTTGCGGCTCGACAGGATCACGGCATCCGGCCCCTGCGCATCGCGCACCTGGCGCAAGGCCTGGCGCATATCGGGAGCACGGTAGTGTTGGATTTTCACGCTGCGACTCCGCAGGAACAGGGCTCGGGGCTCGGGGCTACGGGCTCGGGCCAGAGGAGGAATGTTCGGCTCATCTTGTGCAATACCGTTGACATGTCATGCATCTCGATCTGCTTTATCTCTGGCCCGAGCCCGTAGCCCCGAGCCCTATCCGATTCCAGCCTCACCGCCCCACCGCCGTCACCAGCCGCACCTTCCGGTTATCCGGAATTTCGTTCCACGCCAATACGTGCATGCCCGGAACGATGGCTCGCATGAACTTGGCCAGCGTCTGTCGCAATGCCGGCGGCACCAGCAGCACGGCCGGTTCCCCCGTCATTTCCTGGCGCTGCGCTGCTTCGGCGAGACGGCGCTGCATGCGTTCGGCGAGTCCGGGCTCGAGTCCCGGTGTGGCCGCGTTGGTGCCGACCAGCGAGTTGCTGAGCAGCTGTTCGAGTTCGGGTTCGAGCGTGATGACCGGCAGTTCGGTCGTCATGCCGGCGATGTCCTGGACGATCTGGCGGCCCAGTGCGACGCGGACGTGCGACTGCAGCTGTTGTGGATCCTGCGTACGCGTGCCGTGCTCGGCGAGCGTTTCGACAATCGTGCGCATATTGCGTATAGGCACGCGCTCGGAGAGCAGCGCCTGCAGGACACGCACGACAGTACCGAGCGGCAACACGCGAGGCGTCAAATCTTCGACGAGTTTGGGCGCCGTCTTCGCCAGCGAATTCAGCAGGTGCTGAACTTCCTCGTGGCCGAGCAGTTCGTGACCGTGCATCTGTATCACGTGGCTGAGATGCGTCGCGATCACCGTGCTCGCATCGACGACCGTGAAACCCAGCGTCTGCGCATGATCGCGGGCGCCTGGCTCGATCCACACCGCTTCCATGCCGAAGGCCGGATCGCGCGTTTCGATGCCGCTCAACTTGCCGAACACCTTGCCGGGATTGATGGCCAGTTCGCGCTCGGGATAGATGGTGCCTTCGCCGACCGGCACGCCGGCGAGATTGATGCGATAGGCATTGGGGGCGAGGTCGAGGTTGTCGCGGATGTGGACAGCCTGTACGAGAAAACCGAGGTCCTGAGTGAGCTTGCGGCGGACACCCTTGATCCGCGCCAGCAGGTCGCCGCCCTGTGACTTGTCAACCAGCGGCACCAGGCGATAGCCCACTTCGAGGCCGATGATGTCCACCGGCTGCACGTCTTCCCAGGTGAGTTCCTTCTGCTCAGCCGCAGGCGCCTGCGCCTGTGCCGGTGCGACCGGTACTATTTCCGGCTGCGCCAGCGACTTCTTGTACAGCTTCCAGGCGAACCAGCCGCACAGTGCGGAAATAGCGAGGAACGGCAGGTTGGGCATTCCCGGGATCAATCCGATCACACCGAGCAACGCTGCAGCGACCGCGAGCGCGCGGGGCTTGCCGAACAAC